>Ga0210409_10000478_pt1 | contig 65215 bp, 58 predicted proteins | sample IncBWH17MmetaG_FD_161649 | JGI IMG/M metagenome (GOLD analysis project Ga0210409, IMG submission 161649) | Forest soil microbial communities from Barre Woods Harvard Forest LTER site, Petersham, Massachusetts, United States - Inc-BW-H-17-M | ecosystem: Environmental > Terrestrial > Soil >... | reverse complement strand
CGCGCTTGGAAATCCCGCAAAGTGCGCGGGATTCCCACTTTCCCACAGCCCCGACTGCTGCTGGTTCACTATGAAACCGGACATGTCGTGTGCTTAGAAAACCGGACATTTTAACTTGCTAAGGACACCAGAACCAGGTATCGGTCGCGTCGATCCCGGTAAGCCAGTTTCAAACCGGACATTGTTGTCCGAGACCTAATGGGTGGATTCGAGATCGCCTGAGACGGGCGGCATGATTTTGAACCCGAGTCCCTGCAGGACCTGGACGGTATTATTGGCGCCGCCGTCCAATAGGACTCGACAGTTTGAGAAACGGGTGTGTTCCCATTCGCACCGCTCTCCGCTGTAACAGAGCAGACAATCTTCAAATATGCAGTTAACAAATAACTTGCCGTCAAGTCGTACCGTCTCTTGGCGGTACACTTTCTCCTTGACCTCTTCCATTTGTCTTCCGATCCCCTCTGGATTTCCCAAAACGCCGGATTTCCTCGGAATAGCATGGATAGCCATAAGTTGGTTTGCCCAGTCAGCAGAACTGCCGTTAGGGCATCAACAAACTCCGCAGAGCTGAGGATTGGGGCCCATTTTTCTGGGAAGTGGAGCGAGGCTCTCACGGAATTTTCCTGCGTGTCAAGCGGGGTTTCCCCTAGACATCTCTAAACTAGCGACATCGTAGTTCAATCAATTATTGACATGTCGAATATGTGCTTTGGGTCGCAGAATCGACTGTAAGGCTTGGTCGATCCATCGCACTTAAAACCAGGATCAAGAAACGCCGCAAAGGAATTACTTCCTCGATTTTGTGTACCGTGACTTGCAATTGTTTTGACGTACGATGGAGTGCTACGCTGGCAATCGCATCTATGAGAAAGCTGACGTTCTTCTCTGCCTGTTGCAGCTGGGTGCTGTTATTCACGTCGCTGACCCAGGGACAAACTGCCCCACAAAGCCCACAGGGAGGAGTTCTACCCGGGGGCCCATATCCACCTGGGGACCCGCGAAGTCGGGTCCTGACGACCGGAATGGCCGCAAATGGCGGCTCAATTCTGAACGGCGTCTACTCGAACTCAATTTATGAATTTTCTATGCAGATCCCCCCTGGCTGGGCAGTGCTGCCCACGCCGGCGGCGAGAATCGCGGGGTCCGAGGGTGCTGACGCACAGCGGCCGGAGGTCCAGAAGGAACTGAAGCAAGTGATTCTGATCATGTCGGAAAACGCGCCTTTGAAGAGGAGCGTGGAACGCAAACAGGTCCAAATCATCGCGATGAAACTCCCCACGACGCCGGGACCGACTGCAGCGGAGGGCTACATAACGTACTCTCAGCGCATGGCGAAGGAAAAGGGCTTGCCTGTGGAATTCAAAGGATCGCCCGAGAAGAAAACGATTCACGAACAGCCGTTTTCGATGATCCAACTGGAAGAGACCACGGACGGGACTCGGCAACACATCTCGCAGTACGTGACAACCAGAGGGCAGGACCTGTTGCAGTTTCTTTTGATCAGTCCGGATGAGGAGGGGTTGAAAACTCTTGAGCCCCTGATTCACTCCGTGCAATTCAAGGCCGCAAAACCCGCCAAAAAACCTCCGACCAAGGAAGCCGCTACCAAGCCGAAAAGTAACTGAACACAACGATACAGGCAAAAGGCGAATGTCAATTTTGGGAACGCGATCCTAAACGAAAAGGCCGCCTGTGGGCGGCCTTTCTTAGTGCAAAGATTGCCTCTACGATGTCACGCCCGCGCCAGCCTGAGGCTGGGTGGTGGCTGCGGTGGCGGCAGCGGCCTCATTCAAGATGCGGTGGTGAATCGTGAACAGCGCAAGCTCCAGACGATCGGAAACGCCGATCTTGTCGTAGACATTGCGCAGGTAGTTCTTGATGACCTGCTCCGTGGTGCCGAGCTGCGATGCGATCTCTTTGTTCTTGTAGCCTTGCACGATCAGAGCGACGATACGCAGTTCCTTCGCGGTGAGCCGGTCGCGGACGCGAAGTCCTACCATATCGTTTTCGGTCAGTTCGCTTGGAACAGCAACGTCCTGCACCCAGGTTTCGCCGCGCGCCACTTTCCGCACGCAATCGACGAGAGCGGGACTCGTTACGTTCCGATAAACCACGCCATGCGCGCCATTGGTCATATAACGCTGCGCGCTCTCGCCGGTGTCGGCGAGCACCACAATTCGAGTTTTACTCTTCGTGGCAGCCTGCACGATGGCATTGAAATCCGATTGAAATCCGCCTGCTACCACCAGGACGGCCGCGCGGAATTTATCGAGCGCCATGAACATCTGCTCGGGAGTCTGCGCCTGGGCCACAATGCGCATCTCGTCTTCTACAGCGAGCACCTTGGCGATCCCCGCGCGGAAAATAGCCTGATTATCGGCCAGGATTAACTTGAGCATCTCGACACCGCTCCGAGGTTTAAGAGTTACGTACGAATTCGTACGAATCGATCACGCAGGCTACCCCGCGGGTGCCATCGGGATCGGTACTAGACTCGTCGGTGCGGACAACCCGTCCGCGACACTGAATGACTACGTTTTCTTTGCCACCGGTCACTTCAGGGGGAAGGGTAATTTCGAAATCAACCGGGGAACCAATCTCCAGCGATGCGTCTGCGCGAATGTAGACGCCCGCGGCACTGAGGTTTCCCGTCATGCCACTGGCCTCGCCAGGGACGTTTTCTTTGTGAATCTTGATGGGCAGCTCTAGCGGAAATCTTTTTCCTGTCCGCGCTTCGGACACAATCCCTCCTCCGTTGCGGCCTTGTTTGCGTGCACAGGCTCGCGCTACCACATGCCTGAGGGAGCAGAAACGTCTGCTATAGAAGCGGTTATATCATGGACGACGCCCATGTTAAAAGCCTGATCACATCTGGGTCAGGGGTAGGAATTAGGTTCCCCTCGTTCAGGTTACCTGGTGACCCCGCCCTGAACTGCCTGATCTGCGGGCTTTTCCGCCGATTCTCAGTTTCTGGCACAATGATTCGACGCTCCGGGGTGTTTTAGCTCTTTGAAAGGAATCATTCCCATGCCCGCCCCCACACGCTGCACCCGTGCTCTGGCACTCGTTTTGTCGACGTTTGCCCTTTTTCCCGGCGCACCCTCGCAGGCTCAGCAATCTTCGAAATCGCGGTCTGCGGGCGAGGTCGCCCTACCGCAGAAGGCGTCGGAGGGCCCAAAGGAAAAGCCAGCCGACCATTCTGAAACGCCGGAAACGCTTGTCCAGTTGAACGCCGCTCTCGAGGGACTGGCGTCCAAAGTGTCGCAAGGCGTCGTCCAGATTCTGGTCAGCGGGTATGGTCCGGTCGAGGAGTCCGGGCGGGCCGATACGGCACTGATTGCACGGCAGAAAGCAATTGGATCCGGTGTAATTGTCGATTCGACTGGTTATGTAATCACCAATGCGCACGTGGTTGAGGGCGCGCAGCGGATTCGCGTGGTTCTGCCGGTGCCGGCAAGCGAAAGCGCTGTTCTTGAACCGGAAGGGAAGCGGCGCATCCTGAACGCCAAGGTTATCGGCGTGCACCAGGAGTCTGACCTCGCTCTTTTGAAGGTTGATGCCGAGAACCTGCCTACGCTGCCTCTGGGCGCCACACGCCGAATTCATCAGGGGCAGCTTGTTTTCGCGATCGGCAGCCCGGAGGGCTTGCAGGGCACGGTGACGATGGGGGTCGTGAGTTCCGTGGCGCGGCAAGCCGACCCAAATAAGGCGATGGTATACATCCAGACCGACGCGCCGATTAATCCGGGCAACAGTGGCGGCCCACTTGTGGACATGGATGGATACGTGGTCGGCATCAACACCTTCATCGTCACCGGCAGCGGTGGCAGCGAAGGCCTGGGGTTCGCCATTCCGGCCCGCGTCGTCAACTTCGTTTACCAGAGCCTTCGCAAGTACGGGCACGTCCACCGCTCCGAAGTCGAGGCCGGAGCGCAGACCATCACGCCCTCCCTGGCTGTGGGGCTTGGTCTGAAGCGCACATGGGGAGTGGTGATCTCCGATGTCATTCCGGGAGGTCCAGCCGAGGCCGCCGGACTCAAGATCGGCGATATCGTTTTGTCTGCCGATGACCGGCCCGTAGATACGCTCCCCGGTTTCACGGGAGCGCTCTACCTGCATCCGGTTGATCAGGTGTTAAAACTGGAAATTCTGCGGGACTCCGGAAAGAAAACCCTATTCATTCCGGTCTTGCAGGAAAAACACCAGATGGACCAGCTTTTGGACCTCGCGGACAATCAGAACAATCTCGTGCAGCAGTTAGCTGTTCTCGCGGTGAGCCTCGACGAGAAGGTGCGCGCCATGATTCCAGACTTGCGCATCTCTACAGGCGTTGTCGTGCTTGGAAAGGCTGCCGACCTGCTTGGACCGAATATCGGTCTCACGACCGGAGACGTGATTCATGCGATCAACAACCGTCCCGTCGACACGGTGGACAATCTGCGCAGTGCACTCTCGCAACTGAAATCAGGGGATTCGGTTGCGCTCCAGGTGGAGCGCCAGGGAAAACTGCAGTTTGTTTCATTTGAGCTGGATTGAGGATGCGGCAGCCGAATCGGGAGTTCGTTTGATCCGAGCAGGAAGTCGGGACTCAAAGCTCGGGCCGCGCGGCACGGCTCGAACTATTGGCGTGGCGCGTAGTATCCCTTGCGGGCGCGTACCTGCAGGTCTTTCTTCAAGGCGCTAATCTCGATACTGCGATAGCGGCCATCGGCGTCGAAATTGGCGGGGTGATACGAAACGACGTACTGGCTGCGCAGTTCATCTTCGATCGCAGCAAACGAATTCTTAATATCCTTCATCTTGAACGGGAAGAACGCGCGTCCGCCGGTAGCGTCGGCGAGTCTTTCCAGTGTCTTGTCGCCGCGCAAAATCAGGCCGCTGTCGTCTGTAGAAATCGCGAAGATGATGACTTCGGCCCGCTGTGCCATCTCAATGGCCTGCGCCTGCGAATGTTCGCTCTGATTGTCATCTCCGTCGCTGAGAACGACCAGAGCCTTTCTCACCGGGCGGTCGGACTGCTCCTTCAATAGTTTGTCGTGGCAAGCATTGTAGATCGCGTCATACAGCGCGGTTCCGCCGCCGTCGCGCAAGGAACCGACGCTCCTGGAAAGTTGGGCGACGTTGTCTGTGAAATCCTGCGCAAGCTGCTGGTGGACGTTGAAGCCCATCACGAAAGCCTGGTCGAAGCCCGCCCGGATCGTGTGCTGCAAGAATCCCGTTGCGGCGTCTTGCTCGAAATCAAAACGAGTGCGCACCGATCCGCTGACATCCACCAGCAAGCCCAGCTTCAGAGGCAGATCGGTCTCCCGACGGAACGCGACGATCGACTCCACCGGCTTGTGATCATCAAAGAAATTGAAATCGTTCTGACCAAGATTTCGAACGAACTTCCCATGCTTATCCGTCGCGATGAACAGAACATTTACCTCGTCCACGCGTTTGCGGATCGTGAGAACCGAGTCCTGCGGATCGTCCGTCGCTGGGGAAGCAGAAAGGGTAGAGTTCGCCACGTACGAAGCCGAAGGATTCTGCGCCAAGCCATTCGGAATGGCCACCAGGCTGAGAATCAACAGACCGAAGATGGATATCGTGTACTTCATTCCCACCGCTTCCAAAATTTTCACTACAACTCACGGCTGCTAGCCTTCACGTTAGTTAGATGCACGTGACAGGCCGAAAGCCGCCGCGCCTGCTTTTGGGCAACAACGACTCTAGGAGAGAGTCCTGTACAAACCAAGTTACAAAAGGTGCACCCGTTTGGTCATGGCCCGAAAGGGCCATAAAATCTAGGGTTTCGAGGTGGGGAGGACCCCGAGTTGTTCAGTCAACATACGCTCGAAAAAGGCCTAAAGCAAATCATCGAGTCGAGTTCGAGAAATCGCGTATCCTTGCGGTGAACTGATGGTGATCCCGAAAAGAGACACCCGCATCCGCTGCGACTGGGCGCGTAATGACCTCGCCATCCGCTATCACGATAAAGAGTGGGGGCGTCCCGTACACAAAGATCGGGTGCTCTTCGAATTCCTTCTGCTTGAGGGGGCGCAAGCCGGGCTCAGTTGGGATACTATCCTGCAGAAGCGCGAGAACTATCGCTCCGCTTTCGACGAATTTGATCCGCAACGCGTCGCTCGCTACGACTCACGAAAGATCCGGGCACTGCTCTCAAATCCAGGCATCGTTCGAAACCGCCTGAAGATTGGCTCCGCCGTGCAAAACGCGAAAGCATTCCTCGCCATTCAGGATGAGTTTGGGACCTTTGACGCCTACGTCTGGCAATTCGTTGGCGGAAACCCGCGCGTCAACAAATGGAAAACACTCAAGCAGGTCCCGCCCCGCACGGAGCAGTCGGATGCCATGAGCAAAGATCTTCGCAAACGTGGCTTCAATTTTGTCGGCTCGACCATTTGCTACGCTTTCATGCAAGCAGTCGGGATGGTCAATGACCATCTGGTCACCTGTTTTCGATATCGCTCGTCCAAGGTCGCGAAGGGAGTATCTCCATGACCGTCGCTAGCGCAAGCACCTCCACCCTGTACTTTGAGCAGTTCTACTTAGGCTGTCTGGCGCATGCCTCCTACCTGCTTGGTTCCGAGGCCGAGGCGGTAGTCGTGGATCCGCAAAGAGATGTCGAAATCTATCTGGAAGCTGCGCGGCAGCATAATCTGAAAATCCGCCACATTTTCGAAACCCATCTGCACGCCGACTTCGTCTCCGGACATAAAGAACTTGCAGCCCGCACTGGCGCAGAAATTTATATAGGCGCCGCAGCGAATGCCAAGTTTCAACATGTAGCACTTCGCGATGGTTTCGAGGTGCGATTTGGTCATGCCCGGATCACTGTTCTCGAAACCCCGGGGCACACGCTCGAAAGCATTTGCCTGGTTGTGACCGATGAAGGGAAGTCCTCGCAGCCGTGGGCTGTTCTTACCGGCGATACGTTGTTCATTGGCGACGTCGGCCGTCCCGATCTTTCACCCACACATACTCCACAAGCGCTCGCCGGACTGCTGTACGACAGCCTCCATACCAAGCTCTTAAAGCTGCCGGACGAAGTCGTTGTTTATCCGGCGCACGGCGCCGGCTCTCTGTGCGGCCGCAACATGCGCGCCGAGCGCTTCTCGACGATCGGGACGGAGCGTCTCACGAATTACGCACTTCAGATTCCGAGCCGAGACGAGTTTATTCAGCAATTGACCTCGAACCTTCCGGCCCGCCCCGACTATTTCTTGAAAGACGCCGAGATCAACCGGGAAGGCGCCACTGCCCTTGCTGATCTGCCGCCGCTCCCTCGGCTTTCGGCGCCCCAGGTCAAGGCGCAAATCGCGGCAGGGACGCCTGCCCTCGACGTGCGCCCGCCGGATCAATTCGCTGCCGGATTCATTCCCGGCTCGGTCAACATTGCCTTGTCAGGTCAGTTTGCGACGTGGGCGGGTACCGTTCTCGGCGTCGCAGCGCGGCCGATTCTGATCGCCGACGCCGAGGAGCAGATATCAGAGGCGCGAGTCCGCCTGGCTCGCGTCGGCATCGACGCCGAACCTGGCTACATTGTCGACGTGATAAATGAGTGGGCCGCTGCCGGATTTGATTTAGGGGCGCTAGCGCAGATGACCGTCACAGATCTGGCCGAGCGCAGAACGCAAGAGAAATTACAAGTGCTCGACGTGCGTCGCGAAGCGGAGTGGAAGGTCGGGCACATCGCTGATTCTGAACTGTGCCCACTCGATAGATTCGCTCACCAGATTCCTTGGCTCGACAAAACCACTCCCGTCGCCGTTCATTGCAAGAGCGGGTATCGCAGCATGATCGCCTGCAGTCTCCTCAGGAAAGCGGGATACGACAAAGTCACAAATGTGATCGGCGGTTTTGACGCTTGGACCGAAGCAAAACTGCCGTACCGCTCAGAAGTCTGAACACGCCGCCGCAACCTATCTTTCGTACAGGAAATTCGACAACCTGCGTTTAAGTATTTTGACGGATTGGGCTTCTCCCGAGTCCACTTTCGCTAAGGTACCTATCTTTCAGTTATTTATAATGATCAAAAATTGGCACGCGAATTGCCTACTACTTAACACGTAGTTTACATTGGTCTGGTCGTAGTTGCCGGACCGATTATTAAAAACGCGGTTTGACACAGGGACTTGGGGCGCCCGGTGGCTATCGGAAACGGTCTTCTTTCAGAAACCAGAATCGAGGAAGCGAGTCAAGCTGACTCAGCGATTGGGTCGTTTCGCGCCCAGCGGTCGATCTCCGGGCCGTTGGCTCGGAGATTCGATCAGGCTGCCGCCGTTCTTGCATGCGACCCAAAGTCGTTCGGCTGGCAAGAGGCATTGGAACTCTCGCCGGTGGCCTCCGTCGGTTTCTTGCGAGCGTCCAAAGACGAAGACTACGCACAAATCGACAACGAGAACGGGAATGGACCGATCCACGAGGAAGTAACGCCGAGTATCTTCGAACCGTCCTATACCACAAAGTCGCCGGGGACCGGTCTGGGTTTAGCAATCGCGCACAACATATCGCGCCAGCACTTTGCTTCGCTGCAACTGACAGCAAATACCCCGGAACGAGTTCGTTTTTCGCTCACCTTGCCGCGCGTTGCCGTTTGGCAGGAGACGTCGAGGGTGTCCATATGGGCAGAATTCTGATTGTTGACGACGAGCCGAACATGCACAAGATCCTTGCTTCAAACCTGGAGCAGGATAAACACCTGGTGTTTCACGCAGCCGGTGTGGAGGAAGCAAGACAGATAATTGCCGGCAATCAGTTCGAAGCGATTCTTACCGATCAGAAAATGCCGGATGGTGGCGGTCTCGACGTTCTCGCGGCGGCCCTCGATGCCGATCCCAATATTTCGGTAATTTTCCTCACCGCCGTCGCGACCCTTGAGCTGGCCGTAGAGAGTATGCGGAAAGGAGCATTCGATTTCTTAGCGAAGCCATTTGCTCCCGAAGTTCTCCGTGCGGCCATCCATCGAGCATGCGATCATACGACGCTCCTTCGCGAGAACACCCTGCTAAAGGCGACGGTCGGCCGGCTGGAGGGATCGTCCGAGATTTTCGGGGACACGCCCATGATGCGCGAAGTGCGGGAGAAGATACGGCGCGTGGCGCCCACCTCCGCGACCGTTCTCATCACGGGCGAAACGGGAACGGGCAAGGAACTCGTGGCTCGTGCTATTCATCGACAAGGCATCAGAGCGAACAAGCCCTTCCTTGCTGCAAACTGCGCGGCTTTCACCGAAACGCTTCTCGAGAGCGAGTTGTTCGGGCATGAGCGCGGGGCCTTCACCGGAGCGGATCGCAGCCGGCTGGGTCTTTTTGAGGCGGCTCACGAGGGGACGCTTTTCCTCGACGAAGTTGCGGAGATGTCGCCCGCCGCCCAAGCCAAGCTTCTCCGCGTTCTCACGGACGGACAGGTGATGAGGATCGGCTCGGTCAAGACTCGCACCGTCGATGTGAGGGTACTGGCCGCAACCCATCGAGACCTGCAGGAGAGGGTGAAACAGGGACTGTTCCGCGAGGATCTTTACTACCGCCTGGCGGTGGTGCCGATTCCGATTCCACCCTTGCGCGACCGCCCTGCCGATATCGCCTCGCTCTGTGAACTGTTCCTGGCCCAGACGGCCCGGGAACTCAAAATGCCTCGCCGGCGCCTGAGTCCAGAGGCTCTCGAACGATTGCAGTCCTACGAATTTCCTGGCAACATCCGCGAACTTCGGAACCTCATCGAGCGTGCCGTGATCCTTTCTCCCGGGGAGGAAATCGGGCCAGAGCACTTTCCTCTTTCGCGCAGCGCAACTGTTGCCTCGGGGAACGGCCATAGCGCGAATATGGGTTGGATGGAGACTCTGCCGCCGAGTTTCGACCTGCGAAACCTGCTCTCTACCGTTGAGAAGACGCTGATCGAGAGAACTTTGCAATCGACCAATGGCGCACAGGCGGAGGCGGCAAGACGTCTGGGCCTGTCTCGCAGCGATCTGTCTTACAAATTGCTGAAGTACGAACTCAGGAAGATCAGTACGTCGCCTTGAAAAAGGCTGCTATTCGCAAGATAAAGTGGAACGAACACGAATGGTGTGCGGGATGCATTCAAGTTCGCGCAGCAGATCCGCATCACAGTTTCGATTTATGTCGTAAATCGCGTATCCCAGGTCGCCACGCGTTTCGAGCACCTGCCGTTCGATGTTGATCCCTCTTCGCGCCAGGATTTCGTTTACGGCGAACAGCATCCCGGGCATATTCTGATGAATATGCGTCAGTCGGTAGGATTTCGGTTCGTGCTCCAGTTGACAGTGGGGCAAGTTGACACTCAGCATGGTGTTGCCGGTTTGAAGATACTTAACCAGTCGTGACGATACGAACTCCCCGATATTTTGCTGTGCTTCTTCCGTGCTGCCACCGATATGCGGCGTGAGAATCACATTCGGAAGATTCTGCAGAGGGCTGGCGAACGGGCCGCGTGACGTCGGTTCATTCAGAAAAACATCGACTGCGGCGCCCGCAATCCGGCCACTGCGTAAGTTTGCGGCCAGGGCATCATGATCCACGACGAAACCGCGGCTCAGGTTTAGAAAACAGGCACCCGGTTTCATCAAGTCAAATTCTTCTTTCCCGAAGAGATTGCGATTTCGCGGTTTTCCATCTACGTGCAACGTGACAATGTCGGCTTGCTGCAAGACTTCTTCGAAGTTGCAACGTTTGGCATTACCGCGAGCCAGGACGTCGGTTACGTCGCTGAAAATCACGCGCATGCCGACAGCCTCAGCCAGATCTGAAAGCTGAGAACCAATCCGCCCATAACCGACAATGCCCAACACGAGTCCGCGCACTTCATGGCATCCGTTCGCTGTCTTGTTCCACGTACCGCCATGTAACTCGGTGCTGGCGGCAAAAGTACGGCGTAGCAGCATGATGATTTCGCCTAATGCAAGTTCCGCGACCGAGCGGCTGTTGCTGTGTGGATCGTTAAACACGGCAATGCCTTGACGGCTGCAGGCGGCCTTGTCAATCTGATCCACGCCGATACAAAAAGCGCCAACGGCCAGCAAAGAGGGAGCGGATTCGAGCGCTTCCGGCGTGATGTTGGTTTTCGAGCGGATGCCGAGCACTGAAACATCATGAAGCTTTTCGCGCAGTTGTGACGCGTTGAGCGCCGATGACAGGCTTTCCACTTCGAACCCGGCTTCGATTAATTTTGACTTGGCGACACCACTGATATTCTCGAGCAATAGGGCCTTCAAGATTCCTCCCGGAATCTTTCATCATGGCATAGAAGAGTTCATCTCCGCGATGCCGGCCTCCTTGCCGCGCCTCTTTGTGACCGCGAACATGGCTTAACCTGTCAATGAAAGTCGAATGGAAGAGCAGGACTTCCTCTCATACCCGCACACAGAAGAAATAGTACCGAAACTAGGAAGCGGGTTTGCGACAGAGAACCTGGTACTGCGCTCCAAGCGGAACGCTCGTCAGTTCCTTCTCGAAGATGCGCAGGCGGGCAAGAAATCGAGGAAAGAAGAATCGGTAGTCGAGTGAGACAAGATCGAATCCCCGCCTGCGCATCCGGTTGATTGCTTCCCTGGCGCTGAGCCGGATGGCGTCACGGTCGAATACGCAGCGGGACATCACATAGCGTGTGCCTGGATTCCACGGATTATTCTCCCACAGCGAAAACAATCCGCCCGGTCGAAGCGACCGATAAATGTAATCCACCGCTGTGTCGCGCTCCGCGACCGCGATGTGGTGAAAAACGCCGTTGCAGTACACCAAGTCGATCGATTCGTTTGGAGAGTAACCCGAAAACGTAAGAAAACGGGAGTTCGCTCCGCCGTGCCGCTCCTTGGCTCGCGCGAGCGACTTCTCGGAAACATCCAGCCCCACTACCGATTCAACTCCTAACAGCTCCCGAAGCAAGAGGGAGGTATCCCCGATACCGCAGCCATAATCAAGCGCTGCTTTGGGAGTTTGGCCGAGCCGCTTCAAGCAGGCAGCCAGCCACTCGACTCGCCCGCGCGCAAAGAACTCTTTGTCTTCACCGCTGGCCGCGAGAGCACGATTCAGATCGTCATCGTAGGTCTCTGCATGGACATCAAAGTCGACCGATTTCATCGCCGGCGCAGTCCCAGAACACTGAGGAAGAAGCTTGAGAAGATGGTCTGCACTCCAACAATCAGGAGAAGGGCACCCGGGATCACGATACGCATCGTGTGGGGATAGTCCAGTTGTCCAAAGTGGTGAGCCCCCCACATTCGAACTGCAAAGACGGAAGTGGCCATACCCGCGAGAATGAGCAACGACCCCACAGCTAAACCGACCTCGAGATTGATGTACCGAAAAACTCGATCGAGTGCCGGATCGGGCGGCAGCAATCCTTCTGTGATCGCAAACAACTTGGTGAAAACGGCAAACGCTACCGCCTGAAATCCAAGCAAGACCATCGCCGCGCAGTAGAGCAAAGTGTGAACGTCAAAGGTCACTGAGCCGATGGTCCGGGGCGCAGGAAGCAACCACAAGCCCAGCGCGGCTCCCACACACATCAAGGCAAGCCCAGGATAGAGAAAGAGCCAGCGTGGACTGTAGAGCAGGAAGAAACGCAACGTTCGCCAGCCATCTCTCCACGTGCGCAGATGCGGAGGCCGGCTTCGTCCGTCCGGAGACAACGTCGTCGGAACCTCTGCAATCGTTTGTTTGAGCAACGTCGCCTTGACAACCATCTCCGTGGCGAACTCCATTCCTGTCGTTCGCAAGCCCAGGCTCTGGTAAGCATCTTTGCGAAACCCCCTCATCCCGCAATAGAAGTCATGGACCGGGCTGCCGAAAAAGAGGCGTCCGATGCGCGTGAGCGCAGGATTGCCGAAGTACTGGTGGAGCGGGGGCATGGCGCCGGGCTGGATCCCACCGCGGAAGCGATTGCCCATAACCAGCTGCGCGCCGGCGCGCAGCTCGGTGACGAACTTGGGAATGTCGCCGAAGTCGTAGCTGTCGTCCGCATCTCCCATGATGATGAACTTGCCGGCTGCCGCGGCGATGCCTCCGATGAGCGCATTGCCGTATCCCTTGGAGGAGATTCGGGCGACGCGGGCCCCGAGACGTTCGGCGATCTCGACCGAACCGTCCGTGCTGCCGTTATCGGCGACGATTACCTCCCCGGTGATTTGAGCTTCGTCGAGTGCTCGTTGCGCCTTGCGGATGCATGTTTCGAGGGTCTCAGCCTCGTTCAGGCAAGGCATTACAATAGAGACCTCAACGTTTTCAGAATCTTGCAAGGGAGATGCTTTCGATTGATCGAGGGGGCTGAATTTGCTGGGTGCGATTACCATTCCAACTCCACTCGTGTCTGGGTTCCGGGCGATGCCTGATGCGAGGAATCCCGAAGGTGACCGTCTAGGGCGATGTGACAACACCCGCGAGAGCTTGCGTTAGTCGCAAGTCTAGCGCGACCAAGGGCTAGAACGAAAGCCCTTTTGAAATCGGGCCCCAGAAAGAAAAAAATTCCAGGATCGATCTCATTCTAAATGAGTGCAGTACCCTGAAAATCACCTCCGCTGAGCTTTAGGGGCAGTCGGCGCAACGGGGCGTATCCGGATTTCGAATGTCGCCGTCGTTGCCATCCCGGTTGCAAAGACCGCCTTAGTCCATTAATCTCTAAATCCCATCCATTCCACACTAGCCGGGATGGCGGAACTGGCAGACACAGCGTACTCAAAAGCGGACTCCAGCTATCTCGTAAGTCTAAGTAAATAAATAACATCCAGATGTAATAACAGACGCAGGGGATTTTGTGGTCTTTTTTCTCTTATAAGTCTAAGAAACGAAAGAGACCGGCAAGGCGGACTGGGCAGACACAGCGGACGGCGAAGCTTGAGAGCCGTTTAACGATCGAGCATGATCCATGCTGGGGCATGGTCGCTGGCGTTTTCATGCCCACGCGCCCATCGGTCAACACCGCCGTCCACGAGCAGGACCGACAAATTCGGTGAGAGCAGAAAGTGATCGAGTCGCATGCCTTTGTCCTTCTGCCACCGTTCAAATTTGTAATCCCAGAATGTCCAGAGCGGTCCGTCCGGATGTAGCTTCCGCATGCCGTCGGTCCAGCCTTGAGCCAGCAAACGCGCAAAGGCCTGTGGGCTCTCGGGTTGGATTAACGCGTTGTTATCCTGTGATCGAGTGGGAGAGATGTCCTGCGGTGTCGGCACAACGTTGTAGTCACCGGCCAACACCACGGGTGCGCCGCTCGCCATGAGTTCGGCGGCGTGGGCAATGAGGCGCTCAAACCAGGCCAACTTGTAATTGAATTTCGGTCCAGGCTGCGGATTCCCATTGGGAAGGTAGATGGGGGTGATCAGGATTCCCTGAACAGCCGCTTCAATGTAGCGAGCTTGATGATCTTCAGAATTTCCCGGCAAGCTTGTACAGGTCAGCACGGGTACGTGGTGTCGCGCGAGAATCGCCACGCCGTTCAGGACGCTCTCCTTGCCAGACTGCTTCGTACCCGAGAGTCCGAAGGGCATTCACGGGAAAGGCTTCCTGCTCTGCATTGAGCTCTTGGAGACTCACCACGTCCGGTTCAGCTTTCGCTAACCAAGCCAAAAGGTTGTCGAGCCGCTTATTGATGTTGTTAATGTTGAAGGTGGCGACTCTCACCAAGTCCCTTTCTGCCCCTGTGCTTCTGGGTACTCCAAAAACCCGTCGTGGGCTCGCCAACTCCAATAGGGAATGATAAAGGACATTATCATTCCCGAAAGGCTATCGACTGCTATGGTTGGTTCCATGGACATGTCGGCCAAAAAAGCACCTGTCTGAACCATTCCCGTCGGGCGGGTAATGTCGTATCGAGAGGTGAGTTGTGCGAGCGCAAGATATCGTCGGCATCAGCTTTTTTTCATTGTTGTTTTGTGCCATTGTGGTGACTCTCTGCGGGTCAAGAACCATCCTTGCGCCAAGACAGCAGGCAGCTTGGCGAGGTTGGGGACTAAGCCTGATCAGTGTTGCTCTCGTTGGGTTTGGGTTGGTGAACTTTCAGCTCATCCACAGCTCGCCACGCCCAGTAGTCGAAGGGAATTTATGGGACATCCGGGAGGAGTTTAAAAACGGTTCTACCCGATTCATGATTACGGACGCGACTGGCGAAGCCGTTATGATCTTGTGCAGTCACAGAGGGCCGGGTTTTGTACAGGGAGAACGGGCGCGGGTGCGGTACGTCGCGTACAACAATAAGTTGGTGGAGATGGATATGCTGAGCGGGCCGTACGGGGCGTGGCATCTGCGGGAGTCGTCGGGCGAAAAGGGTTACTGGGCTTGGGTGGTGATCGGGCTGTTTTTTGGACTTCTTGCGTATCGCCAATTGGCGAAGACCAGGTCGGGACAGACGACGGCACGATAAACCTGCATTGCTGTTGCGTCTGGGACGTTGGAATTGAGCCTTAGAGGATGGTTGACTTTAAACCCGATAAAATACATTCTCGCGTTTAAACAGTCCGGGCAGGGTGGTGTCTGATCTGGTCCCTATTCGTAAAGAAGCGTTAACTCCCGCCGAGTTTCAGAAACTCGCCGAGCACAAAAGCTCTGCAAGGCCTACGAATATATCCCGGGCGCCTCGTGTCCAAGCTTCTGCACGTACTCAACGTATGACCCGGGATAAACAGTGGGATGGCGGTCCGTACCACTCTCACCGCCCAATTCCAGCACACGTGAGCCGAGACCGCGAAGGAACATGCGGTCATGCGATACGAAGATCATAGTGCCTTCAAAATCCTTCAGGGCGTCCACCAGCATCTCCTTGGTCGCAAGATCCAGGTGATTCGTCGGTTCGTCGAGCACCAGGAAGTTTGGCGGGTTGTAGAGCATGCGCGCGATTGCCAGCCGCGACTTTTCTCCGCCGGAGAGTGTGCGGATCTTCTTATCCACGTCTTCGCCGGAGAACTGAAATGCTCCCGCCAAGTTCCGTAACGAACCGAGACCGTCTTGGGGAAAATCTTGTTGTAACTGTTCGATGACGGTGAGATCGGGATTGAGCACATCCAGCGATTGTTGCGCGAAGTAGCCCATATACAGGCTGGCGCCGAGGCGCACGCTTCCGGCATCTGGAGCACTGGCTCCGGCAATCATCTTGAGCAGCGTGGTCTTGCCCGCGCCGTTTCTCCCCATGACGGCCCAGCGTTCTCCACGGCGGATGGTGAGATTGAATCCTTCGTAAATCACACGCGGGCCGTAACTCTTGTGCAGGTTCTCAAGGACGGCCACCTGTTCGCCGGATCGCGGGGGAATGCGAAACTCAAACTTCACCACCTGGCGTTTCTTCGGCAGTTCGATCTTCTCGATCTTATCCAGGGCCTTGATCCGGCTTTGCACTTGAGCCGCTTTCGCGGCGTGTGTCCTGAAACGATCAATGAAGCGCTGTTCCTTGGCAAGCATGGACTGCTGCCGGGCAAATGCTGCCTGCTGGTTGGTCTCTCGGATCGCCCGCTCGCGCTCGTAGAAGTCGTAGTTGCCGGAGTAGGTGATGATTTCGCCGCCATCAATCTCTGCAATCTTTGAGACGAGACGATTCATGAACTCGCGGTCGTGCGAGGTCATCAGCAACGCGCCGGGAAATGACTTGAGGAACTGCTCCAGCCAGATGATGGATTCGATGTCGAGGTGGTTCGTCGGTTCGTCCATCAGCAATACATCCGGCATGCCGAGCAGGACCCGTGCCAGCGCAACGCGCATCTTCCATCCGCCCGAGAGAGCTCCCACGTCGCCGTCAATCTGATCGTCTTTGAACCCCAAACCGTGGAGCACTTCACGGGCTTGCGATTCGAGCGCGTAACCGCCCAAGTGCTCGTACTCTTCCTGAACATGACCGAAGCGATCAAGGATGCGGTCCATGTCATCAGCCTTTTCAGGGTCGGACATTTCCCGCTGCAAGGCTTCGAGCTCGTGGTGTAGATCGCCGACGCGACCGCTCCCGGCGATCGCTTCATCCAGGACCGAACGGCCCTGCATTTCCTCGACGTCCTGGCGAAAGTAACCGATCGTCAACTTCTTCGGGACTGAGACCACGCCCTCATCGGGAGTTTCCTCGCCGACCACCATACGGAATAGCGTCGTCTTGCCCGATCCATTGGGACCGACCAGTCCGACTTTTTCGCCGGGATTCAACTGAAACGAGGCATCTACGAAGAGCAACTGCTTGCCATACTGCTTATTGATGTTTGAGAAAGAGATCATTTTGAAGGAGCAACTTGCGGCACCGTGCCTCTTCCAGTGTAGCCCGGCCAGAAAATTGCCGGACAACGCTGGCGCGTTGGACTATTGAAGGTTTGCCCGTGATCCGCCCCGAGTAAGCGCTATTCGGGAGCGATCTCTCGGGCTCACGCCGCTCGTGCTTCGGCCTTGCAAAAAGGGTCCGTTGTCAGACTTAGACGGCACCTTGTAAATTGGACACATGGCGCTCAAACGAATGGACAACGTAGGAATCGTCGTCGATGACCTCGGAGGGACGATTGATTTCTTTCGCGAGCTCGGCCTCGAGGTCGAAGGGCGGGCGATGATCGAAGGAGAATGGGCCGGACGTGTCACTGGACTGGGCGATCAGCGCGTCGAGATTGCCATGATGCGCATGCCGGACGGACACGGCCGGCTCGAGCTCTCCCGCTTCCTCACGCCGCCTGCCGTCGCGGATCATCGCAACGCCCCGGTGAACGCTCTAGGCTACCTTCGCGTGATGTTCGCCGTGGACGACATCGACGAGACGCTTGAAAGGCTCCGCAAGCGCGGCGCGCAGCTCGTAGGCGATGTAGTCCAGTATAAAGACGCGTATCGGCTCTGCTACATCCGCGGGCCTGAAGGGCTTCTCATCGGACTCGCCCAAGAACTCAGATGAGCGCAATACGAAGAGGTCGGAGAAGCCGCCGCTTTCAGCTACCGAGTGGATCGTCGGCAAGCCTTCTTTTGGGGGACTTCCCGCTTGCCCGTGATCCAGAAGTTTCTGTAATCGATTCACACAGCCGGCTTCAGTGCTGATTCTCCCAAGCATGCCTTCGCCGGCACTTGTGCGAGATGATGGATAGGATCGCTAAGGGACCGGAAGACGTGAAAAAATCAGTCAGTGCCGCAGATGAACTCCCGTGAACGCGGATGGCCTACTGTGCTTTCTATCGGCGTCCATCCGCTTTCATTAGGGGCACCCACTGGATTCGCGCTGGAAGGACTACGAGATGCGGAAAGGGTTTACCAGAAAACCAAAACCGGACGAGCCCGCGACGAGTGTCAAAAACTATATAACGCCGAGCGGGCTGCAGCGCCTCAAAGACGAGCACCGGTTTCTGCTCAGCAGGGAACGCCCGGCGGTGACGGAGGTGGTGGCGTGGGCTGCCAGCAACGGCGATCGCAGTGAAAATGCCGACTATCAGTACGGCAAGCGGCGGCTGCGGCAGATCGATGGGAGGATTCGCTTTCTCACGAAGCGAATCGAAGCCGCGGAAGTGGTGGTCCCGGAAGCTCCGAGAGCGGGGCAGGCGGCGACGAGGGCATTCTTCGGAGCGACCGTGCGCTATGCCAATGCCGCGGGAGTATCGCGAGTGGTGAGCATCGTGGGCACCGACGAGGTCGATCTCAACCGCAACCACATCAGTTGGGTGTCACCTCTGGGGCGCGCGTTGATGAAGTCGGCAGCGGGTGACAGCGTAATCCTTCAGGTGCCGGGCGGTACAGAACACCTGACCGTGCTGGAAGTGTGTTACGAGCGCATTTCTGTGGAACCGTTCCGTGAACCACCTGGATCCGAGGCCTCGGCAAAGAGACTCCCTCGCCGACGCTAATCCACCTGACGAAGAAACAGCGAGATTAGCTTATCTGCAACGAAGTGCGGGGCCGCACTTCCAAGCGAGCGGGATCAGTCCTCTCTCGACACAATTAAGATAAAAATAGTACGACTGAATAGGATAATTAACGTACAGCGCAATAGCATAAATACGGTGCAACACAATCAGATCTGGGCTGGTGAAAAAATGACTGGCGTGCGAGCCCTTGCCGGCGGTGTCGAAAGCTTCGCGCTTAGACGAATCGCTAATTCAATTCTCGGTCTGCAGGCGGTAGAGAGGAAAGATCTTCTGACCGGGTGCGCTGTGTGAAGTTGCGAATTGACAAAAATGCCATAAGGGAAGGGAAAACACAGCGCCTGGCGCCGCTCCGCCATACGTACACAGACGCCAAGTGGTCCGCTTCGCGCGAAATCAAAAGATAGCAGCTCTAATGAATGGTAGAATTTCGAACGGGTAGTCTCTTATGACCTGGCAATGGGCTCTGAGCCCGAGAATCGTCGGTACAGCGCTTCTGGTTGGGGACAAGAAGCTGTGGGAATCGGCGAAAACCGACACACTTTCTTACACAGTTTTACATTTGTCGGTTGGGATGGCAACGAAGTAGAACGCGAAATTAGCCGTTGAATCAAGCACTTTCACACTAGCCGGGATGGCGGAACTGGCAGACGCAGCGGACTCAAAATCCGCCGAGGTTCACCCCTCGTGGGGGTTCAACTCCCCCTCCCGGCACCAATGTCGCCTACCTAACGGTGCAGGGCCTGGAGAGAGCAGAGCTCAGCCGAACCCACTGGCGCATCGAACTCGCTACATTGAGCGAAATCTGTGGCCTTTTCCGTCGATTCCTAGTTGTTTCATTTTTGATTGCAACGTTGTTCTCTTGAGTCCCAATCGAGAGGCAGCCCGCGATGTATTTCCAGCAGAATTTCGCAGGGCTTCGATGATACGCAGACGCTGAATCTCGATTAGCGTGGCGCCCTCCTCAGGTTGTGCATTCTCGGGCGATTGCGAAAGCAACTCGCTGACCGGTGCCGCGAGTTCGGATCCGGTGCTCAAAATTACCGATCTCTCGATAAAGTTTTCGAGTTCTCTGATGTTCCCGGGCCAGTCGTATTCCTGGAGCGCCGCCATCGTGCGCTGAGGAGTTGTGGTTACTGTTTTCAGCATTCGAGCTGAGTTCTTTTTCACAAAATGTTCAACAAGAAGCGGGATGTCATCCCGGCGCTCCCGTAGAGGAGGCAGACAGATAGGAAAAACTTTCAAACGATAGTACAGGTCGCGACGAAAGGCGTTATCCTGCACTTGTTTTGCCAAGTCTCGATTAGTGGCGGCGATCAGTCGAAAATTGACGCTCAGAGTCTTTGTCCCGCCCAGGCGCTCAAACTGCTGATCCTGAAGGACCCGAAGGAGCTTGGGCTGGAGCATCAGGGAAATTTCGCCGATCTCATCCAAAAATAAGGTCCCGCGATCGGCTAACTCAAGTCTGCCAATTTTGCGACTGTCAGCGCCAGTGTAAGCGCCCTTCTCCGCGCCAAACAATTCGCTCTCCAGCAGGCCGGTGGGAATCGCAGCACAGTTCATTTTTATAAAAGGATTTTGTGCCCTGTTGCTCAGGCGATGAAGGGCGCGCGCGACCAGTTCTTTGCCAGTGCCAGTTTCGCCGAGGAGAAGGACGGTCGCGTCTGTTTTGGCGACGGTTACAAGGTCTTCCATGACGGCCCTCAACGACTCGCTGCGTCCAATGATCTCGTCGAAACCTAAGTCTGAATTGATTTCGTTCTCAAGGTAAATTTTTTCCTCGCGCAGTTTTTCTTTCGCTTTATAGAGTTGTTGCTCAAGCTGGATTCGATCCGTGACATCGCGCACGACTCCTTCGGTACCGGCGATCTGCCCGTTCTCATCATGGATAAACTGAACATTGATTGAGATCCACAGCTTGTTTCCATCTTTTCTTTTCGCAGGCACCACCCAATCCAAGACCTGACCGTTTTCCCCGAGTTTCTCCAGCAAAACCTCTCTGTCTTTTCGATTGTCGTAGAGATCTGCGGCAGGTATGCCGATCATTGTTTCATTGGACTCATATGAGAACATCCGCGCCGCCGAGGGGCTCGCCATGATCAATCTGCCAGCATGATCAGTGCGGAGATAGGCATCCTGAAGATTATTCAGAATGCCTCTCAACATCGCTTCGCGGAGGCGGATGGTTTCTTCCGCTTGCATGCGAAGGGTGATATCGCTGAAGGTGCCGACTAATTCGCGAATGCTTTTGTCCTTGTTCTGCAGGGCGATACCGGTGACCGCGATCCAGCGATATTCCCCGTCGCTCCGCCTCATTCGAAATGCGCTTTTGTAAGCGCCTCCCTTGGCAAGGAACTCTGACCACGCTGCATCAGCTTCGGATCGATCCTGAGGATGGACCGCATTCGTCCAACTCTGTTGCGCCTCTTCCAACGATTGACCAGTAAACTCCCGCCAAGCAGGTACATCGACAGTGGTGCCCGTGACACGCCCGGTCCAGACGAGATCAGTTGTGGCTTCGACTAGACCCCGGTACCGTTCCTCGCTCAGGAGTAGTTCCTGTTCGAGAGTTTTCTGAGCTGTGATGTCCTCGGATGAGATCACGATGCCGCCAACCCGCCCGTCGGCCTCAAACCAGGGGCGGATCTGCCAGCGCAGCCACTGTATTGATCCATCCGCGCGTTCGAAGCGGTCTTCCGACTTCTGCACTACCTTTCCAGTTAACCCAAGCCGGTGAGCCTCTTTCCATCGCTGTGGAATTTCAGGAAAAACGTCGTAGTGAGAAATACCGCAGATTTCGCGTTGACCCAACCCATAGTCCTCGCGCCAGCGTGGGCTAACGTAGAGATAGGTCATGTCCCTGTCAAACATCGCCGAAGCAAAAGGCGCCTCTTCGATGAAACGCCCCAAAGAAGTGTCAACTGCCTGCATTGCAATCTCCTGAAAGTCTGAGATCGTTGGCTGGACCATCTCGTTTGGCTGGATATTCTCCCGAACAGAGACGTAGGGAAGTGATTCAAATCACCAATCTGATTCACTTTTTCTCTGTCGGCTCGTCCGTGCATGAATCATGCATCATGCAATGATCCGGCATTCAATGAGCTTTTCGAGCTAAAGCATTAGCGATGAGGTGGTTACAGAAATGACGCGCGGGCCTAGAACGGGATTTTGCGGCTGTGGTGCACTTCAGATTGTGCGAGAATTTTCGCTCGCAGCCTATGCCAGCTACGGCAAAGACATCGGTAGGCGTGAGTTTGATCGAGTACGTTCTCGGAGAAGAGACCGTGTCCGTGGAGGAGCTTGCGGCACGCGGCCTATTGGAGACGCCCGCTCTCCGAATGCGGGAGTTTGGGTTTCAGTATGTGCGTGTCAGCAGCCAATCGCAATACGAACTCGCCTTTGAGGCTGCGCGACAATTGGTAGAGAAGAGCCACACCGACCCCCGCACAATCGACGCAATCTATTACGTTGGAGCAACGCCAGACAGCCATGCGCTCATGAACGGCGATCCCCGGTCGGCTTTTCACTATCCCGTGGCACAACTTCAATACGAGTTGGAGATGACAGGCGCGATTGCCGTTGGCGTCAGCCAGGTCGGTTGTGCCGGGATGATGGCCGCTGTCTCGCTCGCCCGGAACTTTCTCTTGTCCAATCAATCTGCCGAACGCGTGTTGTGCGTGAGCTCCGATGTGCTTCCTGCGGGCAGCCGGCGCGAAATGATTTACAACGTGGTTTCCGACGGGGCTTGCGCGCTGCTCGTAGAAAAGGGAGGTTCCACCAATCGGATCATGAGTTACCGACAGATCACCAAGGGCTACTACTGGGACTTCTTGCACAAAAAGAATGAAATCGCAGCCGCTTATTTCCCGACGGCGCGTGCGATCATTCGTGATTGTCTGCAGGGTTCCGGGATCGAGTGGCCTGCGCTGGCTCGGATCGTTCCACACAACGTTTCACTGCGCAGTTGGGAGATTCTTTTGGGTTTGATCGGAGTGGGCCGCGAAAAATTGTTTGCCGAGAACATTGCGAAATTCGGGCACGTCATCGCCGCAGATAATTGGATGAATCTCCGCGATGTTTCAACCGACGGAGGCTTGGCTCTGGGTGACAAACTACTCCTGTTCACCTTCGGCTTTGGAGCGAACTGGTTCTGCATGATTCTCGAACACTGATGGGCTACACGATCCTGCTTACGGGAGCAACGGGTGCGATCGGACAAGAACTCGTGCGAGTACTCGCGAAGCGATCGAGCGTCGATGTCGTTTACGCGCTGTCGCGTCAAGCCGATGTCGAAGAATCGCAGACCGGAGTCATTCCGCTGCGAGGGGATGTCCGGTTGGTGACATTGGGACTGTCTCCACGGGAGTATGGCGAGGTACGACAACGCACAACACTCATCATTCATGCGGCCGCCGACACGCGATTCTCAGCGCCACTCCCCGAATTGCGAGCGATCAACGTGGAGGGCACGAAGAACGTGCTGGCCTTCGCAGGTGTGTGTCCGCAATTGCGAGGACTGGTTGCCTTGAGTACCGTTCACGTCGCGGGGAAGCGAACTGGTACGATCGAGGAATCGTCACTGGGCCATGATGCTGGATTCGTGAACAACTATGAGCAGTCGAAGTACGAGGCCGAACTCATTTTGCGGGAGCGGATGAAGGATCTGCCGATCGCGGTGATCCGCCTGAGCACGGTGCTCAGCGATTCGAAAACGGGGGAGATTTCCAAGCTAGCTGCTATCCACCAAGGTCTCCGACTTTACTATCATTCTCTGGCTCCAATGATCCCAGGTACTCCAGATTGTCCCGTCGATCTGATCGCGAGCGACTACGCGGCGTCCGGGATCGCCGGCTTGGCATGCGACGGGTTTCGAGGTGGAAAGACCTTTCATCTTTGTGGGGGCAATGATTTCCTTACCCTTGCGCAACTGCTCGCGCAGACGCACGACGCGTTCATGACGTATCGGCCATCGTGGCGAAAGAGGTCGATTGCGATGCCGGCGATCGTGGATCTTCCGACTTTCGTGCTGTTCGCGCAATCTGTTGACGACGTGGGCGACTATCTTCTGCGGCATAGCGTGCAAGTGATCCGGCACTTCGCACCTCAGCTCGCCTATCCGAAAGTTTTTGATGATGCTGGTTGTACGCAAGCCTTGGCCGCATTCAACATCGAAAAGCCGCGTGTGGCAGATTTTTATCCCAAGTCCATCCGATGGCTGGTAGAGTCAGGCTGGGCCGACCGCACGATCACTGCTGAGGCGGTGGTTCGTTGAGTGGCAGCGAGCTCGACCGGTTGTTGGCCTACGTGAATGAGACATTGCTTGCGGATCGCAATCTGCGGGCAGGACCTGACACGCCGCTGTTCGCTGACGGCTGGATCGATTCTCTTTCGATTCTTAAACTGATTGCCTTCGTGGAATTGATGATCGGGCGCGAAATTAGGGATGAAGAGGTCGTGATGGAAAATTTCCGCACCGTCGAAACCATTGCAAAGCGTTTTGTTCAATAAAGTGAGCACTGTATTCTGCGCGCATGTCGAAGAACTGGCTGAACAGATCGTTCAGCTGCAACCCAAGTTGGCGGCACACGACAGCCAGGCGCTGCCCGCGAACGTTGCGACACTCATAGGTTGGCTCGACGACAGATTCTTGCAGATGGCGATCGATGCCGGCGCCCGGCAGATTAAAGTCGAGGACACTATCGAGGAGTGTGTGCTCGAGAGAGCAGGATATTTCGAATCATTTGCAATCGACCGGCTGGTCCAGAGTTCAGAGGGCAAGTTGTACCCACCCGCGGCCTGCTATCAGTGCTACCCGAGCTTGTCTCAGGTCGAGCATGCGGAACGTGGGTTGTGGACGTGCATCGCGGCCTGCGGACGAAAAGAAGAGGAGACGGGATTGGGGCGTCTGCGCAATTTCCACATGCGCGAGATCGTGCTCGTTGGATCGTCGAACTGGGTGCGCGAGGAGCGTGGTCGATGGATGGACAAGATTTCGGAGTTCGCGCGCGCTCTGGGGTTGCGGGGGGAACTCCATTCGGCCTCCGATCCGTTCTTTGGCGCGGGCGAAACGCGCGGCCGCAAACTGGTGCAGCAACTGAAGGAACTCAAGTTCGAAATGCAAGTGCGAATCGGGAGACCCGTCCCTGGGCTCGCCATCGCGTCTTTTAACCTCCACGAGAGATTCTTCGCCGAGCGTTTCGGATTGCACTTGCCTGGCGGAGCGGATGCTTGCACTGGATGTGTTGCGTTCGGATTGGAGCGATGGGCACTGGCGCTAGTTGCTGAACTGGGCCCGTCTCGAGCCTTCAACCTCGCAGAAGGAATATTGGCGTGATTTACGACGAATATCTGACCACCGCGGAAATGCAGCGCTGGATTCTGGAGGTGGACGTTGCGTGGAACCAGATCGACCGTGAACTGGCGCTGTCTCAGCCAGAGTTACTCGACCAGATGCACGACTCGGCATTGATCGAATCATATTTTCCGGTTTATACGAGCGGGATCTTGCGGGCGATGTGGGATCAGATTGACGTGACTTCGGTCTTTTCCGTCCAGTTATACGAATCGTATAAACACTTCTACGTGTTGAATCGTTATCTGAGTATTGTGGATTATCGGCCAGTTTCGGACGCGGAACTCGTGGCTGCTCGGGCGAAGAACATCGGCAACGGAATCACTGATCCGATTTCGGAATTGGCGCGATACATGATCAGCGAACACTTTGCTGCGTACTTCTTCCTGCGAGCTTCGCGGCAGGCAAAGGAGACGGTGCTGTCGAAGATCACCGCCTACATCGCGAAAGACGAGTTCCGGCACACGCAATTTGCCTTTGATCTCCTCGAGTCTCGTGTGCGCCGGGATCCTGGCGCCCGAGAGAAATGTCTCGATGCCGGTTTGCATTTCCGTCATGTTGGGAGCGATGTCGTGTCAGTTCCGATTGCAGAGAAGAATGATTTGCAAGCGATCCTCACGCTGGATCAGAAGTTTCATCGGCTGTGCGGCGTGGGGCTTTCGGAGTTTGCCAAGGCAGGCATGCATGTCGCTAACCAGGCGTGAATTGTATCTGCTGAATCTTTATCGCAACAGCGAACTCCATGGCGCGCTGCTGATGGGGCGTATTGCACGGAGCGTCTCGAATCCGGAGGTGCTTTTGGGGGCGACCCGGCATTGCGCCACTGAGGCGCAACACGCGGCGTTGCTCACGGAGGTAATCGCCAGCCTGGGTGGCGCGCTCGAACCGACCGGAGAAACGATTCAGAAGCACTACTCCGAGGACGGCGGAATCCCGAAAGATCTGGTAGATCTGCTCGTCCTTTCTGAAGTCTTGGAGGCTCGCGTTTTATCCAGTTATCGCGCGCATTTGCAGCGCGCGAACGTGCATCCCAGAATACGAGAAGTGCTCGAGCAAATCGTGGAAGAAGAAAAAGAGCACAGTGGCGGTGACGGATGGGCCGAGCACTGGCTCTCTACATTGCCCGCGGAGCGATTACAATCGGCGCGAGAAAAATGGACTGCGATTGACGAGCGGGTGGCGCGAGTTTTGCATTCGCAGATTGCCGAGATGACGGACGAAGGGGCAGCTTCATGAATATCGAGGAAAAAGTAAAGGAAATGATCGGTCGTGCTGCCGGTCTGCCCGCCCATAACGTCGCAGCGGATGCAAAGCTAGCCGACCTCGACATGGAATCGCTTGAAAAACTCGAATGCGTTCTTTCGCTCGAGGATGCCCTGCACATCGAAATCAAGGAAGACGACCTTTGGCGCTTGAAAACCGTGCAGGATGTGATCGACGCCGTCCGCCGCGTTGCGCCTGCCTCCGCCTAGGTGATGAACACCTTCTTCTCACAGGAGCACGAACAGTTTCGCGGGAGAGCGCGTGAATTCGTAACCCTCGAGTTGCGCCCGCACGCATGGGAGTGGGAGCAGGCAGGAGAGTTTCCCCGCGATGTAATGAAGAAGTGTGCAGAGCGAGGATTTCTCCAGGACGATCCGTGGCTGAACGGAGTGTTGGCGGAGGAGTTTCCATGCAGTGAGTCCCTTGGATTCGCGTTGAGTTTTTTCGTACAAGCGAATCTGATCATTCCGCTGATTCAGGAATTTGGCAGCCCGGCGCAGAAGGTGTCTTTTCTTCGACGACTGCAGGCGGGCGAAGCGATCGGAGCCATGGCCGTGACCGAACCGGGTGCCGGGTCGGATTTTGCTGCATTGTCGTGCGCCGCAGAAATCTCAGGAGACGATCTGGTTCTTCGCGGCGAAAAAACGTACATCACGAATGCGGCATTTGCGGATGTGCTTATCGTGGCCGTTCGTGTCGCCAGTGAACCCGAAGGACTCACGATGGTTCTGGCGCCTGCGAAGACCGAAGGCGTTGCGGTCGAACGACTACAAACCTTAGGGTTGAGTGCTTCGGGAACAGCGCGGATCCGCTTCGATGGATGCCATGTGCCGCGGGAGAATGTGCTTGGTGTGATTGGCGAAGGATTCGTGCAAGTGCAGCGCGGACTCAACCGGGAGCGGCTTTTCGGTGGTCTGGCCTGCGTTGCCTGGGCGCAATACGCACTGAATAAAGCGTTGGAATTCACCCGGGAGAGAACGGCTTTCGGACAGACCCTAAGCCGATTTCAGGCGCTTCGGCACAGTTTCGCAGAGATGGCGACGCTTCTGGAGGCTGCTCGTTCTCTCAACTATCGGACGTTCACGCGCTGGATTGCGGGAGAGTCGGTCACGCGTGAAATCTGCATGATCAAGCTATTCAGCTACCAAGTAGCGCAGCAGGTCATCACCCATTGTTTACAAGTCCACGGCGGACTGGGGTATATGGCGAATCATTGGAGCAGCCGTTTTTACCGCGATGCGCGCGCGCTAACGATCGCCGCGGGTACTCCCGAAATCATGAAAGACATGATCGCGACGTACGAGAGGATTTAGATCGTGCCTGAGTTCTATAACCAAACTCGGCGATCGGCTTCGATTGGCGGGAAGCTGTTACGCAGCGGGCGAGTACTCGAGCTACCCGTTTATTGGTTACTGAGGACATCCGATCTTGCGCGTGAAGGATTTGAGAATTCGGGAAGTTATCGCTTCGCGGATCACATTTATCACAATCGGCCTTCTGGCCTCTACGGCATCGGCCACTGGTTGGATTCGTGCCTGTTGAAAATGCCCGCAGTACGAGCCTTTCGGGCCCGGTATTTGATGGCTCGCGACGAGGTATTGCGGTTTCTGCGAGAGCGGCCTGTCGATAGGCATCTGGACATTGCCAGCGTGCCGTGCGGAATTCCGCGAGAGTTGGTGGCGGCGGCGGAGACGTACCAGACAGAGGGGGGCGATCTTACGAAGGTCCGGTTTCATGGGGTCGACCTGGACCCGCAGGTGTTGAGGGACGCGGCGGAGTTCGCGAATAGAGCGTCGGTTAGGTTGATCCTGCACCGGGGCGACGCTCTCGACGTTTCGACGTATGCAGACCGTTTTGACCTCATCACCTCGACCGGATTTGGAGAGTTTCTCGACGATGAAAAACTTGCTCGCCTCTACTCGATCTTTTGTGAAATCTTGCGGCCGGGTGGCGTGATGGTGACCAGCGCGATGCGTGAAACGCGCGTCGCAGGATACTTACTGGAACTGGCTGAGTTGCACGTACACTATCGTTCGGAGGAAGGCATCGCAGCGTTCGCGCGTGCCGCCGGATTTGTCGACACTTTCACTTCCAATGATCGTTCGGGCATCCAAGGTTTTCTCAGGGCGATCAAGTGATCACGCTGCGGATTTGGCAACCCGGACGGCATGTATTCCGCGTTCGCCGGAGTTCCGACAGCAATGCGCTGGATGAGACTTGGATCGTGTTCCGGCGTGATCCCCCAGACTGGAAATTAATTTTTTGTCCGACGCTTGATTTGATATGGTTACCAAACGAATCGCGGTCTGGCCTGATAGAGCTTGCGGGGCAACATGGGGCGATCACATGGCAAGAGCGAACCATCGCAACCAAGATCGTTGTTCGGATTGATGGATTTACGGCCCAAAAACGTAAGCTGATCGTGACCACACTCTGGAAGGCGGCACGGTTTAAGGAAATTCAGGAGGCGTGAATGTCCACCGCAACAGCAGTCGAGACCGCAACGATCGCGGCCCCACCCAGCAAAGTTTATGACTTCCTCTCGGAGGCAGCTCGTGCGACGAGCTTTGTTCCTGGACTTTCAAAAATCGACAATGTAAAGCCTGCCGCAGCCCAGGCTGGTCAAACGTGGAACTATGAATTTGACTGGTTCGGTCTTGTGGTGAAGGGGCAATCGAAGTGCACGAGGAGTGAGCGTCCGAGCCTGCACGAGTTTCAAACGGTAACAGGGAACACCAGCACGTGGACTTATGAGATCAAAGCAGACGGGGCGAACAGTAAGTTGACATTGTCGGTGCAGTACAACGTGCCTGACAACGCGGTCGGCCGGTTCGCCTCGCGCGCTCTGTTTGAAAAGATGAATCAGGATCGCGCGCACGAGATTGTATCGAACATCAAGGCGATGCTTGAATCCTGAGTGCGGCGACCAGCGCTGCCCGGTCGTCGCGATCATGCGAGCGAGGCTGCTTAACCCTCGTCTGGAGCCTCCGCTCATAGGGCCAGGCGATACGTCGCTGATTTTCGCCCGGCCTCCACAACTTTTTTCCTCCCGGTCAATCGCCAAGCCGTCGCCCCAACCGCTCTCCGTTAATAGACAAGAAGGGCAAGGCGAAAACGATTATTCGAGGGTCCGAGATCCGTCGCGAAGAAGGCATCCGCTCGTCTGCGCGTTCATCATTGCGGACGCAAGGTCAACAATGCGCGCGGCCGCATCAGCCGGCGCAACACCGCGGGCATGAATGTTCGAGATGAGATTTCGATTTGCGTCGCTGTCGCCGGATTTTGGTTTGTAAGCCATGTAAGCTGACAGGCTTTCTGCAGTGGCAAGTCCCGGCCGCTCGCCGATGAGGAGAACCACTACTTTCGGATTGAGTAGATCCCCAATCTCGTTCAGAATTCCAACCCGGCAGTGACGAACCATGAACGACGTGCCAAGAGTCCATCCTCGGGCGATGACGTGTTTTCGAAGGACAGGCAATAAGGCGGGCAGCTGCTTTATCACCGCCGTGACCGATAGGCCATCGCCGATCACAATCTGGAGATCGGCGTCCTTCGAACAGCGTTCCAGAATCGCAACCCGTGAGTCTTCACTTAACCGCCGTCCCAGGTCGGGTCGGAGCAGATATTCTTCCTTATTCGTTGCTTGAGACCGCACTTCGAACAGGTTCCAATCGCGAACCAGATCCGGATCGAGATCGATCGACAGATTAAATTCCGCGCGGACTGCGTCTCGGGCCGCGGCGTGAGCTTCGCGCAGTTCCATCTGGGTCTCAGTGCGATAGGCCTGTCCGCTGCGCCCTTGAAGCAAGCGGGCCGGGGTTTGACAACGAACTTTCCTTTCAAGTTCGATCCAGCGATCTCGCGCGAGCTTATCGGGATCCGCCATCAGAGCGCCTTTTCCAGGCAAGATTCCAGCCCTTGCATCAATTGCTGTTGAGCTGACCGCTCGAGAGGTGCAGGCTCGGTTCCGCGATAAATTCCCTGTCTCTGCAGCCACGCCAGAAACTCTGGCGCCGGACGCAGGTTGAACAACCGCCGAGCCGCCAGCGCATCGTGGTAGCTGGTGGACTGGTAGTTCAGCATGACGTCGTCGGAGCAGGGAACGCCCATGAAATAGTTGCAGCCCGCAGCCGTCAACAGGAGGAGAAGATTGTCGGCCGAATTCTGGTCCGCGGCAGCGTGGTTGGTGTAGCAAACGTCGCAGCCCATCGGTAGTCCCAGAAGTTTGCCCATGAAATGATCTTCAAGTCCGGCACGAATGATCTGCCGTTCGTCATAGAGGTATTCCGGACCGATGAAGCCGACTACGCTGTTCACGAGAAAGGGATCGAAAATACGTGCTACACCATAAGCGCGGGCTTCGAGTGTCAGCTGATCGATTCCGTGATGGGCCTCGGCGGAAAGCGCGCTACCCTGGCCCGTCTCGAAATACATGACGTTGTTTCCAATCCACTCGACCTCGCGCGTCCGGTGATGTTCAAGTACGCGTTCGCGGCCCTCGCGCAGCGTGCTCAACGTGATTCCAAAACTTCGATTCGCGGCTTCCGTCCCCGCGATGGACTGAAAGAGTAGGTCCACCGGCGCTCCCCGCTCCATCGCGGCGAGTTGGGTCGAGATATGCGCAAGGCAGCAGGTTTGGGTCGGGATCCGGTAATTGTCCGCCAGGCGACTCAGGGCAGACAAAATCGAATGAACGGTCTTCACCGAATCCGAAGCAGGATTTACGCCGATCACAGCATCGCCGCATCCGTACAACAAGCCTTCGAAGGCAGAGAGCAATATGCCCAAAATATCATCGCTCGGGTGATTGGGCTGCACCCTGATTCCCAAAACGCCCGGCTGCCCCATGGTGTTGCGGCAGCGTGTGACGTTCCGGATCTTGGCTGATACCAAGACCAGATCCTTGTTGCTCATCAGCTTCGTAACGGCGGCGGCAATTTCGGGAATGATGGACTTCTGAATGTTGCGGAGGGCTTCGCCGCTTGTTGAGTCATCCAGCAGCAATTCGCGAAATTGCCCAACCGTCAGGCTCGCGATCGAACGGAATCCTTCCTGATCGAACGTGTCGTAAATGAGCCTGCTCACGTCATCGTCGGAAGGGTCGATCAGCGGCTGGCGGACGATCTCATCAAGCGTGACGTCCGCAAGCTTGCGCTTCGCAGCGACACGTTCACGCTCCGATCGCGCGGCCAGTCCCGCGAGTTGGTCGCCCGACTTCTCCTCGTTCGCTTTGGCGAACAGGTCACGGAGGTCGGAAAAATGAAATTCCTCAATCATGGGGACGTTGGAATGATCACCATGTTACAGAAAAGCCGCGGCTGGCGTGCCCCGGTTTGCTCACATCGATTTTGAAAAGATATTCTTGTTCATGCCTCGGATCGTCTGCAGCGCGCTCCTGTTCGATATGGATGGAGTGCTTATCGATTCCACACCCGCGGTTTCTCGCGTCTGGCGAAAGTGGGCCTTGGAACACCACTTCAATCCGGAAGAGGTCGTCGCCCGCGCGCACGGGCGCCCAAGCATTACTACGGTTCGGGAGTATCTCCCCCACGCCGACGCCGTCGCCGAAAACCGTCTAGTGGAACGAGCTGAAATAGAAGACCTCGACGGAGTAATTCCGCTTCCTGGCTCCTGCGAACTGCTGCAGAGCCTGCCGCCCGATCGGTGGACCATCGTGACTTCTTCCACGCGGCCTTTGGCCGAAGTTCGCCTGCGGGCGGCGGGTCTTGCAATTCCAAAGAGGTTGATCACATCGAGCGATGTCGTGAATGGCAAACCACATCCGGAACCTTACCAGAAGGCGGCAGCGCTGCTCGGATTTGCAAGCTCCGATTGCATCGTCGTGGAGGATGTTCCGGCGGGAATTCGTGCCGGCAAAAGCGCCGGCGCGCGCGTCATGGCATTCACAACCACGTGCAAAGAGGTAGATCTGATCGCGGCAGGCGCGGACTGGGTATTGAAGAATTGCGCCGACATCTCACTCGTTGGTGCAGAAGCCGGATTGAAGTTGAATCTGGCGACCGAATCGTGACCTTACCAGCCGCTGTAAAGCTGGAACGGCGCCCAATAGAACGGATTGCGGAAGGCGTTGTTGGAATGGAGCAACGTCAATTTTGCAATGCGCAGGGCCTCCTCCGGACGCTTGCCTTTGCCGATCTCCAGATACATCTGGTCCATTAACTGAGGTGTTGAAGCGTCGCTGACATCCCAGAGCGCGCCTATCACGTTATGGGCGCCGGCGCGAAGAAACGCCCAGGAGAGACCGACGAGGCCTTCGCCGGAGTACGCACGTGTTCCTGCGCCATAGCACGCGGAGATGGTGACCAGGTCCGCACGTAGAGGTTTTTGAATGATGTCACGCGCATAAAGGCGGAATGAATCATCCTGTGGAGCCGTTCGGGAGAGGATGATGGCGGAGTCGAGCGGGCTCAAGCGGCTGGCCGTTCCGTGGGCAACGAAATGAATGTAACCGAACTGTTCCGGTTTGCTGCTCAGATAAGCGACGGGGGTTGCCGTCGTCCCAGAGAACACTTGTTGATCCGTGGCGGGGAAGTGCTCTCCGACTTTGGCCATCTCAGCAGCGGCCTGGGGCGGCGTCACAAATTCGGGCGTAGCCGTAACAGGATTGCCTACCAACAGCAATTTGCGTTGTCTCGGTATCGAGGTCGCGCGCGTACGGTTCAGCAAGCGCAACGCGCTGGCATTGGTGATGGTCGCATCCTCGATCCAGTAATGCGGCTTGGGATCCGGCACAACCAAAGTCTCAAAGTTCAGGCCGTTCAAGCTCCCGTCCGGAATGACAAAAACCCTGGGATTCTTCCCAATGATCTGTTCGGCGGGCTGAACCAACATACGATAGAGGTTCACGCCATCGGCGTTCTGGGCCTCAATACCTTCCTGCGGCCGTTCGAGTGACTTTCGGTAGCGTTTCACCAAAGCATCGATCTGTACGGCGGCTGGCAGCGGGTAGAGCGTCGTTTTCTGCGGAGTGATGGCCCACAGATAAGACTGCTTCCCCAGCCAATAGTAGAGGACGGATCCCGCGGCCGCCCGAGCGATACGCTCGCCATCCACCGGAGGCGGAAGAACCGATTCTGATTTTTTTAATTGTCCGAGGCCTTCGGAGAGAGTGCGTGCACGCGCGTGATCGGCTACGCTCAACGCCTCGCTCACCTTGCCTTGGCCGATAAGCAAATTGATGTAATCGTCGTACAGGCCGCTGGCATTGGCCAGGAAGGGAAGCTTCACGTCTTCGTGCTGAAGCGAAGAACGCGCCGTTTCGAACGTGGCAAGTGCCGCCCGGTAGGTGCTCGATGCCTTCGCTGGGTTGTGCTGGTCCGCGTATAGGTTGGCAAGTTCGTGCTGTGCTTCCCACTTCAGGGAGAGATCGACTTTCGGGTCGTTTGCGACCTCGGAGAGCGTCTTCTCGGCTCCGTCTGTGTCTCCAGATCGGGCAAGCACTTGACCCTTCGTGAGCAGCGGATAGAGTTCGTCGACGCGGTTCCCGTCAGCGCGGGCGGATGCGATTGCCTGATCGCTGTACTCGCGGGCGAGGTCAAGTTTGCCAGAAAGAACACTAACAAAGGCCAGCGAGATTTGGGCATTCAGGGTGTCTTCTTTACTGCCAAGATGCTCAGAAAGCCGTAGTGCTTTGAGGTAAGAGTCTTCCGCCGTGCCGTACTGGCCTCGATCGACGTAAACATATCCAGCAGTTGTCATCCATAAGACCTCGTCCCCCGTGGAACTGAGTTCGCGGGCGCGTTTTTCCGCTTCAATGAATAAATCCAATGCCTTATCGGGGTCACCCGTCTTGTAATAGGCCCAACCGAGGTTGCCTAGAGCGGTCTCGGTGATTAGGCGAGCTCCGATAGTTCGGGATTCGTTCAGTGCTGCGTTGGACCATTCGATCGCCTCATCGAAATGGTCGCGAAGCAAAGCGGCCTTCCCGAGGTCTAACAGGGCCAATGATTGAAGAAATTGATCGTTGTGCTCGCGAGCGAAAGTTAACGTATTCAGAAACAGATCGGTTGATCGCTCGTAGTTCCCCTTTTCGATCTCCAGCAACCCTTGAACCTTGAGCAAATCGCCGAGTTGCGGATTGTTGCCTGCAAAGCAGATGCTTCTCGCGACTGCGAGAGTCTGCTCAGCTTCGGGAAAGCGATGAAGATTCGAGTAGGCCCAACCCTGCAGCAACAATGTTTGTGTAGCGAGATCTGACTTTGCCAGTTCCGTAGGGAATTCCGTATTCAGCGTGGAGAGGACTTCACGACTCATTCCCCTAAAACTCAGGGCTTGCGCAGCCAAGACACGGAACTTCCATGACCACAGCAGATCGCGATTGGTGTAGTAGGCCGACGCCTTTTCAGCCGCCTCCTGCGCCTGAAGCAGATCTCCACGTTGTAGCAGAACCTGGAGTCGATCAAATTTTCCCTGAGGCGTACTGAGAGAGCGACAGCCAATGAGGCCGAGGGACAAAACGACAGACAGGAAGAGCCCGCTTGCTAGTGCCCACCCCCGTTGACCTTTCCGCTGGAGGCGCTCGTCGATCCTTGCGTCGGGCAGCCCAGTTCGAAGCGCAACATGATCAACTCGTAGGAATCGCCGGTAAGCAGCAATTCGGCCACATGGACGCGTCCGAAATTGGGGATCTCGAAGACGTTCGGAGCCACAAAGTCTCCCGGAAACTTGCCGCGCGTCACTTTGATCTTCTTGGCCAGCGAGCATCGTAGGAAACCCCGGTCCTTATCGAAGGATGGGTCGACTTTATTCCCGAATTTCTTGTCAAAGACAGGTGCAACTTTGGGGAAACGGTCGCCATTTCTATTATTCAACAGATCGAGATCGAGTTGTACCTCGAGAATGGCGTCGTCAACACGCAGATCGCGAATCGAAGTGCGACCGAAATCGACCCTGGGCAGGAACGGTTCTTGGTTAGAGTGTTCCGTCGAAATGTACGCTGTTAACTCGTCAACGCGAACTCTGTTTAGGACGTTCAAACCTTCGACAACGGCCCTCATTCGCGTCGTGGGTAGCCCGGCCACATAGTGTCCTTCTACCCGTGTGCTAGTTGAGGCGGCCGAGATGATGTCCTGAAACACAAAGTTGGCGGTGCTTGCGTCGTTCGACCCACCCGACGGCGATAACGAATTCGCCGATTGGACAGGAATATCCATCACAAAGGGGCGCTCAATAAACCCGCCGATGGCGGTTGCTTCCGCATGGAAATAGTGAGTTCTTCCGTTGCGAAGTGACATGGAGGTCTCCTTGAAAACAATTGCGGGGAGCTACCGGGGCCGTAATTCGAACGAGCGGCGTCCGATTTCGGTGGGATTGCCCCCATCTCGCGAGACTCCGCGAACAGCCAGGACATAAACCCCACCAGGACGACCGGTTCCCGGGACTCGAACGGAAAGGCTGTCGTTCACGACTGCGTCCGCGGGAATTTCGAGCGACCATTCTACCGTTCCGGCCGGGTTGTACAAGTCGGCGATGTAGGAAGAGAACGTACCGTCGGGTGGTAGGTCGACGAGCAGGGAGAAGTCCTGGCCTTGCTTCGCCGGGACAACCGGAACATCGCCTCCACGAGTCGCGATGTTCATCGCGGCGGAAGGCATGATTTCCGGCAGGGCGGCCTTGCTCCGGATCGTCGGGAACTCGACAAGATTCTGATACCCCGCAACAAGCAGCAGCAGCGCCATGGCCGGGACCGCAAACGCTGGCCGGAGCCAGGCAAACCAGCTCTTGTTGGATCGAGTTGTTCGAACTTCCTGAGCTACCGTGGCAGGCTCGGCCAGAACAGTCTTACCTTGTTCAACGAACATGGCCGCCGCGCGAAGATCAAGCGCGCATTCTGGGCAATCAAAGAGATGTTCCTCGAACTGATCAAGTTGGTCAGGGTCCAACTCGTTCAGAAGGTATCTCTCGGTTGCGTTCAGGCGCAGGGCGTCTTTGTGGTCCATCGCCTCTACTCCCCCTCTGTACATGAGTAGTGATCCGATGGCACATATCGTTTCATGATTGTTTTCCCACTGGAGGACGTTTTTCGATGTTCTTCAGATACAAGGACTTGAACGACTGTTTTGCCCGGTGCAGAAGGACGCGCAGGTAGTCCCGGTCGACCCCGAACTCATGACATACCTCATTTTTGTCCAATTCCTCGAGGAAGACTGCCCGGAGGATCCGGCGATCCCGCTCTGACATCTCGTCAAGGATCTCGCGGACTTTCACTTCCATTTGCCGCGCGGCTACGGCGCCAAGAACATCAATCACTGGGTCTGGGAAGTCGCTCTCCGGCTCATCTTCAATCGAGCTGTCGCGAGAGGATGACCGGTAGTGCTCGAGCAGAACGTTGTTGCAAATCGAGTTCACAAATGGACCCAGGCGTTCGGGCTGACGGATTCCGCCTGGACTTCGCAGCGCGGCTAAAACACGCGCGAAAGTTTCTTGCCTGACGTCCTCAATGGCCTGTGGGGTCCTCAGTCGCGCGCGGAGTTTCAACTGAATCAACTCGCTGAAGTAGGCCACAAAGTGCTCCTGCGTCCGGAAATCCCCGGAACGTAAACGCTCCACGTAGGATTCATCAAAGGCCTGAAATTGCAAGAGCTTGCCTCGCAGGAATGCAGGAGTGAAAAATATCTTACACCCTTGCTGGCGGTTTGCCAGCCGAGGGAAAAGGACGATGAGGCTCTGGCAGAAGGACTATGTTTGCCCCGAGAAAATTCGACAAAATCTCAGCCAGCGCCACTCACGCCGAGATTTCCTGCGGCGGCGTGAAACGAAAAGACTTCGTTCCGCACGATGGATATGGGACCGGTGAACGACACAACGATTCCAGGTCGGGCAGGAGGCAAATTGGACTTAAGCCGGGATACTTGCGTCATACCAGGCGAAGATACCAGCCCTTCGTTCCAGTTAACCTTGCTCCGGGCGCTCTTGCTCCCCGAGCCGCGCCGGGAGGTGTTTCTCCTGAAGGAAATTCAGGGCCTTACGCTCCCTGAAGTGGCAGCGCTCCTCGGTATAAGCAAAGACGATGCCCGCAAACACCTACGGCGAGCCAAGCGCGATATGCAAATCAGCTCATCGCGCCCGCTCGCCGTTTGATAAGTTCCCGCGACAGGGTCCTCGCACTTGGGGGAGGGCAGGGTAACCCAGGCACGCCAGATCCGCGAAGGGGCGGCGTGCCTCCGGGAACTGAAGTTTTAACTCCGCGAAACCCTCTGCTGTACCTCCTGCACGAGATGGCTCATCATTACGCCGCTGGCTCGCACTTTCGCTCCTCGCTCAAGCATAGACGCCAGCAGCGCCTCACCGGTGCGGTCAACGAAAGTTACACCGCCGAGGTCGAGCAGAATCTCCCGATCCCCGACCGTGGATAGGAGCCGCGACCATGCGAGTTCGGCTTCCGTCGCCCAAGCTCCGCAAAGTCGACCCTCCAAAATGAGAGTGACGGAGCGTTCGCCTTCCTTGGTGGAAATTTTGAGCATGGCTAGCCTCACAAGTAGAAGCAGCGGAGTTGCCATGCAAATCGATAGGTCCCAAATTTTAATTAGGCCTTAACAATTAACAAGTTAGATGGGAAGTGCGTCGGTTGACGTCGACTTGCGGGCACCATTGGGTGAGCGTACTGTCGAATATTCGACAGTAACCCAGTATACTTGTCGTGCGTTCACATAGCAGAATGTGCACTCCTGGGGCGATGCACACTTTGCAGTGGGGACAAGGATCGGTGTTTTACAACGATGGTGACGCTCCCAGACAGTTCCGTATCCACTTCGAATCAGTACGTCACACTACTGGAAGTCTCGCAGGCACTCGCAAACCACAAAAGCTTGCCTGAACTGTTCCAGGATCTGGGGCGTCGACTGCACACGATCCTCAATTTCACCTACCTCAGTCTGATCCTGCATGACCCGATTGACGACGTGATGCGATTGCACACGCTTCACTCGGAAAACAAGGCGACTATCCAACCCGGTTCGGCGTTCGGCATGACGGAATCGCCATCGGCGGAGGTATGGCGAACGCAAAACCCTCTGATCATTGCCGACACGACTCACGAGACGCATTTCTCGCGCGCCATGAGGATCCTTCATGACAACTCGGTGCGATCGTTTTGCAGTTTGCCCCTGACCACCGCAAGACGGAGACTTGGAACCTTCAATCTCGGTAACTCCGAGCCCAATGCCTATGAGTCATCGACGCTTGGAATTCTGCAATTGGTGGCATCTCAGGTAGCGATTGCCGTTGAAAATGCATTGAACTACGAGGATGCCCGCTCCTTTCAGCAGCAGGTCGTTCGTGAACGCGACCGCCTCAAGCTGCTGTTAGACGTGAACAATGCAGTGGTCTCGAACCTGGCGCTATCTGAACTGTTCCGTGCGATTCCCTCGAGCGTACGGAACGCCATGCAGTGCGATGCGGCATGCCTTTCTTTGCCCGACCGTGATCGGAAAAGTCTCCGCGTTTTCGGGTTGGATTTTCCTGCCGGCAAGGGATTTATGCAGGATCAAATGGTTCTGCCGATAGTAGGGACGAGTCCCGGAACCGCTTACCGGACGGGCAAGCCCGTGCGTTTCGGACACCCCCCGAAATCGCTCGCACCAATGGCCCTCAAAGTGAACGCGGAAGAGGGTTTCGAGTCTGGGTGCTTCTTGCCCGTGATTCGCGGCAATCGCACCCTGGGCATTCTTCATCTACTCGACCGACGACCTGACGCATTTACCGAGGAAGATGTCGAATTCCTGCGTCAAGTGGCCAGCCAGGTGGCTATCGCGCTCGAAAATGCGCTGGAGTTCAGCGAACTCAGTGAGTCGAGAGAACGACTGGCGGAAGAAGGCCTCTATCTTCGCGATGAGATTCGTACAGAGCATCAATTTGAAGACATTCTGGGCAATAGCCAAGGCCTGAATCAGGTTTTGCACCAGGTGCAGACGGTCGCTCCGAACGAGACCACTGTTTTGATCCAAGGGGAAACGGGCACAGGCAAAGAGTTAATCGCCCGCGCGATTCACGGCTTGAGCTCGCGGCGCGACAATATATTCGTCAAGCTGAATTGTGCGGCCATTCCTCTGGGGCTGCTGGAGAGCGAACTCTTCGGCCACGAGCGCGGCGCTTTCACCGGCGCCATCGCTCGAAAGGTGGGCCGGTTTGAAATCGCCGACAAGGGCACTCTCTTTCTCGACGAAGTCGGCGACATCCCTCTCGAATTGCAACCCAAACTACTGCGCGTTCTGCAGGAGCAGGAATTCGAACGTCTCGGCGGAACGCGTTCGATCCGCACCGACGTCCGTTTGATCGCTGCCACGAATCGCGATTTGAACAAGATGGTGGAGCAAGGCCAGTTTCGCGCTGATCTTTACTATCGCCTGAACGTTTTCCCAATCATGATTCCGCCGCTGCGCGAGCGGCGGGAAGACATCCCGATCCTGGTTCGCTACTTCGTCGACAAGTACGCAAAGGCGATGAACCGAAAAATTGAGCGCATCCCTGCGTCCGTCATGGACGCGATCGTGCGCTACTCCTGGCCGGGAAACATTCGAGAGCTCCAAAACTTTATGGAGCGCGCGGTGATCCTCTCGGAGGGACAGGTTTTACGTCCCCCAATGGGGGAGTTGCGCGAGAGCAAGTCCAGGCCAAGTTCCTCGGCCACGCTGAAGGACGTTGAGCAGAAGCACATCTTGCAGGTGCTACGCGAGTGTGGTTGGACCTTGGGCGGACCACAGGGCGCCGCTGCGCGCCTGGGGCTCCCACGAACTACTTTGATCTACCGTATGCGGCGACTGGGAATCCGGCGGATTCCAGAGTAAAAGGCTCCTCGGGTCGGGAAGTGTCGACCCTTAGACACCTGCCGACGTCTTCTGCACCTTTTTCGAAGGAAACTCCTGCTTCCTAAGTCCTTTAAAGATCATCAAATGCACCGTGCCTGGTTGGGCAGGGACTCTGGCAGAGTTCGTGCATTTGTGTCTTGCGTAGTCGTGTCTTTCGGGGGTCTGGATCGGGACGAGATTGTTCTCTCGTGACTAACCTGCCGTTGCGGCCGGCCTTTTGTCCGCGGTTAAGAGATTCATTATGTGGATTGTTAAGCTTGCTCTACGGCGGCCTTATACCTTTACGGTTCTTGCCCTTCTGATTCTGATTCTGGGGCCCATCGTCATATTGCGGACTCCCACCGACGTATTTCCCGAGATCAACATTCCGGTTGTCAGCATTGTGTGGAACTACACCGGGTTGTCGGCCGAGGACATGGGCAATCGCATCACCTCGGTGACTGAGCGAGCCCTCACCACGTTGGTGGACGACATCGAGCACATCGAGTCGCAGTCGCTCAACGGCATCGCCGTGGTCAAAGTCTTTTTCCAGCCGCACGCGGACATCAACAAGGCCATTGCACAGGTTACGGCGATCTCGCAGACACAACTTCGCCAGCTGCCGCCGGGAACGACGCCTCCGCTAGTAATCACGTATAACGCGTCGACGGTGCCGATTTTGCAGTTGGCTCTCTCGGGCAAAACACTCTCGGAGCAGCAGCTGTTCGACTTCGGCGTGAATTTCATTCGTACCCGCCTGATCACCGTTCCGGGTGCGGCGATTCCGTATCCGTACGGGGGCAAGCAGCGCCAGGTTCAGGTCGACCTGAATACCAATGCGCTGCAGTCGAAGGGGCTGTCACCGCTCGACGTCGTGAATGCGGTGGGTGTACAGAACCTAATCCTTCCATCGGGAACATCGAAGATCGGGTCGCTGGAGTATGACGTCGATACGAATGCCAGCCCGCAGACGGTGGCAGAACTGAACGATCTCCCAGTCAAGACCGTCGGCGGCACAACCATCTACATTCATGACGTCGCCAACGTCCGTGACGGCTTTCCGCCTCAAACGAACATCGTTCGCGTCGACGGGCAAAGGTCCGTACTGCTGACGGTGCAGAAAACGGGCAGCAACTCCACGCTCGACATCGTGTCCGGCATCAAGAGTCTGCTCCCGCAGATTCAATCCACGCTTCCGACGGATCTCCATATTGCGCAACTGGCGGATCAGTCGCTGTTCGTCCGCGCCTCGATTCAAGGCGTGGTGCGCGAAGCGATCATCGCGGCCTGCCTGACCGGACTGATGATCCTGATCTTCCTGGGAAGCTGGCGTAGTACGGTGATCATCGCCGTTTCGATTCCGCTGTCGATTCTGACGTCGATCATTTGTTTGAGCGCCTTGGGCGAGACCATCAACATCATGACGCTCGGCGGACTCGCCCTGGCCGTCGGCATCCTGGTGGACGACGCGACGGTGGAAATCGAGAACATCAATCGCAACATCGCGATGGGTAAAGAAGTTGAGCATGCCATTCTCGATGGCGCCCAACAGATCGCGGTACCAGCCTTCGTGTCGACGCTGTCCATCTGCATCGTGTTTGTCCCGATGTTCTTCCTGTCGGGCGTGGCGCGATATCTCTTCGTGCCATTGGCCGAAGCCGTTTCGTTTGCGATGCTGGCATCTTACCTGCTGTCGCGAACTGTTGTGCCCACGATGGCCAAGTATCTGTTGCGTGGACACGAGGCGGAAGCAGGCCATCTCGCGGAATCCAGCCCGAATCCTTTCGTGCGGATGCAGGTTCGCTTCGAACATGCTTTCGAGAGATTTCGCGAGAAATACCACAGTGTTTTGGAGCGCTGTTTACACCATCAACGCGCTTTCCTGATCGCGTTCTTTGCGTTTTGCCTCGCATCAGTCGTTTTTCTGGTGCCATGGCTCGGACAAGATTTCTTCCCGGCAGTGGATTCTGGCCAGTTCCGGTTGCATGTGCGGGCTCGGACGGCGACTCGTATCGAAGAAACGGCGCGAATCTGCGATTTGATTGAACAATCGATCCGGGAGGAGATTCCATCTGACGAGCTTTCAAGTGTGATCGACAACATCGGCCTGCCTTACAGCGGAATTAACCTGAGCTATAGCACATCGGCCCCGGTCGGAACGGCGGACGCTGACATCCTCGTGAGCCTGGGGGAGAAGCACAAATCAACGGAAAAGTATGTTCACGATTTGCGCATACGTCTGGCCAATGAATTTCCGGGCGTTACGTTCGCTTTCTTGCCGGCGGACATTGTGAGCCAGATTCTGAATTTTGGCTTGCCGTCGCCCATCGATATCCAAATCTTTGGCTACAACCTGGACGAAAATCGGAAATTCGCCGATAAGCTGCTGGAACGAGTTCGTTATGTTCCGGGAACCGTCGACCTTCGCATTCAGCAACCATTCGATCAGCCGAAGCTGCATGTTTTGGTGGATCGCACCAAGGCCGGGCAGGCGGGATACACGGAGCGAGACGTTGCGACCAACCTGTTGATCTCGCTCAGCGGAAGTTTCCAGACCACACCCACCTTCTGGCTGAACCCGAAGAACGGAGTCAGTTACGCGATCGCGACGCAGACGCCGCAATATCGCGTCGATTCGTTGCAGGCTTTGCAGAATATTCCGGTCACGGGATCGAGCTCGGCGCCTCCACAGATTCTGGGGAGCCTCGCCTCTATTAACCGTGGCGCCGGACTGGCAGTTGTCTCCCACTACGATATTCAGCCCGTGATCGATATCTACGGGTCCGTGCAGGGAACCGATCTCGGCTCGGTGTCTCGGGAAATCAATAAGATCGTGGCCGACAGCAACAAAGAGTTGCCGCGCGGTTCGCGGGTTGTCGTTCGCGGGCAGGTGCTGACGATGCGTTCCTCGTACATTGGACTGCTCGGCGGATTGGTATTCTCAATTCTGCTGGTTTACCTGCTAATCGTTGTGAACTTTCAATCGTGGCTCGATCCCTTCATCATCATTTCGGCCCTCCCCGCGGCGTTGGCCGGGATCACGTGGTTCTTATTTGTGACGCGCACGACCCTGAGCGTGCCTGCGTTGACCGGCTCCATCATGTGCATGGGCGTTGCAACGGCGAACAGCATTCTGGTGGTGAGCTTCGCGAAGGAGCAAATGGAAGAGGGTAAAGATCCTGCGACGGCAGCGCTGGAGTCGGGATTCACACGTTTCCGGCCTGTGTTGATGACGGCACTCGCCATGATGATTGGCATGGTGCCGATGGCCTTGGGTCTGGGCGAGGGCGGAGAGCAAAATGCTCCGCTCGGACGCGCCGTCATCGGTGGCCTGCTTCTGGCCACGGTCTCGACGTTGTTTTTCGTTCCAGTTTTCTTCAGTGTTTTACATGGCCGGCGCAAGAGATCCGCTGACGCCGAATCGCCCAACGCGGTTTAGACATCTGACACACGAAAGACGGGAGTCACAAGATGCCAGTTGCAGAGCAAGACAACGTTCAGAGGGTTAGAGCACAAGATCCCCAGACTGTGGACAACCGTTCCTCCAAAGGGCTTCCGCAGCGACGTTGGATTGTGGCGGTGGTGGCGTTCCTAATAGTGGCCGCGGTGGTGATTTCCGGGATCGTGCCGCGAGTTCGCGCGCGCGCGACTCTGCGTACGGAAACCAATCAGCTTGCGGTGCCGACCGTGTCGGTTGTACAACCCAAGCACGCGGCTGCAGGGCAAGAGATCATTCTGCCCGCCAACGTACAGGCATTTAAAGACGCACCGATTTACGCGCGCACGAATGGCTACCTGAAGCGCTGGTATGTCGATATTGGCGGGCGCGTGAAAGCCGGCGAATTGCTGGCCGAGATTGACACGCCCGAAGTCGTCCAGCAGTTGAACCAGGCTCGCGCAGATCTGGCAACGGCTGAGGCCAATGTTCGCCTGTCTGAGATCACCGCGAATCGCTATCAGGGATTGCTGAAAACGGATTCTGTTTCTCAACAGGATGCCGATAACGCAACCAGTGATTACGCCGCCAAGAAGGCGATCGTTCAGTCTTCGGAGGCGAATGTTCGCCGGTTACAGGATTTGCAGTCGTTTCAGAAAGTCTATGCGCCCTTCGATGGAGTGATTACCCAACGGAATACTGATATCGGGCAACTGATCGATTCTGGATCCAGCGGAGGCGCGAAAGCGGAACTGTTCCACATCGCTGCTCCCGATCCACTCCGTGTTTATGTGAGCGTGCCGCAGGTCTATTCGCAGCTGACGAAGCCGGGCCTCAAAGCCGACCTCGCGCTGTCGGAGTTCCCCGGCCGACACTTCGAGGGAACACTGGTGAGGACTGCTGACTCCATCGACCTGACAACGCGTACATTGCTGGTTGAAATTCAGGTGCACAATCCCACAGGCGAATTGCTCACCGGCGCATACGCCGAACTGCATTTGAAATTGCCCGGGAATCTGTCGACGTTCACGATTCCAGTGAACGCCCTCCTCTTCCGTTCGGAAGGGCTGCGCGTGGTGTCGGTCAAGGACAACAAGGCTACGTTACTTCCCGTCACCCTGGGGCGCGATTTTGGCACGGAAGTGGAAGTCTTGACTGGCCTCAATGGAGACGAGCAGCTGATCGTCAATCCTCCGGATTCAATTGTGTCCGGGCAGCCGGTGCGTCTGGCTCAGTCGGGAGCAAGTCAAGCGGGAGGAGGTCTGTGAGCGGTCCTTCTAATCCTGTTGAAGCCCTGGTCCGTGGACACTGGCAGGGCGTAACGCTTCTGATCGTGGCCGCGCTGGTTTTGGCGGGATGTACGGTTGGCCCGAAGTATGCCCGGCCAGCGGCGCCCACGCCACCCGACTATCAGGAGGTTCCTCCGAATTGGAAAGCGGCGCAGCCCAGCGCGGAGATGGCAAAGGGGAAGTGGTGGGAGATTTTTCAGGATCCGCAACTGAATGGGCTGGAAGAAAAAATCAATGTTTCGAATCAGACGTTAAAGGCGGCGCAGTTGCAGTTTGAGCAGGCGCGCGCGGTGGTTCGCGTTAATCGCGCCGACCTTTATCCCACTGTCACCGCCGGAGTGAGCGCTGCGCGCGAGCATCTGTCGCAGAATCGACCGAATGGAAGCCTCGTCGCGACCAACAGCTTCACCGACCTGCAGTTGCCCGTGGATGTTTCCTACGAGCCCGACGTGTGGGGCAGAGTCCGACGCACGGTAGAGGCTGCGCGCGAAAATGCGCAAGCCACCGCTGGGGACTTGGAATCAGTAAATCTAAGCCTGCACGCTGAGCTTGCCACCGACTACTTCGTGCTACGCACGCTCGACGCGGAGATCGATCTGTTGAACTCCACAGTGGCGGCGTATCAGAAGGCGCTGGAATTGACTCAGAATCGTTTCAGCGGCGGAGTCGCATCGCAGGTCGACGTGGCACAGGCCGAGACACAGCTAGAAACCACCCGTGCACAGATGGTAGATCTCGGTGTCCAGCGCGCGGCAAACGAGCACGCGATTGCTGTTCTTATAGGAGCGCCAGCTCCAACGTTTCAGCTGCAGCCATCGCCCTTAGCAAATACTCCGCCGGTGGTGCCCCCGGGCGTGCCGTCGGACCTGCTTGAACGGCGTCCTGACATTTCGGCGTCGGAACGACGTATGGCGGCCGCAAATGCGCAGGTCGGCGTGGCAAAAGCTGCGTATTACCCCGATATCACGTTGAGCGCCTCCGGTGGCTTTGAGAGTACCTCGATTGCCACCTGGTTCAACGGCCCCGCTGGCTTTATCACTGCTGGAGCCGACGCCTTGGTGACAGTATTCGACGTGGGACGCCGGCGTGCGATCAACGATCAGGCAAAGGCGGCGTACGCGCAATCGGTCGCCAACTATCAGCAGACGGTCCTGACGAGCTTTCAGGAAGTCGAAGACAGCCTGGCGGCATTGCGGATCCTTGAAGATGAAGCCAAAGTCGAAGGAGTGGCAGTAACCGCAGCAGAGCACTCGTTGGCACTATCCACGAACCGATACAAAGGCGGCGTGGCGAACTATTTGGAAGTCACCACGGCACAGAGCGCGGCGCTCACTGACGAGCGTACTGCTGTTGACATTGCAGGTCGCAGGATGGCTGCGAGCGTGTCTTTGATCAAAGCTTTGGGCGGGGGTTGGAGCACCGCGAATTTACCTACCGTTCAAAAAGGTACGCATCCGCAGACCGCCAACGGGCAATAGATCGCCCCTCGCTGTTTTCAGCGATGGCGGTTCATCCGAACGCTCAGCCATTTCCTCGACGCCACGAACATCATTCAGCTACCCTAGCCAGTCATGAAGAGCCGTGCCGACGCGGTTCGCGAATTGGCCTCTCGCAACTTCGACGTGTGCGTGATTGGCGCTGGAGCGACCGGCGCCGGTTGCGCGCTCGATGCTCAACTTCGTGGGCTACGAACCGCGCTGATCGATGGTGCCGACTTCGGTTCAGCTACTTCCAGCGCGTCCACCAAGCTCGTACACGGTGGCGTTCGGTATCTTCAGGAAGCGGTCACCCACGCTGACCTCGGACAACTCACCGTAGTGAAGCACGCGTTGCGCGAGCGCGTTTTCATGCTGCGAAATGCTCCTCATCTCGCGCAACGCCTCGAGTTCATTGTGCCTTGCTTCAGTTCCTTCGATCTCGCTTACTACGGTGTCGGTATGAAAATTTACGAATGGATCGCCTCGCGAGCGACCCTCGGCCCGAGTCGAATTCTCTCGAAAAGGGAGGCTCTTACTGAACTGTCTGACTTGAGATCCGATCGCCTGCGTGGTGCGGTCTCGTACTGGGATGGGCAGTTCGACGATGCCCGCTACTGCGTCACTTTGGTGAAGACTTTCGCGAACGCCGGAGGGGAGAGTGCAAATTATGTAAAGGCTGTGGACTTTGAACGAGACTCGAGCAGCCGTTTGAGTGCAGTCATGGTCGAAGACCAGCGATCCGGGCACAAATTTATGATACGCGCACGAGGGTTCGTGAATGCGACAGGTCCTTTTTCCGACCGGCTGCGAACGCTCGTCAATCCCAATGCTCTCAAGAAACTCGCGCCCAGCAAAGGTGTGCATATTCTGCTCCCGCTCGAAAATGGAGTCTCCCGGGCCCTGCTGATTCCCAAAACCGATGATGGTCGCGTAATCTTTGCGATCCCGTGGCGGGGCCGCTTGCTGGTCGGCACCACCGATAAGGAAGTCGAGTCGAGCGACGAATTGTCGGTGACACAGAAAGAGGTGGATTACCTGCTTCGCCATTTGAACCAATATGTTTCGAAGCAAAAGGGCCGCGAAGACATTGTCGCTGTTTTCTCCGGCGTTCGTCCTCTCGTGAGAGCCGGTCACACCGAGACGAAAGAACTGGCGCGAGATCACGTAATCGAGCTGGATCGACCTTCTGGCTTGGTGAGCATTCTGGGTGGAAAGTGGACCACCTACCGCTTCATGGCAGAGCAGACGATCGACGCTATGCAACGAGAGCTCGGCTACTCGCCGTCTAACGGTGCGTCATCCGTAAGTAAAACGCGTCAGCATCCCCTTGCCGGCGCTGCTGGCTACAGGGGCGACTACTGGCAGGCGCTTGTGTGCGACTATGAGCTGGAAGAAGCGACGGCGCGCCATCTCTCCGAAAAATTTGGCACGGACGCCAACGCGATCACCGCTCTGATCAAAGAAAATCCGGAAGTGCGGACTCCAATCGTGGAGGGCGCGGCTCCGATCCAGGCTGAGATCCTTTACAGCATACGAAATGAGATGGCTTGCACCATCGAAGATGTCCTGGCTCGCCGTATCGGCATGCAGTTTTATAGCCTGGCTATGGCAATCACGGCGGCACCTGTTGTAGCCTCTCATCTCGCTAAGGAGCAGGGATGGTCCAAGCACGAGGAACTCGCCGCTATCGACGAGTATGTGCGACAGATCAAGCACATGCAGGAAGTGGCCGGAATTCGCACGAACTGATTCACTGACAGGCGACGTTCCAACTTCAAGGCTCAAAGGACGCAATCTTGGCGGACTACTTAGGCGCTCTCGACCAAGGCACTACAAGTACCCGATTTATCGTGTTTGACCGTGGCGGCCGCATCATTGCCTGCGACCAGCGCGAGCACGAACAGATCTATCCGAAGCCGGGCTGGGTCGAACATGATCCGCAGGAAATTTGGAACCGCACGCAGGAGGTAATCGCTGGCGCGCTGCAACAGAAGTCGCTCAAGCCGTCAGATTTGGCAGCGGTCGGGATCACGAATCAGCGCGAGACAACTGTCCTCTGGAACAGGCGCACCGGCGAGCCGGTGCACAATGCAATTGTCTGGCAGGATACGAGGACGGCTGAGTCGGTCGCCGAGCTCTCCAAAGTCGGTGGTCAGAACCGCTTTCGCGCAAAAACAGGTCTTCCACTGACCACTTACTTCAGCAGCCTGAAAATACGCTGGTTGCTCGAGAACGTACGCGGAGTACGCGAGCAGGCGGAAGCCGGCGATGTGTTGTTCGGCAACGTCGACACCTTTCTTGCTTGGCATCTTACCGGCGGAATCCGTGGAGGGATTCACGTCACCGACGTGACCAACGCCAGCCGAACCCAGTTAATGAACCTCGGCACGCTGGATTGGGATCAGGAAGTACTCGAAGCATTCGGAATTCCGAGTGCCATGCTTCCGCGCATCTGTTCCAGTAGCGAGATATACGGAACCATCCGCGAGAGCACCGTTCAGGGTACGCAACTCGCCGGAATCCTCGGCGACCAGCAGGCTGCGCTTGTCGGTCAAACCTGCTTCAATCCCGGTGAGGCGAAGAATACGTACGGAACCGGCTGCTTCCTTCTGATGAACGTTGGCAAGAAGCCTGTGCCCTCGAATTTCGGGCTGCTGACCACAGTAGCCTACAGGATCGGGACGCAGGCCCCGATCTATGCCCTTGAAGGCAGCATCGCGATTACGGGGGCGCTTGTGCAGTGGCTGCGCGACAATCTGAATCTGATTTCGAAGAGCACCGAGGTCGAAAGTCTTGCCGCGTCTGTCACAGACAACGGGGGAGTTTATTTCGTCCCAGCTTTCTCGGGACTCTATGCGCCCTACTGGAAAGACAGTGCTCGCGGCGTGATCACAGGACTAACCCGCTACGCGAACAAAGGCCATCTTGCGCGCGCCGTGCTCGAGGCGACCGCTTTCCAGACGCGCGAAGTGCTCGAAGCGATGGAGAAAGACTCCGGCATTGCACTCGGTTCCTTGCGCACCGATGGAGGCATGATCGGCAACAATCTCCTGATGCAATTTCAGGCCGACATTCTCAACAAGCCTGTTGTGCGTCCTGTGATGCGCGAGACGACGGCGTTGGGCGCCGCCTATGCGGCTGGCCTCGCGACTGGCTTCTACAAGAGCATGGACGACCTGCGCGCGAACTGGTCGGTCGATCGCACCTGGCAGCCTCAACTAGAGGGTTCCAGGCGTGAAGAAATGTACCGGCTGTGGAAGAAAGCTGTAACGCGATCCTTCGATTGGATCGATTGATTTAAGCCTGGCTCAGGACATCACCAAACTTAACGCTGAGGTTGTGAAGGATGACATCCCCGTTTTTCGGCGAATTTATGGGCACGGCTGTCCTCATTCTGCTGGGCAATGGCGTAGTCGCGAACGTCCTGCTCAAGAAATCGAAGGGGGAAGGCGGAGGATGGATGGTCATCGCCAGTGGCTGGGCGTTTGCGGTTCTTATGGGCGTGCTCACTGCCGTTGCTTGCGGAAGCCGTGAAGCTCATCTCAATCCCGCCGTAACGCTCGGCTTCGCGGTGGCATCGGGGGACTACTCAAGACTGCTTCCTTTTGTAAGCGCGCAACTTCTCGGAGCGATCACGGGCGCGAGTCTGGTTTGGCTGCATTATCTTCCGCATTGGAAAGAGACGCCTGATCGATCTCTGAAACTAGCTTGCTACTCGACCGGGCCGGCAATTCGCAATCCACCGGCGAACATAGTCAGCGAAATCATCGGAACGTTTGTGCTGGTTTTCGTTGTGGGCGTGACTTTTTCGAAAGCAGTTGCGGGTACGGGTTTCACTCCGGGCCTGGGGCCTTATCTGGTTGCCTGCCTGGTATGGGCCATCGGGCTCTCGCTGGGCGGCACAACCGGGTACGCCATCAACCCCGCGCGCGATCTAGGTCCTCGCATCGCGCATGCGATCTTGCCCATTGCGGGCAAGGGACCCTCCGATTGGGCCTATGCGCCGATTCCCATCATCGGGCCTCTCATCGGCGGCGCAGTTGCGGGCCTTGCGATCAAGCTGATCGGTTTTTAGAAGCGCTTGCGCGGCGAAACGAAACGAGGCCGTGACGAATCACGGCCCTTCTTATTCCTCTCAATTCTTCTTAGTGCGTGAACGAAACGTTGAGGCCGGTGGTGAACACCAGGTCATTTCGCTTCTTATCGGTCGGAGGGTTGGTGACATAAACGTCTCCGAACGCGTTCTGCCAGCCCAGCCATTTGTTGATCTTCGTCACGGTGCCCAGATCGAAAGTTGCGCGATAGTCACCGCCGCTCTTGAAGTCCGGGAAGAAGTATGCGTCCTGGGTGATTACGGTTGCTTTGCCAAGCTTATGCGTCAGAGCCTCGCCAAGCATTGCGGCAGCGAAGTTGTGGATCAAGTGCCCCGTCGGTGGAGATTCTTGCGTGTAGTTCTCGTGTGTATAGTTCACGCCGCCGAGGATGTCGAGCGTGGTCGAATCGCTCTTGATGACGTGTACGCCAAGTCCACCTCCGCCTAAAGCACGGATGTTCAGATCCTGTAGAGCATCGGTGAAGAAGTCGGCATTCACGAACGCGAAGAGCCTGTTCGTGATGTCGCGATCATAGCGGGCGCCGCCCTTGTTGTTATTGGCGGTCACGTTCGGTGTCGACGTGGCGCTGGTGGCATAAACGGACGTCGTGTACAGCGTCAGCTTGTCGTGTAAGCCCGTGCGGATCCCACTGAAGGCGAGCGCGAGATTCTTAGTCTCGCTGTTGCCTGCCGTCAAGCCGAATCCCACATTCACACCGCCGGTCCAGCCTTGCAGCAACCCAGGATGCCGCAACCTTTCCCACGCAACCTGCTCCGCGTCGCTGCGCATGACCACGACGTTTTCCTTGGGTGCTTCCACGTTGCCCGTAGTCTTGGTTGAGACTTGAATCTTCCCGTCCGTTGTGTTCACAGGCCCCACCACGGTCTGGCCATTCTTCAGGCCGACGTGCAACTGTTGATCCGATTTGATGTCCTGCACGGCCGACCATTGTACGGTGACCTCGCCGGCAAACTCGGTCTTGATGACGAGTTGTTTCTCATCGGACTTCTCGATCGTGCCGGTCAGGCGGTCACCGTTCTTTAGCGTGATCTGGTCTGCGAAGGCGACGGATGAAGAGAGCGCAAGAAGAGCGAGCAAGGCCACTTTTCCACTAAACAAGATTCCCTCCAAATAGATATGAGAGTGACAGTTGAATCGATAGCTTTGGTTTTTCGGGCGCCGACAGTCAGCGGCGATAGCGAACCTGGCAAACCAGGGGTGCCGTCGCCGATGACTTGAAAACTCGACTCCCGTGCCTCAGAGAGCCGCGCATGCAGTGAGCAAAGGAGAAAACGGTGGGGTCAGAACTCGATTGTTATGAAAAGTAAGTCGCGGCCTATCAGGGCCGCGAGGAAAACTACAGGTGCATCCGGGAGGCTAGCTCTTCGTTTCGGGATTCGATGGCGTCTTGGCGGCCTCGGTAGGCTGATCCTTCATACCGTCCTTCAGCGCACGAATGCCCTCGCCGATACCCTTGCCGAGCTCGGGTAGCTTTTTCGGACCAAACACCAACAAGGCAATGAAAAAGATCACCAACAGGTGCATCGGTTGAAAAAGGCCTTCCAGCATAAAATCCTCCCCAACTGCCAATATCCTTAACTCCTTACGTTACTGGAAGCCGGGAAGCACGTCAATTCCGAGCGCACCCGGTCCAGAGCCGCCCTTATATCACTGAATCCGGGTTATTTACGTGGATAGGGCCGGGGCAGATTCGTCCAAAGGGAAAACCTCACGTTGCGTATTACCTCCGTGACCTACCCGGTATTACCTCAGCCGATCTAATGTGACTAGAACATCTAGCCGCATTTCGGCGTTCATCCGGAGGGAGTATCGTGAAGCGCCTGCTGGTTTTTTTAATTGCGTTCTTGCTGGCGGCGATTGGCTCCGGGGCAGCTCGGACCTCCACTCCACCACCCGTAAGCTGCACGGAATTAACTGCATGGGTCATCGGCGGAATCTCGACGAATCGTTTAACTCAGTTGCTCACGGAACGGGGAGTTGCCTTTTCTCTTTCCACGACTAACGAGAAACAACTGCGCACTGCGGGTACCGACACCGAATTGCTAAGAACCCTCCATGCCATGCGCGCGGTGAACGCTGCGGATGGAAAGACATGCTCGGCGGCACTAACAAAAGCCGCCGAAACAGCCAGGCAAAAACATTACGAGGACGCCGAAAAGCAGCTGCGTGAACTTCTTCGTTCTCAACCGGAGGACGGCAACCTGCACTTCGCGATGGGGGAGATCCTCCGCGATCAGGAGCAATGGGACGACGCGCTCGATGAATTTACCGAGGCCGCACGCCTGATGCCGGGTTCTCCGGAGATTCACAATCGCCTCGCCTACGTTTTCTATCGGACGGAGGATCCCGACAGCACCATCGCTGAGGCCCGCACTTCGCTGAGCATCGATCCGAGAAACGCAGAGGCATATCGATATCTCGGGCTCGGGCTCTACTCGACCGGCAAGTATGAAGCCGCGTTGCACGCTTACGAGGAATCCCTCACCCGCGAACCTGAAAATGCCGCCGTCTACTACGACATGGGCATAGCGCTGCACGATCGCGGAGACCAGCACGGTGCGATGGTCGCTTACCGTCACGCGCTTCGCCTTGAGCCGGATTTCTGGGAGGCCCACAGCAATCTCGGAATCGTTCTGCACGATCTAGGCAGGCTCGACGAAGCGATCGCTGAATACAAAGAAGCCAAGCGGCTGGCGCCAGAAGAGTCCTCGGTCCGCAACAATCTGGGCAACACCTATTGCGATAAGGGCGACTACGATGCTGCCATTGCTGAGTTCCGCGAGCTCTACAAGCTCGATGCCTCATGGGAGAACGGTCACGCCTGCATCGCAAAGGCCCTGATGGCCAAGAAAAGTTACGAGGAAGCCATCACACACTTGCGGCTGGCAGTGCGGATGAATCCAACCGGCGCGTCGGAACACAGGGTTCTTGGGCAAGCCCTGCTTCTCACTGGTCAACCGGAAGCGGCGCTGCAGGAATTGCAGGCAGCGGTTTACCTCGCGCCCGATTCAGCGCTGGGACATCATTACCTCGGGACCGCCTACTTCGAATTGCAGTCCTTCGCAGATGCCGAGAAGGAATTCGGCGAAGCCCTGCGGCTGGAGCCCACGGCCCAGAATCACTATTCCTTGGCTGCCTGCTTCATGGCGATGAATCGCAATGACGAAGCACTGGCGCAACTCGAGATCGCATCGCACTTGGATCCTGCTCAGAACCTCTACCGTGCCCGCAAAGAAGAACTCATGAAGGCGATGGCGCCGAAAAACATCCCCTGACGCTGTTCTCGTTCGGAACAATGTTCCGCAGATCTCACAAATGCAGATGTGCGCTCCAGGCGCGTAACGCAGACGTGTCCTTGCCCTGTACCAAAGGACGCAATGGAACTGCACTCCCGTGCGTCGGCAAACCCACCAAACGGTCCTAGAATGACATCAAGAATTCACTCCAAAGCGGCGGGCTCACGTCCGCCGAAAAGGTGCCCCCAGATGGATTCCACGCGGATGGTTCATACCACAGGCAGCAGCGGCGCAGCGGTGCGTACGGCGCTGGAACCGACTACCGAAGTTCGACAGCCCTCCCAAACCGTGCGCGTCAATATTCCCGGCACTCGCAACGCCCCGAAACCATCCCCCATTGAGCAGAAGCCGGCCGGGTACGGTCTGCCCTGCGCCAAATGTAAAACGTACTACCTGGCGAATTTGAGCGCCTGTCCCATCTGTAAATCGACAGATCGGGTCTCGCCCGTTGCAATGATCCCGCAACGCAAGCGAGCCGAGGCTGTACAAGGCCAGCCGGCTGACAATAAGCAGGAGACCATCCTTCGCGATCTCAAGACGCAGTTGTCCGTGGACGCGCAAGCAGCAACGACGCAGGCCCGTTGTCGCTTTGCCGGGGATGAGCCAAACCACAAATCTGCCTCAATCTGCAAAACCTGCTACGAGGATCTCGAAGAGCGCCTCGACCTGTATGAAGCAGCGCTACACATGGATCTGAATGAGGCCGCGCAGGTCATCTATGACGCCGTGTGGGCAGATACCTCCGACTCGAACAAGACCTATCTCAATGCAGCCCGGGCCCTGCTGGTGGAGCTTCGCAAGCGCGCCGGACTCAACGTTGTACTCAGTTCTCTGCAGACACTACCGCACTGAGGTGCAAACCCGATCCGCTTCCCTAACGTTTCGCGGGAGCGAAGCGCATGCGCCCAAAAGCACTCGGTACATGGAAATTGGGCTGGGGTGTCCCCGTCGGCTGCCAGGCATAATATCCACGTGGCTCAACTTCCCCTTCCACGCGATAGAAGTTCACCCTCCAGACCGCTCCCGGATCGAATTTTGACGTAAGCGCCTTCATCGGAATAGCGAGTTCTGCAGTCCAGGTGTGCGTCGTCTCATCGAGCACGACGGATCGTTGCATCCCACTTTTCAGATCCGGCTTCAGCCCCGGCGAAATATCGAGATCGATCCAGAAGCCATTAGGACTCACTTCGAATTCTTTGTATTCCGTTAGCCGCGACGGATCCGGCTGTAAAAAAGCCTCGGCGACGTCGCGGTCCCACAGCTGGTCGCGTCGGCCATTCGGATCGGAGTCACGAAACACATACAGTTCGCGGTAGCGGCATTCGAAACGGAGGAAGAGCGTTTGGGGCGACCAGAGCACCCGAACTTCGGTCTGACGGTCCGGAGCCGAGTTCTTGCCCTGCCAGTCCTGGCAGAATGTTACCGGCTTCGCCTCTTGCCATTCCGGCGCGGGTCCCCCGGCGTTCAGGACGATGTCATGGTTCAGGCCTGTCGCCACTACCTCGTTGTTTGTCTCAGTGCATGGATGCATCGCTTTGGTCTGACTCATCATCGATATGGGGCTGAAAGCGGCTAGGTTGAAACTCAGTACCAGCGAGAGCTTTAGGACGGTCCTCACGGGAACGATTGTCGTATCAGCATCTTGCAGGAAACTTGGTTTGACCGCAAGGTTCGGATAGCTCTCGCAACTGCGGCAACGTAAGGTTCAGGACATGACAACGAATGCGATACTGACACCGGTAAGCGAGATCAACATGTCCAGAACCCTCGAAACCAAGTGGTGGGATGCGGTCTTGGCGCGCGACGCCGCCCAGGACGGCCAGTTCTTCTTCGCGGTTTCGAGCACTGGCGTCTACTGCCGGCCGTCCTGCCCGGCAAAGCGTCCCCGCCGCGAGAACGTAGTGTTTTTCCGGCGTCCCGACGATGCCGAGAAAGCGGGCTACCGCGCCTGCTTGCGGTGCCGTCCGAAGTCGGCGAGCCGGAATCCGCAGGCCGATAGCGTCAAGAACATCTGCCGCTACATTGAACAGCATTTGGACGAGCCGATTACTTTGGATCGACTTGGCGAGGAATTCGGCCTGAGTCCTTTCCATCTGCAAAAGACCTTCAAGAAAGCGCTCGGCATTACCCCGAAAGCCTATGCCGATTCGTGCCGGATGAAGCTCCTGAAGCAGAATCTGCAGACAGGGAAGAGCGTCACGCACGCGCTCTACGATGCTGGCTACAGTTCGAGCAGCCGCCTCTACGAGCGCACCGCGTCGCAACTCGGTATGACGCCCGACAAGTATCGTCGGGGCGCGATTGCAGCGACGATCCGCTACACCTTCAGCGACTCGCCGCTGGGTCGCATGCTCGTAGCGGCGACCGATAAGGGAATCTGCGCGATTCAGTTCGCCGATACCGATGACGAGCTTACAGAAGGCCTGAAGCGCGAGTTTCCATTCGCCGTGCGTAAACGCGATGACGAGTCGATGCAAGCTTGGACGAAGACTCTGCTCAACCAGATGGAGGGACACAAGCTCAACCGCTCCCTTCCATTGGATATCCAGGCGACCGCGTTCCAACGGCGTGTGTGGGCGCATCTCCAATCCATGCCGTTCGGGACAACGCAGTCCTACGGAGAGGTTGCCAAGGCGATCGGTCAGCCCACCGCAGCACGAGCCGTGGCTCGTGCGTGCGCAACCAATCCGGTGGCTGTCGCGATCCCATGCCATCGTGTGGTGCGGGAAGACGGCGGGATGGGCGGATATCGCTGGGGAGTCGAGCGGAAGGAAACGCTGCTCGATTTGGAGCGCGAGAAATCAGGGGAGCGGGCCCACGCCGAGGCCCGCTGACCTCGGCGAGAGTCGGTTCGTCTACTTGATCATCTGTTCGTAGACTTTCCGGGCCCGCATCAGTTGATCGAGCACGGCAGCTTTTTCTGCTTCGTTATTCCAGTCCTGATTCTTCTGGGCGCCGGCAATGAGCTGATCGATCCACGCGATGAAGTAGGCTGCATCGTCTTTTGCGTTCAACCTGCTTCCTTCGATCGTGACGTAAATCGGGCTGGTCGTTGCATACGGATAGAGGTCCAGCACCGGATACTCCGCTGTGTCACTGTATGCGCGCAGCAGGCACCAGGCGGATGCATTAAGAGTCAGCGTGCCTTCTTCATTGGCGATTTGACGATTGCCGGACAACTTGATCTGCCGGACAGGCTGGCCGTTGCAGATGATTTCGAGGTGGTCGACCGGCACGATCGATCGCAGGGAGGCCTTGAACTTGATTTCAACCTTATCGCCTGCGGGAAACTTCAGTTCTTCTCCAGGCCCCAAATTCGCCGGCGAGAAGTCCAGCAGCGGGCCGTTCGTCGCAAAGGTGTGGCCTTGTTTCAGGCTGGCCAGCCACGGCTCGACGTCGAGAGGACCGTTCGGCACTTTTACGTACACGCGATTCAACCCAACAGGACCGCGAAGCGACGCGAAGTTCGCCATCGCATCGGTGCCCCCCGCCGCCGGCAGATGAAAACCACAATTCAGCAATCGATACCAGACTCGCGCGGTGGACTTGTGATCGCTGAATCCGAGCACTTCGATGTAATCCACCTTGCCGAGCGCAACATCTGCCGGTAATTCGTCGGTGAGCATTTCCTTCGCCGGATCGGGATATGCGTCGAATGGATGAACGTAGCCCACAACGCCGCGCTGTTCATGGGCCATGTCAGCCACACTGGCGTTCGATGGGAAAAGGCTCGCGGCACCCGTATTCGGGTACGCCGAATAACCGGGAATCAGGAAATTTCTTGTCAGATGCAGCAGTCCGAGATGGCCCCAGTAGCTGGTGTGAAACTCCTGCCCATGCAACAGGAGGTTTTCTGCCGTCGAGGCGGGATCCGGGGTAGTCCGAAAATATGGCATGTCCGGAATACGCTGCTCCTTGTTCACCACCAGATCTTGGACGATTGACAGATTTTCTGCCGCCGCTTGAGCGACCAGATGCTCTGGCGTATTCCGGTACGCGCCGGCATAGTTCATGTGCACGTGAACGTCTCCGCTTACCCAGTGAGAGCCGGCATCCTGTGGCACTGCAATCTTCTTCAACTGAACTCGTACTTCATCAATCTTGTCGTCTTTGTCATCAACCTGTTTCTGCGCGAATTCATATTCGAAGCCCTTCATCACACCGATCGTCACTGCGCCAGTGGGAACCTCAATCGTCGCTGTACCATCGCTCTCGAAGTAGTGGGCTTCGAACGGCCGCTCACTGCGATCAAAGCTGTCGTCCGCCTGCATCCATGCATCTCGCGGTGCATAGGCACGACCGTCCGCTCCCGTGACGAAGATGCGTGCTGGCGTGGTACGTCCGTTTTCATCCATCACACTGAGATGGATCGTGCCGACCGCCGAAAGGGAGTGTCGCTCTTTCGCAATCAACTCTCTTTGCGCTCCGCCCGGCACAAATTGAATCCATAAAGATGCATTTCCGCCGCGATTGGAAATAAAGGCGATTTGCTTGCCGTCTGGCGACCAGCGCGGGTTGATGTTATCGAAGTCTCCATAGGTCAGGGGAAAAGCATCTCCGCCCCGCGCGGGCATGATCCACAACTGGTGCCATGCACGGCCGAGATACGATCCGTACACGATTCTCTTCCCATCGGGCGAAAACTCAGGCCGTGCCTTCCAGGTGGTTTCTTCATAGTGAATCTCGTGAGCCTCGGCGCCCGCTTCTGCCTTCATCCGCCAGAAACCCCCAGTCCCGTACAAATGTCCGCTATTTGAGACGAACATCAACTCCGAGCCGTCTCGCGACCAGGCTGGGCTGATCTCATGGTCGAAAACGCTGTAGTAGTACCGGGGCAGGGAGCTTCGATTCTCACCCGTCAACCGTTCAACGTGAGTCAGTGAGCCATTCTCAAACCGACCGGCAAAAATGTGAAAGCGCCCGTGGTATGCCGTCGAAACGAAAGCGATACGATTGCCGTCGGGCGAGAACCGCGGCTCGACATTGACAGCGTTGTCGTGCGTCAGCGGATGGGCTTTCTTACTTTCCACTTCATATGCCCAGAGCGACACCGCGTCGCGATCATACTTGCAATAGACAATCCATTTGCCGTTCGAAGACCAGTCCGGCTGGTAGTCATATCCGGGTCCTCCAGTCAGCTGTTCGGCAACATCAGAGTCAATCTTCTGCAGCCAGAGTGACCCCGCCATCGAATACACCAGCGATCCGGAATCCGGAGACCACGCCAGCGCACTCGGCCCGGTGGTGAGCTGTGGCAAATACATTTCGCGGAAATAGTAAGGATGGGGAACGTCGATCTGCTTCAAAACCGGATCGCGTTGCGCAACCACAAAAGTTGAAATGATGAGCCAACCAAACACTGCAAAGACCCGAAGCCTTAGGGGCAAGGATTCCTCCAAGGACGATTATCTGTGTTGACGAAGTCGGCGCGCATTATAGCGGAAGGGAGATGAACCCATGCGACGCTCAACTTCAATTCACCGTCCCACTATCGGCAAGATTATGTGTGACGGGTGATCTGCGTCGTGATAGACACGAATCGTGGCCTTCTGCATCTTGTCGAAAGAATTCTCGAGTTCACCGCTCTGCAGATTGCGCGAGAAATTCGGAAAGAAAGATCCTGAGATCTGCACTCGAATCGTGTGGCCCTTGAGAAAAACGTTGCTGGTGATGAGATGTTCAAGAGTGATTTCGTAAACCTGCCCGGGCGTCAGCAACTGCCGCCCACGGACCAAATCGCGGTAGCTGGCCCGCTGAACGTCCAGCCCTGGACTCATGAGGTTGAACGCCGTTCCATCCTGGGCAACGTCGAGTATTCGAACCCACAGATCCAGATCGCGGCAATCGCAAGACACGTACACCTTGGCCTCAATGGGCCCAGTGACCTCCGTATCTCTATCCAGTGCGGCCGAGTCAAACGTTAGAACATCCGTGCGCTTGGCCAGTTCTCTGTAGTCGTGCGCGCCCGAATTCGAATAAATGTTGCGAACGGGATTGTCGGGATCCGAAACGAAAGACGACGGTGCCTCCTGCCTTGACGGTTTTTCCTCCTGAATTCCCCCGGCGCCCGTTCCTTTTGCTGCGGTCAAGTAGTAAGAAGTCCTCTCCGCAACCGGCGGCCACACGTCGGAATCGCGCCACAAGTTCGTGCCCATCACAAAATAGCGAGCCGGCTTGGCTCGATTCACGCCGTTGTCGAGCCCACGCAGGTAGTGATCCATCCAATTAAAAACGACGTACTCATAGTCGATGGCGGCTGCTTGGCCGAACTCGCGCTCGCCAGCTTTAGTTTTGGCCGTTTCATCCACGCCGTGCATCCACGGGCCGAGAAGTAGGGTAGTGTTGGTTGCACCCGATCCGGCGCGCGCCTTCAGTAATCCTGAGTAATTCGTGGTGGCGCCTTCCGGGCCGTAGTTGTCGTCGTACCAGGCGGAAAGATTCAGCACAGCCGCTTGCACCCGATCGTAGCGATTGCGCAGTTCACACCAATTCCACCACGGATCATCCGCGGGATGGCTCAACCAGTCGTAATAATATGGAGCGACGTCCTTCAACTCCGCGAGATCACGAAGCGGCAGCGTGTCCTGCATCTTCGGGCCAACCTTCTCCCACCCTGCGATTGCCTCGTTATAGGTTTTTGGCCCGGGCAGGCCCCGCTTGGTCCGCGCGTCAAACGCAATGTTGTCCCAGATCCACTCCATCCACGACATGTCCCACGTACCACCGGCATAGAAAAAATTCTGCGGAGTGGAGAACGTCATCGCGGGCACCATCGCGACCAAGTGGGGAGGATTCTCCACAGCAGCCAGCCACTGAACCGCGCCCGGATAGGACAAGCCGAACGTCCCCACTTTCCCGTTCGACCACGGCTGAATCGCCGCCCATTCGATGGTGTCGTAGCCATCGCGGCCTTCGTTTTGATAAGGCCGGAACTCGCCGCCGGAGGCGTAACGCCCGCGCACATCCTGCACCATCACTGCGTAGCCGCGCTCCACGGCATGACGAAATGTGGTGTAGTCCTTCAGGGCATCTTCTTTTCCGTAGGGTGTACGGTAGACAAGGACCGGAAATCGGGCTACTCCTTCCGGACGCAATACGTTCGCGCGCAGCACCACTCCATCACGCATCGGAACCGCCACATCTGTCTCACTGATATAGCTCGCCCTCGTTCTGCTATCCGGAGCCTGTTGAGATTGCGTGGTCAGCGCGAAGAAAAGCCCAAAGACAACGAAGAAGCATCTGGGTCGGGTCATGGACGCGGCCAGCGTAGCATCCGCAATCACTGGATACAACCGCTGCGGTTGGTTGTTCGTTAGGGAGCGTTCGTTCACCCATCCGTTTCTGCCGGTCGAACGTATTGACAGTGGAGGTACGATCAATCGCGAATTGCCATGACCGCTTCGCCACAGTCCGTCTTTATTACCGGGGGCACCGGATATATCGGCAGCCGGCTGATCCCTCGCTTGCTGGCCCGCGGCCATCGTGTTCGAGCGCTTGTACGTCCTGGATCGGAGCACAAACTGCCGCCCGGGTGCGACGTCGTCCCCGGAAATGCACTCGACGCGAATTCGTACCAAAATGCGATCGGTCCTGCCACGACGTTCGTGCAATTAGTTGGCGTTGCCCATCCGAGTCCGGCCAAAGCCGCCGAATTCCGGAGCATCGACCTTGTCGCGGGCAGGGAAGCGGTGAAGGCGGCGCTCCATACAGGTGTGCGGCACTTCGTCTACGTCAGCGTGGCGCACCCAGCCCCAATGATGAAGGCCTACATCGCTGTACGCACCGAGTGCGAAAACTTGATTCGTGCAGGCGGCCTGAACGCCACCATTCTCCGGCCCTGGTACGTTCTCGGGCCCGGACATCGCTGGCCGTATGCGATTCTGCCGTTCTATTGGTTGCTTGAGCGGTTGCCGGCCACGCGCCAAGGTGCGCGGCGACTCGGTCTGGTTACTTTGGAACAAATGCTTGTCGCATTGACGAACGCGGTGGAACATCCCTGTGAAGGCCACCGCGTTCTGAGCGTGCCAGAAATCCGTCGCGGTACTTTCGATACTCCTGCGGTTACGGTAACCGCCTGAACACCGCTCCAGACGCGGGGTTTAACGCTAGGTAACTTAGAATTACCAAAGCTCATGCCCGTGGGACATCTACTCGCTTATTTTTGTGGGTGCGATGTTGAATCGTAGTTTTATCGATTTCGAACGGGCATGGACAAGAACGACTATCTCGACGAGGTTCATCTACGGATACTGAGGGTCACCGAGGACCTGCGCGCTATTCAACGTGAACTAAACTGTGCCGCCATGGAAGCCCCGGGAAATCCGGAACTCATGGAAGCCCTTAGCGAAGTGCCCGAACTCGAGTCGCTGCAGGTGCTGAAGTCCGCCCTCGATCAGATGCGGCACTTCCTGTGGTTCTATCTCCAGGTAATGACCAATGAATCGGAGTTCGGTGAGAAGCTGCGCGAGACGATTCGCCAGAAGCCGTCGAATGATGTGAGGCTGAAGCCGCCGAATCCCCTGAACGACCGTATCCGGAACGCGGCCGAAGCGCTGATGTTGCAGTACCTGTCCGACGGAAAAATCCGCAAGCCCAACTAGCGCGCTGATTCCCTCAAGGCTTCCCTCTTACTCCAGTGTGACCGACTTCACCAGGTTGCGCGGCCGGTCCACGTCCAGCCCTCGTTTCACCGCCATGTAGTACGCGAACATCTGGAGCGGAACGATCTCCAGGAGGGGTGACAGCAGTTCGGGCGCGACCGGAATGAAGATCGTGTAATCCGCCAGCTTCTCGACTTCCGTATCCCCTTCCGAAGCCAGGGCGATCACCCGGCTCGACTGTTTTTTGAATCCGGCGATGTTGCCCAGGGTCTTTTCGAAGCGCAGCATCGATCCCGGATCATTGGGGTCGCGAGTGGCAATAATCACGACAGGAAGATTTTCATCGATCAGGGCATTTGGCCCATGCTTCGTTTCGCCCGTCGGATAACCTTCCGCATGCACGTAGGAGACTTCCTTCAATTTCAAAGCTCCATCCATCGCAATCGGATAATGAATGGCTCGTCCCAGGAACAGAAAATCATCAATCTTATGGAATTCGTCGGCAATCGATTCGCATTGCGCAGACGAATTGAGCACCACTTTCACTTTGGAGGGCAGGTCGAGCAATTCGCGGATGTAATGGGCCAGACGTTCCTTCGGCAGGGATTCTCGAGCTTGGCCAAGGTAGAGCGCGAAGAGGAATAGCGCAGCCATCTGCGCAGTGAATGCTTTCGTCGACGCAATACTGATCTCCGGCCCAGCCAGTGTGTAGATGACACCATCCGCCTCGCGCGCAATCGTGGTTCCAGCCACGTTGGAGATCGCCACCGTCCGAGAGCCGCGCGCCTTCGCTTCCCGCTGCGCCGCCCCGGTATCGGCCGTCTCCCCCGATTGCGTGATGACAATGCTCAACTCACTCTTTCCGATCATCGGGTTGCGATACTCGAACTCGCTGGCATAGTCGACGTCGACCGGAACACCGGCCAACTCCTCAATCATGTATTGCCCAACCATCCCCGCATGCCGACTGGTGCCCGAGGCAACGATGTTGATGCGCTGAAGCCGCCGCAATTCTTCGCGGCGGATCGGGACCTCGTTCAGTTGCACAACGCCTTCGGGGAGCGAGATCCTCGGCGCGATCGTGTCGTGCAGGCCCTGCGGCTGCTCGAAGATCTCTTTGATCATGTGATGGGGAAAATTGCGTTTTTCTGACATCCGCTTCTCCTGTTTCCCGGGCGAAGTTATTCGAGCCGGCCTTGCACGATGGTTCGCCGTACCTCACCGCTTGCGCCAAGGGCGACCATGTCGGCCGCAACTCCCGGATGAATAGTGCCCATATTGGCTGGTAACCCGGCGGCGCGAGCAGGATTCACCGTCGCGAGGCGTACGGCTTGCTGCAGATCCCACTTCGCGAACTTGATTACATTCCGGACAGCCTGGTCCAACGTTAAGACGCTGCCGGCAAGTTTGCCATTCGACGTGCACTTGCCGTCGATTACGTCCACCTCGAGCGACCCCAACCGGTATTTCCCATTCGGCATGCCGGTCGCCGCCGTTGCATCCGTGACCAGAACCGAGGCATCAGGCCCTTTTGCGCGTAGAAACAATTCCACAACCAGCGGATCGACGTGAACACCATCCGCGATAATCTCCGCTGTCAGCCGTTCGTCGGCAAGCGCCTCGCCCAAGATCCCCGGTTCGCGATGGTCCAGCGGCCGCATCGCATTGAACGTATGCGTCGCGTGTCGGGCGCCCGCAGTGATCCCTGATTGCGCGGCTTTTGTGTCAGCATCGGAATGGCCCATACTCACGCAAACGCCGCGCCGGGCTGCCTCCGTGATGACCTCTTTCGCACCCTCCAACTCCGGGGCGATCGTCAAGACCTTGATATGGCCACGAGCAGCCTGCCAGAACTTCTCAAACATCTCCAAGGTTGGGGGCAGCAGATCTTTCAGCGGATGTACTCCCGGACGCTTGTGACTGATGAACGGCCCCTCGAGATGGATTCCCAGGGGGCGCGCGCGTCCCGAAAATTCGCGACGGCCCTGCTCGAACTGCTCAATTGCACCGGCCAGCCGCTCCAAGGCGGCCAAGGTCAGATCCACCGAGGCCGTGACCGTGGTTGGAAAATAGCTTGTTACACCGTGCCGGAACAGCAGCTTTTCTACTGCCGGAAGCGCCTCGGCGGCGGGTTCCATCACGTCGTGGCCCGCCCCGCCATGGATGTGCATGTCGATGAACCCTGGAACCAGGATCGAATCTTCCAGGTCGACAACTTTCGCACCCGCTGGAATCTGTTCTTCGTCTCTGCGACTGAATTTCGCAATCCTCCCGTCGGCAATAAACACAAGAGGGCGCTCGACGGCCTGGAGCGGTGTATACAGCCGCTGTGCTGCGATTATGCAATCCATTGAATCGTTTTAATAGGCCTATTGTAGCGAATACAATTCGTTCCGAAAACCACAAAACGAAGCGTCCGCGGCCGCGCTGTCAATATCGCAATTCTAGTGTCGCCTTCATTTGGGATGGTAGCAATACGCGAGGTCCAAAGGACCCTAAATGTTATACTTTCCACGCGGACGCAGTTTGTCCTGCGCCGTCCGTTTCTTGACGTCGGGGAGTGGCTCAGCCTGGTAGAGCACCTGGTTCGGGACCAGGGGGTCGGAGGTTCAAATCCTCTCTCCCCGACCATTGTCTTTGGGTCCAGCCCGGAGACATGGGTAACAGAATGTACCGGCTACATGGGTAACACTTTTGGGCCGAAGGGATTTTCCAGCGGTTCTAACACGCGAGTCTCCAGATCGAAGTATCCCAGATCATAATCCAT
>Ga0210409_10000475_pt1 | contig 65472 bp, 61 predicted proteins | sample IncBWH17MmetaG_FD_161649 | JGI IMG/M metagenome (GOLD analysis project Ga0210409, IMG submission 161649) | Forest soil microbial communities from Barre Woods Harvard Forest LTER site, Petersham, Massachusetts, United States - Inc-BW-H-17-M | ecosystem: Environmental > Terrestrial > Soil >... | reverse complement strand
GCTGATCTGCTTCTTCCCGATGGTGAAGATCATTGCCGAGCCGGTGGGCGGGCTGGTTGCGCTGGGCGTGGTTCTGAGCACGCTGATCGCCGGCAGGCGTCTGCTGTTCCGGGTTCCATCGGTGATCGGTGCCGTGCTGCTGGGCGCGGCCGCGTGGGCCGCGGCGCGCGCGCTCGGCGGGTCGGGGCCGGCCACCCTGCTGGAGGCGGCCGGTCTGCATTGGGCGCTGCCGTGGCCGACCCGCCTGTGGTTCGACGGCCTGCCGGCGGCACTGCCCTACGTGGCGCTGGCCGTGCCGTTCGCGCTGGCCACCCTGGTGGGCGGGATCGACAACACGGAAAGCGCGGCGGTCGCCGGCGACCGCTACCCGACCCGTGACATCCTGCTGGTCGAGGGGGCCGCCACGCTGGTCGCGGCGCTGTTCGGAGGCGTGGTGCAAAACACGCCGTACATCGGCCACCCGGCGTACAAGCGGATGGGATGCCGTGCCGGCTACACGGCAGCCACCGGATTGTTCATCAGCATCGGCGCCTTTTCCGGCGTGATCGGATTGCTGCTGTCGTGGCTGCCCGAGTCGGTGCTGGTCTCGGTACTGGTGTTCGTCGGCCTGGAGATCAGTGCGCAGGCGTTTCGTGAGACCGACCGCGAGCACATGGCGGCGATCGCGATCGCGTTCATTCCCGCGATCGCCGAGCTGGTGCTGATCAACTGGAACAGCCTGCTCGCCGCGGTGCCGCTCGCGCCCGAGCGCCTGCCGCCGGCCCAGCAAAGCTCTTACCAGGCACTCACGCTGCTGGCCAACGGCTTCATCGTCAGCGCGATGCTGTGGAGCACCCTGGTGATCGACCTGATCGACCGGCGGCGTGGCCGCGCGCTGGCGGTCTGCGTGCTGGCGGCGGCGCTGACGCTGTTTGGCGTGATCCATTCGCCGTTCGCCGACGGGCGCCTGTTCGTGCCCGCCCGGTCGGTTCCGCACTCGACCTGGGCCCTGTCGGCCGGCTACCTGCTGCTGGGCGCCGTGACCTGGGCCATCGACCGCCTGGATCCAGCTTCGCGCTGACAACGGCCCTCACCCCCTCCCCTCTCCCGCTGGCGCGGGCGAGGGGCGATCGTGCGTTCCACTTGCGAACGTTTGAGCACTTGCGGAGCCTGATCGCCCCTCGCCCGCGGCAGCGGGAGAGGGGAGGGGGTGAGGGCTCCTGTCAGGACGAAGACGACTTACGGCGCGGCGACCACGATGACCTTGAAGCTGCCGGCAATCGCCTCACGCCGCCCTTCCTTCTGACCCGGCGCGGCCGGCGCCTCGGGTTTCAGGTCGGCGGTCGGCAGGTACATCTTGTGCAGGCCGCGGTCCGCGGCGATCGTGCGGGCGCCCGGCGCGACGGTGACGGTGGCGAGCGTCTCGAAGTGCCGCGGCGCCGTTTCGCCGATCACGCTGGCGGTGCCGTCGCGCCCGTTGGCGCTGATGGCATAGCCGTCCAGCCAGACCACTCCGTCGGGACCTGCGCCGATGCCCGCCTGGGCAATCACCTTGCCGCTTGACGGATCGCTGATCACCATCAGCCCGTTGTCGCATACCGAATAGAGCCTTCCCTGCGCATCGATGTCCAGTCCGGTCGGGCTTTCGCACGGGGCAATGGAATAGCGACGCACCACCTTGCCGCTCTGCGCGTCGAGCGCAGCAACCTCGGCCGTGTCCTCGACGTTGAAATAGACGAGCCCTTGATCGGCGACCGCCAGCTCCGGCTTGCCGCCCGCCGGGATCGCGGCCGCGATCACCGCTCCGGTTCGCGCATCGGCGACGGTGATATCGTGCGAGCGGCCGTTGAAAGCGACCACCCGCTGGGACTTGGGCTCGTAGACGATGGCGTCGGGATTGCTTCCCGTCTTGATGGAACGCAGTCGTTGTCGCGTGGTCCGGTCATAGACGCCGATTTCGTCGTCGGCGCCGTTGGTGGTGAACACCAGACCCAGTTCGCTTGCCACCGCGACGGCGTGCACGCCGCGCGTGTCCGGGATGGTGCCGACCAGCGTGTCGCTGGCGGTGTCGATCACCTCGGTTTGCGTGCCGTGCGCGACGTAAAGCCGGTGCGCACCCTGGTCGATGTACATCAGATCCCACCGTACGGGGCCGGGCACCGCGATCCGGGTGGTCACCCGATAGGCGGGCGGCACTGCCAGGGCCGCGGCGCACAGGGGCAACATCCACAGGAGCTTGAGCGAGCGCATATCAGATCCCCCATCCGGTTACGGCCAGCGTCTGGCCGGTAATCCCGGCCGACGCTTCCGACGCCAGAAACACGACGGCGCGTGCAATGTCTTCGCGCCGGGCCCACTTCTTCAGATCCTTGGGCTTCATCGCCTCGATGTTCGATTCCGTGTCGACCAGCCCCGGCGCCACCGCATTGACGCGGATGTTGTGGTCGCGGCCCTCCAGCGCGAGCGTGCGCGTCAGCGCCTCGACGCCGGCCTTGGCGCAGTTGTAGGCCACCATGTTCGCCTGTGCCAGGCCGGCGCGGGCAAAGTGGACGATGGTGCCGCCGCCGGCGTCGCGCAGCCGCGGGAAAACCGCCCGCGAGCACAGGAAGGCGGCCAGCAGGTTGCTGCCCATCTCCTGATTCCAGTCGTCCAGCGTGTGGTCGACCGCCGGCTTGTAGCGGGTCAGGCCTCCTGCCAGGTTGACGAGGGCATCGATGCGGTCGTATTCGGCGATCACCCGCTCGACGACCTGCTTGACTTCCGACTCGTTGGCCAGATTGGCGGCCAGCGGCAGCACGCGGGCGCCGGCGGCCTTCAATTCCTGCGCCCGTGCTTCGACGTTGTCGCGCGAGCGCGCCACGATCGCGAGCGCGGCGCCCTCGGCGGCCAGCGCCTGGGCAACCGCCTGCCCAACCTGCCCGCCGCGGCTCACACCCGTGACGAGGGCGACCTTGCCGGATAAGAGAGTCGACATGAACGATCTCCTGCTGGATTGAAGGTGCACCGGGCCCAACGACGGTGCGCACTGGTGACAATATGCGCCCTCCCTGGCGTTGGGAACCCATGCCGCCGGAAGTGCCGGCGGCCCGGCTCCGGTAAACTGCAATCTGACCGACCGCCGCTCACACTCCAGACATGCTCGCTGAACAGCGGCAGGCGATCGCGGAACTGTTGCGCCAGGCGCTGGGCACATTACGCGCTGCGCCGGGCCCCGTCGAATTGCAACGTCCCAAGCTCCCGGAGCACGGCGACCTGTCCAGCCCGGTTGCGCTGGCGCTCGCGCGCGAGCTGGGCCGGCCGCCGCGCCAGGTCGCCGAGCAGATCGCCGACGGCGTGCGCCAATTGTCCCAGTTCGCGGACCTGCTGGAGGCGGTCGAGGTGGCCGGCCCCGGCTTCATCAACCTGCGACTGAACGCTGCGGCTAAGCAGGCCGTGGCACGGGCGGTGCTGGCACAGCGCGGCCGCTTCGGTCACGGATCCGAAGGCCGGGGACGGCGCGCCGTGGTCGAATTCGTCTCGGCCAACCCGACCGGGCCGCTGCATGTGGGGCATGCGCGCCAGGCCGCACTGGGCGACGCGCTGGCCAATTTGCTGGCGGCACGCGGCTGGCAGGTTTCGCGCGAGTTCTACTACAACGACGCCGGCGTCCAGATCGACCGGCTGGCGACCTCGGTGCAGGCCCGCGCGCGCGAGCTGCGCGGCGAGGCGATCGACCCGGAACGGGTCGGCTACCTGGGTGAGTACATCGTCGAGATCGCGCGCGCCTATCTGGCCGGCGCGACCGTACCGGCGCGTGACGGCGCCGTTGTGAAGGCGAGCGGCGATCCGGACGACCTGGAGGCGATCCGCCGCTTTGCGGTGGCCTACCTGCGCAACGAGCAGGACCTGGACCTGGAGGCCCTGGGCATCCGGTTCGATCATTTTTACCTGGAATCGTCGCTGTACGCCGATGGACGGGTCGAGGCGGCCGTGCGGGCGATGGCCGAAGCCGGGCTGACCTACGAATCCGAAGGGGCGCTGTGGCTGCGCACCACTGCGGTCGAGGGCAGCGGTGACGACAAGGACCGGGTGATGCGCAAGGCCGATGGCACCTACACCTATTTCGTGCCCGATGTGGCCTATCACGTGACCAAGCTTCAGCGGGGTTTCGAACGGGCGATCAATGTGCAGGGCTACGATCACCAGAGCGCCGTGGTGCGGGTGCGCGCCGGACTGCAGGTGGTGGGGGGCGCCATGGGTCTGACGGTTCCGCCCGGCTATCCCGAATACCTGCTGCACAAGATGGTGCGGGTGATGCGCGGCGGGCAGGAAGTGAAGATGTCGAAGCGGGCCGGCGACTTCGTTGCGCTGCGCGAGCTGACCGACTGGGTCGGTCGCGACGCCACACGGTTTTTCCTGGTGTCGCGCAAGGGCGAGACCGAGTTCGCGTTCGACGTCGATCTGGCGCAGTCGCACAGCGAAGACAATCCCGTGTACTACGTCCAGTATGCGCACGCGCGCATCTGCTCCGTGCTGGCCCAGGCGACCGAACGGGGCGCGGCGCTCGATGAGGATGCGGCCTTGCGAGTGGGTCTGGCTCCACTCGTGTCCGCGCGCGAAATGGCCCTTCTGGCCCGGATCAGCGACTTTCCGGACGTGGTGATGGAGGCGGCCGACGCGTTAGCGCCGCACCAGGTCGCCTTTTACCTGAAGGAGCTCGCGGCCCAACTGCATGGGTTTTACAATGCCGAGCGCATTCTGGTGGAAGATCCGGGTCTGCGCGCGGCCCGGCTCGCGCTGCTCCTCGCGGTCCGCCAGGTGTTGAGAAACGGGCTCGACCTGATCGGCGTGTCCGCCCCCGAACGGATGTAGCAAGATGCCGCTACTGAGCTGGTCTGATCGTGCGATTGTCGGATTCGTGAGCGGACTGGTCGTCGGGCTCGCGCTGTCCACCGCGGTGGCCCTGTACATCACGAACTCGCCCGTGCCGTTTGTTAACAAGGTGCAACGTCCCACCGAGAACGTGAACCCGACCGCGGGTGGGCAGCTGCAGGATCCGAATCGGCCGCTGTATTCGAATCGGGCCGCACTGCCGCCACCGCCCGCCGACCGATCCCACGATGCCGTCGCGGCCCCGATCGAGGACAGGTCGACGCCCGCCCCGCGCGCCGCCGCAGCGCCCGCCGCGCCTGCGGCCGACGATGGCGGGCGCCTGATGCTGCAGACCGGCGCTTTCAAGTCGGCGCAGGATGCCGACGGGATGCGGGCGCGGCTGGCGCTGCTGGGCCTGGACGCGCGCGTCTCGCAGGTGACGCAGGACAGCGCGACCGTGCTTTATCGCGTCAGGCTCGGTCCGTACCGGGAGCTGGATGATCTGTCCGGCATCCGCCGGACGCTGTCGGAAAACGGAATCGAAGCGCAAGTCGTGCACACTCAGTGACCCGAAGCATGGCGGCCGGCTCAAACCGGCCGCGGCTGCCCGGGTCGAACCCGGATTGCATTGAACCGAGGACCCCATGCCCGTTCCAAACCCGCGTCGTAGCCTTCTGATCGGTCTTGTTTGCGTGCCGCTGGCGGCTCGCGCACAGGACACCCCGGAAGCGGGGACCGACTACCAGGTGTTGAAAAACCCCCAGCCGGTCGAAACCGGTGACCAGATCGAGGTTCTCGAGTTCTTTCAGTACAGCTGCCCGCACTGCTACGCCTTCACGCCGGATCTGACCACCTGGCGCAAGCACCTGGCGCCCGATGTGGCGTACCGCCGGGTGCCGGTCGCCTTCGACCCGTCGCGCCAGCCGCATTCGCAGATCTACTACGCGCTGGAGGCACTGAACCGCGTGGAGGAGATGCACGACAAGGTGTTCGACGCGATTCACAATGGGCATCGCTCGTTGTTCGACGCGAACGACATTGCGGATTTCATGGCCGCTCACGGCATCGATCGGGTGCAGTGGCTGGCCGCCTACAGCTCGTTCTCGGTGGTCAGCAAAGCCAACCGTGCGGTGCAGATCTGGACCTCTTACAAGATCGACGGCACCCCCACGCTGGCCTGCGACGGCAAGTACCTGACCGCGCCGTCGATGGTCCGCAGCCGTACGCGCGCCGGATGCCTGGCGGTGATGGACTACCTGATCGACCGCTCCCGGCGCGAGCGCAAAAAAAAGTAAGTCGCAGTAAGGTGGGTAGGCCAGCTCCGATGGTCGCTCACCCCTCTCCCCCTGGGGAGAGGGGCCGGGGGTGAGGGGCCGTTAGGGTCATTTCCACCTAACTAATGCTGGCCGACGCCTTACTCGCCGTTCACTGCGCGATCGTGATCTTCATCACGGCGGGGCTGCCGCTGATCTGGATCGGCGCCGCGCTGAACTGGCCGTGGGTAAGGATCCGGTGGCTGCGCGTGCTGCACCTGGGCGCGATCGGCTTTGTCGCGCTGGAGTCGCTCGCGGGCGTGGCCTGCCCGCTGACGGTGTGGGAAGCCGCGTTGCGGCACCGCCAGCCTCCGGAAGGCCTGATCCAGCCATGGGTCGAGCGGGCGCTGTATCACGACCTGCCGGCCTGGGTGTTTGCGCTCGCCTACACGCTGTTTGCCGCCGCGGTGGCCGCCACCTGGCGGGCCGTGCCGCCGAGGGCTATTTCTCGATCTTCGTGATCTTGGAGCCCTCCAGCGTCAAATTGGCCATCAGTCCCTTGTTGTTGAACACGAATCCGATGATCGGCTTCTTCAACGTCTCCGTGTCGATCTCGTCGCCGGCGCCCAGCGTGGCGACTGCCACGGAGCCATCGATGCCCGCTTTCCAGCCCTTGCTTTCGCGGAACCTGGCGAGCGCATCGGCCGTCATGAACATCATCACGAAGCTTTTCTCCTGGACTCCGGCCTGCAGGCCCCACGAGGCGGAAACGACGTTGTAGTAGCCAACGGTCTTGCCGCCGTCCAGCAGCGCTCCCTCGCCGTACTCGGCGCCGAATATGAAGCCGGCCTTGACCACGGTCGGGAACACCAGCATGCCGACCGACTTGGCGGCCAGGTCCTTGGCGGCGTGGCTGCTCCGGTACAGATCCTCGACCGACTGGCGCACGTGCGCGTCGATCTCCTCCTTCGAGGCCGCACCCGCGGGCGCCGCCCCCAGCGCGACTGTGCACGCCAGCAGCGCCGCGATCGCACCTTGCTTCAGGCTTCCGACAGTTGCGCTCATTTTCATCTCCCAGGTTGAAACGAGACCGGTCGTCAATTGGCGCGCATCCGCTCGAAGCCTGCCTGCAGATCGGCGATCAGGTCTTCGGCGTCCTCCAGTCCCGCGCTGATCCGGAACATCGGGCCGCGCGGCGGCAGCGGCTGCGCGGTTCGCTCGGGCCGCACCGGAATCAGCAGGCTCTCGAAGCCACCCCACGAATAACCGCGCCCGAACAATCGCAGGCCGTCGATCATCGCCTGCAAGGCGCGGTCCGTCACGCTTTGGGCCAGCACAGCGCCGAACAGCCCGCTCGCGCCGCGGAAATCGCGGCGCCACAGCGCGTGACCCGGATCCTCGGCCAGGGCCGGATACAGCACCTCGGCGACCTCGGGTTGATCGCGCAGCCACGCAATCAGGCGCTCGGCGGTTGTCCGGTGGCGCGCCAGCCGCGCCGCCATCGAACGCAGTCCCCGCAACGCGAGCCAGCAGTCGTCCGGGCTAGTGGTCAGTCCGTACTGGTGGATGGCATCGCGCAGTGCCGGCCAGGCCGACTCGGTTGCAGTGACGGTTCCGAGCAGCAGATCCGAATGCCCGCCGATGTACTTGGTGGCGGCGTGCACCGATACGTCTGCCCCCAGCGCCAGAGGCTGCAGATAAAGCGGCGTGGCCCAGGTGTTGTCGATCACGCTGACGGCGCCGCGTCGGCGGGCGATGGCGGCCAGCAGCGGGACGTCCTGCACTTCGAACGTCAGCGATCCCGGCGACTCCATGAACAGCAGCCGCGTGTTGCGCCGGAACTGCTGCTCGATTTCAGCCCCGCTGCGTGGCGCGTAGAAGGTCGCCTCGACGCCGTAACGCGCCAGCGTGTCGCGGCAGAAACGGCGGGTGGGCGAGTAGACCGAGTCGGGCACGAGCACGTGATCTCCCTGCCGCACATAGGCCAGCACGGCGATCGTGCACGCGGCCAGCCCGGACGGCAGCGCCCAGCTGCGGTAGCCGCCCTCGAGCGCGGTCAGTGCGTCGCAGAACGCGTGGTGCGTCGGCGTGCCGTAGATGCCGTACGCGACCGGCATCGAGTCGTCGCCGCCGGCGCGGCGCCGGACGCGCTCGCGCATCTCGTCCATGCTCGGGTGCAGCACGGTGGAACCGCGCACCAGCGGCGGGTTGACGAAACCGCTGCTGTGCGCGCCGTCGCGGCCGAGCGTGATCAGCCGGGTCTCGTCGCTCGGGCGTGATGGATCGGACACGATGGACTCTCTGGAGGCATTCGGGCCGGCGTTCAGCCGGGCTGAATTGGACGGCGTGGCCCGCGCGGGCGGACGTGCCGGACGGATGCAATTGCAGCCGATTGTAGTACGCGCATTGCAGCAGCCGCGCTACCATCGCGCTGACCTTCCCCGTACCAGGGGCGGTCATCCGGTTGAAGGCAGCGCTTGGAGGCAGACATGACGGCGGAACTGGACTTCGATCTGGGCGGGGACATCGAGTCGCTGCGGGAGGTGGTGCGGACGTTCGCACAGCGCGAGATCGCGCCGCTGGCGGCGCAGGCCGACCGCAGCGACTGCTTCCCGATGGCGCTGTGGCCGCGGCTGGGCGAGCTGGGCGTGCTGGGCATCACGGTCGAGGAGGAGTTCGGGGGCACGGGCATGGGATACCTCGCCCACATGATCGCGATGGAGGAGGTCAGCCGTGCTTCGGCCTCGATCGGCCTGTCGTACGGCGCCCACTCGAACCTGTGCGTGAACCAGATCCGTCGCAACGGCAATGCGGAGCAGAAGCTGCGCTATCTGCCCAAGCTCGTGCGCGGCGAGCACGTCGGCGCGCTGGCGATGAGCGAATCGGAAAGCGGGTCGGACGTGGTGTCGATGCGCCTTCGGGCCGAGCGCAGGGGCGGCCGCTATGTTCTGAATGGATCCAAGATGTGGATCACCAACGGGCCGGACGCCGACACGCTGGTGGTGTACGCGAAAACCGAACCCGAGCAGGGCGCCGGCGGGATCACGGCGTTCATCGTCGAGAAGGGCATGCGCGGCTATTCGACGGGGCGCAAGCTCGATAAGCTGGGCATGCGGGGCTCGCACACCGGCGAGCTCGTTTTTCGCGACTGCGAGGTGCCCGCGGAAAATGTGCTGGGCGAGGTCAACGGGGGCGTGCGCGTGCTGATGAGCGGCCTGGACTACGAGCGCGCGGTGCTGGCGGCCGGCCCGCTGGGCATCATGCAGGCCTGCCTGGACGTGGTGACGCCGTACATCCACGAGCGGCGCCAGTTCGGCCGGCCGATCGGCGAGTTTCAGCTGATCCAGGCCAAGGTGGCGGACATGCTGACCACGCTGTCGGCCTGCCGGGCCTACGTGTACGCGGTCGGCCGCAACCTGGACCGTCTCGGAAGCGATCATGTCCGCAGCGTCCGCAAGGACTGCGCCGGTGCGATCCTGTTCGCGGCCGAACGGGCCACCTGGATGGCGGGCGAGACGATCCAGATTCTCGGCGGCAACGGCTACATCAACGAGTATCCGGCCGGGCGCCTGTGGCGTGATGCAAAACTGTACGAAATCGGCGCCGGCACCTCGGAAATCCGCCGGATGCTGATCGGGCGCGAGTATTTCGTGGAGACCTCCGGCTGATGCAGCGCGGGAGGCCGGCGGGCGGCGATCCGGTCGCGGAAGCGGCCGATGAACCCGCAGCCGAGCCAGCGCGGTTCGACCGCTCGATGCCGCAGCCGGCGGCGATCGCCCATGCGATCCTGGAAGGCTTCGACCTGCACTACCGGCGCTTCCGCTACGAAGCGCAGCAGGCCAAAGCCCGCTTCGAACGCGGCGACTGGCACGGCATGCGGGCGTCGGCGCGCGAGCGGATCGATTTTTACGACCAGCGGGTGCTGGATGCGGTCGCGCGGATCCAGCGGGACTTCGACCTTGACTCGCTGTCGGAGCAGGAGCGCGACGCGCTGTGGCAGGCGGTCAAGCAGCAGTACGTGGCCGCCCTGGCGCGGCACCGCCAGCCGGAATGCGCCGAGACCTTTTTCAACTCCGTGTGCACCAAGCTGCTCAATCGCCTGTACTTCAACAATGCATTCATCTTCGTCCGTCCCGGAGTGGCCACCGACTACATGGACTCCGACCCGCCGTCCTACCGCAGTTACTACCCGGCCGTCGCGGGGCTGCGCCACACGCTGCGCCGGATCGTGATCGACGTCGGGCTGGCCTCGCCGTTCGTGGACGTCGAGCGCGACATCCGGCTGGTGATGCGGGCGATCTGCGAAGCCCACCGCGGCGCGGTGGGCATCGCCTCGGCCTTGAGCCGACCGTTCCACGTCGAGCAGGACTGCCAGATCCAGATCCTGACCAATCTGTTCTACCGCAACAAGGGCGCTTACCTGGTCGGGCGCTTCCTGAACGGCACCCGCATCATGCCGATCGCGGTGCCGTTCCTGCGCAATGCCCGCGGCGAGATCTACATCGACACGCTGTTGCTGTCGGCCGATACGGTGGCGACGCTGTTCTCCTTCACCCGCGCCTACTTCCTGGTCGACATGGAGGCGCCCTCGGCCTACGTCGAATTTCTGCGCTCGATCCTTCCACACAAGCCCGCCAGCGAGCTGTACACGATGGTGGGCCTGCAGAAGCAGGGCAAGACGCTGTTCTATCGGGACTTCCTGCATCACCTGAGACATTCCAGCGATTCGTTTCAGATCGCGCCGGGCATCCGGGGACTGGTGATGAGCGTGTTCACGTTGCCCTCGTACCCGTATGTGTTCAAGGTGATCCGGGATCTGATCGCGCAGCCCAAGGAGACCGACCGCGAGCAGGTGATGTCCAAGTACCGGCTGGTCAAGATCCACGACCGGGTCGGACGGATGTCAGATACCTGGGAGTACTCGCTGGTGGCGCTGCCGCGCAGGCGCTTCTCGGCCGAGCTGATCCGCGAGCTGTCGACCTACTGCCCGACCGTGGTGGAAATCGACGATCAGACCGTGTTGATCAAGCACGTTTACATCGAGCGGCGCATGATCCCGTTGAACATGTACCTGCTGCACGCGACCGACGCCGAGATCGACCGGGCCATCCGCGAGTACGGTCAGGCCATCAAGGACCTGGCGGCGGCCAACATCTTCCCGGGCGACATGCTGTTCAAGAACTTCGGGGTCACCCGATTGAACCGGGTCGTGTTCTACGACTACGACGAGATCGAATACATGGTCGACTGCAGCTTCCGGCACATCCCGCAGGCGCCCAACGAAGAATCCGAGCTGTCCGGGGAACCGTGGTACCCGGTCGGTCCGCGCGACGTGTTCCCGGAGCAGTTCGGCCCGTTTCTGCTGGGCGATGCACGGATACGCGCCGCCTTCATGAAGTACCATGCCGACCTGCTGACGCCGGAGTTCTGGCAGCGACGCAAAGAGCGGATCCAGAAGGGCGTACTGGAGGATATCTACCCGTACCCGCCGGAGCGTCGTTTCGCCAACCGTTACCTTGCCTCCGTCGCATGATTCTTGCCATGAACATCAGCTTCGAGAGGCACGGTCTCCTGTGAGCAGCGGTAGCGTAAGAACCGAAAAGCGGGAGGATCGGCTTCGAGAAGCTGCGGGACGGCGCGCCTTGCAAGGCGCGCCGGCTCCGGCGGCGCGAAGCAGTGCTTCGCGAAACCCCGCCTCCGCCCCCCTCGAGCACCCCCCGCGGCCTTCACAGCCGTCGCTCTTGCCAACCAATGGTTCATGGTCCGTGTGCGGTCTCGGTCGATATAGCGGCCTTTCCAGGTGATCAGATGCCCACTGTGCTCGTGATCGGTGCGACCCGCGGGATCGGACGCGAATTCGTGCGCCAGTACGCGGCCGAGGGCGCCCGCGTGATCGGGACTTACCGCCACCCCGAAGACGCCGATTCGTTGCGGGCGCTCGGCGCGCGCGCCCTGCCGCTGGATGCGCTGGACCCGGATTCGATCGCGGCGCTCGGCCAGCCGCTGGACGGACAGCCGATCGACATCGCACTGCTGGTGGCCGGCATCTACGGCCCCAATGTCGACGGCCTGAGCCCGCCGTCCCGTGAGCACTTCGACCAGGTCATGCACACCAACGTGCTGGCGCCGATGCAGTTGATCTCGCTGCTGGCACAGAACCTGGAGGCGGCGCACGGCAAGCTGGCGGCGATTTCGAGCAACCTGGGATCGATCGGGCTGACCACCGATACGACCAACTGGCTTTACCGCGCCAGCAAGGCCGCACTGAACAGCGTCGTCAAGACCGCCAGCATCGAGCTCGGCCCGCGCGGGGTGGTCTGCATGGCGCTCAGCCCCGGGTGGGTTCGCACCGACATGGGAGGGCCGTCGGCCAGGCTCGACGTGGGCGACAGCGTGGCGGCCCTGCGGCGCGTGATCGCGGCGGCCAACCGCTCCCACAACGGCCGCTTCCTGCGTTACACGGGCGAGCAACTCGAATGGTGAGGCTCGGATCGCGCGGTAAACTTCGACCCGAACCCCATTTTCCCAGACGATGTCCCCCGCCACGATCGCATCGCTCGTCTTTTTCGTTTTTTCGGTGATCGCAGCTGCCGCTGTCGACCTCCTCGGGTCCCTGCTGCACAAGTTTGCCGAGGAAGTGGGCATCAACCGGTGGATATTTTCGATGGTGCCCGCTCTTTTCGCGATGCTGTTTGCCTTGATCCTCTACCAGGATGCCCAGCGCAAGATCCGGCGGCTGGGCGAGTCCGTATCGCGGGGAATCCTGGTGATGCTGCTGACCTGGCTGTCCTTTGCCATGCTGACGAGCTGGACCTGGTGCCCGCCGCGCGAGTTCGGCTCGTGCTTGCGCAATGCCGTGATCGTGATCGGCTGGATCGGCGGTGGGCCGATGCTGTTTGTCGCGCTTGGCGCCGGCATGCTCACAGGCGTACTGATCATTCGCCGACCCAAGCCGCGCATCGAGTAGACAGCGCTCGAGATGGACAGCCGCCGCGCCGAGCCGGGCACCGATCCGACGGTTCGCTTCTCCGAGCGGGCGCTGGCCTACGCCAGCGGACGGCCGCACTACCCGCCAGCCATCGTGGCGCACCTGGCGCGCGAGCTGGAACTGGCCCCGGGCGCCGTCATCGTCGACCTGGGCAGCGGCACGGGGCTTTCATCGCGCATCTTCCTGCAGGCCGGATTCCAGGTGATCGGTGTGGAGCCCAACGCCAGGATGCGCGAGCAGGCCGAGCAGGCGCTGGCCGGCGTTGCGGGCTTTGTGAGCGTTGCGGCAACGGCCCAGGCCACGACGCTGGACGACGCCTGCGCCGATTGCGTGATCGCGGCGCAAGCGTTCCACTGGTTCGATGTGGACGCCGTCCGCACCGAGGCGCTGCGCATCCTGCGCAGTCCGCCGCGGGCGGCACTGATCTGGAACGTGCGCCGCGTGCAGGACAGCGACTTTGCGCGGGGCTACGAGCAGCTGGTCTGCGAGTTCAGCCGCGAGCAGGTTCGCGAGCGCCATGGCAACGAGGATTCGATTCAGGCCTTCTTTGGCGGGGCGCACTGGCGGCGCAGCGTGTTCCAACACGCGACGCCGCTGGACTTCGAGTCGCTCGCAGCGCTGGTGACTTCCACCTCGTATCTGCCGGCACCGCACGACCCCGCTTATGTTCCGATGACGCAGTCGCTGCGGCGCCTGTTCGACGCCAGCCAGCGCGACGGGCGGGTCGCGATGCCATACGATGCACGCGTCTACTTCGGCCTGATTCGGACCTCCCAAACGGACTGAGAGATGCCTTCCCCGATCGAGTTCTACTTCGATTTTACCTCGCCGTATTCGTATCTGGCGTCCGAACAGATCGAGCCGTTCGCGGCCCGGTTCGGGCGCCGCGTCGAGTACAAGCCGGTCCTGCTGGGAGTCGCCTTCAAGGTTTCCGGCATGCGGCCGCTGCCGGAGGTGCCGCTGAAGGGCGACTACTGCCGGCGCGATTTCGAACGCAGCGCTCGATTCGCCGGCGTGCCGTTCGTGCTGCCGGACCCGTTTCCGATATCCACGGTCGGTGCCGCGCGCGCCTACCTGTGGCTCAGCGGGGCGCAGTCCGAACGTGCGGTCGCTTTTCTGCATGCGGCCTTCCGGGCCTACTTCGCGCAGGGGCGCAACATCTCCGACCCGGCCGTGCTGGGCGACGTGCTGCGACAGGTCGGATCCGATCCAGCCCAGGCGCTGGCGGCCATCCAGCAACCGGACATCAAGGACCGCCTGAAGGCACTGGTCGACGCCTCGGTGGCCCGAGGCGTGTTCGGTGCCCCCTTCATCGTCGTCGATGGTGAGCCGTTCTGGGGCCATGACCGGCTGCCGCAGATCGAGCGCTGGCTCGCGAGCGGGCCGTTCTAACGGAGTGCCCGGATTAGTGAGATGAACCAGCGCCGGCCGGCCATTGCATTCATCATGGTGACGTCGCTGCTCGACGTGATCGGCATCGCCCTGATCATTCCCGTGCTGCCGATCCTGCTGGGCGAGTTCACCAGCGGACGCGACACGCAGACCTACTGGTACATGGCGGTAGCGGTCACCTTCGGTGCAAGCCAGTTCCTGTGCGCGCCGCTGCTGGGCGCGCTGTCGGACCGGTTCGGCCGCCGCCCGTTGCTGCTGCTCGGGATCGCAGGTCTTGGCGCGACGTTCGTGTTGACGGCGCTGGCCCATTCGGTCTGGCTGATCGTGGCCGCGCGCGTCCTGGGCGGAGGGCTGTCGGCCAATTTCGCAGTGGCCCAGGCCTATGTGGCCGACATCACGCCGCCGGAGGAACGCACGCAGGCCCTGGGCAAGCTGGGCGCGATGTTCGGCATCGGCTTCGTGCTCGGCCCGGTGATGGGGGGCCTGCTCGGAGGAGTCAACCTGCGCCTGCCGTTCTGGGCGGCTGCGAGTCTGTGCACCTTGAACTGGCTGTACGGTCTGCTGGTGCTGCCCGAGTCGCTGCCGGTGCAGCGGCGGCGACCGCTGTCGCAGGCCCGGGTCAATCCGTTCACGGCGCTGGCCGGCCTGACGCGGCTGCACGGGGTCGGCGCGCTGGTGGCGGCGTTCGCATGCACGTCGCTCGCCGTGTGGGTGATGCAGATGAACTGGGTGCTCTATACGAATTTCAAGTTCGGCTGGGGCCCCAGCCAGACCGGCCCGTCGCTGTTTGTCGCTGGAGTGGTCGCCTTGATTGTTCAGGGTGTCCTGCTGGGACGGCTGATTCAGGCGTTCGGAGAGCGCCGTCTGATCCTGGCGGGGATGCTGTCGAGCCTGTTCGCCTATACCGCGTACGGGCTGGCAACGCACGGTTGGATGATGTACGCCATTATCGCGTGCAATTTTCTGGCCCAGGGATCGATCGTGACGATGCAGGGGATCGTGTCCAAGGCAGCCGCGCCCGAGGAGCAGGGCCGGGTGATGGGCACGCTGTCGGCGCTTGCCAGCCTGGCGACGGTGGTTGCGCCGATGATCAGCAATCCGTTGCTGGCCCAGGTCACATTCCTGCAGCCCTCGGACTGGCGCGTCGGAGCCCCGTTCTTCCTGGCCGCGGCGCTGCAGTCGCTGGCGCTGCTGATCGCGTGGCGGCACTTTGCAGCGCACCGCGTCGGCGCGGCCAGCGTCGCTTCCGTGGGGCAGCCCGGCTCGTGAGCGCGCTGCAAACCCGGATCAACCGCGGCGACGAGTCGTTCGCGCGTGCGCAGCAGGCCATGAGCGCGCTGGTCGAGGACCTGCGCGCCAAGGTCGGCCGCATCGCGCTCGGCGGCGACGAGGCCTCGCGCGCGCGCCATGTGGGGCGCGGCAAGCTGCTGCCCCGCGAGCGTGTGCAACTGCTGCTGGATCCCGGCACGCCGTTCCTGGAGCTGTCGCAGCTGGCGGCGCTCGATATGTACGACAACGAGGCGCCGGGCGCCGGACTGATCACCGGGATCGGGCGCGTCAGCGGCCGCGAGTGCGTCGTCGTGTGCAACGATGCCACGGTCAAGGGCGGCACCTACTACCCGATCACCGTCAAGAAACACCTGCGAGCGCAGGAAATCGCGCGCGAGAACCGGCTGCCGTGCGTCTACCTGGTCGACTCGGGGGGCGCCAACCTGCCGAACCAGGACGATGTGTTTCCGGATCGCGATCACTTCGGCCGCATTTTCTACAACCAGGCGACGATGTCGGCGCAGGGCATCGCCCAGATCGCGGTCGTCATGGGCTCGTGCACCGCGGGCGGGGCGTACGGGCCGGCGATGAGCGACGAGTCCATCATCGTGCGCAACCAGGGAACGATCTTCCTGGGCGGCCCGCCGCTGGTGAAGGCGGCCACCGGAGAAACGGTCAGCGCCGAGGATCTGGGCGGCGGCGACGTCCACACGCGCCTGTCGGGCGTGGCCGACCACCTGGCGCACGACGACCGGCACGCGCTGGCGCTGGCGCGCAGCATCGTGGCGCGACTGGCGCCGCCGCAGCGGGCTTCAGTGGCGCTGCGCGAGCCGGCGCCCCCGCTGCACGATCCGCAGGACCTGTACGGGATCGTACCGACCGACGTGCGCCAGCCGTACGACGCTCGCGAGCTGATCGCGCGCATCGTCGACGGCAGCGAATTCGAAGAATTCAAGGCACGCTTCGGCACCACGCTGGTCACCGGATTCGCCTGGATCCACGGCATCCCGGTCGGCATCCTCGCCAACAACGGAATCCTGTTCTCGGACAGCGCTCAAAAGGGCACCCACTTCATCGAGTTGTGCTGCCAGCGCGACACCCCGCTGGTGTTCCTGCAGAACATCACGGGTTTCATGGTGGGACGCAAGTACGAAGCCGAGGGCATCGCGCGCCACGGCGCCAAGCTGGTCGCCGCCGTCGCGTGCGCCCGGGTGCCCAGGTTCACCGTGATCGTGGGCGGCTCGTTCGGTGCCGGCAACTACGGCATGTGCGGCCGGGGATTTTCGCCGCGTCTGCTGTGGATGTGGCCGAACGCCCGCATCTCGGTGATGGGCGGGGAGCAGGCCGCCCACGTGCTGGCCACCGTGCGGCGCGACAGCGTCGAGGCGCGCGGCGGCTCCTGGTCCGGTGAGGACGAGCAGGCGTTCCGGGCCCCGATCCTGGCGCAGTACGAACGGCAGGGCCACCCCTACTACGCGTCCGCGCGGCTGTGGGACGACGGCGTGATCGACCCGCTGGAGACGCGCATGTGCCTGGCGCTGGGGCTGGCCGCTTCGCTGAACGCTCCAATCGAGCCGACGCGGTTTCCCGTCTTGCGCATTTGACATCGACCACTTCGGGAAGGGGCAAGCCGTGAAAAGCATTCTGTGCGTCTCGGTCATGATCCTGCTGATGCCGAATGTCCGCGCCGAGCTGCCGGGCGACAGCGCTGACGGCAAGCGCTTGCATGACGCCAACTGCACCGCATGCCACGACAGCGGCATCTACACCCGGAAGGACCGAGTCGTTCGGTCTCTAGATGGGCTGAAGGAGCAGTTGGTCGGTTGCGGTCACATGGCGAAGAAACAATTCTCGGCGATCGAAACTCGAAACATCATCAAGTACCTGAACGATCAGTTTTATCAGTTCCGCTGACGCGTCAAGGTAAGGCCGATGGATTGCGCCAAGCCTGCCCCTTGCCACTACGGTTTCGGCTGCCACTCCGCAACCCCGGCGCGCCAGAATACGAACGCGGCGATGTCGGCATCCTCGGCGTCCCGGGTCGACTTGGTGGTGCCCAGCCCGTGGCCGGCCGCATCTTCGACCCGCAACAGCACGGGCGCGTGGTGCGCGCCCTCCAGCAGGCGCGCCGCCATCTTGGCGGGCTCCCAGGGCTCGACTCGAGGGTCGTTCAGGCCGGTCGTCAGAAGAAACGCGGGGTAGCGCACGTCGTCGCGCACGTGCTGATAGGCGTCCATCGCCAGCAGGTTCTTGAAGCCTTGCTCGTCCTTGACGGTGCCGAACTCGGGAACATTGGCAGGACCCGAGGGCATCACCTCGGATCTGAGGGAGTCCACGTCTCCGACCCGCGCAATCGCGCCGGCAAACAATTCGGGCCGCTCGGTGGCGGCGCGCCCGACCGTAATGCCCCCCGCGGACGTACCCTGGATCGTCAGCATGTCGCGCGTCGTGTACCCCTTGGCAATCAGCACCTCGGCGCAAGCGATGAAGTCGCGCCAAGAGTTCGGCTTGCTGGCGTCCTTGCCGCCCAGACGCCAGGCCTCGCCGAGCTCGCCGCCTCCGCGCACGTGGCACTCGGCATAGGCGCCGCCGGCCTGCGCGAATGCGGCAGTCCGCGCAGCGAAGCCCGGCAGAACCGAGACCCCGTAGGCACCATACCCGTCGAGCAAGGTTGGCCGGGGCGACACCGGCCCGGCCTGAGCGATGACCGACAGCGGTATCCGGACGCCGTCCGCGGCCGTCGCCAACAGCTCGGTCACCGAGTAATTGCCCGGCTCGAAGGCGGGTTGAGAGATCAGGCCGAGATCCGTGAACGTGTCCTTGGCCGAATCGTAGCGAAAGAAGGCCGGTGGGTTGACCCAGCCTTCAAGCGCCACGACGGCACCTGGCAGGGCAGCGTCGGTGGCGACGTCGGAGACGGTTCCGCGGAACGGCAGCTTGACCTGGGTGACGGTGCCGTCCGTGCGTACGTGCAGCAACTGTCCATCCAGGCCCCGCCGGGCCGCGACGTAGAGGCCGTCGGAGGCGGCGTGAATGGACGCGATGATGCGATCCGGATGCGCCGCGATCACGGTGCGCGCAGGCGCCAGCACATCGTCCAGAGACAGCGCCATCACCTTGAACGTCGGGGCATCCTGGTGCGACAGCAGGTAGATCGTCCTGGAGTTCGCCTCTATGTCGGTTACCGCATCATCGCGCTTCACGATCTGCTGCCACAGCGCGTGTTGCGAACGCGCATCGATCAGCGGTGCGATCCAGGCCTCGATTTCTCTCTGCACGCCGTGGATCCCGAACAGCAGGGCGCGTTCGGCGCCCGGCACAACGCCCGTGACGGCAAAGGTGACCGGGTCCTTGATCGGACCGAGTCCCGTGGCGGCGCCGGCTACCGGCAGTGGCGGTTGCTTCAGATCCCAGTACGACGAGGAGTAGTTGAGGTATTTTTCTCTCGGCGCGGCGCCAGGGTGCAGCTCCTGCAGGCGGCCAAGGAACAGCCCCGCGCCGTCGTCCGTCCAGGAGGGATGGGCCCATTGCGCCCGATCGATGGGCCCCGCGACCGTTGCACCTGTGGCCGTGTCGAGGACACTGACCGCCGAGGCTTCCGAGCCACCCGAAGAAATTCCCACCGCGACGCGCTTGCCGTTGCGCGACGCGGCGAAATAATCGATCGCCTGCGGCGATCCGCCGGCGGCCTTGATCAGGGTCTTGGTGTCGACCAACGTTCGCGTCTGTCCGCCCTGGTCACGAACGACCAGGTCGTAAACGTCCGAACCCGGCTTGCGTTCCAGGTAAAACAGGCGGTTGCGGGTAACCTGGACCGACCTGGCGAAGCCGAAGCTGGCACCGAGCTCACTCAACTTTCGCAGGTACTCGGCGCGCGGCCCGATCGAATCGAACACCGAGCGGGCATAGGCGCCCTGTGACTTCATCCAGGCGATGGTTGCCGGATCCTTCGCTTCCATGAAGCGGAAGCGGTCCGTCACCTTGGTCCCGAAGTACGTTTCCTCCACCGGCTGGGCCGGCGGCCCCGCCGGCGCGCCGCCGGGCTCTACCGGTTTGACGGCGGGCGCACCTTGCGCCTGCAGGGTCGCTGCAACGAGTACGGCTGCAGTCGCACCCCAGCGGGCCTTGGGTTCCGGCATGGAGCCACTCCTGTCGTCTGAAAACGCGACCCGCGCGTGTCCCACCGGCCTCAGGTCTGCATCGGGCTCCCGCAGCGGGCCAGCACGCCTCGAAGGTCACGCAGCGCCGGGAACACCTCGTTGTTCCAGTCCGCGCCCTGCGTATCGTAGGCCCTCTGCTCGTGTTCGACGATCTGCTTGTCCTCGCGGAAGATGTTTTCGGTGAACCAGACCACGAACGGCCACACCGCGTGGATCAGACCCGGTATCGGCGGCTTCTTGACCGACAGGTAGCCATAGGTCCGGTTGGTGCGCTGTTCGGCATCGAGCGGCGTATAGCACAGCCACACGTCGAGCACCGGATCCTGGGTCTGTTCGATCTCGCGCCCCACCCACACTTTCAGATTCTGGGTCGGGTAGTCGGTGCGGATGCGCATGTGGTCGCGGAAGTCCTTGCGCGCCTCGCCGCGCTTGCGCACCAGGTCCACGATGATCTGTTCGCCCACCGAGGATCTGCCCTCGGTCCGGCTGAAGCTGTATTCCACCTGCGCCCATTGCTCGCCGTGCTGCCGTCCGAGGCACTGGGCCCGGATCGAGCCCATCTGCTTGCGGTGCAGGAACTGATGGTTCATGTCGAACAGATTCTCGTGCATGAAGGTGTAGTGGCAAGCCACTTCGCGGTTCAGCCGCCGCGTCTTGTAGTCCTTGCGCTGCGATGAGCCCAACGTCGCGGGCAGGCGCGCCTCGGCCTGGCCCGGATCGCCGGGAAACACGAAGATCAAGCCCTCGATATCGCGCGCCGGATAGCTCCTGACTCCGTTGGGCAGCCGCTCCTTGCCGAGGTAGGGCACCTCGACGCACTGGCCGCTGCGATCGTAGGTCCAGCCGTGATAATGGCACTTGAGCTCGTTGCCGCAGACGACGCCAAGGTGGAGCGGCACCTGCCGGTGGGCGCACCGGTCTTCCAGCGCCGACACCTGCCCGTCCGCACCGCGGTACAGGGCGATCGGGTTGCCAGCGAAGCGACGGCCCAGCACCCGCCCGGGTTTCAACTCGTCGGACCACGCCAGCGGATACCAGTAGTCGGGATGTGCGCCCACGCGACGCAGATCGAAGGCGTTGGGCGAATTGGCCGGACCCGCCACCGCGGCCAGGTTGGAACTTCTTTCGGACATCGGGCGCTCCGGCCACAGACGCAGACCGCGCAGCTTACAGCGTTAACGCGCCGTGCCGGCAGCCTTTGGATAGTGCAGCGCGAAACATTTCGGTAGCATCGAGCCGGCCTGCACAGAGGGACACGCTCGAGGCGACATGACGCAGGACCTGAAGACCCTTAAGACCGAGGTGCGCGACGGCGTGGCCGTGGTCACGATGGCACGCGAGCGGGTGCGCAACGCATTCAACGAGTCGATGATCGAAGAGCTCGACGCGGCCTTCAGCGAACTGGGGTCCGACCCGGGCGTGCGGGTGATCGTGCTGGCCGCACGGGGACCGGCCTTCTGCGCCGGCGCCGACCTGGAATGGATGGCGCGGATGGCGGACTTCAGCCCGCAGGAGAACCGGCGCGATGCGTTGCAGCTGGCCCGCATGCTGCGCGCGATCTGCGAGTGCCCGAAGCCGACGCTCGCGCGCGTGCACGGCGACGCCTACGGCGGGGGCCTCGGGCTGGTGGCGGCCTGTGACATGGCGTTTGCGGCCTCGGGCGCGGCGTTCTGTCTGAGCGAGGCGAGGCTCGGACTGATCCCGGCCACCATCGGCCCGTACGTCGTGCGGGCGATCGGCCGGCGCAACGCCCTGCGCTACTTTCAGACGGCCGAGCGCTTCGACAGCGCGGAGGCGCTGCGGATCGGGCTCGTTAACGGCGTATTCGCCCTCGAGCAGCTGGACGCCGGCATCGGGCAGGTGCTGGAGGCGCTGTCGCAGACCAGCCCGCAGGCTGCACGCGAAGCCAAGCGCCTGGTGCACGACGTCGCCGGTCAGCCGCTGACCGATGACGTGCTGGCCGACACGGCCGAGCGGATCGCCGCCGCGCGCGGTTCGAAGGACGGTCGTGAAGGCGTGCAGGCGTTCCTGCAGAAGCGCAAACCGCGCTGGCAGGTCAGCCCGCCGAGCGCGCCGCCCGCAGGGGACGACGATGAAGAGATGTGAAAGCGCCGGCCCGGGGGGTCGGCACGTCGCTGCATTATCCCGCCCAGGGCGGTCGGCCCGGTGGTTCGGACGCTGCTGATCGCCAACCGCGGCGAGATCGCCTGCCGGGTGGCGGCCACCGCGCGCCGGCTGGGCGTCCGGACGGTGGCCGTCTATTCGGACGCCGACGCCGGCGCCGCGCACGTTGCGGCCTGTGACCAGGCGATACGCATCGGGGGCTCGCCAGCGGCCGACAGTTACCTGCGGATCGATCGGATCGTCGCGGCGGCGCGCGCCGCCCAGGCCGAGGCGATTCATCCCGGCTACGGGTTTCTGTCGGAAAGCGCTGACTTCGCCACGGCCTGCGCGGATGCTGGCCTGATTTTCGTCGGGCCGCCTGCGCGCGCGATCCAGGCCATGGGCGACAAGCGGCAGGCCAAGCAGTTGATGAGGGCCGCCTCGGTTCCTCTGATACCCGGCTACGACGGCGACGATGACGACCCGGAGACGCTGCGGGTTCAGGCAGCCAGTATCGGTTTTCCGGTAATGATCAAGGCGGCCCTGGGCGGCGGCGGTCGCGGCATCCGGGTCGTCGCCAGGCCGGAGGAATTCGACGCCGCGCTGGCGTCGTGCCGGCGCGAGGCGCAGGCCGCCTTCGGCAACGACCGGGTGCTGCTGGAGCGGCATCTGCCCGACCCGCGCCACATTGAAGTTCAGGTGTTCGCCGATCGCCTGGGCGGCTGCATCTGGCTGGGCGAGCGCGACTGCTCGGCGCAGCGGCGCCACCAGAAGGTGATCGAGGAGTCGCCCGCGACCGGGCTTGCGCCCCAGCTCAGACAGCAGATGGGCGAGGCCGCCGTGACGGCGGCGCGCGCGGTGGGCTACGTTGGCGCGGGCACGGTGGAGTTCCTGGTGGGGCCGAACGGCGAGTTTTACTTCATGGAGATGAACACGCGCCTGCAGGTCGAGCATCCGGTGACCGAAATGATCACCGGGCTGGACCTGGTCGAATGGCAGCTCAGGGTCGCCGCGGGCGAGCCGATGCCGCTGCAGCAGGGCGACGTTTACGTGCGCGGCCATGCGATCGAGGCGCGCATCTACGCGGAGGACCCGCAACGCGACTTCATGCCGGCGAGCGGGCGGATCGCGCATCTGCAGCTGCCGGCGCATGTGGCCTTCAGCGTGTGGCCGGGCGGCAGTCTTGGCGACGAACCGGCCCCGGTGCGCATCGATGCAGCGGTCCGCGCGGGCGACACGGTGAGCCCGCATTACGACGCGATGATTGCCAAGCTGATCGTCTGGGGCCCCGATCGCGACCGTGCGGTGGCGCGCCTGCGCGAGGCGCTGCAGCAGACGATCGTGGTGGGCGTGTCCAGCAACGTCGACTTCCTGCTCCGCCTGACGGCCAGCGCCGGCTTCCGCATCGGTGGATACGACACCGGGCTGATCGCGCGCGAAATGGCCAAACTGACCGATCCGGGCGATCCGTTCGAGGCGCTGCCGGTTGCGGCCGCGTTGGCGCGCCTGCTGGTCGATGAGACGCGCGCGCAGACCTCAGACCCGTGGTCGGACCGGCAGGGCTGGCGGCTGAATGGCATCGCACTGCGCCGGGTCACGCTGCGCTGCGGCCACGAGCAGCGCGAGGTCACAGTCGAGTACCTCGCGCGCTCGCCGTTGCTGCCCGTTGGCGGATGGCACCTGGCCTGCGGGCCGTGGCAGCGACTGCTCGCGATCGATTCGTCCGAGGGGGCGCGACTGCGGCTTCGGTTGGGCGTAGAGTCGTTCGCAGCCGACGTCGTTCGGGACGGCGGCGTGCTGCACGTGTTTGCCGGCGGCCGCCACCGCAGCTTCACGCCGGTCGACCCGGTCGGGTCGGTCGCGCAGGCGGACCAGGACGAGGATCGCCTGAGCGCGCCGATGCCGGGCAAAATCATCGCGATCCACGCGGCAGTCGGCGACGCGGTGCGGCGCGGCCAGTTGCTGATGGTGATGGAGGCTATGAAAATGGAGCATTCGATCATCGCCCCGCACGACGGCACCGTCGAGGAAGTACGCTACCGCGTCGGCGACCAGGTCGACGAGGGTGCAACGCTGGTATCGATGGGCGAGACGGGCGCGCCATGACGGACCGCGCAGATTCGCATTTCCCGACCCGCGTGGCGCTGGTCGAAGTCGGGCCGCGCGACGGACTGCAGAACGAGCCGCAGCCGGTCGCGACCCAGGTGAAGGTCGAGCTGATCGAACGCCTGGTGCAGGCGGGTCTGCGCAAGATCGAGGCGGCCGCATTCGTTTCGCCCCGCTGGGTGCCGCAGATGGCCGACGGCGCCGAGGTGCTGAGCCGGGTGCCGCGGCGGGCCGGCATCGTCTATGCGGCGCTGGTTCCGAACCTGAAGGGGTTCGAAGCGGCGCGGGGGGCGCGCGTCGATGAAATCGTGGTGTTCTCGGCCGCCAGCGAAACCTTCTGTCGCAAGAACATCAATTGCTCGATCGCCGAGTCGATCGAGCGCTTCGCACCGGTGTGCGATGCGGCCAGGGGCGCCGGGATTGCGGTGCGCGGCTCGATTTCCTGCTCGCTCGGTTGCCCGTACGAAGGACCGGTGCGCCCGGATGCGGTGGCGCGCGTGGCGCGGTTGATGCGGCAGATCGGCGTGCAGACCATCGGGGTCGCCGACACGATCGGAGTCGGAACGCCGCGGGCGACGCAGCAGGCGTTCGAGTCCGTGCTCGCCGTGTACCCGCTGCAGGATGTCAGCGGCCATTTCCACGACACCTACGGGCAGGCGCTCGCCAATGTGTACGCGTGCCTGCAGATGGGCGTGTCGACGTTCGATGCCAGCGTTGCGGGCCTGGGCGGCTGCCCGTTCGCCCGCGGGGCCACCGGCAACGTGGCCACCGAGGACGTGCTGTACCTGCTGAACGGGCTGCAGATCGAGACCGGAGTCGACCTGGACCGGCTGGTTCAGACCGGCCAGTGGGTGAGCGGCCTGCTCGGACGCAAGGCCGCCGCCCGCGCCGGCAACGCGATCAGCGCGCGCTCGGCGACGCGCGCGACGGGGTCGTGACGCCGGGTTGGCGGCGCGTCGATCCGAACCGTTGAAAAAGGAGCTTTCGATGGGTCCGATCCCTGCCCTAGGCCGGTCTGCGCGCGCCGCCGCCGCGTTGCTGCTGACCGCGGCACTGCTCGAGGGCGCTGGCGCCGTCGACCTGCTCGGTCTGTACGCAGGAGCGGCCGTTGGCCAGTCGCGGGTGGAAGCCGATGGGGACGGATTCGCCGCAGGCGATTTCAGGAAGAACCACTCGGCGTTCAAGGTCGACGCGGGCGTGCATCCCATCGCGCCGATCGGAGCCGAAGTCGCTTACATCGACATGGGGCACCCCGGCGGAAGCCTGGGTGCGCGGCCGGCCGACGTCAAGATGAAGGGTGAAGCGGCGTTCGCAACACTGTTCCTGCCGATTCCCGTTGTCGACCTCTACGGCAAGGTGGGCTTTTCGCGGCTGGACAGCACGGTGAATTCGACTCGCGTGCTCTCTGGTCTGAGCACCTGCACGATCAGCAGTCCCACGTGCGCTCTGCAACCGTTTGCGGTGAACCGCATCAATACCCGCTTCGCGGCCGGAGCAGGAATCCAGTACCGGTTCGGCGCGTTGGGGCTGCGCGCCGAGTACGAGCGCTTCGACGCGGCCGGCGGCAACCCGTCGCTGCTGTCGCTGGGCCTTGCGTGGACCTTTCTTTAGTTTGATCGGACGCGAAGCTCAACCCGGGGAGCCGTCCGGTTTCTCCAGAAGGCGGCAGTTGTTCCTCAGGAAGAAGCCGCCCGTGCTCGACGCGTAGACCACGGTGAGTTGCCCCGAGTTTCGATCGAGTTCGTAATTTCCGCCGTGCGCGGCGTCGTGCCAGCGGATCGTCTTGTCGGTGATGGTGGCGGGAAAGGAATCGGCTGTTCGCCGGGTCTGATCGATCGCAATATCCCGCGTCGCCCCACTGAACGGATTGGTGCACCGGAGCGTGGCTGCTGCGGCACCGGCCGGATCCTGACCGGCCGGTGCGCCCACAGCGAGCACGACAAAGAGAATCGGCGCGCCAGCAGTCACGGCTCAAACCGGTGAGTACGCTTCCTCGCCGTGCGCGGCGCTGTCGCCGGACTGTAACGTGCTGTCGACCATGCGCAGCGATACGAACAAGGACATCACCTTCAGGATCACGTAGGTGCCGATGGCGTTTACCACGATGATGAACCCCGCAGCCTCCGCCTGCAGCAGGAATTGCTTGAAATTGCCGTACGCCCAACCGGTGGTGGACACGCCCGGGGCGTTGGTTCCAGTGCCCAGGTAAACGAGCATGTTCGGATCGGCCAGCACACCGGTCAGCAGTCCACCCATCAGGCCCGCGACGCCGTGAGTCGACAACACACCCAGGGTGTCGTCCACCTTGGAGATCAGCGCCGTCTTTTGCAACTTGTTCATGCTGAACCACGGAATGATGCCGGCGCAAAGGCCGATGATGATCGCGCCGTAGCCGTTCACGTAACCGGCAGCGGGCGTGATTCCAACCAGCCCGGCGATCATGCCGTTGATGGCCCCGACGATCGAGGGCTTGCCGTATGCCATCGAGTCCATGGCGGTCCACGTCAGCAGGGCGATTGCCGTGCAGATGTTGGTGTTCAGGACCGCCCCGGCTGCGTTGGCGTTGGCGAAGTAGGGATCGCCGCCATTGAAGCCGTTCCACCCCAGCCAGAGAATGCCGGCGCCCGCCAGCGCGATCAGCAGGTTATTCGGCGGGAAATGTTCGCGGTCCGCTTGCAGGCGTGGTCCGACCACCGCCGCGGCCACGAAGCCCGAGACGCCTGCGGCCAGATGGATCACATAGCCGCCGGAGAAGTCCACGGCGCCCGCGGCTGCGAGCCATCCGCCGCCCCAGATGCTGAAGCACCCGACCGTGTAGATGAGCGTCATCCAAAGAGGAACAAAAATGACCCATGCCTTGAAGCTCATCCGGCCGAGCACGGAGCCGCCGAGGATGATCACCGTGATCGCGGCGAACACGAACTGGAAGTAGGTCATCGTGGCCATCGGGAAGGTCAGGTCGGGCATGCCGGAGGCCGCTTCGGGAATGGTGGCCTGACCCAGCATGAAGCCCGCGGAAGTGGCGGGACCGGGCTGGCCCAGAAACGGGAACCACTTGGGCCCGAAGGACATGTTGTAGGCCCACAGGACCCAGACGACCAGCACCGAGGCAAACGCGTACATGACCATGAAGGCGCTGTTGATCGCCCATTTCTTCTTGACCAGCCCGGCGTACAGGATCATCAACCCAGGGATGCTTTGCAGCGCGACGAAGGTCGCCGCCGCCAGTTGCCAGGCGTTGTTGCCGGAATTGAGCCAGGCCGGAGCCGCGACAAAGGTGCCGGTCGGCGCCGCGGCCGCTGCGGGTGCTGCAGGTGCCGCAGCCGCCGGTGCAGGTGCAGGTGACTGATTCTGGGCAAAGGCAGGAAAATAAGGCAGGAAATTCAAAGCAACCACCAGCACAATCCCCATCAAGGCGCGAACTCGACTCATATCTTCTCCCTCGTCCGACCTGCGCGCGTCTGCCGCAACCCCAGTCGACGCACGCTTTGATCGGCGTTCCGCGTTCTGACCGAGCGATCGATTGGTTGATGGAAATTCTCGATCGCCCCCCCAAGCACCAGGCAACGGGGGTTCGTCGTTGCCCGATACGCCGGCTGGCAGCAAGATTCGAACCAATGTCATTTCGATGTGATCAAAGCCTTTTCCCCCGGTTCGACGCACCAATCGCGTTCCTGCCGCGGCGATTTGCCCCGTCTCGGTGCTTCGTTTTGGTGCAGGTCGAGGCCGAGTGCGCGGTCGGTTACGATGGACGGTGTGCCACGCTTTGCCCCAGACGTGAGTCCAGACCTTCGACCCGGAATCACCTTCCGGCTCCGGTACGAGGTTCCGGCCGAGAAGACCGTCCCCAATGTCTACCCGGAATTCGCCGAGTTCCAGGAGATGCCCGAGGTGTTCGCGACCGGTTTCCTGGTCGCGCTCATCGAGCAGGCCTGCCTGCTGGCCGTGAAGCCCTACCTCGACTGGCCTCGCGAGCAGACCGTTGGCACCCACGTGGACCTGTCCCACGTGGCGGCGACGCCTCCAGGCCAAGTGGTCACGGTCGAGTGCCAGGTGATCGAGGTCCAGGGGCGGCGCATCCGCTTTCGCGCCAGCGCCCGGGACGAGGCCGACCTGATCTCCGAGGGCACTCACGAGCGTACCGTGATCGACTTCGCGCGCTTCAACCAGCGCCTGGAGCCGAAGAAGAAGGCGGGCCATCGATGAGTGCCGATCTGGAGGCCGACGGCGCAGCGGGGGCCGGGCCGCACGCCCCGGTGGGCTCGCCGTGCACTTCGGTGTGCCGGATGGATGCCGACGGGGTCTACTGCATAGGGTGTTTCAGAACCCTGGACGAGATCGCCGGCTGGGCCGGCTTCGACGACGAGCGCCGGCGGCAGATTTGGAAGCAGTTGAGCCAGCGCCGGATGCAGGCCGCGCAAGCCCAATGGATGCGCCGTCGCTGACCGCCGCATCCAGCGCAACCGACGCCGCGGGGACCGGCTTGCCCGCGGGCATGCACGTTCTGGAGCGCGGCTGGCTGTCTTCCAACAGCGTGCTGTTTGAGGAGGGCGAGCAACTGTCGGTGGTCGACACCGGGTACATCTCGCATGCCCGTCAACTGGCGGCGCTGATCGATCGGATCGGGCGCGGCCGCCCGGTCGCGCGCGTCGTCAACACGCACCTGCATTCGGATCACGTCGGCGGCAACGCGTTTCTGGCGCGGCGCGGCGGCGTGTCGATCCAGAATCCCGCCGGCGACGCCGATGCCGTTCGGCGTTGGGACGTCGAGCGCCTGAGCTACCGCGCAACCGGGCAGCGTTGCGCGCGCTTCGGATTCGACCGTGTGCTGCGCGCCGGCGACGCGCTCCAACTGGGCGGGTGCCTCTGGCAGGTGATGGCGGGCGCGGGGCATGATCCGCACATGTTGATGCTGTACCAGGTGGACCGGCGCATCCTGATTTCGGCCGATGCGCTGTGGGAGGACGGCTTCGGCGCCATCTTCCCGGAAATCGAGGGCAAGGCGGGATTCGTTCAACAGCGCCTGTCGCTCGAGCTGATCGCCCGGCTGCAGCCCGCGCTGGTGATTCCGGGGCACGGGCCGCCGTTCCGGCAGGTCCAGGCCGCCCTGCAACGCGCCGACCGGCGGCTGGGCGCGCTGCAATCGAGCCCGCTGCGCAACGCCCGCCACGTATTGAAGGTCCTGGTGAAATTCTGGCTGTTGCAGGTCGGGCAGGCGTCCCTGACTCGGCTGGTCGAACATTTCGGACGGGCGCGATATGCTCGCATCGTGCATCAACGCTATTTCGCGCTGCTGTCGTTTCCGCAAATGCTCGAACAGACGGCCCGCGATCTGTGCGCTGCCGGTGCTGCGGCGCTGGACGGCGATCGGATGAGAAACGAGCGGGGCCGCGATGCACAATGACGTGAGACGGCGCGCGCTGTGGGCCGCGGTGGCGCTGGTCGCGGCGGCCTGCGCCGGTCCGCGGCCGGCGCCGGTCGCGCCGGCCGCGCCCGGGGCTGCACCCGAAACCGCTGCGGCTGCCACCGCACCGCCTGCACCGCCGCCCGAGGTGCCAACGCGCCCGTCGCTGGGCCTGTTCAGCCAGATCCGGGCGCCCACCGAGGTCGAACCGGCCTTCGAGTTGGCCGGGGCCGGCGTGCAGATTTTCCGCTGCGAACCCGACAAGGACGGCTATCGCTGGGCGTTTCGCCTGCCGGAGGCCGAGCTGCGCGACGCGCGCGGACAGGTCGTGGCGCATCACGGCGCCAACTATTCGTTCGAGCACGTCGATGGAAGCCGCCTGCTCGGCACCATCGTCGGCTACGATTCGGCTCCGGGCGACGATGCGGTACGGTGGCTGCTGCTGCGAACCCAATCGTTCGGGCAGGGCGAGCTGGAGAAGGTGAGTTACGTGCAGCGGGTCGATACCGCGGGGGGCTTGCCACCGGCGCAGTGCTCGGCCGAACAGGCCAACCAGATACTTCGGGTACCGTTTTCAGCCAAGTTCGTCTTCTACCGCCCGCGTTGAGCGCCGCGTGAACCCGCGCCGGACCGACCTGAACCTAGCTGTGGTCATCGTGGCCGTCGCACTGTCGGCCGCGCAGGCCGCGTCGGCCGCCGAGCAAAAGGCCGGCTATATCGGCCGGCCGATCTACAGCGACCCGGTCAACGGGCTGCAATTGCCGCCGGCGTGCATCATCGAACCGACCTGGCGCGAGCGCATCAGCGGAACCGAAATGGAAGTGTGGGTGCTGAACTGCGATTCGGTTGCGCGCGTCTGGCTGCTGATGCGGCAGATCGTCGAGATGCTGAACGCCCGCGAAGCGCGTGTGCGCTTCCAGGTGGTCGACGAGCGCGAGCTGACCGGGGAAACCGCCGGCGAGTCGCTCAGCGTGCAGTGCACCGGGGCCACCGACGCTTCCGCCATCGTCGTATACGGTGCGCGCTGGCGCAGCGCCGGGCACGAGCTGCGCCTGGCCGGGGCGCGCGGGGCGCTGCGTGCCGACGTGGCGCGCCGCCGCCTGGTCGACGCCGACCTGAGCGGCATCGACTGTGTACGCTTCCCGGACCGCGAGGCGATGATGCGAAAACTCCAGCAGACCGACCACTCGATCCGATGACGCTGAAGCGGCCCCAAGGCGCGCCGGGCGCCGTCGTCACGCTGGAGCACGTCTCGCGCGTGCTGGCCGATAACCCGCTCGGCGATCCGCATGTGCGCAAAGTGTCGGTGTGGTTGCCGCCTCAATACGATCAGGGCCGGCGCGACGCCGGCGGGCGGCGTTTTCCGGTGCTGTTCGACCTGGTCGGTTTCACCGGGTCCGGCTCATCGCATCTGAACTGGAAGCCGTTCGAGGAGAACGTCGCCGAGCAGGCCGCCCGACTGGTTCACGAGCGCAAAATGGGTCCGGCTCTGATCGTATTTCCGGACTGCTTCACGCGGCTGGGCGGCAACCAGTACATCAATTCGAGCGCGATCGGCCGCTATGCGGACTACCTGACGCGCGAACTGGTGCCGTTCATCGACCGCGAGTTTCGAACGCTGGCCTCGCGTGAGCACCGGGGCTGCTTCGGCAAGTCCTCCGGCGGCTACGGCGCGATCGTGCACGGCATGCGGCACGCGGACTGCTGGGGGGCCGTCGCCGACCATTCGGGCGACTGCTATTTCGACTTCTGCTACGGGGCCGACTGGCCCAACACGCTGGACGAGCTCGCCAAGTATCGGGCCCGCCCGCGCCGCGAGGGCGCGGTCGACGTGCGGCGGATCGAGCGCGGGGCCGGCTCGGGCCTCGACGATGGCCGGGTACGAAGGTTCCTGGAAGCGTTCGACAAGCGGCGCAAGCCGTCGCCGGCCGAGATCCACTGCATCATGAACCTGTGCATGGCCGCCACGTACGACCCCGACCCGCGAGCGCCGAACGGTTTCCGGCTGCCGTTCAATCTCGAAACCGGCGAGCGCCTCGAATCGCGCTGGCGGCGCTGGCTGGAGCACGATCCGATCAACATGGTGCAGACCCACCGCGCCAGCCTGAAGAGCCTGAAAGGCATTTTCATCGATTGCGGCTGGCGCGACCAGTACCGTCTGCACTACGGCGCCCGGATCCTGTCCAAGCGCCTGTCCGAGGCCGGCATATCCCACCGCTACGAAGAGTTCGACGACACGCACTCGAGCGTCGACTACCGGATGGATGTCAGCCTGCCGTTCCTATATCGGGCCCTGAGGCCCTGAGCCGGACCATCGGTCAGCCGGCTGCGCAGGCTGCGACAGCCACTGCCTGAGCAACGAGTACAGAGCATCCGGACGCACCGGCTTGGCAATGAAATCGTTCATGCCGGCCTGCAGGCAGCGCGCCCTGTCCTCGTCGAACGCACTGGCGGTCATCGCGATGATCGGCACCCACTGACGACCCGGCAGCGCGCGGATGCGCCGGGCCGCCTCCAGACCATCGGCATTGGGCATCTGCATGTCCATCAGGATCAGGTCGTATTCGTTGCGCGCCACCAGCTCCAGCGCCGCGTTGCCATCCACGGCCACGTCGGCCGCCAGGCCGACCAGCTGCAGCAGGTGGACCGCCACCTCGCGATTGATCGGGTCGTCTTCGGCCACCAGCAATCGGCGACCGGCGCATTCGCGCATCAATGCGGCCGCCGCTGAGCCGTCAATCGCAGGCTCCCCGATCCGGCCCGCGGCCACCCGCTTGCCCAGCCGGGCCGTGAACCAGAACGTGCTGCCTGCGCCGGTGCGGCTGTCGCCGCCCGCCTCCCCGCCCATCAACTGGGCCAGGCGCCGGGTAATCGCCAGCCCGAGCCCGCTGCCGCCGTACCGGCGCGTGGTCGAGCTGTCGGCCTGTTCGAAGGGCATGAACAGCCGGGGCAGGACCTGGGCGTCGATGCCGATCCCGGTGTCCTGTACCTCGAACCGCACCAGAACGCTTTCATCGGTTTCTGCGACCTTGCAAGCCCGCAGGCTGATCGTTCCGCTCTCGGTGAACTTCACGGCGTTGTCGGCGTAGTTCAGCAGCGCCTGCTTGAGCCGCTTCGCATCGCCGATCAAGACATCCGGGAACGGGTCGGTCTGGACCCGCAGCGTCAGGTCCTTGGCGCGCGCCCGATCGCTCGTCATCGAAGCCACGCCCGCCACCAGCGCGCAGACCTCGATCCGGTCGTCGGCCAGCGTGAACTTGCCGGCCTCGATCTTGGACAGGTCCAGAACGTCGTCGATGATTCCCAGAAGATGCGCCGACGCCTGGTCGAGCTTTTGCAGCCATTGCTCCTGGTCGGGCGTTATGCCCGAGCGCCGGATCAGGTGGGCCAGTCCCGAGATTGCGTTCAACGGCGTGCGGATTTCGTGGCTCATGTTCGCCAGGAACGCGCCTTTGGCCCGGCTGGCGGCCTCGGCGTGGGACAGCGCCTCGTTCAGTTGCTCGGTGCGTTCGCGCACCAGCTCCTGCAGATGGTGGCGGTGCTGGTCCAGCTCCGCGCCCAGGCGCTTGCGTTCGGTCACGTCTTCCTGCACCGACAGGTAGTGACTGATGCTGCCGTCGGCCTGGCGGATCGGCGTGACGACCGCGAAGTCGACGTACTCGCGGCCATCCTTGGTCCGATTGAAGAATTCTCCCCGCCAGGTCTGCCCCTTCAGCAAGGCGGCCCACAGCGCAGAGAAATGTCCGGGCGGCGTGTGTCCGGACCCCAGCAGTCGGGGGTTGCGCCCCAGCAGTTCCTGCAGGCCGTAGCCGCTGGTACGGGTGACCGCGTCGTTCGCGTACTCGATGCGGGCCTCGGTGTCCGTGATCAGGATGCTTTCGGGGCTCTGTTCGACCGCGAGCGACAGTTTCCGAAGCAGACCTTCGGTGCGGCGTCGACTGCGATCGGTGCGTATCAGCTCGACGAAAGCGATGCCGGCGAGCAGCTCGGCCGCCAGCGTGATCGCGATCAGCACGCCGCTGTCGCGCCGCCAGTTGCGCAGGTAATCGGCGTCGGCCAGCGCGACGAATGCGAAGAACGGGTATGGCTCGATCGTCCGGTAGGCGTACAGGCGCGGCAAGTTGTCGACGTGTGAAACGAACTCCAGCGTGCCTTCACGCCGGCCTTGCAGGATGGCCAGCCGCAGGCGGCTGTCGGGCATGGGTCGGGTGTCGATGGCGACTGGCCCCGGGTAGCGCACGACGGCGGAGCCATCGTCCAGCCGGCGCACGCCGGAGGCGCCCTTGGGGCCCACGTCCAGCTGCGACAGCAGCTGGTACAGGCTCGCGATCTCATAAGCTACGGTCGCCGCGCCCAGGAAAGCGCCGTTCGGTCCGCGGATCGGGCGCCCGATGTAAATAGCCGGGTTGGGATTGTCGCGAACGACCAGGACTTCCGAAAACCCGATCGAACCGGCCGGCGCATTCTTCAGGGCCTGCAAATGGTCACCGATGTTGATCCGGTAATGGGACGGCGCCGACTCGTAGAGCATATTGCCGTCGGCATCGAAATAACGCAGCACGCGCAGCTGCGGAAAGTCCCGTCCATGCAATGCGAACCAGCGCTCCAGCGCCGGCGCGTAGCCCTTGACCTGCGACGGTTGCATGGCGGCCGGCTCGATGCTGTCGACCATCAGATGCAGCAGCCCATCGACGCGCCGAAGCGAATCGCCGAACTGGGCAGCCAGGACCTGGGCCAGGTTGCTGGCTTCTGCCGCGGCCTCCCGACGGGCCGTCTGGTACGACCGGGTGACGTGGTAGCCGACCGGAATCGCCAGCGTCACCGAAATCAGGGCGAACACGACCACGTAGCGTCGCGCCTGTGTCGAATGCCGGGGCTTGATCTGCGGCAAACTGGGGACAGCGGTCATCGAGGCGGCGTGCGGTGGGCGCGGTCGCCCGGCGAGCGTACGACAGACGCGCGTACCCAAGCAGGGTTTTGTCGCTGGGTTACTGCGCTAGATCAGATTCAGATCGACACGAGGCCGCCCAGCTCGACCACCCGGTCGACCGGCAGCCGCAGCGAGTCCGTCAGATGGGTCGAATTGCGCTGCATCGCGGCAAACAGGGCCTGCTGCCAGCGCGGCAGCCCCTGGCCGTCCTGGCGCGGGATCGCGGTTTCATGGGCCAGGAAGTAGGTGACCGCGCTCAAGTCGCCCAGGTCGCAGGGCGCCTGCAGATGCGCCAGCAGGCGCGGAATGTCCGGCCGGTCCATGAATCCGTAGCGCACCTGCGCGCGCCAGAACCCCGGCGCCACCTGCGCGAGCGAAAAGCGCCCCGACTCGGCCACCCAGGGTGTCGACTCGGTCAGCACGGTCAGCGCCAGCACGCGTTGGTGCAATGAACGGGCGTGCTGCACATACCAGGCGACCACGGGCGGGGTGTCGTGCAGCGAACGGGTCAGGAACACGGCGGTGCCGGGCACTCGAGCGATCCGGTCCCGCTCCAACTTGGCCATGAACGCATCGATCGAAACCGGGTTCGCCAGCACCTGGGCCGCCGTCGCGGAGGCCCCGCGGTGCCAGCACAGCATCAGCAGATACACCAGGGCGGCCAGCGCGAGCGGAACGTAACCGCCCTCGGCGACCTTGAGCATGTTGGACAGGAAGAAGGCGCTGTCGACGATCAGGAAGGCGCCGGCCACCACCGCGCTGGCCGCAAGGCTCCATTGCCAGATCTCTCGCATCGCAATGAACAACAGCACAGTCGTCATCAGCATCGTGGTGGACACCGCGATGCCGTAGGCCGCGGCCAGGTTGTCGGACTTGCGGAATCCGAGCGCCAGCGCCAGCGTCACGGCCATCAGGATCCAGTTCACGGCGCCCACATAGATCTGGCCGTAGCCTTCCTGGGAAGTCTGGGTCACCTTCAGCCGCGGCATCCAGCCCAGCGCGATCGCCTGCCGGGTCATCGAGAACGCGCCCGTGATGATCGACTGGCTGGCGATCACGGTGGCCAGCGTGGCCAGCACGATCAGCGGCAGCAGCAGCGGCTGTGGGCACAGGCGGTAGAAGATGTTGCCGGTAATCGCCTCGCCGGACGCGGCGATGGCGGCCTGGCCCGCGTAGTTCAGGACCAGGCTGGGAAATACGATGGCCGACCAGGCCAGTTTGATCGGGCCTGTGCCGAAGTGGCCCATGTCCGCGTACAGCGCCTCGGCGCCGGTCACACACAGGAACACGCCCCCGAGAACCATGAAGCTGGCCGCACCTCCGTGCAGCAGAAAGCTCAAGCCGACCAGCGGATTGAGCGCGACCAGCACCGACGGATGTCTGGCCAGGCCCCACAGGCCGAGCAGCCCGATCGCGGCGAACCACAGCGCCATCACCGGGCCGAAGGCACGACCGATCCGTGCGGCCCCCAGCGGCTGCACCGCAAACAGCACCGCCAGCACCGCCGCCGCCGAAGGCAGCACGTACGGCCCGAGGGTGGGCACCGCGATATCCAGGCCCTCCAGGGCCGACAGCACGGAGATGGCCGGCGTGATGGCGCCGTCGCCGTAGATCAGTGCCGCGCCGAACAGCCCCACGGCCACGATGACCGGACGGCTGCGGCGCTTCACGCCGAGCAACGACATCAACGCCAGGATGCCGCCTTCGCCGTCGTTGTCGACGCGCATCGCAAAGCCGACGTACTTGACCCACGTGACGACGATCAGCGTCCAGACGATCAGCGACAGTGCCCCCAGCACCGCTTGCGGCTCGCTGCCTCCCAGATCCAGCACGGTCTTCAGCGTGTACAGCGGGCTGGTGCCGATGTCTCCGAACACGACGCCGAGCGCGGCGATGCTGGTCGCTGTCAGGCCGGGTCGAGGCGGGACCGACGGGCGGGTCATTGAAACGAGGACAACAATTGGGGATTACGCCCGTCGCGTGCTCGCGCATCGGGCGGCTCGATTTCGGCAGCCCGTCGCGGCGCGCTGGACCGCTCGGCCAGACTTCCTACAATCGCTGTCGGGATGAATCGCGGAGCCTCGAACATGAACAATTGGCGGCAATGGGCGGCCCGGCTGGCCGGTGCCGGGATGATCGCATGGGTGGCCTGCGCCGCTGCGGACGTGCCCGTGCGGGAGTCGAGAAACCTGACTCAGCCCTTCAACGAGGTGCGCCTGCTCGGCGGCTTCGATCTGGAGCTGGTTCAGAGCGATACGACCTCGCTCGCCATCGAGGCCGCGCCCGAGAACCTGCGCGAGATACGCAGCGATGTCGAAGGCGGCGTGCTGACGGTGCGGTGGGAGGACGGCGGACCGTTGCACTGGTTCAGATGGTTTTCGCGGCACCCGGCCGCGCGCGTGTTCCTGTCGGTCAAGGCGATCGACAAGCTGGGGCTGGACGGCTCCGGCAGCGTCCATGCCGCAACCTGGACGCATCATGCGCTGGAGCTTCGCATTTCGGGTAGCGGCAATGCAACGTTCGACCATCTGACGACGGCGCGTCTCATCAGCCATATCGCCGGAAGCGGCAACATCGTCGCCGCCGGCGCGGCCGCCAACCAGGAGGTCCACATTTCAGGCTCGGGCCGCTATCGGGCTGGGGACCTGAAAAGCCAGACGGCGACCGTTTCGATCAGCGGCTCGGGCGACGTTCAGCTGTGGGTGGAGCGCACGCTGGATGTTCGCATCGCCGGCAGCGGTGACGTGCGCTATTACGGGGCACCCGCCGTGACGCAATCAGTTTCCGGCTCGGGAAGCGTCACAGGCCTGGGCGCAAAGAGCGCGCCCTGAGCCGGTTCGCGCGGCAACCGGGGGCGGTGCTCGCGAACCCAGCGTGGCCAGGCTGACGGCCCCGATCACGATGGCGCCGCCGATCAGCTGAACCCACGTGGGCGGATGACCTTCGAGCGCAGAGATCGCCATTGAACTGACCGGTACCAGGTTCAGAAAGACGGCAGTGGTGGCCGCGCCCAGGCGGGCGATTCCAGCGTTCCAGAACAGATACGCGAGCACGGTGCCGCCCAGCGACATCAGCAGCAGCGAGCCCAGCGCGTCGCGGCCCGGAGGCGCCAGCGGAGCACCGGCCACCGCGGCCGCCACCGACAATGCGACCGCGCCCGCCACCATCACGCCGGTGGTATTGGCCAGGCCGCCGACATCACGCGGCAGCAGCTTGCCGACCATCACATTGTAAAAAGCCCAGCACAGGTTGCCTGCCAGCATCAGCAGATCGCCGTCCGAGACGCGCAACTGCGCCCCGCCCCCGAGCACGACGAAGGCGACACCCGCGGCCCCGATCGGGAAAGCCAGCAGCTGGCTCGTGGCGGGCCGATACGCCTTCAACGCGAACGCCAGCAGCGCGGTGAGCAACGGGTTCAACGCCATGATCAGTGCGCCGTTCACCGCCGAAGTCCTCTGCATGCCGTAGAAGAACACCACGTTGAAGCCGGCGATCCCGACCAGTCCCAGCGTGGCGTACGCCGCCGCGTGCCGGATCAGCGGCACGCGTTGGCCCTTGATCGCGCTGATCGCGAGCATCACCAGCGCGGCGATGTCGAAGCGCGCCGCGCCGGCCACCAGCGCGTTCATGTCCGCCAGCACGTGCTTGGACAGATTGAAATTGGCTCCCCACATCACCGCCGTCAGCGCCACCAGCGCGTAGATCGCCGACACTTGCATTGGCCCCGCCCTTCAGTAAAACTAATCATGTGGTGGTACTGTGCCACTGCCTGGCAAGGCGTCAAAACGATTTGTTCTTCACGTAGGGGTTAGATTTTCTAATGCCGCGCACCCTGCTTCCGCTGCGCTCGCTGCAGGCCCTGGAGGCGGCAGCGCGCCACCTGTCGTTCGCACGCGCAGCCAGGGAACTGCACGTGACACCGGCGGCGATCAGCCAGCAGATCAAGTTGCTGGAGGACCGGATCGGCCAGCCACTGTTCGTGCGCAGCCCGGTGTTGCGCCTGAGCGCGAGCGCCCAGGCTGTCGTGCGCCCGCTGCGCGAGGCGCTCGATCTGCTCGAGCAGGCGTCGCGGCAGCTCAGGGCGGGTCAAGCGGAGCGCCCCCTGGTGCTGTCTGTGGCGCCTTCGTTCGCTTCCAGATGGCTGATTGCCCGGCTGGAACGCTTCGGCACCCGTCACCCGCAGATCGAGTTGCATCTGCTGGCAACCACGCGCACGGTCGATTTCGAAACGGAGGACGTCGACGCGGCGGTGCGCTATGGCGGCGGCCGCTATCCCGGGTTGCACGCGGAGCGCCTGCGCGAAGAAAGCGTGGTGGTGGTCGCTCACCCGCGGCTCGCGGCCGGTTTGAGCCGCCCCTCCGACCTGGTGGGCGCGACGCTGTTGCGCAACAGTGACCTGAACTGGGACTCGACCTTTCCCGATTGGCCGACCTGGCTGCGCAATGCAGGGGTTGTAACGTCCGAGCCGCTGCGGATCCGCACGTTCGATGATGCGAACCTGCTGATCGAGGCGGCGCTGGCTGGACTGGGGGTCGCGCGGGTGTGGCGCACGCTGGTGAACGAGGAACTCGCCTCCGGGCGGATCATCGCGCTGTTTCGAGAGCAGCCCCTGGTCAACGCCTACCACTTCGTTTGTCCGCCGGCGAACCTCGAGCAGCCGCGCGTGGCAGCATTCCGGCAGTGGTTGCTCGAGGAAGTGCGCGCCGAGGTTCAGACCAAAGCCGAGGCGTAACGGAAGGTCACCTTCAGGCGCGCCGCCACTTCTTTCAGCAGTTGATCGCCGACGTTGTGGCCGAGCGAATCGTTGATCTGCTTGAAATTGTCCAGATCGAGAAACAGGACCGCTGCCAGGGCGCCGCAATGGCGCGCCTCCTTCATCGCCTGCTCGACGCGGTCGATGGCCCCGATTTCATCGGCAACGCGAATCAATACGAGCCAGGCGACTGCTGCAACGATCCGCGAATGTTCCTCAAGGCCGCCATGGCGGAGGACCAGCGCCGCTCGCCAAGCTGACCGACGATGCGGGTCTGCACGTCGATCCAGTGGGGGAACGCCTGCAGCAGCCTGGATCGCCCCTTACGCGTGATACCGATCACTCGCTCGCGCCGATCGGCGCCGGCGCGCGTCAGAATCAGGCGGTCGCGCACCAGGGGCGCGATCAGCCGCGGAGTGGTGCTCGGGTGCATCCCCACCGCAGCGGCCAGGCTGCCAACGTTCATGGGTCCCCGGCGCGCCAGCGTCATCAACAGGTTGAACTGGTGGCCCGACAGGCCGACCGGGCTGAATGCCGCGTCGAAAGCGGCGACGATCAGCCTCGAGGTTCGTGTGACATGACGAAGCACGCAGGTGTCCGGGTCCAGATGACCGGCCTGGATCGCCTTCTGCAATGAATCGCTCACGGACCTCATTGTATGGCGCGTGCATCATGCGCGCGATGTCACCTACCGGGTGACGGTTGACGGCGCCGAGCCATTGATGTCGTAGTCACGCGTGAACCCGCCGGCGACCTCGTAGTGCGTCACGAACTCGTCGAACCGCGCCAGGACCGCTGTGGCCTGCGGCTCCACCTTGGCGGCGTCCGGCCGCGCCCCTGCGAATTGCCGGACCGCCTCCATCGAGTCCCACAGCGTGATGGCGACGAACTCGACCAGATCGCCGACGGGGCGCCGTAGCAGCAAAGCGCCCCGGTGCCCCGCGATGTCTTTCAGATGCGGGACCACTTCAGAAGCGAAGTGGCCACTGTAGGCATCGGCATTCTCGGGCGCTGCGGTTGCGTGCCATGTGCGAGCGATCATCGTCACCTCCCTTGCCGACCGTCCGCGATCATTGGTCGGAACCCAATCAGCGCGGATTCTAGGCCGCGCCCAAGCGCTCGCGTTGGCGCAAAATATCTCCCGACTTCTGATTGATCCGTTCTCGGAGGGGAGGCCAGGTGGCACAGCGCTTCGATGCGATCATCATCGGAAGTGGCCAGGGCGGTCCGCCGCTGGCGGCGCGATTGACGGCGGCCGGAATGTCGGTCGCGCTGATAGAGCGCGAGCACGTGGGCGGCACCTGCGTCAACGACGGCTGCACGCCGACCAAGGCGCTGGTGGCAAGCTCACAGGCGGCTTTCGTCGCGCGGCGCCATGGGGATTTTGGCGTGACGATCGGCGGTCCGATCGCCGTGGACATGCGCGCTATCAAGGCGCGCAAGGATGCGATCGTTAAGGCATCCGTCGACGGTTTGACGCAGTGGCTCGGACAGATGCCCGGGCTGCGCCTTTACTGGGGTCATGCCCGATTCACGGCTGCGCACCGTGTCGGGGTCAACGGCGAGGAACTCGAAGCCGAAAGGATCTTCATCAACGTCGGGGGCCGGCCCGTGGTGCCCGACTGGCCCGGCCTGGACTCGACGCGCTGCTTCACGAACATCGGCATGATGACCGTCGATTTCCTGCCGAAGCACCTGGTCGTCGTGGGCGGCAGCTACGTCGGCCTGGAGTTCGCACAGATGTACCGCCGTTTCGGCGCACAGGTGACGGTGGTGGAACAGGCACCGCGCCTGATCGCGCGCGAAGACGAAGACGTCTCGGAAGGGGTGCGGGACATTCTGGCGCGGGAGGGAATCAACATTCGGTTGAACGCCCGTTGCATCGGCGTCGCCCCGCACGATGGCGGCGTCGTCGTATCGGCCGACTGCGCCGATGGCCCGCCCGAGATTTTCGGAAGCCATGTTCTGGTCGCAGTCGGCCGCCGGCCGAGCACGGACGATCTGGCACTGAGCGCGGCGGGAATCGAGTGCGACGAGCGCGGCTTCATCCGGGTCGACGATAAGCTGTGCACGAACGTGCCGGGCGTGTGGGCGCTGGGGGACGTCAACGGGCGCGGCGCCTTCACCCATACCTCGTGGAACGACTACGAGATCGTCGCCGCCAACCTGCTGGATGCGGATGCGCGCCGCGCAACCGACCGCATCCTAGCCTATGCCCTGTTCACCGATCCCCCGCTGGGCCGGGTCGGCATCGGCGAGCGCGAGGCGCGGGCCAGCGGCCGCCCGGCCCTGATCGGTACGATGCCGATGACTCGCGTCGGCCGCGCCCGCGAGCGCGGCGAGACGCTGGGCTTCATGAAGATCATCGTCGACCCGGGCAGCGGACAGATCCTCGGCGCCGCGCTGCTCGGCCTGAACGGCGACGAGGCCGTGCACTCGATCCTGGACGTGATGTACGCAAAGGCTCCGTACACCACGATCTCGCGCGCCGTGCACATTCACCCGACCGTCACGGAGCTGATTCCCACCCTGTTGCAGAATCTGAAGCCGCTGGCCTAGAGGAAGGGATCGATGCGCACCCACCACCCCATGTTCCAGCATCTGATTGCGCAATGCCGGGACCTCGAGCCGGTCACGGTGGCGGTCGCCTTCCCGTGCGACGAGGTGTCGCTGCTCGGCGCGCTCGAAGCGGCCCAGCAGGGACTGATCGCTCCGACGCTGGTCGGACCGCGAACGCAGATTTTCGGCACCGCCAAGGCGCTGGGGCAGGACGTCGCGGCCTGCCGGATCATCGATGCCGACTGCGCCGAGGCGGCAGCAGTGCAGGCGGTGGCGCTGTGCCGCAAGGCCGAGTGCGCCGCTCTGATGAAGGGGAGCCTGCACACGGACGTGCTGATGCACGAGGTGACCAAGGCGGACACCGGCTTGCGCGGCGCGCGCCGGCTGAGCCACGTGTACGTGATGGACGTTCCCAGCTATTCGAAGCTGCTGCTGATCACCGACGCGGCGATCAATATCTACCCCTCGCTGGAGGAAAAAGTCGACATCGTCCAGAACGCGATCGACCTGGCGCACGTTCTGGGCATCGAGCAGCCCAAGGTCGCGATCCTGTCGGCGGTCGAAACGGTCACGCCGAAGATTTCATCGACGATCGAGGCGGCCGCACTGTGCAAGATGGCCGAACGCGGCCAGATCCAGGGCGGAATCCTGGACGGACCGCTGGCGTTCGACAACGCGGTCAGCATACGGGCCGCGCGGATCAAGCACATCGTCTCGCCGGTGGCCGGACATGCCGACATCCTGGTCGTGCCGGACCTGGAGTCGGGCAACATGCTGGCAAAGCAGCTCGAATACCTGGCCGATGCGGAGGCTGCCGGAGTCGTTCTCGGAGCGCGCGTGCCGATCGTACTGACGAGCCGCGCCGACAGTGCCAAGGCGCGGCTGGCCTCGTGCGCCGTGATGGCGCTGCTGGTACATGCAAGCCGCAAGCTCGAAATCGCCCGTCCCGCTGACGGGGACGATCGGTGACCGGAGCGATCGCCGCCATCAATGCCGGCTCGTCGAGCATCAAGTTCACCCTGTTCGCGTCGGCGGCGGGATCGGAGCTGGCGCGCATCGCCGATGGTTCGATCGAGGGGGTGGGAACGGCGCCGTGCTTTCGCGCGCGCGACCAGGACCGATCGCAGGTGGCCGAATACCGGTGGGCGGCGGGAGCGAGCCGCAGCCATGAAGATCTGTTGAGCTACCTGATTGGCTGGATCGAGTCGCACGCCGGGCCGGGCGCTCTGGCTGCCGCCGGCCATCGCGTTGTATTCGGGGGCGCTGCGCACCAGGCGCCGGTGCGGATCGGCCCCGGGATGCTGGAGCAGCTCGAGGCCCTGGTTCCCTTCATGCCGTTGCATCTGCCGCACAACCTGGCTGCGATCCGTGCGCTGGCGGCGACCCATCCAGGTCTTCCCCAGATCGCCTGCTTCGACACGGCGTTTCATCAGACCCTGCCGCCGCTGGAGCGCTGCTTCGCGTTGCCGCGCGCGCTCACCGAGGCCGGCCTCGTGCGCTATGGCTTTCACGGGCTGTCGTACGAGTACATCGCGACGCAGTTGCCCGATTACGACGCGCGCGCCGCGCAGGGCCGCACCATCGTCGCGCATCTGGGCAACGGAGCCAGCCTGTGCGCACTGGTGGCCGGCCGCAGCGTCGGCACCACGATGGGCTTCAGCACGCTCGACGGGCTGGTGATGGGCACCCGACCGGGCTGGATCGATCCGGGCGTGCTGCTGTACCTGCTGCGCGAGAAGGGCTACAGCGCCGAGCGGCTCGAGCGATTGCTGTACGATGAATGCGGCCTGCTGGGGGTCTCGGGCGTCAGTAGCGACATGCGTGCGCTGCTTTCGAGCGGTGGGGCCGCGGCCCGGCAGGCGGTCGATCTGTTCTGTCATCGGATTGTGTGCGCGATCGGCAGCCTGGTTGCGCCCCTGGGCGGATTCGACGCGCTGGTATTTACGGGCGGCATCGGCGAAAACGCCGCTGCGGTTCGGGCGCAGATCGGCAAGGCGCTCGCCTGGTTGGACCTGACGGTCGACGCTGCCGCCAACGATCGCGGAGGACCCCGGATCAGCACGGCTGGCAGCCGCGTTTCGGCGTGGGTGATTCCGACCGACGAAGATCTGATGATCGCGCAGCACACGCAAGAACTGATCGCTGACGGCTGAGGCGGCGTTCAATGCGGGAAGGGAGCCGGACTTGGACCAGAAACATGTACTGAAGCAGAGCGTCCCGCTGTTCTGGCCGATGGCGGCCATAGCCGCGATGGGGCAGGCGGAGCTGGAGCTGTTCCGCAAGAATTTGAAGTTCCTGGTCGAGGCGCAGAAAGTCGATCACGGCCTCAAGCCGCGCTTCGCAACGACCAATACGGTGCTGCTGGATCTGCACACGATGCAGTTGCGCGCCTTCGGAAGCCCGGATGCCACGGGGCCTGCGACGCTGATCGCTGCGCCCTATGCCGGGCATTCGGCGGTGATCGCCGATTATCACGACGGCCAGAGCCTGGTGCAGACGCTGCTCGCGGTCGGCCTGCCGCGCGTTCTGGTGACGGACTGGAAAAGCGCCAGCCTGGAGATGAAGGATTACGACATCGACAATTACCTGGCCGAGCTGAACGTGTGCATCGACGATCTGGGAGGGCGCGTCAACCTGGTCGGTCTGTGCCAGGGCGGGTGGCTGTCGGCGATGTACGCGGCGCGTTACCCGCAGCGGGTCGCCTCGCTGGTGCTGGCGGGAGCGCCGATCGACACGCAGGCCGGCGACGGTCCGCTGAAGCGGATGGTGCAGGCCTCGCCGCCGGGATTTTACGAGGAGCTGGTGGCGTTCGGTGGCGGACTGATGCGGGGCCGGGTGATGCTCAGGGGCTGGAAGAACATGCACCCCGACGAGCAGTACATCGACAAGTACGTGCGCCTGTACGAGCGGATCGACGATCCGGACTACGTCAGCAAGACCGAGACTTTTTCTTCCTGGTACGAGAATACGATCGACCTGCCGGGGCGCTTCTACCTGCAGGCGATCAACGAGCTGTTCAAGGAGAATCGCCTCGCCCAGGGGCGGTTCGTGGGCCTGGGCCGGCCGTTGTCGCTGCGCGACATCCGCTGCCCCCTGTACCTTCTGGCGGGCGAATCGGACGACATCACGCCCAAGGAGCAGGTCTTCGCGGCCGAGCAACTGTGCGCAACGCCCGCCCGGGACATCCTCAAAGCCGTGATCCCCGGCGGGCACATCGGATTGTTCATGGGCTCCGAGGCGCTGCGGACCCGCTGGCCGCAGATCGGAGAGTGGATCCTTGAGGTCGGGCGCGGCTAGAATAACCAACCGTCCGATCCAGGAGGGTGACCATGTGGGCGAGTCTTCGAATCGTCTGCGCCTCAGTGCTGGCGATCGCACTGGCAGCCTGCGCCACGGCGTGGTTTCACGTGGGCAACGACTTCGATCTGAACGCGTTCACGAGCCGCGTCAACCGCGGCGCGACGACCCGGGACCAGGTCAAGGCCTGGCTCGGTGCACCCGCGTCGACCGGAGTCGACGTGGAAACCGACGGCAAGCAGTACGACAAGTGGAACTACTATTTCGCCGAAGGGGCGATGTCGCACCTGTCCGAAACGACGTTGAAAACGCTGCAGATCAAGTTCGATTCGCAGGGAATCGTGCAGGGCTACGAGCTGTCGCAACCGGCCAAGTAAGCCATCGAATTCGAACGGGCGCCGCCCCGATCCTACCTGCGCGTGCGCGTGCGCGCCGGCCAGGCCTGCATCGCGACGCCGACGGCCGAGTCCAGCTTGGGGCGCGGCGCGCCCGCCTTGGCTTGCACGCTCAGGCCGGCCATCACGACTGCGAAATACGCCGCCAGCGCCGGGATGTCGGCGTCCGGCGGTAGTTGCCCCTCCTTCCTGGCCTGCTTCAAGCGATCGCGGATGGCCGATTCGCTGGCTTGCTGTGCCAGGCGCAGTGCATCCTGCACCGCCTCGGGGGTGCTGGCGAGGCCGCAGTCGGCCGAACCGTTCACGACGAAGCAACCGCCCGGTTTCGACGGATCGGTGAGCCCTTGCACCGCCGACCGCATGAACGATTCGATGGCGCGCCGCGCATCGGACTCGCTGCGCAGCGCCTTCAAGTTGTTTTTTGCGGTTTCCCGTTCGCCGTACCGTTGTAGCGCCTTCAGGTACAGCGATGCCTTGTCGCCGAACGCCGCATAAAGGCTGGGCTTGTTGATCCCCATCGCCTGGGTCAGGGTGCTGAGCGAGGCCCCCTGAAAGCCGTCGCGCCAGAAAACCTCCAGCGCGCGGTCCAGCGCCTGGTCTGGATCGAAGCCGCGTGGGCGCCCCTTCTCCAAGATTTCGTCTCGAAATTGGCCGGTTGACGAATATTGTACCGATTGGTATATTTTTTACCGATCGGTACAGATTGCGGAGATTTCCCTTGGTGCAGTTCATCGACGCGAGCCGGCGCCTTGCGCGCGGCCCCGCAGGAGAAAGCGGATGGCAAGACTGACTGGAAAGACGGCCCTGATCACGGGTGGAACGACCGGCATCGGTCTGGCGACGGCCAGGCTGTTCCTCAGCGAGGGCGCCCGCGTCGCCATCACGGGCCAGGATGTGGATCGGGTGAAGCAGGCCGGTGCCGAACTGGGCGCGCATGCGATCGCGATCCGGGCCAATGCCGCCGCCGCCGTGGAGATGGAAGACGTGGCGCGCCGGATCAAAGCGGAGTTCGGGGGACTGGATATCGTGTTTGCCAACGCCGGCGTGGCGAAGTTCAAGCCCTTTGCCGAAATCACGGATGAGCACATCGACGAGCACTTCGACGTCAATGTACGCGGCGTGATCTGGTCGGTTCAGAAGATGCTGCCGCTGCTGCGCCGACCGGCCAGCGTGATCCTGAATGCCACCACGCTGGTCGAGCAGGCCGCCGCGGGCATGAGCGTGTACACCGCGAGCAAAGCCGCGGTGGCCTCACTGGGTCGCGCGCTCGCAGCCGAACTGATCGGGCAGGGCATCCGGGTCAACGTGATCAGCCCGGGGCCGATCGAGACGCCGATCTTCGGCAAGCTCGGCCTGCCCGAGGATGTGCTCAAGCAGATGGCCGCCCAGATCGTCACCAGGGTACCGATGGGCCGGATCGGTCACGCCGATGAAATTGCAAAGGCCGTACTGTTCCTGGCGTCCGAGGATTCCTCGTACATCACGGGCGAGAACCTGCTGGTCGACGGCGGCATGGCCCGGGTCTGACCGGATGACGTGCCGCGGGTCAAGCAGCACGCGGCACGTCATCGAAGAAATCGACGATCCCCGTTTCGAGCGAATATTCGGCGCCGACCACCAGCAATCCGTCTTCACGCACCAGCTGCTCGATCAGTTGCGATCCATGCTGCAGCTGATTCACCGAGGCGCGGATATTCGCGCGCACCGCCTGCCGCATCAATGCGTCCGGGTCACGGCGCAGCTCGGTGGCGAGCAGACCCTCCACCGAGGGCCGCACGCGGTTGACGATCGAATGAAGATTGCGTGACTGGTTTTCCGCGGGGCGTTGCAGCTGCTCCAGCGTGGCTTGAACCGCACCGCAACGCGAGTGCCCCAGAACGACCACCAGCCTCGTGCAGTAGCGCTCGGCGGCGAACTCGACGCTGCCGATCTGGGAGGGCGCAACCACGTTGCCGGCCACCCGGATCACGAACAGGTCGCCCAGCCCCTGATCGAACACGATCTCGACCGGGACCCGCGAGTCGGAGCACCCGAGGATCGCCGCGAACGGCTCCTGGCCGGAGGCCAGGTCGCCCGGACGCAGGCGGCTTGCAAACGCGCCGCTGCTGCGATCGCCCGACGCGAACCGGCGGTTGCCCGCTCGCAGGCGTTCGAGTGCCTCCCGCGCCGGAAACATGCGCCATTGCCTCCAGGAAAACCGCTTCAGCGATCCAACTGCGAAGGTGCCCTTTTCGTTCCAGGCTGCCCCGTCTCGGCCCGTCGTTCGGATCAAACCGGCGGCGCGTCGTGCTCCATGGCGAGCTCGGCCTTCAGGCTCTCGATGTCGCGGTAGATCGACGCGACTGCCCGCACGCGGCCCTGGCGCTTGTAGCGCAGCAGGCAGTCGCGCGCCGCGATGTCGCCGTCGACTTCGATCTGGTCCCAGGCTTCGGCGTGACCGACGTAGTTGATCTGTACGTCGTAGTGTTGGCTCCAGAAGAAGGGCACGGCGTCGAACGCCTCGTGGTACCCCAGCATGTTGCGCGCCGCGGTCTGTCCCTGGCGTTGGGCCACCACCCAGTGTTCCACGCGGATCGCCTCGCCGCCGTGTGGATCGGGCCAGCGCGCGATGTCGCCCGCCGCGAAGATGTTCGGCGCGCTGGTGCGCAGTTCCGGATCCACCCGCACTCCCCGGTCCAGCGCCAGTCCGGCGGCTTCGGCAAGTGTCGTGCGCGGATGCACGCCCACGCCCAGGACCACCAGATCGGCCGGCAGCGCAGCGCCGCTTTTCAGGTTGGCCCGCTCGCGGTCGATCGACACCACCGCATCTTCCAGGTGGAACGTCACGCCGTGCTGCTCGTGCAGCGCACGCACGAAGTCGCCCAGCTGCGGGCCTAAAATGCGCGCCATCGGGCGCGCCTCGGGCGCCACGACGTCGACCTGGATACCGCGCGCGCGCAGTGCCGCCGCCACTTCCAGACCGATGAAACTCGCGCCCACGACGACCGCGTGCCGCGCCGTTTTCGATCGCTCGATGATCGCCCGGCAATCGGCCAGCGACCGCAGCGTGAACACGTGCGGCAACTGCGAGCCCGGAAACGACGGGCGGTTCGCCTCGGCGCCGGTCGCGAGCAGCAGCCGATCGAAAGGAAGCGTCCGGCCGTCGGCCAGCGCGACCGTGCGTAACTTCGGGTCGACGCCGACTGCCTGCGTACCCAGCTGCAGGTCAATGCCCTGTTCCGAATAAAACTCGCGCGGTCGCAGCGGAACCCAGTCCTCGGGTGCGTTGCCGGCCAGGTAATCCTTGGACAGATTGGGACGGTCCACGGGCGCCGCCGCATCGTCGCTGAGCATTGCGATGCTGCCCTGGAACCCCTCCCGGCGCAGCATCTCCCCCGCGGCGAAACCGGCAGCGCCGCCGCCGACGATGACGATGCGCCCCGGCGCCGCCTCGCTCGACGCGCGGGCCCCGGTGCGGCTCTCGGTCTTCTTGCGGCCGGTCACGTACAGCTTGCCGTCACGGCGCTCGATCGACCAGCACGAAACCGGGCTTAAAGCCGGCGCGCGCAGGGCCTCACCCGTGCGCAGGCTGAAGCAGGCGTGGTGCCACGGGCAGCGCACCGTGTCGTCCACCAGCAGGCCTTTGGCGAGCGGGCCGTTGTAGTGCGTGCAGGTGGCGCTCAGCGCGAACACCTCCTGCCCCCGGCGCGCCAGCAGCACGGCCTCGTCGGCGACATGGCCGCCCAGCATCCGGCCGTCGGCCAGATCGGCCTCGACAATCCCTTGCGTCAGGTCCGGGCCGGTCGGGCCCGACTCGTCGGTCGACATACCGTAAGATTGTGCGCTCTAGCTGCGTTCGAGAACACGCCTCGCCTGCGGGATGGGTTGGCGGACGTGTTGCCCGCTCCAAATCCAACAAAAAGCCTGGAGGAGCATGAAGAATTCCACACCCGGTTTCTCGCGCCGCTTCTCGTTCGCGCGGCAAAGGCGGCTCCTTACGTTCACGCTCGCGCTGCTCGCTTCGGCGCCGGTCGCCGCCGACGAAGGCATGTGGACGCTCGACCACTTTCCGTCGGCCCAGGTGGGCGCCGAGTATGGATTCGCGCCGGACGCGAGCTGGCTGGACCGGATTCGCGCCTCCGCCGTGCGGCTGACGAGCGGCTGCTCGGCCTCGATCGTTTCGAAGGACGGACTGGTCCTGACCAATCACCATTGCGTGGCGGATTGCGCCCAGGCGCTGTCGACGCCGAAGCACAACTTCGTCACGGACGGCTTCGCGGCGCGGTCGCGCCGGGAGGAAAGACTCTGTCCCGGCATGCAGGCGGAAGTCCTCGGCCAGATCAGCGATGCCACCGACGAGGTGCTGGGCGCGATCAAGGCGGCCGGGACGCAGGATGTGATCAAGGCACGTGACTCGGCAATGGTGGCGATCGAAGACCGCGGATGCCGGGACGATTCTCAGGCGCGCTGCCAGGTGGTTTCGCTGTATGGAGGCGGCCAATACAAGCTTTACAAGTACCGCAAGTATGCGGACGTCCGACTGGTGTTCGCACCGGAAATCTCGATCGCATTCTTCGGGGGCGATCCCGACAACTTCAATTTCCCCCGCTACTGCCTGGACAGCGCGTTCGTTCGGCTGTACGACGGCGGCCGGCCCGCCAGCACGCCGTCGCACCTGACGTGGCGCAAGACCGCGCCGGCCGCCGGCGAGCTGGTGTTCGTCGCCGGAAATCCGGGCTCGACCAGTCGCCTCGAGACGATCGCGCAGACACAGATGGACCGGGACTGGACGATACCGGTACGCCAGCTGGTGCGCTCCGAGCTTCGTGGCCGCCTGCTCGACTATGCGGATCGGGGCGCAGAGCAAAAGCGCACCGCCACGTTCGTCCTGTTTGCCGTCGAGAATTCATTCAAGGCGTTCTACGGCATTGAGCGTGCGCTGCTCGATCCGGATTTCTTCGCGCGCAAGGTCCGCGAGGAGCAGGAACTGCGCGCCAAGGTCTCCGCCAACGCGGAGCTTGCCTCCGCCGTGGGCGATCCGTGGGCCGACATCACCGCGGCCATCGAGCGCTATCAGGCCCTGTTTCTGAGCCACGACTTCCTGGAGGTCCGTGCCGGCTCGGTCTCGCAGCTGTATGGCTACGCACGCACCCTGGTGCGCGCCGCGGCCGAGCGCAAAAAACCCAGCGCCGAACGGCTGCCGGAGTACTCGGACAGCAAGCTGGAGTTGCTGGAAAAGGAATTGCTCGATGCACAACCCGTCTACCCGGGTATCGAACGCATCGGGCTCACGATGTGGCTGAGCAAGACCCGCGAGTACCTGACCGTCGACAACCCGCTCGTGACACACCTGCTCGGACAGCAGTCGCCCGAAGCGCTCGCGAACCAACTCGTGGCGGGCACGCGCCTGGCCGACCCCAAGGTTCGAAACGCGCTTTGGCGCGGCGGCGAGTCCGCGATCGAGGCATCCAGCGATCCGCTGATCCGTTTCGTTCGCCTCACGGATGCCGACGCGCGCGCGCTGCGGCTGCGCTATCAGCAGCAGATCGAAGGGCCGATCACAAACGCGGCCGAGCGGATCGCGCGGGCGCGCTTCGGGATCTATGGCGATTCCGTGTATCCGGATGCGACCTTTACGCTGCGGCTTTCATACGGGCGCGTGGATGGCTGGACCTACCAGGGAAATACGGTCGCGCCGTTCACCGACTTTGGCGGGCTGTACGCTCGCGCAACCGCTGCCGAGCCGTTCCGCCTGCCCAAGCGCTGGCTTGATGCGAAGTCCAGGCTCGATCCCGCCGTTGCGCTGAACGTCAGCACCAGCAACGACATCATTGGCGGGAACTCCGGGTCGCCACTGATCGACGCGCAGGGGCGGGTGGCCGGCGCCATTTTCGACGGCAACATTCACTCGCTGGGAGGCGATTACGGCTACGACCCGCGCCTGAACCGCTCGATCGCCGTGCTGACCTCCGCTATCGGAGCGGCGCTGCGCCACGTGTACTCGGCGCCGGCACTGGCCGACGAGCTGGAAGCCGATTCGAACTGAGGCGGCTCTCAGCAGTCCTGTTAGCGGGTCGGCTCACCCGAACTTAATCGGGTGTTACCCCATTGCTGGCGGGTTTTTTGCCTACCTATGATGGCCCGGGTCGATCGACCTCAACGCGCGCCATTTCGCCCGTCGTCGCGTGACAACGAGGTGACTCAACATCGTTGAGTCGACCCCGGGCGACTCAAGCGGGGAAGAAAAATGAGCCAAATCGCGGGGATCTTTCGGCAGCCGCTAAAGACCGCTGCTGCGCCATTGGTATTGCTTGTGGGCTGCGTCGCCGCTGCCAACGGCGCCGTACTGCAGGTTGGAACCTACCAGGGCATCCACGGCCATTTCTCGACCATTCAAGCGGCCGTCAACGCAGCCAAGCCCGGCGACTGGATCCTGATTGCCCCGGGCGACTACCACGAGCGGGGCTATCCGGGTACCGGCGTGTGGATCGTGACGCCGGGGATCCATGTGCGGGGAATGGACCGCAACGGTGTCTTCGTCGACGGCACGCTGCCGGGTGCGGCCACTTGCAGCTCCGCTCCCAAAGACCAGGACTTCGGACAAGGAGCCGGCCTCAACGGCGTTGTTGTTTACCAGGTCGACGGTGTTTCGGTGGAGAACCTGACCGTTTGCAATTTTCTCGGGGACAACTTCAGCAATCAGGGCAACCAGATCTGGTGGAACGGCGGCGACGGCAGCGGCGTGATCGGCATGGGGAGCTATCACGGCGCCTACCTGACTGCGACTTCGACCTACTTTGACAATTCCGCCATTGCGCCTGCCGGCGGCGTGGTGCAGAGCGCCCAGTACGGAATATTTGTCAGCAACTCTCGCGGCCCCGGCGTGATCGAGTATTCCTACGCCAGCAACATGTCCGACTCGTCCTTTTACATAGGCGCCTGCCCGGACTGCAACGCGGTGCTGAACCATGTGCACGCCCAGAACAGCGCGCAGGGTTTTTCAGGATCCAACAGCGGCGGCCACCTGGTGCTGGAGAACTCCGAGTGGGACCACAATCAATCGGGCATCGTGCCCAGTTCGTTGGCCATTTTTGACCTGCCGTCGCCGCAGAACGGCGCCTGCCCGAACGATCGGGACCAATCCTGCACCTTGATCCAGTTCAACTTCGTTCACGACAACAACAATCCGAACACGCCGGCCTCCGGTTTGGCCGCGACGTCCGTCGTCGGCAGCGGTATCAATCTGACCGGCGGTCGCAACAACACCGTGCAGTACAACGTGGTCACCAACAATGGGAGCTGGGGAGTCGTGTTGAACGACTACGCGGACTATTCCGCGCCGGTCGGAACCGGCCCATGCGTGGGAGGCCAGGCCGCCTTTACCCCGGCGTCGCCGTACGACCAGCTCTACGCCGGGGCCCTTCCGATCCCCTGCTACTTCCGCTCGTTCGGCAACCGGGTCGTGGGCAACGTGATGTGGGGGAACGGCTCTTTCGGCAACGAGACCAACGGCGACCTGGGCAATGCCGCGCTGCCGTTTCACCTGGACAACTGCTTTAGCGGCAACGTCGATCTGAAAGGCGGCAACCCGACCGCCTCTCCCAGCAACCTTCCGAGTGCCTGCGGGCGGCCGTGGAGTCCGAATACTCAGCAGGAATTCGATTTGACCTTGCAGCTGGGGTGCGCCTCCTCCGTTGCGCTGTGCGGACCCCTGCCGCCCAACTCGTACCCGCGGCAGACACTGGTGAAGTTGCTTCCGAACCCGCGTGACGAGGGGATGGAAAATGCGTGCACGGGCGTGCCGGCGAACAGCTGGTGCCCCTAGCGCATCAGGGCCGGGCGCTGCCGGCGCATTGGGACAGGGAATTCGAATCGACGCAGCAGGTGGTCGGCCGCCAGTAGAACCATCCGTAGCGGCCGTCGGCGCTGGTCTGCACGGGTCGCGCTGAGCCGGGCGCCTGCGGCAGCGGCTGCTCGCCGATGTCGAAGCAGGTGCTTACGGCCGGATACGCCTGCTGCATCCGGCCGAGTCGATCGACCGGGTACGGCAAGGTGCCGAGCTGGTCGCGCGCGATGCTGAGCGCGCGAAAGGCGGTCTTGGCCGAGTACACGACCGGCGGCGTGCCCAGATCGCGCATCTGGCGCGGATACAGCGTGCCCCAGCCGCCCAGCGTGACCGGCTCGGCGTCGAGCCACGAATCGATTGCGAGCAGGTCGCGGCAGCCCGTGCGCCAGTTGACCTCATCGGTCTCGGACGCGTAGGCGAGCGCCGGCACGACGGAGCCGACGCTCGACGCACCGTTCGCGATGATCGCGGCAACGGCCGCCGACGCGGGGTCGCATGCCGCGTCGGCCGCCGCCGAAGTGGGCGGCGCCGGCGCGCGTGCATCGGACGGCCGGCATTGAAGGCACGGGGGCTGCCCCGACAGCATCCAGGCCGTATCGCTCAGCTGCCAGACGTGCACCTCGGCCGTGTTGTCCAGGCTGGAGTGCGTCGAGCTCACCGTGCCGGCGGCTGCGGTCGCTGACGAGCCGGGCAGCGGCAGCGCCAGCAGCGAATCGCCGGGAGCGCGCACCGTCTCGACGAACGCGACCGGCACGTACATCCAGAGGCGGTAACCACAGGGAACCATCCCGCACCAGCACGGCCCCAGAAACTGCACCCGCGTACAGGCAGGGTCCGGGCTGATCCGGCCCGCCAGCTGCAACGGACTGAACGGCGGATCGGCCGCTGCCGGGGCCGGCCGCCACAGGGACGCCGCGGTGCACGCAACGAGCGCGATGCGCAGTGTCGTGCGCACCATCCCCTGCAGCGTGATGCGGGGGTGCCGTCGGCGTGCCGACGTTGGCGGGATGGTTGGATCGGTCATTGCAGCGGCCGATTGTGGCCATCGTGGCGGCCGCGCGCACCGCCTGCGCCGGTAGTCGCGCGCCACCGGAGGGTCGGCCCTGCCGCTGATCCGCCATGGAAAAGGCCCGCCGCGCAAGCGCGAATACGCCCCATGGCGGCGTGCCGCGATCACCCTAGGATGGCGGCATGGATACCACCGCGCCAAGCTTCGATCCGCTCGCGACGCAGGCCGCCCACGCCCGCATCGACGAGCTGCTGGCGCCGCTGCGAACCGTGGCGGACGTGCGTCTCGATGCCGAGCTGGGGACCCGGCTGCAGCAGATCGTTCCGGCGTCGCACTGCCTGTGCGTGATCGCCGACTGCGGCGGCAACGGCCTGGCGTCAGCGCCCTTGCAGATGCACGGCACGATGAATCGCGACCTGCAGGGCCTGTATTCGGCCCTGATCGGCGAGCGCGATCCGCTCGCCCTGCGGGCGCGCCAGGAATGGCGCCCGCTGGTGGCGCGAGTCGACGAGCACGCGGCCTGGGTGCGGTCGCAGGTGCGACACGCCGACACCTACGTGGCGTGGCTGCAACGCAACGGCGCCGGCGGCGCGCGCGATCTGGCAGTCGTGCCGGCGCGCGGCCGTCTGACCCGCGGCACCCTGTTCGTCTTCATGGAAAGCGGGCCGGCGGAGGCGGAGGTGCTCGCTCTGTTCTACGCCGCGCAACGGCTGGCCGTCACGCTGGAGTTGCGCCACCGGCCCTTCATCGCGGAATTGATGACGATGCGATTTTCTCCGCGCGAAGCCGACGTGCTGCGGGCCGGGCTGAAGGGATCGGCCGACGAGCAGATCGCCGCCTGGCTGGGACTGTCGGTCGATGCGATCCGCTACTACTTCAAGAAGTTCAAGCACCGGGTGCCACCGGCCATCGGCCACATGAAGCCGCGCGATCTGGCGCGCATACTGCACCAGTTGGATCGCCTGTAAGGCAACCGCCGGTTGCGGCGACTCTGGGCGGGTTCCACGGGATCTTGATGGACGATCGCGAACTTCAGCGCTACTCGCGCCACATCCTGCTCGATGAGATCGGCATCGAAGGCCAGCAGCGGATCAGCGGCGCGCGCATCCTGCTGATCGGCGCCGGCGGCCTGGGGTCGCCAGCAGCGCTTTACCTGGCCAGTGCCGGGGTTGGACGGCTGACGCTGGTCGATTCGGATCGCGTCGATCTGACCAACCTGCAACGACAGGTGCTGCACACCACCGAGCGCATCGGGCAACTGAAGACGACCTCGGCCCGCAGTGCGCTGCAGGCGCTCAATCCGCAAGTTCAGGTGGTCGAAGTCGCGTGCCGGGCCGGGCCGCAGGAGTTCGATCAGCTGGTGGCCGAGTGCGACGTCGCGCTGGACTGCAGCGACAATTTCGCCACGCGCCACGCGCTGAACCGCGCTTGCGTCCGCCATCGCCGCCCGCTGGTGTCCGGGGCCGCAGTGCGCTTCGACGGCCAGCTGGCCACTTTCGACCGGCGCCTGGACGACGCCCCGTGTTATGCCTGCCTGTTTCCGGAATCCGCCGAGGCCGAGGACGAGGCTTGCGCCATCATGGGGGTATTCGCGCCGCTCACCGGCACCATCGGCTGCCTGCAGGCGGCGGAGGCCTTGAAGCTGGTGTGCGGCAGCGGGGCCACGCTGCACGGCCGGCTGATGATCATCGACGCGCTCCAGATGCAATGGCGGTCGCTGGCGATCCGTCGCGACCCGAACTGCGCGGTCTGCGGGGCGGGCTGAACCCGACCCGCGGGCGCGCCAATCAGGCGGCGGGCCCCACCATCGTCGTCAGCTGGACTTCCAGACCCTCAGTGGGCTGCTTGCGAAAGCCGCCCTTGGCGAACCGGTGCCAGCGCCCCAGCACGTAGGCCACCGCCAGCGCGGCCCGGGCGCCCGTATCCAGGTCAGCCGGCAATTCACCTTGCGAAACGGCCACGCGCAGGCTCTGGCGCAGCGACGCCTCGATCCGCTCCAGCAACTGGTTCATCCGGTCCTGCAGCCGGTCGTTTTCGTTCACCAGGGCGTCACCGATCAGCACGCGCGTCAGGCCCCGATTGGTCTGCGCGAACTCCAGCAGCATCTGCACGATGCGTCGGGCCTGCCGCAAGCCGGACTGTTCCTTGGTCGAAATGTCGTTGATCAGGCCAAAAATCGTGGTCTCGATGAACTCAATCAGCCCTTCGAACATCTGAGCCTTGCTCGCGAAGTGCCGGTACAAGGCGGCCTCCGACACATCGAGCCTGGCCGCCAGCGCCGCCGTTGTCACCTTCTCGCCGCGCGGATCCTCGAGCATCGACGCCAGTGTCTGAAGGATCTGAAGGCGCCGCGTGCCGGGTTTGCGGCGCGTCCTGCCGGACTCGGCGCTGTCGGTCGTTTGAGTCGGGATTTCCATCGGCGGTCGGCTTGCGGAGGGCCAAAATCTACCGGAATCCCATCCGACGTGGGGAATTACTTACTTGTGCTCGATATTGCGGCGCGCGACCCAAGATGGTGCGTCCGTGGCTGCACCGGGGCGCTCCTCAGGGAGCCCGGCACAAGCAGTGCGCCAGCACCCGGGTGGGAGTTACGCCCCCTGACAGCAGCCGGTCGATGTCGTCGCCGACCCGCAACGGCGCCTCGATGCCCGGCAGCAACCTGGCCGGCATCGGCCCCGCCAGCCGAAGCACCGCCCGCGCGGCTCGATCGGCCAGAATGTCCAGCAGGCGATTCAGACCCCTCGGTTCCAGTTCGATGTAGGCGGTCCGAAAGCCCGTTCCCAATTTCGCCTGCTGCGCCGCGTCATGGATCGCGGCGGTCAGCCCACCGAAGCCGTCCACCAGGTGCCGCTCGCGCGCCTGGCGGCCGGTCCAGACGCGGCCCTGCGCGACCTCCTCGATCTGCTCGGCCGATGTGTGCCGGCTGGCTGCCGCCCGCGCCAGAAACTCCTGGTAAGTGTGACCGACGCTGGTCTGGATGACCTGTCCGAAACGCGGATCCAGCGGGCGGCGCAGATCCGGCCCACCGGCCAGCCAGGTGGTCGTGACTCCGCCGGTATGCACCCCGACCTTGTCCAGCGTCTTGTCGAAGGTCGGCACCATCCCGAATACCCCGATCGACCCGGTGATCGTGGCCGGGTCCGCCAGCACTTCGTCGGCCGAAGTCGACACCCAATACCCGCCCGAGGCGGCCACGTCGCTCATCGAGACCACCACCGGCTTGCCGGCCTTGCGGGTGACCTCCAGCTCGCGGCGGATCAACTCGGCGCCGAAGGCACTTCCGCCCGGCGAGTCGACCCGCAGTACCACCGCCTTGATCGTGTCATCGTCCCGCGCGTGCCGGATCAGCTCGGCGGTCGAGCGCCCGCCGATGACTCCCTGCGGTCCTTCGCCGTCGATGATGTCGCCCTGGGCGACCACCACGCCGACCTGGGAGGTGCGGTCGCCCAAGTCCGGCAGCGCGTTGCGATACTCCTGATACGAAACCTGGCGGAAGGTCCTGTGCTCCGGATCCTCCGCGCCGCGCTTGATCAGCAGCGCGCGCAGCTCGTCGCGCGTCATCAGCGCATCCACCAGCTTCTCCGACAGGGCGAGCTTGGCCAGATCGCCTCCGGCGGCGGCCAGGCGCACCGGCAGCTCGTCGATCATGTGGCCAATCGCGCCCGGCGCCAGCTTGCGCGCCTGCTCGACCTGCCGGGTGTACGAGGCCCAGGCGTCGTTCAACCAGAACGAATCGGCCTCGATCGCCTCGCGCGAAGGCGCGTTGTTCACGAACGGCTCGACGAAGCTCTTGTACTTGCCGACCCGGAACACGTTTACGGTGACGCCCAGCCGGTCCAGCGCGTCGCGGTAATAATTGCGATAGCCACCCAGCCCCGTCAGCAGGATCGCCCCGCTCGGGTGCAGGTAGACCTGGTCGGCGTGCGCGGCCAGGTAGTACTGGCCCTGGCTCATTTGTGAGCCCCACGCCAGCACCTGCTTGCCGGACGCCCGGAACCGGTCCAGCGCGGCCACGACCTCGTTGAGCTTGGCCATGCCGGCGTTGCCCAGGTCGTCCAGGATCAGCACCACGCGGGCGATCTTCGGATCACGCGACGCGGTGTCCAGCACCGCGACCACGTCGCGCAGCTGGGTCTCGCGTTCGACGCCGCCCAGCACCTGGGTCACCGCGGCCTCGCGGGCGCTGCCGCTGAACTGCTCGACCAGATCGCCCTTCAGACCCATCACCAGGGTGGTGTTGTCCGACAGGCGCAAATGGGTACCGCTGAACAGCGCAAAGCCCAGCACGAGGATGATCAGCAGGAACAGCACGTTCACCACCAGTCGCCGGGCCGCGTCGACTGCCCGCAGGAAGCCTCCGACGGTCCGGCGCAGCCATCCAGGGTTTGGGTCGGCCATGGGACTCTCCCAGCGCTTGTGGGTTCGAAGCGGGCGAGCTTAGCCCAGACGACGGAACAGCTGGCGCACGGTGCGCACCCGGGCATCGACATACGCGGCGCCGGCCAACGGACGCCGCGCGTGCGGAGTGATCCGCAGCACCGTCGTAAAGCCGGCCGCGCGGCCCGACTTCAGATTGGCCAGGCTGTCGTCGACCAGCACCGCGCGACGTGCATTGACGCGGCCCGCCAGTTTTTCGCGTGCCAGCACGACCCGCAGCATCGAAACCGATGGCTTGGGCCGGAACTGCCCGTGCAGGCGCAGCCGCTCGATCGAGTAACGCTCGCGGATATGGCGGTGCAGCCCGAGCCGACGCAGCACCTGACCGGCGTAGGCGCCGGGCGCATTGGTCAGCAGCACCTTGCGCCCCGGCAGCCGCGCCACCATGTGCGCCACTCCGCGCTCGATCCGCACCAGTTTGTCGACCCGGAAGTCGTGCGTTTCGCGCAGGAAGCGGTGCGGATCGACGCCATGATGGCGCACCAGGCCGAGCAGGGTGGCGCCGTACCGCCGCCAGTATTCGCCTCGGAGCTGGTCGGCCCGCTCCCGGCTCAGTTCCAGATGCTGCTGGACGAAATCGGTCATCCGCCGGTCGATCGCCGCAAAGATCGCGTCCGAGGCCTCGTGCAGCGTGTCGTCCAGGTCCAGGAACCACACCCGGCTTGCGCGCCGGCCGTTCAACGGTTTCACAGCAAGCTTCCCCTGTATTCCCCGTTTTCATTGGCTGGGGGAGCGCGAGGGGGCCACCCAGCCCCCTCGCAGCCGATCCTCCCGTTTTTCCGCGACCAGCTCCGATCGTCTTGAGGCTGAGGCTTCAACGGCGCCGCGGTGCGCGCTAAAGGGCGCCGAACCCCCTCGCAGCCGATCCTCCCGGTTTTTCTGTCACCCGCTCCGATGGTCTCGAAGCTGGAGCTCTGGCCGGCTAATGCGATCGGATCATGGTGCCGACGCCTCGATCGGTCAGGATTTCCAGCAGCAGGCAGTGATCGACGCGCCCGTCGATGATGTGCACCGAATTCACGCCGCTGTGCGCGGCCTCCAGCGCCGAGGAGATCTTCGGCAGCATGCCGCCCGAAATGGTGCCGTCGGCGAACAACTCCTGCACGCGGGCTGCGGTCAGGCCCGTGATCAGCCGGCCTTCGCGGTCCAGCACGCCGGGCGTGTTGGTCAGCAGCACCAGCTTTTCCGCGGTCAGGATCTCGGCGATCTTGCCGGCCACCAGGTCCGCGTTGATGTTGTACGACAGGCCGTCGTCGCCGAATCCGATCGGGGATATGACCGGGATGAACGCTCCGTCCTGCAGCGCGCGCACCAGCGACGGGTCGATTGCCACGATTTCGCCGACCTGTCCCAGGTCGTGCGTGCGGCCCGGATCGTCGCGGTCGGGCAGCCGCATCCGGCGGGCGCGCATCAGGCCGCCATCCTTGCCGGTCAGGCCGACCGCCTGGCCGCCGAAGTGATTGATCAGCATCACGAGCTCCTGCTGCACCTGGCCGGCCAGCACCCACTCGACGATTTCCATCGTCTCGGCGTCGGTCACCCGCATGCCCTGAACGAATTGCGACTTCTTGCCGACGCGCTCCAGCGCCTCGTCGATCTGCGGCCCGCCGCCGTGCACGACGACCGGCTTCATCCCGACCAGTTTCAGCAGCACGACGTCGTGCGCAAAGCTTTCCTTCAGGGGCTGCTGCGTCATCGCGCTGCCACCGTACTTGACGACGATGGTGCGGCCATGGAAGCGGCGGATGTACGGAAGCGCCTCGGAAAGGATCTCGGCCTTCAGTTCGGTCGGGATCTGCGCCCGGTCCATAGGTCGCGGCAGGAAGATGCGTTCGCGGGTATGCGATCGGCAGCGGGAAACTACGGCGAGTCTAGCATCGGGCGTGAAGGGGCGAGCTTCAGCTCTCGCCCAGCAATCGCTTCAATCTGCGCATGGCGGCCTGGCGCCGCCCGCCGGGGGTGACCGCGTGCGGGCCGGCCGGACGCTTGCGCGCGGCCACCGCGACCGGGTTGCGCGGCCGCAGCGCGTCGGTGCGGAACACCAGCTTTTGCCGGGTCTTCAGTCCCTTGGCCATCGTGCGGGCGGGTCACAGCACGTAGCGAGCCAGGTCCTCATTGGTCGCCAGCTCCGCAAGCCGCTGGTCCACGTAGGCCGAGTCGATCACGGCGTGCTGCGATCCCTGGCTGGCGGCCTCGTAGGAGATTTCCTCGAGCAGCTTTTCCATCACGGTGTGCAGCCGGCGGGCTCCGATGTTCTCGGTGCGCTCGTTGATCGTGAAGGCGATCTGCGCCAGCCTCGAGACCCCGTCGGGGGTGAACTCGAGCGCCACGCCCTCGGTTGCGAGCAGGGCCTCGTACTGGCGCACCAGGCAGGCGTCGGTACCGGTCAGGATCCGCTCGAAATCGGCGGCGGACAGGGATTCGAGCTCGACCCGTATCGGAAAACGCCCCTGCAATTCGGGCATCAGGTCGGACGGCTTGGACAGGTGGAATGCGCCGCTGGCGATGAACAGGATGTGGTCGGTGCGGATCATCCCGTACTTGGTGTTCACGGTCGTGCCTTCCACCAGCGGCAGCAGGTCGCGCTGCACGCCCTGGCGCGACACGTCGGCCCCCTGCACCTCGCTGCGGCTGGCGATCTTGTCGATCTCGTCCAGGAACACGATGCCGTTGGCCTCGACGTTGGCGATCGCCTTCAGCTTCAGATCGTCATCGTTGACCAGGCGGGCTGCTTCCTCGTCGACCAGAGCGCGCAGCGCCTCGCGCACCTTCAGCTTGCGCGTGCGGCGGCGTCCCGCGCCAAGGTTCTGGAACATCGACTGGATCTGCTGGGTCAGCTCCTCCATGCCCGGCTGCGCCAGCACCTCCAGCTGCGCCGACGGTGCCGTCAGCTCGACCTCGACTTCCTTGTCGTCGATTTCGCCTTCGCGCAGCTTCTTGCGCATTTTCTGGCGGGTGCCGCCATCGACGTCGCGCTCGGACTCGCGCGCCAGCGGGTCGCGCGGCGGCGGCAGCAGGACATCCAGCAGACGCTCCTCGGCCGCGTCCTCGGCGTGCGCGCGCACTTTGCGCATCTCCGCCTCCCGGGTCTGCTTGACCGCAATGTCGGCCAGGTCCCGGATGATCGAATCGACGTCGCGCCCCACGTAGCCGACCTCGGTGAACTTGGTGGCCTCGATCTTGATGAACGGGGCCTCGGCCAGCCGCGCCAGGCGACGCGCGATCTCGGTCTTGCCCACCCCGGTCGGACCGATCATCAGGATGTTCTTGGGTGCGATCTCGCTGCGCAGCGGCTCGGCCACATGCTGGCGGCGCCAGCGGTTGCGCAGCGCCACCGCGACCGCGCGCTTGGCGCGCTGCTGGCCGACGATGTGCTTGTTCAGTTCGTGAACGATTTCCTTCGGGGTCATCATCCGGGCGGTGTCACTCGAGCGTCTCGATCGTGTGGCTCTGGTTGGTGTAGATGCACAGGTCCGCCGCGATCGAAAGGGAGCGGGCCACGATGTCGGCCGGCTTCAGGTCCGTATTTTCCAGCAGCGCCCGCGCCGCCGCCTGTGCATACGGCCCGCCCGATCCGATCGCGACCAGGCCCAGCTCGGGCTCGAGCACGTCGCCGGTGCCGGTGATGATCAGCGAGGACTCGTGGTCGGCCACCGCCAGCATCGCCTCCAGGCGGCGCAGGATCCGGTCAGTGCGCCAGTCCTTGGCGAGCTCGACGGCCGAGCGCATCAGGTTGCCCTGGTGCTTGTCCAGGCGTGCCTCGAATCGTTCGAACAGCGTGAACGCATCCGCGGTGGCTCCCGCGAAGCCGGCCAGGACGCGCTCCTGGTACATGCGCCGCACCTTGCGCGCGGTGTGCTTGAGCACGATGCTGCCGAACGTCACTTGCCCGTCGCCGCCCATCGCAACCGAGGCTCCGCGGCGAACCGAAAGGATCGTGGTGCCGTGAAATTCGTCCATGGGGTGATTATGACGCCGCGGGATGACGCGCGCGCCCTCACCCCCTCCCCTCTCCCGCTGCGCGGGCGAGGGGCGATACAGCGTGCCCTTGGAATGACTTCGGATTTGCGGTGATCGGGGTGAGGGCGCGCGCGTCAGCCCGGTTGCGGCCGAGCTCCCCTCCCGCTGCGCGGGCGAGGGGCGATACAGCGCGCCCTTGGAACGACTTCGGATTTGCGGTGATCGGTCGCCCCTCGCCCGCGTAGCGGGAGAGGGGAGGGGGTGAGGGTGCGCGCGGGTCAGCTCAGTTGCGGCGGAGCTGGACTTCGGCCACGGCCGACACGCCGAGCAACTGCAGCAGCGCGCCCACCAGCGGGTTGACGTTGCGGAATTCCACCGTGGTGCCGAGCCGCTGAAGCCTGATCACGTGTCCGAGCAGGGACGAGGCCGCCGAGAATGCCATCCGGCGCAGGTGGCGGCATTCGACCATGACCCGCTGCTGGGCGCGCGCGCTGGCCATCATCCGGCCGAACATCGGCTCGCCGTCGCCCGAGATCTCTCCGCGCCAATCCAGCGGATCGAGAACGCTGGGGGCGGCGCCGACGGTGGCGCGCGTCTTGATATTGGCCGAATACGGCTCCCACGACGGCGGCGACACTTCGAACGTGATGCAGTACTGGATTCCGGTTTCCTCGAAATCGTTCTGCCGGTTCAACAGCCGCTGCACGTCGAGCAGCAGCATCCAGCAGGCATCGCTGCCGTCGCGCCGGCCCGGCTCGATCGCCGCCCGCAGCGGATTGACCAGCTGTTCGGCGCCCAGCACGATCAGTTCATGGCTGGCGCGCTTGAACGCGTTGAATACGCGCAGCAGCAGCTCGGCGCCGACGGTATCGACGGTGCGCGCATCCGAGACGTCCAGCGTCAGCGTCGCATTGGTCATCGCCAGCGCCTTGAGCTGCTCCAGCGGCTTCACGATGTTGGAACCGATGGCGGAGGGCAGTCTGACGACCGGGCTGTCCGTCTTCGGCTCGGGGCGCGGTCCGACCGGTTCGTAGTCGCTCCAGCCCGGCGTCGAGTGCTCGAAGCGCAGCGCGTACTGCATCGTCAGACGCTCGAAGCCGGCCTTGTCGCCTCGCTGCTGCAGGAATTCGAACAGCATCAGCCAACCGCGTTCCGCCGCAGCGCCCAGCCGGTCGGCCTCGATCGCGGAGCGCAGCACGGCCTCGGCGGCCTGGTCCTGACCGTTGGCGAACAAAATGGCCGTCTCGTCCAGCGCCGAGCTCGAATCGCTGGTGCCCAGTTCGATCGCCTCGATTCCGTAGCTGGTCGCGTCCTCGCCGGGGTCGAAGGGCTCCTCGGCCGCAGCGGGCGGCGGCGAAAGCTCCAGCTCGGGCAGCTCCTCGTCCTGCGAATCGCCCGGCCGCCCGGTCGAGACGGGCTCCGTCAGCACCGAATTGGCGGCGATGTTGTTGTCGCGGATCGGAGCTCCGCGTGGCCGCAGGAAATCCTGTGACATCTCCGATTCGATCGCATCGATCTTGGCCGCCGTGGCCATCGCCAGGCTGCGCGCCAGTTCGCGGTCGGGAATCGCGTTCTCGGTGGTGGCGAAGGTCGGTGCGGCGGGCGTGGAGGTGCGGTTCAGCGAGCGGTTCACCGGTCCGGCCAGTGGCCGGGCCAGCGAGCGCGCATCGTGCGAGGCGGGCCGTGCCGGCGAACGTGCCGCGTGTGCATGGGCGGGCGACTGTGAACCGCGCCCCGCGACTTTCTTCGCGGGCTTCGGGTCCTTCTTGAAAAACGAAAACACCACGTGCCGGGTCCTGACATCCAGTGCGAGTTGCGCGATGAACTTCGGTGCGGTCGCCCGGGAAGCCGGTGGGCCGTCGTAGACAAACCGACGGGCCGGACCTCCCTCATCGAGCCGTCCGGGTCAAATCGCTGCGATTCGGCCCAATATAACAATTATTCGGTTTCTTAAGGGTCGAGTCTCCGCCAGTTTACCGGCCGCCTTTAGAAATCAGAGGCATAAGGCCTAACCAATGCGAGGGGGACACCTTCAGCTAAAATAGGGGCTGCGGGGCAGAAGACGCGCGGAGCTAACAGCATGATCACCACAGCCACGACGGTAGGCGCCTACTTGCGGGATTTGCCGCCTGACCGCCGGGTCGCCATGGCGCGCGTTTGCAGCATGATCCGCCGCTCGGCGCGCGGCGTACGCGAAAGCATGCGCTACGGCCTGGCATTTTACGAGCTGGATGGGCCGCTGTTCGCGCTCGAATCGGGGCGCCGGCACATGTCGCTGTACGTGGCCGAGCAGGACGTGGTGCTGCGGCACAAGGATGCCCTGGCGGGCGTGAACGCGGCGCGCAGCTTCATACGGTTTTCCGATTTCAACCGACTGCCGCTCGACGTGGTGGAGAAGATCGTGCGCGAGTCGGTGGTGGCGCGCCGGGCGCGCGCCGCCAACGGATCGATCCCGACCCAGGCCGAGCTGCTCAAGCTATGGGCGATCAAGGAGCAGGCGGCACAAGCGCCACAGGCCGTCACGCGAGCGGTGGCGGCGGCGCCTGCCAAGCCGGCACTGGCGCGCGCGCCCGCGGCCAAGCGGACGGCAGCCCGCACGGCGGCGTTGCGGCGGGCCAATGCCTCCAAGACCTCAACGCGCAGCACGCCCGAGCGCCGCCCCGCGCGCAGTTCGTAGGTTAGGTGGAAGGCGGATCATTGCGCTCGTCGGGCGGCGGTTGCTCGCGCATCGACCAGGCCGGGTTTTCGGCCGGCTTGATGGGCGGCGGTTTTTGCAACCGCGCGAACCAGCGCCATCCGGCC
>Ga0210409_10000474_pt1 | contig 65514 bp, 65 predicted proteins | sample IncBWH17MmetaG_FD_161649 | JGI IMG/M metagenome (GOLD analysis project Ga0210409, IMG submission 161649) | Forest soil microbial communities from Barre Woods Harvard Forest LTER site, Petersham, Massachusetts, United States - Inc-BW-H-17-M | ecosystem: Environmental > Terrestrial > Soil >... | reverse complement strand
AGAGTGTCGGGCGCCCGAAAGGAATTGCTAACTCGTGGCACGCCGACTCTCGGGTCGGGTTAAGTTAGAGCCCGCGCCAACGCAGGCTACGACACCCTCTCCCAAAAACCAGATGAATCACCCGTGACGTGTTGCTCCCTCCAAAGAGAGAATTGGCTTTTGGTTCAAATTCGTAGTATTATTTTGGGGTTTCCTTTTCGTTGGCGCCACTGGTGAGAGGCTTTTGTTCGCTTGACGGTCGTTCGCCTTCTCAAATGGAACCTGTTGAACCTGTGCAAGCACGAGCGGAAGAAAAAGTCGAATCGGAACCTGGTGTTCTTGGGGCCGACATCATGAACCTCGAGAAGCACGTAGCGAATGCCGCTCAAGCACGAGGCCGGGTTGAGCCCCAGTTGCAGGCAACGCTCAATCTGATTCCAGCGCACACGTGGTTCGCCAACGCATCCGGCGCGCTCACCTTTCTGAACGAAAGAGGTTGCGATTACCTTGGCCTCCCGAAAGACCATCCTCTCCGGCTGGGCATCGGTACTGGCGCAGAGTGGGATTCCCATATCCCTCTTTTACATCCGGACGACTACGAGGAGTCACGTAGAGTCTGGTCAACGTGTCTACGCACCGGATCCGCCGGCCAAACGAGTTTTCGAGTTCGTAACGCTGAAGGAGGATACCGCTGGTTTCTCAGTCGTGCCGAACCCGTTAGGGCAAGCGATGGAACGCTACTGTATTGGATCGGTGTCAATCTCGACATTGAAGACCGGAAACAAGCAGAGTTATACCTGGCGGAGGGACAACGCCTGGCGCACATGGGTAGCTGGACCTTCAACGCGACTGGCTTCGACTACTGGTCTTCAGAGTTGTTCCGGATTTATGGGCTCGATCCAGGCGGTAAGGCTCCAACCGTGGAAGAATATATGGCCTTCGTACACCCAGAAGATCGGGAGTTCGTCGCAGAAACCATTCGGAAGATGTTTGCAGAAGGTCGCGGATTCGACTTCACGAAGCGGATTGTGCGGCCTGATGGAAAGATTCGTAGCGTGCGCTGCGTGGGGGTCCCATCAACTCACGGGGGAACTTCCCAGGGATTTGTCGGAACAGGCATAGATGTCACCGAGCAGGAGCGCATCCTGGATGAGTTGAAGCGGAGTGAGTTTTATCTGTCCGAAGGCCAGCGGCTCGGCCACGTGGGAAGTTGGTCGATCAACCCTTCAGGCTTTTTTGATTACTGGTCCCGGGAGCTCTTTCAAATATATGGCCTCGACCCGAAGAGGAAAGCCCCCACCATCGAGGAATATCTGGCGTCCGTCCACCCGCAAGACCGCGAGTTCATGGCGCGAATGATAGAAAGAATGCTGGCGAAAGGTTTAGGTTGCGATGTTAAAAAACGCATCGTGCGGCCCGACGGTAAGGTTCGGTATGTGCGGTGCGTCGGTATTCCCATCGTCGAAAACGGATTCTTGAAACGCATCGTCGGCACGGCCATGGACATCACCGAGCAGGAAGAATTAACTCAGGAACTGGGACGCCGCGAAGCCTACCTGGCCGAAGCCCAAAGACTTAGTCACACAGGCAGCTTCGGGTGGAAACCTGATACAGGCGAGCTTATCTGGTCAGCCGAAACCTATCGCATCTTTGAGTATGACCAAGCGGTCAGGCCAACAATAGACTTAGTGGTACAGCGTGCTCATCCAGAGGACCGCGCCGACGTTCAGTCGGTCATTGAACGTGCGTCCCGAGGAGCCTCAGATTTCGAGCATACCTATCGTTTGCTGCTGCCTGGTGGGAGAGTCAAGCATGTCCACGCCCTGGCTCACGTAACACAGGATGCATTCGGCAACCGCGAATTTGTGGGCGCGGTGACTGACATCACGGAACAGAGGCGGGCTGAAGAATCGCTACGGGAAAGTGAGTCCTATCTGGCAGAGGCGCAGAAACTCAGCCACACGGGCAGTTGGGCCTGGAGTCCCGACACCGACGTCAGGTATTGGTCGGAGGAATGCTACCGCGTTCTGGGTTTTGATCCACGGGATGGTTTGCCCCGATTCGAAGAATTCATCAAGCGAATTCATCCCGACGATCAACCGGCGTTCCGGGAATCTGCCAAGAGGGCCGCGCATAACAAGTTAGACGAAGAAGTGGATTATCGCATTGTGCATCCGGGTGGCGCCGTCAGGGACATTCACAGCGTTGGTCATCCTGTTTTCAGCCCGTGCGGCGATCTCGTTGAATTTGTGGGCACTGTGATCGACATCACTGAGCGCAAGCGGGCGGAGGAGGAGCTGCGGCGTCGCGAAGCGTATCTAGCGGAAGCGCAAAGACTCAGCCATACCGGGAGCTTTGGTTGGAAATATGGTGCTATGGACGAGTTGATTTGGTCTGAGGAAACTTATCGCATCTGCGGTTTCAACTCCTCGATCAAACCGACACACGAAATGGTTCGTGACCGAGTTCATCCTGAAGACCTTCAGGTGTGGCAACAGGCCCTTGACAGGGCCGCGGAAGGAAAAGAGGTTGATTTCGAGAATAGGTTGGTAATGCCTGACGGCACGGTGAAATTCCTGCACACGGTTGCTTACGGTGTCCGAAAAGACGGAAAGTTTGTCGAATTGGTCGGCACTGTAAGAGATATCACGGAACAAAAAGCTGCGGAAAAAGCTGTCCGGCGCAGCGAAGCCTATCTGGCTGAAGCACAGAGACTCAGCCATACGGGTAGCTCGGCCCATGATCCCGCAACCGGGAAAATTCACTACTGGTCGGAAGAAACTTATCGGATTTGGGGCTTAGAACCACAACAACCGCCTCCAGACAAGTCAATGATGCTTAAAATGATCCATCCAGAGGATCGTGACCTGGTGTACGAACAGTACCTCAATGCAGTGCGTGAAGGGAAGGACTACGACCAAAAGTGCAGAATAGTTCAATCCGGCGGAGCAGTTCGGCATATTCACGTTGTTGGGCATCCGGTTTTCAGCGCGGGGGGAGAGTTAATTGATTACGTCAGTACTCACATGGACATCACCGAGCGCAAACGTGCGGAGGACGAGCTGCGCGCCAGCGAACGCAAGTATCGCAATCTGGTAGATACAACTCCGGCATTAGTTCACACGGCTTTACCTAATGGAGACCTCGACTTCTTTAACCGTGGCTGGCTGGAATATCTCGGTCTCTCTATTACGGATTTGCTCGGCTGGCGATGGACCGCACTGATTCATCCTGAGGACGTGGAAGAGATGTTGAACAAGTGGCGGGCATCGCTTGAATCCGGACAACCTTTCGTCGCTGAGTCGCGCGTGCGGCGGGCTGATGAGGAATATCGTTGGTTCCTTCATCGTAAACAGCCACAACGTAACGAAGCTGGAGAGATCGTCAAATGGTATGGCTCGAGTATAGAAATCGAAGAGCGCAAAATTGCGGAAGAAGCCACCCGGCGTGGTGAGGCGTTTCTCGCAGAAGGTCAGAGGCTCAGTCACACGGGGAGTTGGGGATGGAACGCATCGACAGGAAAATTGACATGGTCACAGGAACATTTCCGAATTCTCGGTCTTGATTCTCAAACTACCAATCCCTCCCTGGACATGTTTTGGGAAAGGGTTCACCCCGACGACAGGATTGGCTTGCGGCGCACCTTTGAATCTGCCATTCGAGATAAAAGAGATTTTGAGCAGGAATTTCGGATTGTCACTCCGGATTGGTCCATCAGACACCTTCACGGCGTGGGGCACGCTGTCTTGAACAAGGCGAATGAATTGGTGGAGTTTATCGGTTCAACGATGGATATCACCGAACGCAAGCGTGCTGAAGCACGGGCACAAAGCCATAGAGAAGCCATCCAACTGGCCTTAAACGCTTTTGTCGAGAAATTGGACGTTAACCGCTTCCTCGGCGACATCATCGCGGAATTGAACAAACAATTGCATGCGAAATCCTGGGAGCTTTGGCTGTTTGACGAGGCCATCAGTGCTTTACTGCTGCACTCATCCAGTCATCCGACCGAACACTTCAACCCAGAATTCGGCAACAAGAATGCCCGCCCGCTGGAAGAGTTGCAGGGCCTCTGGCGAATCAAGGATGCGGCCAGAGCGCCTCAAATCCTGGAGCTTTCTTCCCAAGAGTCTTTGCTCAGTCGGCGACATGCCGAATCGCTCACGCGGCGGGGAATCAAAACTCTCATGATCGCGCCGCTGGTTCTTGGAGAGCAGAATCTGGGATTCCTCGAATTGCATTTTCAGTCGCAAACCCAGTTTAGCTCCGATGACCTTGAGCTGGCCCAGGCCCTGGTAAATCGTGCGGCCTTGGCCTTGCAGCTCAACCGGCTGACTCGTCGTGCCGAGGAGTTGGCGGTGACCGAGGAACGGAACCGTCTGGCGCGGGAAATTCATGACACACTGGCCCAGGCGTTTGCTGGTGTCGTCTTGCACTCAGAAGTGCTTGGCGCTTCTTTGGCAGTCAGCAAGCGGCGCAGCGCAAAGGCCCTGTCGCAAATTCAGAAGCTGGCGCGCTCCGGCCTGGAGGAAGCACGCCGATCGGTGCAGGCGCTTCGGCCAAAGGCGTTGGACGGTACTGCGCTGCCCGAGGCATTGGAGCAAGCAGCACTAAGACTCTGCGAGGATGCGAAGCTATCATGCCAGTTCAGGCAACGCGGAAAGAAGATGCATCTCTCCGGAGAAACCCAAAACGCATTGTTTCGAATTGCGCAGGAGGCGCTGGCCAATGTGGTGAAACACGCGCAAGCCAAGTCGGTTTGCATCACCTTGGAGTCCCAGGCGGGCCGGGTCCGCCTGAGTATCAAGGATGACGGGATTGGGTTGGCAACCGCCAAACGCCCGGATCAAAGCCACGGTTTTGGCATGGGCACAATGCGTGAGCGCGCCCAAGGCATCGGCGGCCGGTTCCGTGTCGAGAGCCGTCCTGGCAGGGGAACAACCATTCGCGTCGAGGTGCCTTCGGCTGTCAACCGATCAAAAAAGAAAGTGAATCAATGAAAAAAGCGAGAATCCGGATCATGGTGGCAGATGACCACGCCATAGTTCGTGATGGAATTGTTTCCATCGTGGCGGGCGAAAAAGACCTGCAATTGGTGGCTCAAGCTGCCAATGGTATAGAAGCCGTGGAGCTCGTCAAAAAGCACCTGCCTGATATTCTTCTCCTGGACCTCAGGATGCCCGGCAAGGATGGGTTGGAGGTGATTGCGCAGATTCAGTCTTTGCAACTGCAAACCAGGGTAATCGTGCTGACGACTTTCGAAAGCGAGCAGGATGTCCACCAGGCGCTCAAGGCCGGAGCTCGGGGTTACCTGCTCAAGGACACACCACGTCCCGAACTACTGGATGCGATACGCCGAGTGCATTGTGGCGAAACTTGCATCCCGCCGCGCATCAGCCAAAAGCTGGTCGAAAAAATGAACCGCCCAGAATTGACAGACCGCGAGGGCGAAATTCTAAGGCTCATTGCTGAAGGCGACAGCAATAAGGCCATCGGGGACAAACTTGGGATTACTGAAGGGACGGTGAAGACCCACGTCAAGGGATTGCTTAAGAAGCTTCACGTTCCCGGCCGCACCGCCGCAGTAAGAGAGGCCGTTCACCAGGGTCTGATCCATCTGGGATAGAGACGAGCGATAGTTGGGGTCTTTCGCCCAAATCAAAACGCGCTCTTTCTAAAGGAAGAGCGGCGGCTCATCCGTTCGCTAGGGAGCGGAACCCGTCTTCCCGCCAATGGCACTGCAGGGCACATGATACCATGATGTCTTGTGCAAGAATTGATAAAACTGCAACGCCAATACTTTGATGGCAACGCCACGAAACCTGGCCTCCGTCACCTACCCGCTATGGATCGCTCGTTTAAGTCCATCGCGTTTCCGGTGCGCAAGGTCCAGTCTGACGAGCAGATTCAATGAGATTCTTCGGACCCGATATCGAGGCGCAAAGGGTTGAGATGTTTAAGCGCATCCCGATCTTTCACAAGTTGACCCGGAAAGAGATTCTCGAGGTGGGCGAACTCCTTCACGAGCGGGTCTATGAAAAGGGCGAAATACTCTTCGACGAGGGTGATGCCGGGCATGGCATTTACATTGTGGTCAGCGGCAAGTTTCGAGCCGAGCCGAACAGCGAATTGCTGAAAACGGCTGTCCTCGAATTCGGCCCCGGTGAATTGGTCGGCGAACTTTCGCTGTTCGATGAAGCGCCGCGCACCGCAAAAGTTGTCGCCATTGAGCGCACGACAGCAGTGGCTCTGTTCCAAGCAGAGTTTTCCACGCTGCTGATGAAGAACAAAAGCATCGGCGTAAAAGTCCTGGTCGAAATTGCTCGCACCCTGAGCTTGCGAACGCGGCTGCTGCTGCAACATCAAAGACATTTTCCCAGCTTGTGGAAACTGTTCGGGAATCTGGTGCGATTACTCTGTTGGCGAACATCTTAATCGCCACACTGCTGCTTTTCCTCTTCCAAAAGATACTCTGGCTTGTCGTGCCGGCCTTACTATCGCTGATTCTTTATTATTGTTTCCGGCCCGTTGTGGAATTCCTCGTCATTCGCGGGATACGTCACGAAACCGCCGCAAAGCTTGTCTGGGTCGTGCTCCAGTTGACCGCGTCGTGCTTAGTTCTAGCTGTAGCCCTAATCGTGCTTGCCAGGGCCGAAACATGGCAAAACCAACTCAATCATTACTTTGGTGGTGGACTGGATTTGATCCACAAAACAGGTGAGGCGCTCGAGAAGGTGGTTCCATCTCTGAAACAAATCCAATTTGGCGCGCAAGTGGAAGACCACATCCGGCAGTTCACCAGCCAGTTCGCTGAGAAGAATCTTCTCCCCGTCCTGTTACAATTGGTGAAATGGCTGCCGTCGTTACTTCTCGTCCCCTACACGATTTATTATCTCTTGAGCGATTCCACGCGGTTGAAAAAATACATCATTTCAAGCGTGCCCAATGCGTTTTTTGAAAAGGCGCTGTTGCTGTTTTCCCGGCTGGACGCCAGTCTTCAAAATTACTTTGGCGGGCTGCTCCTCTTGACCCTGCTAGATACCCTATGCCTTGCGCTTGGGCTTCGGATGGTCGGAATGGCAAACGCAGTATGGCTGGGATTTGTCTCCGCTGAACTGGCTTGGATTCCCTACCTGGGCTCGGCCATCGGCTGCATCGCGATCTTCCTGATCGCCGCGACAGATTATCCTGAAAAAGCTTGGATGGCTTACGCCTGTCTGGTTTTGTTTGTGACCGTTCGTGCGCTCGACGACCTTGTTTTCGTGCCGCTGACGGTCGGACGCAAACTACGGATTCATCCGCTCCTGGGTGTCTTGATGATGTTTGTTGGTGCGACAGTCGCAGGCGCAACCGGCCTTATGCTTGCTCTCCCTTTGTTCGGTGTGGTGGCCGTGTTTGGGGAAATTGTTTCTGAAGTCGTAACCGATCCGAAACTTATCGCGCGATATAGAGCTGCGCGAAAACTTGCTTTCTCATCGGGCACTCCATAAGGGGTCATCGCCCAGGGATGCCTCCAAAGAGGGAGTCCGCAATCCATCTTCAAGCCGGTTTTATTATCTCTACTTGAGCAATTCAAAACCCGCCTGACGTGCGATGGTTATCATCCGCGTCAGTGCTTATGCTTGCGGGGTAAGTTGGCATTTTTGAAAAGGTCATTACAGCTAACGCATATCGATGTGAATGAGAACGAGCAGGATTTATCCCGTTTCGGTTGCGGCCTTGTTGGTCGTTGAGATGGCCGGATGTGCCACCGGGCCGGGAGTTTCGTTTGATCATTCTTCCGATGTACTCACTGAATTGAAAGCGCCGTCGTTATCTGAAAGGCCATGGCAGGCTCCGGATCTAAGAAATTTCGCCAGCGAGCTGGCGGGCCCAAAAGAGACGGAAGCCGATGCCCGGAAGGACTATGAACTTGCCGAACTCATCGACCTTGCTGAGCGGATCAATCCCGAAACCAAAGTGGCGTGGGAGCAAGCCAAGCAGGCTGCTTCGGCGGTCGGGCTGGCTCAAAGTCAGTATTATCCCGTTCTCGCTCTGCAGGCTGCGGCCAAGTATGCCCGCGAGCCGGTGCCTGTTCCACTGTCACCGACCAAAGGCGGCTTCCTGGACGTCGAGGAACAGGAAGTGTCACCAGCCGCCACTCTGGAGTGGGTGCTGCTCGACTTCGGACGGCGGAAAGCGGATGTGCGTGCGTCGAAATATCAATTGCTGGCCGCCAATCTCGGTTTCAACGCGCGCCACGAGGAAATCGTGTTCAAGGTGCAGAGCGCGTTTTACGAATTATCCAAGACTCGTGGCCGGATCGATGTCGCGCAATCGTCGCTGGATTCGGCCGTCAAAGTTCAGGAAGCGGCCGAGGAGCGCTTCAAGCTGGGCTTGGCCACCGCTCCGGACGTCTCGCAGGCGCGGCAGCAGGCGGCGCAGGCGGCATTTGATATGGAGTCAGTTCAAGTTGAGGAACGCGACGCGCAGGTATCCCTTGCCGAAGCCATCGGGATCACGCCGACAACACCTTTCGGAGTTGAGGATTTCTCTCGATTGCCAATGCCCACCGATCTGGAGGACTCCGTCGAAAAGGTCATTGATCGAAGTCTGGAGCAGAGACCGGACCTTTTGTCGAAGGTGGCGGCCCTGCGCGAAAAAGAGGCGGATATCCGCCGCGCGCGCGCGGCGTATTATCCTACTCTTACGCTCCAAGGAGCAGCCGGCGGAGCCTTCGATCGCGCGCAGATCGACACGGATGGCCAAAAACTACCTTGGGCCTCAACCCAGCAACCGAGCTGGGGTATCGGCTTGGCTCTAACCTGGCCCATCTTCGATGGCGGCGCCCGCAAACGAAAACTCGAAATCGCCAAATCGCAGCGTGAAGCGGCGAAACACGATTTAGTTGACTCGCGGGACAAGGCGATTTCCCAAGTCTGGCGGTATTACAGTGATACCAAGTTGGCGATTCGGCGGTTGGAGGTCGCAGCGGCGCTGGTGGAGGCTTCGCAGAAATCTTATCAGCAGACATTCGAGGCGTATCAGAATGGCCTTAGCAGCCTGGTCGACGTTCTCGCTGCGCGACGCGAACTCAGTCAGGCCCGCTACACGCAACTCGACACACGAGCCACCGTGCTCCAATCCACCGCGGCTTTGGCCTTTGCCTCAGGTGATCTGGGCCCACAACTTCTCAATCGAAATCGAAAACAGTGAACAAATTGCTATGAATTTAAGGTCGACGCTTTTGAAGTCACTTCAGGCGGTGCCGACAGCCGGAAGCGGCGGTCGGCTTGACCGCTGCCGTGCCGCATTTGCTGTGCTGGCCGCCTTGTTTCTCAGCGGTTGCCGCGGTGCGCCCTCAATCAACGTATTGGGCTCGTTCTTTCCTGGCTGGATGCTCTGCATGGGATTGGGTCTCTTGGGGGCACTGGTGTTTCGACAAGTCTGCATCAAGACAAATGTCGAGCCCCATCTAGTGCCGCGTCCCCTGGTTTACCTGTGCTTATGGGGGCTGGTCACGCTGTCTTCCTGGCTGCTCTTCTTCAGGAGTTAACATTATGCCGAATCAAACAATTCCTGCAATGGAGGCCAATCGGAGAAGGATCGGCCGGGCTATCAGCTTTGCAATTATACTTGCTTCCGTTGTCGTCGCAGTCATTGCGGTTTGGGCTTACGATTACCGGCCTCAGACCGATGACGCTACGATTCGCGCCAACTTCATCGGCATAGCTCCGCACGCAAGCGGGCATATTGTTGAGTTGCACGTCAAGGATAACCAGTTCGTGAAGGAGGGGGACTTGCTGTTTGTCATTGATCCGCGGCCTTATGAGCACGCGGTGGCCACTGCAAATGCCCAGTTGCTGCTGGCGCACAAACAGGTGGATGGCGCAGAGAAGGCACTCCAGGTTGCCGATGCCTCCATTGCCAGGGCGGAGGCGCAACGCGCGGCGGCGGAGGCGACGGTTCACAGGGCCGAGGCCGACTTCAAGAACTCCGACGATCATCTCAAGCGGTTGGAGCCACTGCTGGCCAAGGATTTTACGACGACCGACCAGGTTGAGGCGGCGCGGACAAGACAACTCATCGCAGCCGACGCCGTCGAGGAAGCTCAAAAAAATCTCATCGCCGCCATCGCTGGGGTAGGGCAGGCAAAAGCCGAACGGCTACGGACCGAGGATGCCATCGGCCAGGAAGGTGATATGAACGGACACATCGCGCAGGCGGAGGCGCAATTGCGCGAAGCGGAATTGAACTTGGAATACTGCCGCGTCCGCGCGCCATTCAGCGGGAAGATTGTGAATTTCAACATTTCTTTGGGTGAGTTTGCGCGAGTCGGCGTGGACGTTTTTACGCTGGTGGACACGCGGACGTGGTATGTCGTGGCAAACTTTCGTGAAACCCAGTTGAAGCATATTGAGGAAGGAGCGCCGGCGGAGGTTTATCTGCAATTTAAAGGTGGAAAAAGGTTCAAAGGAAAAGTCGTCGGTCTCGCGTGGGCGGTGGTTCCCGAAGATGGCACCAGCGCCATTGGTCTGCCTAGCGTGCCGCGCAATCTCGACTGGGTCCGCCTGGCGCAACGTTTTCCGGTGCGGATTCAGGTGGAAAATCCCGACGACAATTTCCGCGTCGGCGCGTCATCAGTGGTCACCATCACCGGCTCGGCAGCAACAAAGCGCTAAGATTGTGAACTGCCGATGACCGCCAATCCCGCAATTCCATGGTTGAGTCCATCTCGGTTTTGGGATCTTCTGTGGCGCGAGATGGCACCCACCCCGGAACGCTGGGCGGCGGCTTTGCGCCTCACGCTATCATGCCTGATCTGCACCGTTCCGGTCATGGCGTTTCATTTGCAACAGCCACTCATCGTGATGATCCTCATGTTTGCTATTTCAAAGGAGGACACCACCACGACTTTGCTCGGGACAGTCATTGGCATCATCGGCTTCACAATAGGTTGTGCAGGCTTGCTTGCATTTTACTTGTGCGCACTCGATCTGGAATGGCTGCGTGTGTTGGCGGTACCCGCGTTCATCACATTGGGACTTTTCCTGAATCGTGTCTTAACTGTCGGGGCACTGGGGACAGCTATCAGCCTTCCGTTAGCGATCGGAATGATCACCCCGGATACAGTTTCCTCGCACGAATATCTCAACCGCTACCCATTCTACTTTTGGTGGGCGGGAGTGCTGGGCTTGAGTGTAAATCTTGGAGTTCAATATCTGTTGAATCCGAGGACTTCACATTCGATGCTCATTCACGGATTGGCAGCCCGGCTCGACGCGGTCGAGGCCATGCTCCGTCGGCGGGCGATGGGGGAAACAAAAACCCCGTCGCGGTTCTCAATCAGCTCTTTTGCCTTTAGCGGTGCGGCGGAACAACTGCGTCTGCTGAAACTGGCCGGCATGATCGAGCCCGTGCTCAAACGGCGCCAGTTGGAACTCACCACACAGATCATTTTGATCGACCGGCTCGTCACCGCAGCAGCGGCCTTGGAAAACCGTCCCAGGGCCGACGGGAACGATTCCGAAAAAAGCCGGCTGTTGCGCGTGGCGGACGCCTGTGCGCTTTGGCGCGCAGCCCTTAAGGAACATCGCGCGCCGAATCTTTCCACGCTGCCGCCGGAGGAAGGAAGCGGAGATCCCGGCCATGAGGCACTTCCCCTGCTGGCCGAAATGGAACGCGTCGTTCAATTGCTGCCACAGGCATATCATGCAGACAAACTGCCGGACGAGTTGAGGCTGCCGCCGGTCCCAAAGGGCGGCGCGTTAGCGCCCGATGCTTTCACAAATCCCGAATACATCCGTTTTGCGGTTAAAGGCGCGCTGGCCGGATTCATCTGTTACCTGATTTTCACGATGTTTGCCTATCAGGGGATTTACACTTCGGTCATCACTTGCGTCGTTTGCTCACTTTCGACCATCGGCGCAAGCGTTCAAAAGGGAATTCTGCGCCTTGCCGGCGCGGTTATCGGCGGGCTGCTGGGTGTAGTTGCACTGATGTATATCTTCCCGCATGTCGATTCCCTCGGAGGATTTTGGTTTCCGTTCGCCGCGGTCACGGCCCTGGCGGCTTACGTCCATTTTGGGGGCCCGAGCATTTCTTATTGCGGCTTTCAGATCGGCCTCGCCTTCTTCAAATGTGCTCTCCAGAGTTACGGGACATACACTGAGCTCAGAGTGGTACGCGATCGCTTTGTGGGAATCGCTCTGGGTCTAATCGTCTTTGGAGTCATCAACAGCCGGCTTTGGCCGGTCAGCGCGTTAGAAACAATGCGCGCGAAATTGGCAGACATCCTTCGAGTGCTCGCCCGCCTGGCCAGCTTGCCCGATGATAACGAAAGCCCCATACCGCGCCTCGCCGAAGCCTATACGTTGCGCCTGCAGGCATATAAAGATTTTGCTACTGTCGCCGAGCTGCAGGAAAGCTCGAAGTTCGAGCCTGGTGAAGAGGTTCGTGACCGTCTTGAGGCGGCAAGCGATAAGATGAAGGCACTTCTTCTTCACCTGTTGGCGATCGTTCAGCATCGCGCCGACTTGCGGCCGGATGCCGTTCCTGACCCATTGCGCACGGCGTCCGTGCGCTTTCGAGCAATGCTGGCCGATCTGCTCAGTAATCTTTCCGACCGGCTGGCAGGCAGGACCGTACTCCCTGTGGCAGATGTGCAGGCCGCGCTCGTGGAGCTTGAGCGGACCATCGCCGTGCAAATCAATGGTGTACGCGACACCGCTCTTGCCGCTCAAATCCGCGGCCGACTGGCGCTGTATCAAGAAACCACACGCCTCGCGGTCAATCTTGCCCGGTTGCAAGTCTGATAAATGGTCGCTTCCGCCGTCCCGTCCCTTGGCCCAATTGCAACTCAAGCGTCGGTAGAGCCTTAACCTCTACCGAAAGAGAGACTCCAAATTCTGCCGCAGGGCCCATAGCACGCGGATCGATTCGGATCGATGCTGCTTTGTATGAAAATGCTCATAGCTCAGAGAGAAAATGATTACCTGGACTCCCGGTTGGGAGGTGGACGCTCGGTCGATGGGGTCCATGGACGGACAGTCATTGGTGCCGCCATCAAGTACCTATAATGCCACGGAACCCAAAAATTGGCCCTCAATGGGCCAGTGACGCATGACAGCCGCTCCGCAACACGAACTGGAAGCCCAGGTGCGGATTACGCCTGACGGGATGGCACAGGTAATTCTGCGTGGCCGCTTGGATGCACAAACGGTGCCGTGCTGCTGGAACGATCTGCAGCCATTGCGCCTTGCAGGGACCAATAAGCTCGAGGTGGACGCGGCTGGTTTGACCTTTTGCGACAGTGCCGGGCTGGCTTTGCTCCACTATCTGAACTTGGGAAGAATGGCGCCCCAGGCCGCGGTTTCCGTTATCGGATTAGAGCCCGAGCTGGAAAAGCTCTTTCGCGGGTTCACGCCCGCAGACTACGAAGCCTTCCATCGGCCGTTGCGCAAGGGTCGACTGTCACTGCCTGAAGAGGTGGGAAACGCGGTTGCAGAAGTAACGACTGACCTTCGTGAACAGGTCGAATTTCTTGGCAGTGTCACTGGTAAACTGCCACCGACACTCTTGGATCGGAAACGAATGCGTTGGTCGGAAGTCAGGCGGGTTTTTGAGTCGGCTGGTGCCAACGCCGTGCCGATCGTCTCGCTGGTGAGCATACTCGTCGGCCTCATCATAGCGTTTGAGTCTGCCCAGCCGCTGGCACAGTTCGGCGCGCAGATCTACGTGGCAAATATGATCGGGCTGGTCATGGTGCGCGAGTTGGGACCGTTGCTGGCGGCAATCCTGCTCGCTGGCCGCTCTGCTTCGGCGTTTGCTGCGGAGCTAGGCACGATGAAAGTGAACGAGGAATTGAATGCGTTGGAGACCTTTGGCCTCGATCCGATGCGGTTTCTGGTTCTGCAACGTATCACGGCCGGAATCCTGTTGACTCCGTTGCTCACATTCTACGCCACCTTTATGGGCATTCTCGGCGGCGTGGCGATCACCATCGGGTTAGGCTTTCCACTCTCACTCATCCTTCACCAGCTATCGTCAAGCGTACACCTGAGTGATGTCGCTTTGGGCGCGGCCAAAGGAATCGTGTTTGGGGCGATCGTTTCCGCAGTGGGTTGTATGCGTGGATTGCAAACACACCAAGGGCCCAGCGCCGTTGGCGTCTCAACTACCCGCGCGGTGGTGACGAGCATTTTGCTGATCATAATCGCGGACACCGTGTTTTCAGTCCTCTTCTTTTTCCTGACACGATGAACAACCTTCCGGAATCCATCATTCAGGTCCGGGGCCTGAAAGCCGGTTATGGGGAAAAGGTCATCCTGGAGGACATCAATTTCCAGGTCCGGCGCGGCGAAGTGTTCGTAATCCTGGGCGGCTCGGGCTCTGGGAAGAGCACGTTGCTGAAGAACCTGATCGGACTCTATGCACCGCTCGCAGGCGAGGTTTGGATTGAAGGAAGCGATCTTGTGGTGGCCAAAGACGACGAACGCCTGCGGCTGCTGCGCAAGTTCGGCGTCATGTATCAGAGTGGTGCTCTGTTTGGCTCGATGACCGTTCTCGAAAACGTCAGGCTGCCGCTCGATGAGTTTACCCCGGTGCCTGATGAAGTGAAGGAGTTGGCAGCTCTCGCCAAATTGAAGCTGGTCGGCCTGGGCGCGGCGGCCCAAAAACTGCCCTCTGAGTTGAGTGGCGGCATGCAAAAGCGGGCGGCTATCGCAAGGGCGATGGCGCTCGACCCGCGCATCTTGTTCCTCGATGAACCCTCGGCTGGACTTGACCCCGTTACCTCGGCTGGTTTGGACCTCTTGATCAAAGAGTTGTCTCATCATTTCGGAATTACGTTCGTGATCGTCACCCACGATCTCGCAAGCATTTACGCCATCGCCGACCGGGTGATCATGCTCGACGGCCGGACTCGATCGATCATCGCGGAAGGCAAGCCGGCCGAACTTCGCGCGAGCTCCACCGATCATTGGGTGCGCCAGTTCTTCAACCGCGAACCAGATTCAGCCGAATTCGAACACCAACCGTCAACTAAATGACCAAGCTCACCAACAACTTCAAACTCGGGCTTTTCACTCTAGGCGGCCTCCTGCTGCTGGTAGCCGGCCTTCTTGCCTTCGGTGCGCGCAGCTATTTTGTACGCACGAGCTTGTTTGAGACCTACATCAGCGGCGAGGTGCCCGGACTCGCGGTTGGCTCTCCCGTTGAACTCCGGGGTGTACGCGTTGGGAAAGTCCGAAAGATAAACTTCTCCTGGAATGAATACGAGGAGACCGATCCAAGCTACGTCGTTGTCGAATTCGAGATGCGAGATGACGTAACCCCCCTGCCACCTGGCGCAGCGCGCAGCCAGTTGCTCCAATCCGCAATTAATCGAGGTCTGCGAGCGCGCCTCAAAAGCCAGGGCATCACTGGAACAAGCCTCCTGTCGATCGAATACCTGAATCCGACCGAAAACCCTCCGGCGCAGGTTCCCTGGAGGCCGAAGCACATCTATATCCCCGCAGCGCCGGGCCAACTCGGTGAACTGCTCGCCTCGATCGAGAGAACCCTGCGGAACATTGAGCGCGTGGATTTCGGTGCCCTGAACCAATTGCTGCAAAGCGACCTGAAGTCGGTGGGCCAGGTCCTGGACCGGGCGAAAGAGGTAGACTTTGGGGCCCTCAGCACGAATGCCAATTCTCTGCTAAGGGAATTGCGGTGCAGCAACAATAAACTCCAATCCTTCATCGTAGATGCGGACGGGACGGTGAAGCGGATGAAGCTGGAGAAGTTGGCCCAGGATCTGGATGGGCTTATTGGTGAGGTTCAGGGGACTGTCGCAGGGCTTAAACCCGGCCTGGTGAACATTGATTTCGACTCGCTGAACCAGACACTGGCCAACGCGCACCGAACCCTGGACAACCTGGATGACGTGCTGCTTGAATTAAAACAATACCCCTCGGGCTTTCTGTTCGGAAACCCACCCTTTCCCGTCAAGGAAGTTCAGCCATCTAGCAGGAAATAGCCTTGTTGGCACGCTTAATAAAATGAACACTTCACGTTCACCATCCGATCGGCTCTCAATTCTGTTCAGGACGGCCATTCTCGTTTTCGCTTGCGCTCTAAGCGGGTGTCTCTCCAGGCCAGCTTTGAAGAGACAAACATTCGCCTTTACAATACCGGAAATGGCCCCGACAAACGTCGCGACTGCTCGTGTGCTAGGCATACGAAACTTGGAAATCGCTGCCCCGTTTGAGGGACTGCCGCTGGTGTACCGCACGGGAGATTATTCCTACGTGCGCGATCCCTACGCCGCATTCTTGGATACTCCCGCCGAGAGCCTTCTCGTTACAATCCGCGAATGGCTGCGCGGCAGCGCAAGTTTCTCCGCGGTGATCGAACCCGGCAGTTCTCTCAAGCCAAATACACTTGCCGAGATCAGGGTTACACGACTCTACGGCGATTTCCGTCGGCCGCAACAAGCGGCTGCAGTCTTGAGTCTGCGCTTTCTGTTCTTTGACGCGACGAATGGCCTCCCCGGAAAAGTCCTGCTGGAACGGGAGTATGCGCGGTCTGTTCCGCTGAAGTCAGCCACGCCGGCCGCGTTGATGGAGGGCTGGAATCGGGCTTTGACGCAGGCTCTTACACAAGTGATTTCCGACCTTCGATACTCGGAAGGCGAAGAGCCCAGAGAACGGGCGCAGTTAGACCCCAGGAAGGCCCCATGAAGCTTTTCGTTGCTGGCGTGAGCCATCGAACGGCACCCGTCGAGGTACGTGAACAACTCGCGGTTACACCCTCACGGCTCGTCGAGGAAACTGGCCGTTTGCAGGAGGAGGGCCAACTCGACGAAGTCGTTTTGCTCTCCACCTGCAACCGAGTGGAAATATATGGCGTGACGCGAGATGAACCGCGCTCATCGGATTCGCTCTTGACGGTGCTGGGCTGCAGTGAGCTTGACCTTCGCCTGCATGGTTACTTCAACGAAAGCATTGAAGCCGCGCGCCATCTCTTTCGGGTTGCCAGTGGTCTCGATTCGATGGTGCTGGGCGAGACAGAGATTACCGGCCAAGTGAAGACCGCGTATGAAGCGGCGCGCGCGGCGCACCTCACTGGCCCAGTGCTGAATCGGGTATTTCAAAAGGCGTTTCAAACCGTGAAAGAAATCCGCACCCAAACCAGCATCGGTCGAGGCGCAACCTCGGTTGGCAGCGTCGCGGTCGAGTTGGCGGAACGGATTTTTCGTCATGACCTCTCACAGCACAAGGTCATCATCATCGGTGCTGGTCAATTGGGTGAGACATGTGTTCGTCATTTTGCGAAAAAGGGAGCACGATCGATTCTCGTTTCTAATCGCTCATTCGATCGGGCCATTGAATTGGCCAGCCAATTTGGAGGCGAGGCGGTGCGATTTGAAGAAAGCCTGGAAGCAGTGACCCACGTTGACATTCTCGTAGCGGCGACAGGCTGTCCCAATACTTTGTTGCGTCGCGTGGACGTCGAAAGCCTGATGCGCAGACGAAAGAACCGACCGTTGTTTCTAATCGACATCGCTGTGCCCCGCAACATAGACGCGCACGTCCAATCTCTGGAGGGCGTTTACCTTTACAATATCGACGATCTACAAGCACTCGTGCGCGAGAACGTTAGGTCTCGGCAACAAGATCTCGCGAAGTGCGGCCAGATCATCGACGCGGGGGTCTCGGCAGTGATGGCCAAGCTCGTCCTCGAAATTGAGAAACCGCAGCTCTTCCTGCGACCCCGTCTTTCCTTCCTCCCGACCTAAACATCCCTCGAATGAGGCAGCCGAACAACCGCCGCAGGTTCAATAGAAGATTGCCGGCCACTGAGGTGACCATCCTCGTGAATGGAATTCATTTGAACCCGGCCTGCTGTGGGACCTCGTAAAGCGGTGGGCATGTCATGAATGCTACTTGGCGTCGATTTTTCCCAGGTGGTTCGGCTGGACAAGGGAAAATCTCAGAAACCGATTCTCGGGCCAGTTCGGTTGAAGTCCAATGTGAGGCCTGCCCATTAAACCAGGTAAAAGCGGGTGTGGCTGTACGAGTCAAAAAGCTTTGTGCATCGCATGACATGCAAGTCCGCCTCCGCGAGCTTGGGTTTTGCGAACAGCAAATCATTCGGCTTTTGGCGACGCAATCCAACTGCATCTGTCAGGTATGCAATGCTCGCTTGGCGATCAGCCAGCAATTGGCACGATTTATTATTGTCGAACCACTCCGGAGTCCCTCCAAAGAGGTAGCCCGAAACCCGTTGGAGGCTCAATGGCAATAAGCTCTTCCGTGCGCTAAGACTTTACCATCGCAAATATGCGCAGAATTCAAACTGGAATATGGAAGCAGGACTTACGAAATGCAGCGCCCAAAGGATGCCGTGTCACCACCGGCTGCACCTAACGGGCGATCGCATCCGACGGAATCAAGCATGAAGTCGATAACCTGTAATATTCCCGGCTCACTCTACGAGGCTTTACGACGGCGGATGGAGACCGACAAGGCAACCTGCGATCATGTGGTGTCTTTGGCTCTGTCACGATACCTGCGCAAGCCCATCCATACCCTGTTCCAGGTGTCCACCTCCGCCGCATTGGTTGAAGGGTTATATCAGGGCGCAGTGCGAGTCTCACGCCTGCTTCGTCATGGAGATTTTGGGCTTGGAACATTCATCGACCTCGACGGAGAAATGGTCGTGCTGGATAGCATCTGTTATCGAGTATCGTCCAGCGGCACAGTCGGAGTCATTGAGGGAGACCGACTGATCCCATATGCTGTTGTCACCCGGTTCACTGCGGAGTTCTCAAAACAGTTCAATCACATTGATAGCCTCAGCCATTTGGTCTCCGTTTGCGATGAACTTCGTGACTCGGACAATGTCTTCTATGCCTTCCGGGTTGAGGGTCGTTTTTCGCTCGTGAAAACCAGGGTAATGAAAGCGGTTTCCGAGGGCACCACCCTTAAGGCGGCAGCTTCCGGACAGGAGGAATTCCTCTTCGAAAACCTGAACGGAACTCTCGTTGGACTTTGGTCCCCAGGCTTCGCCGGGTCATTCAGTGTTCCCGGATATCACTTTCACTTTCTCTCGACCGATCGACAAAGAGGAGGGCACGCGCTTGAATGCAAGGCCCTGGACGTCACCGTCACAGGCTGCGCGATGCTCGAGATGCATGTCTCCCTGCCGGAGACGGAAGAATTTCTGAAAGCAGATCTAACGCACGATCCTCAAGGTGATCTCGCAAATGCTGAACGGAATCACGAGTCATAACCATCAAGACGCAGCTAAGGAGCAGAACATGAGTTCAACAACCAGAAAGACTGGCGCTCAGGTAGTGGTGGAGTCGCTTGAAAAGCACGGGGTTCAGTATGTATTCGGAATCCCCGGCGCGAAGATTGACAAAGTGTTCGACACGCTGCTGGGCTCCTCGATAAGGACCATCGTATGCCGTCACGAACAGAACGCGGCTTTCATAGCTGGCGGAATCGGAAGGCTGACCGGCAAGGCGGGTGTTGCGATCGCCACTTCCGGGCCTGGTGTGAGCAACCTTACAACTGGTTTAGCGACTGCGAACAGTGAAGGCGACCCGATGGTCGCGCTAGGCGGCGCCGTTGCTTCTTCGCAGAGCCTTAAGCAGATTCATCAAACCCTCCAGGCTGTTCCGCTCTTGAGACCTGTGACAAAATTCTGTGCAGAAGCGAGTTCGGCGGAATCCATAGCAGAGGTCATGGCGAATGCCTTTCGAGCCGCTGAGTCTAACCGCCCGGGCGCCGCGTTCGTGAATCTTCCGAAGGATATCATGGAGGGCGATGCCAAATGTGACGCCTTGGACGTTTCGACGAGCCCAGCATTCGGTCCGGGCGGTCGGCAGTCGCTGGACCAGGCCTCCCGGACTATCAATACCGCGAGGCGTCCCGTGATTCTGCTCGGACTCCTGGCGAGCAGGCCCGAAAATGTTACAGCCGTCCACGCGTTCTTACGGAAGACGCACATCCCTGTTGTCGGGACGTTTCAAGCTGCCGGCACAGTCAGCAGTGATCTGTTTCAGAGCTTCGCGGGAAGAGTGGGACAGTTGGACAACTCACCGGGAGATGAGCTTCTTGCGGTCGCGGACGTGATCATCACGATTGGCTATGATCCGGTCGAATATGACCCATCCATCTGGAACCATCAGCGGACAGCGAAGATCATTCACATTGACTCGGTTCGAGCTGATGTCGACAACTTCTACTCTCCGGAGGTGGAGGTCCTGGGCGATATCGCGGCGAGCCTCCTGGCGCTCGAGGCGCTTGTCAACGCCGTCGTTCTGACCCCAGACGTTGACCGGTTTTTCAAAGCGCTTGCGTCGAAGCGGGCGCTGAGACTGGAAGACGCGCATCGATACACAGGCAATCCTGTGCATCCACTGAGGATTGTCAGCGAGTTGCAGGAATGGCTCGCAGATGATGTAACGCTTTGTCTGGATATGGGATCTTTCCATCTTTGGATCGCTCATTTCCTCTTCAGCTTCCGAGCGCGCCAAATTCTAATCAGCAACGGGCAACAGACATTGGGAGTGGCGCTCCCATGGGGTATCGCATCCTGTCTCGTAAGGCCGCATGAAAAGACTCTGTCCATTTCTGGTGATGGCGGATTTTTGTTTTCCGCGATGGAACTCGAGACGGCGGTCAGACTAAAGCTCAACCTCGTGCACATGGTCTGGATCGACGGAACCTATGACATGGTGGCGACTCAGGAACAGGCCAAGTATCAGCGCTCCTCCGGCGTGGAATTCGGCCCGGTCGACGTAGTCAAGTACGCGGAAGCGTTTGGTGCGAGCGGCCATATGATCAATTCCCCCGACGAGATCGGCCCTGTGCTTCGCAAGGCATTCGAAATATCAGGCCCGGTTCTGCTCGGAATCCGCGTGGATTACAGCGACAACCACAAGTTGTTCGAAAAGGTGCATGAACATCTCCTCATTTGACTCAAACAAGAAGTTCAGTGGCTACAGTATTTATTGAAACCGTTCCAAACCTCACACTGCGCGACGCTGCCTTGAAGCTGGGCTTTCTTACCGCCGAGCAGTTTGACGAATGGGTGCGGCCTGAGGATATGACGCACCCTTTGCGACAGAACGGGCAGAAAGTTTAGTTTGACACTGCCGAGAACAACTGGAGCCAGAATGACCGGATGCGAACGTCGATCTCCACATCAATCGAACCGCGACTGCTGGCGCGGGTCGTTTTCTGGTTGTCTCTCCTCTGCGCCGGCCGTGGCGCCTCAGAGCAGGCTCCCGCTTCACCGGACCATCCTTGGCATTCGTCCGTTGAAAAGGAATTTCAAAGCGAGGGGCAATCTCTCCGCACGTCCGCCTTTTCCATCGCCCCGGATAAAAGCTATTCGTTGGCGGCGCTGATAGATCTGGCCGAAATGCAAAATCCCGAAACCAGATTCGCGTGGGAACGCGCGCGCGCCGAGGCTGCCGCTCTGGGCGTCGCGCAGAGCGAGCTCTATCCAGCTTTGGCTGTTACTGCGATCTCTCAACTTAATCGCGGATTGCACTTTTCCGGCATCAGCATTGACCGTCAAACGATCCAGAGCTTCGAGGGAGGGTTGGACTTAAGCTACACAGTCTTTGACTTCGGCGCTCGGGCCAGCCGAATCAGCGCTGCCAAGGCAGAAGTGCTGGCGGAAAACTTTGCTTTCAACGACGCGCACCGCCGCACCATTCACGACGTCGAGCAAGCGTACTATCAGCTCCTGAATGCCTCCGGCCAGTTGCAAGCCGCCGAAGCAAGTCTCACGAACGCTCAGGCCGTACACCAGGCCGCAGAAGACCGCTTGGAACATGGCCTGGCCACTCTGCCGGACGTCCTGGAAGCACAAAGTGCGGAGGCGCAGGCCGAATACGAGTTGCAGGCGGTAGCAGGGGCCGAAGATATTGCGCGGGGGAATCTGGCAAAGGCACTTGGAATGCTTCCGACGCTTCGGATTCACGTGCAACCGCTCGACCAGCTTGCTACTCCGGAGTCGCTCTCCGACAACGTCGAAAAGGCTCTTGATCGGGCCTTTCAACAACGGCCGGACCTCATGCAGCAATTGGCCGAAGTGCGTTCGGCAAACGCAAGAGTCAAGGAAGCCGGGGTTGCGTTCTACCCTACGCTGAACCTCGATGCTGCGGCCGGCGGTCAGGCGTTGTATGCATCGCAAGAGGCGCATCGATGGGTCCATTCGGGAAACTGGGTCGGCGGGGTGGGCCTGAGCCTGACCTGGTCTCTGTTCGATGGCGGTCTTCGCAAAAGCAAACTGGCTCGCGCGAAAGCCGATGTCCGGGCATCCCAGGCCACGGTCAATGCCGCGCGGGACGCAATCGCCGACGAGGTTTGGACCGCTTACTCGAACTTGCGCACCGCCTTTCGCCAGCGGCAATCGGCCAGCGCGCTCCTTTCTGCCGCCGACCAATCGTATGCCGCCTCTCTGGATTCCTACAATCACGGCGTTCGCAACTTGCTGGACGTAACTGCCGCACAGCGCAGGCTGGCGCAGGCCCGCTCAAGCGATGTCCTGGCGCGCACGCAGGTGCTGGCTTCAGTGGCCGAACTGGCGTTCCGAACCGGAGATTCAATCCAACCAACCGCAAAAAAAAGCAGACCATGAAAAAGAATCTTGCATTGTTGCCTTGGCTCCTATCCGGTTGCAGCCGGGCCCCTACCTTTGACATTATGGGCTCCCTTTTTCCTGCGTGGCTGGTTTGCCTGATGCTCGGCATTTTGCTGGCCGCCCTCTCCCGATGGCTTCTGCTGCGCCAAAAAATTGCCGTCGGTCTGCCCATTCTGGTTTATCCAAGCCTCGCGGGCCTGTTCACGTTTTTGTTCTGGTTGATCTTCTTTAGCTGACAAAGGAGCGATGCGCTATGGGTGTCGAAACTGATCCGAATTCCAGAACCGTGGCCGGCAATGGCGGCGGCCAGGTCGGTCAAACGGACATCGAGGCCAAAACCGGCCAAGTGTCCAACCGCCTCACCTGGGCGGCTCGAGAGGAAGGCAATTCCCGCAAGTTGGTTGGGCGCCGGTTGGGGGTTGGCATTGTGGCGGCCGCCGCGGTGCTCGGCCTGGTTGTGCTTTACAAGACAAAGCACCATCCACGGACTGACGACGCGACCGTGCTGGCGAATTACATCGGAATAGCGCCGCAGGTCGAGGGCCCGCTGGCCCGGCTTCCTGTCCGCGACAACCAGTTCGTCAAGAAAGGCGAACTGCTCTTTGAAATTGACGACCGCCCCTATCAATACGCGTTGGAAAAGGCCTTCTCGGATCAGGCGGCACTCGAAGGTCAAATCGTTGATGAGACGCGCAGAATCGCCGCACTCAACAGCGCCGTTTCCGTTTCCGAGGCCAACATTCACGGCGCCGAGGCCGATGTGACCACGGCAGAACAGGGCGTCAGCCGCGCGCAAGCCGAATGGGCCTATGCCAGCAACAATTTGCAGCGCCTGGAGCCTCTTCTGGGCAAACATTTCGTCACGGTTGACGAAATAGACAAGGCAAGAACAACAGAGATCACGCAGCAGGAAGCTCTCCGGCAGGCGCAGTCCCAATTGACGCTGGCGCAAGCGCGGTCGAAGTCAGCCCGGGCGCAACACGAACAGGCCGTCAACGCCGTCACCACGCTCGAACCGCTCATCAACCAGCGCGGCGCCAGAGCCGCTGCCTTGAAGAAAGCCCGCTACGACGTTGATAATTGCAGGGTTTATGCCCCCTTCGACGCGCGCGTGACCAACCTCACCATTTCCGAAGGCGCCTACGCCCACGTCGGCCAGCAGATGTTCGTTTTGATTGATGCGCGCCGGTGGTGGGCCGTGGCCAATTTCCGTGAAGGGCAACTCGAGCACATCAAACCCGGGATGCGGGCCGATGTCTATGTCATGTCCAAGCCCGGCCGGCGCCTCCTCGGCTTCGTGGACAGCATCGGTTTTGGCGTCACCCCTGATGCGGATGTGATCGGGCGCTTTGACGGCGGCCTGCCGGATATCCAGCGCACGCTCAATTGGGTACACCTGGCTTCGCGATATCCCGTGCGCGTGCGGGTCGAGAATCCCGAGCCGGAACTGTTTCGGGTTAGCGAATCCGCGGTAGTGGTCATTCGAGGGAATTGAGCATGGAGGCGGTGGCACAGTTCGTAACCGAATGGCCGCGCCCGCTGGTCTGGTTCCGGGGATTTCTCAAAGAGGAGCTCGCACCGTACCCGGGAAGAGCCGTTCTGGTTGCTCGGATGGTCATTGCCGCAACTCTGGTCATGCTCATCACCATGACCTTTCGTATTCCCTTCAACATGCATGGCACGATCTTTACCTTCACCATCTCGCGCGAAAGTCCTCGAGCGACGCTAAGAGCGGTGAGGACAACAGTCATCGCCTTTAGCTTCGCTGCAGTATATATTCTTACAGGAGCGACCCTTTCGCAGGGCAACCCGGGGCTGCGCTTTCTTTGGGTCATCGGGTCATTGTTCATAATGTTCTATGCAATTCACACGATGACCGACTACGCGGCAGCTACCGGCTTCGGCATTTTGATCGCAATCACACTTCCGCTGTGGGATATGCACATTCCGGCGGAACTCAAGGTGGAAGGGACGCTTTGGGCGTTCGCGGAAACGGCGATGGCGTGCGGTATTACCTTGCTGGTCGAGCTGGCGTTCGCCGCGTTAAGGCCCGGGGATGATCTTGTCCGCTCGATTGCAGAGCGCCTGGCATGTGTTGAGGAGTTACTCAAGAACTATGCCGCCGACGGCTCAGTGGACAAGAGGTGGGAACAGCAGATCACTCATTTGAGCATGGTGGGGACCTCGAGGTTGCGACGCCTCTTGCGGCGTTCCACCTCTTCGCTGCAGTACCGCGAGCAATTGAGCTCAGTTGTAGCGCTGGCCGGAAGACTTGTGGACATCGCTGCCAACCTGACATATCTCAGAGCCCACGCTTCTGAAGACGATCGGAAGCGAATGCGGCGGTTGGCTGAGAATATCGCCGGCATTCGTGGCGCCTTGTTGAGGCGGAGCGTTCCACCGCCGATTGAATTCACTGGTGAGAGCGAGGCCTCACAAACCGTTCCCCTTTTGAGCGAGATGGAGAGAACCGTTTCTCTGATCCCCGAAGCTGTTGCAGGTTCACAATCGCAAGGCGCGTACCCGCCCCTGCCCTCAGACGATCCGCCATCGAGGCTTTTTGTTCCGGATGCGGTAAGCAGCCCTGACCACACCAAATTCGGATTGAAAGGCGGCCTTGCGGCCAGCCTTTGTTACATCATCTACACTTCGCTTGACTGGCCGGGCATTAGCACGGCCGTTGTGACCTGCGTGTTGACAGAGCTCACCACCATCGGCGCATCCCATCAGAAACAGGTTCTAAGAATTAGCGGGGCCATCGTGGGGGGCTTTATATTTGGCATGGGAGCGCAGATTTTCGTTTTGCCTTACCTCGACTCGATTGGCGGGCTCACACTCCTTTTCATAGCCGTCACCTTCCTCGGGGCCTGGTTCGCGACGTCCAGCCCGCGCCTCTCCTATTTCGGGGTCCAGCTCGCACTGGCGTTCTATGCTGTCAACCTACAGGATTTCACAATAGAGACCTCGCTGACATTCGCACGGGATCGTGTGGTCGGCATTCTGCTTGCCCTCTCCATGATGTGGCTCGTGTTTGACCAGTTATGGGGCGCACCGGCAATCGTCGAAATGGAAAGGGCAATGGTGTCGCTCCTCCGCTCCCTGGCCAAACTGGCTCGTGCTCCAGTTACTGGTGGCCAGTTGGCTGCCATCGAACAGAGCTTCGCGCTTCGTGAAACGATTAATAACGGCTTCGATAAAGTCCGGGCGCTTGCTGACGGAGTTCGGTTCGAATTCGGGCCAACTCGACAGCAGGCCCTGGCATTGCGAAGCCGAATTATTGGCTGGCAACCGCAACTGCGAATGCTCTTCATAACGCGCGTCGCTTTGCTCAGGTACCGCCTCCAGCTTCCTGGTTTCGAATTGACCGGAGCGCTTCACCGCGCCCAGCAGGACTTTGATGAACATCTGGCAAGAACGCTCGAGCGCATGGCCGACGGGCTGGAGAGTAAGCCGAATGACTCGACCGACGAACTGGAAGTTGCCTTCGCGCGGCTGACGGAAACTGTCCGCTCTTTCAGTCCGGCTGTCCGGGAGGGAATGCTTGCCCAACAGGTGAAAACGTTTGCTGTCCTGTCCGAAAGAATCACCAACCTGGCCCTTTCGCTCACAAGAGCATCCAGAGGATCGCTCCGAGGAGGTAGTTGAAAAGCCGCCGCAGGTCCAATGGAAGGCTGCCCGCCCGTGCGGTAAACCATCCTTGTGAATGCAATTTATTCAAAATCGACTTGCCGCACGGCCCTGAGAGGAGATGTGCAAGAGATAAATGCCACTGAGCAGATCGTCGCGCATGTGGGCGGTATGGTGCGCGCAATCATCCGGCACCGCCCAATCAACTGGACGTTTCACTGGCGGGGAATTTGCCGCGCCATTCGCCCAACCCTGGCCTCGCTCGAAAGGGGGAGGGAAAAGTCTGGCGCAAGCCCAATAGCTCTTAACACCTCCACACCCTAAGGTTTTAACCGAAATGAAAATGACTAGCACGATGAATACGCCGCCCATGTTGGGTCCGATCAAGTTTCGATTGTTGCCGAAGAAGTTGATGACAAAGACGCGACCCGAGCATCACCAGAAGAGATTATTCGTTCCTGTCCACGCATTCGAGGTTCTCGATTTCCCAGTGCTAGTGCGACCCGTCGAAGCTCGGGGAAACGGGGTGTGGGACAGCAGTGCGCGGCTCATTCGCCTTTAAGGGAGGGAAAGCGCGTGGATGCTCTGCTTAAGCTGATGATAGTTACCGTGATCGTTCTAATCCTTTGGAGCGGCTGCCTGAGGGAGGGTAAATGAAAAGCATTGCGCTTTATTGGGAACTCGCCAAGCCCCGAATTCTTTCAATGGTGCTGGTAACGACGGCGCTTGGTTTTATCCTTGGCGCACGGGGGGTCGATTCTGTTTTTCGTTTGTGTCTCACATTGCTTGGGGTGGGGTGCGCCACTGGGGGGGCCGCGATGTTGAATAATTACCAGGAACGGGATCTGGATGCGAAGATGGTGCGGACACGCGGCCGGGCTTTGCCCGCGGGATTCATTGAACCTCACAGCGCGCTGACTTTGGGAGTCGGCCTCGTTCTTTTCGGCGTGCTCTTGCTGGCATGGAAGGTAAATCTTTTGACTGGCTTCCTGGTGCTGATGGCCGGATTCCTTTATGTTTTGGTTTACACCCCGCTAAAGCGAATCACCTGGCTGAACACATCATTCGGGGCAATCCCGGGAGCGATTCCACCCATGGCGGGCTGGGTCGCCGCGACAGGCGAGCTCGATCCAGGCGCGTGGGTGCTGTTTGCTATCCTTTTCGCCTGGCAGCATCCGCACTTCTACGCGATCGCTTGGATATTTCGCGAAGATTACCGCGCGGCGGGCTTCAAGATGTTGCCGGTCGTCGAGCCAAGCGGCAAACGCATGTCTCGCCAAACGATTGTATTCTCGATTCTTCTGCTAGCCGTCTCGCTATTGCCAACCGTAGTCGGAGTGACCGGGAGACCCTATTTCTGCGGAGCGTTGTTGGGCGGTCTGTTCATACTTGTGGCTGCCATCCGTTTTGCGCGCGAACGAAAGCGGGCGGACGCTCGGCGACTTCTAAGGGCTACCATACTATATCTTCCTGCCCTTTTGCTTCTCATAACGTTGGACGCCGGCCTATGACCAACCCAACACATTCCACCGACCGTACGAGCGCAATCTACGTATGCTAACCGCCCTGCTTGTACTCACAATTGATCTCCTCTTTTTCGGTTGGCTTTGGAGTGAGTAACCCTGCTGTCGCATGAAACCAAAAGTTAAGCGAAATCAGGGAGGCGACCGGGTTGAGAGAGGGGCACCGGAAATGACGACGATCCTTCCTCTGTGGGTGTTCTGGATAGCAACTGTTGTTATGCCGCTGACCCTTTCCGCGGCGGAAAATAGCGACACTTCGTTGACCACGAGCATTTTTGCCCCCGAATCCACACCCGCACATTCCATCATGCGATTGTCCGTTTTCGTGCTGGCGATAACCGGCACCATATTTGTGGTCGTGTTCAGCCTGATTGTCTATGCGGTCGTGCGCTTCCGCCGCCGCCCCAATGATGACGGGAAAGAGCCGGCACAGGTTTATGGCAGCAACCCGGTTGAAATGGCCTGGACTGTTGTGCCGGTCATTATTGTGGTTGTCCTGACTTTGACGACGGCACGAATTATTCACGAAATTCAGGATGCTCCAAAGCCGCCGGGCGCTCTTGATGTGCAGGTGATCGGCCATCAATTCTGGTGGGAGATTCGCTATCCGAAGTTCAGCGTCGTAACGGCCAATGAAATGCATGTGCCCGTAAGTCTGAGAGAGCATCCTACACCGACCTTCCTTGACTTGCGCTCTGCAGACGTGGTTCACAGCTTCTGGGTTCCTCGACTCGCCGGAAAGACCGAGTTGGTTCCAAACAAGATCAATACGATGTGGATCGAGCCGGAGCGAACGGGTCTATACCTCGGGCAGTGCGCCAAATACTGCGGCACCCAACACTCGTGGATGTTGTTGCGCGTCTATGTTGACACTCCTGACGAATTTGCCCGTTGGCTGCAAGAGCAAAAAGGGCTCGCCGCAAGCGAGCCTGCGGTTGCGGCCGGGCGCCGCATTTTCGAGCGAACCGCCTGCATCAACTGTCATGCCCTCAATGGGACTGTTGGAACCGGCCGATTTGGCCCTGACCTAACCCATCTGATGAGCCGTGATACACTGGCTTCGGGTGTGGTCAAGAACACGCCCGAAAACCTGCGGACCTGGATCAAGGCTCCTGATCAGTTCAAACCCGGAGCGTTGATGCCCGCTATGAACCTGAATGACCAAGAGCTCGATCAATTGGTCGCTTACCTCGCCACGCTGAAATAGCCATGGATTCGATTGCAAATCAACCGCTGGACCTTGATTCATCCACCCCTTCGGGGACAACCACCTCGGGCAAGAGTCTCCTCGCATGCCTGCACGAGTGGATCGTAACGGTCGATCACAAGAAGCTGGGCATAATGTACATTCTCTACGCACTGCTCTTCCTGGTGGTCGGCGGGGTCGAGGCCATGCTGATTCGGCTTCAACTGTCTGTGCCGAACAACCATTTGGTTGGCCCGCAGAGCTTCAACCAGCTTTTCACGATGCACGGAACCACAATGATCTTCCTAGCAGCCATGCCGTTCATCTTCGGCTTCGCGAATTATTTGGTGCCGCTGATGATTGGAGCGCGCGACATGGCGTTCCCTCGATTGAACGCGTTTGGCTTCTGGCTTACTGCCTTTGGAGGCTTGCTGCTCTACTTCAGTCTCGTCGGCGGAGAGGGAATGACGGGGGCAGGAAGCGCGCCCGACGTAGGTTGGTTCGCTTATTCGCCGCTGACAAGCAAGGCCTTCTCTAAAGGTCACAGCACGGACTACTGGACACTGGGCATACTCATCGGCGGCTTTGGGAGCATCGCCACGGCGATAAATATCCTGACGACGATTTTGTGTTTGCGGTGTCCGGGCATGACCTTGATGAGAATGCCACTGTTAGCGTGGCTCTACCTCGTTGTATCCGGCATGGTGCTTTTTGCCATCAGCCCGCTTTCGGCCGCCCAGATCATGCTTCTATTGGATCGCTTTCTTGGCGCGCATTTTTTCGACACCCAAGCCGGCGGCTCCGCGGTGCTGTGGATGCACTTCTTCTGGATTTTTGGCCATCCCGAGGTGTACATCCTGGTGCTCCCCGTTTTCGCCTTCGCGTCGGAGATCATTCCCGTTTTCTCGCGCAAGGCCATTTTCGGTTATCCGGTTATGGTAGGGGCGACAGTGGCTATCGGTTTCGTCAGCGTGGGCGTTTGGGCGCATCATATGTTCGCGGTGGGGATGACGTCGATGGGCAACACCTTCTTCGCGATCTCAACGATGCTCGTCGGAGTGCCCACCGGGATCAAGATCTTCAACTGGATCGGCACCATGTGGGGCGGGAAGATTCGCTTCGCGACCCCGATGCTTTTCAGCATAGGGTTCCTGGCTCAGTTCCTGATTGCCGGACTGACGGGCATCATGTTGGCGGCTGCTCCCTTCGATTGGCAACTGACGGATTCCTACTTTGTCATCGCTCATTTCCACTACGTCATCGTTGGCGCGATTGTTTTCATGATATTTGCCGCGGTTTACTATTGGTTCCCGAAGGCGACGGGAAGACTTCTGAATGAAAAGCTTGGCAAGTGGCACTTCTGGCTGTTTCTTATCGGTTTCCATCTGACGTTCGACACGATGCACATCCCGGGCATTCTGGGAATGCCGCGCCGCATTTATACTTATGGAGCGGACCGTGGCTGGGGAGCGCTCAATTTGGTCTGCACCGTCGGAGCGGTTTTTCAGGCTCTGGGATTGCTCGTCTTCGTTTTCAACATCATTCGCTCTTTGCGGAAGGGACAGCCGGCGGGGAACGACCCGTGGGATGCCTGGACCCTGGAGTGGGCGACTACTTCTCCTCCGCCGGAATACAACTTCGCCAAGGCTCCCGTCGTAAGGAGCCGTCGCCCACTCTGGGACCTCAAACATCCCACGGACCCGGATTGGAAATACGAATGACCCCTGTTGCCAAACTATGAACGCTTCAGTTGCCAGCATTTCGCCCCAGGCAGTTGCCTTGCCCTCGTTGTCGAAAGGCCGTGTTGGCATGATAGGTTTGATCCTCGCGGAAAGCGCCATATTCACCATTTTTGTGGTGGCGTACCTCTTCTATCTCGGAAAGAGCCCTGGCGGTCCATCTCCTCAACAGGTGCTTGAATTGCCGCTCATTAACACCATTTGCCTGCTTTCCAGCAGCGCAACAATTACGTTTGCCGTGCGGGCGCTCGGTCGGGGCCGGAAAGATTTGTTCCGCATTTGGTGGTTCGCCACGATTGCTTTAGGTGCGTACTTCCTGGCAGGGACGGCACACGAGTGGGATCGCTTGATCCACCAAGGGCTGACGATCACCACGAACCTATTTGGCACCACCTTTTACTCGCTGGTTGGTTTGCACGCGTCCCACGTGGTCGTGGGTTTGCTGGCGCTGACCTTGGTGCTGGTGTTTGCGTTGCGCGGAGCCGTCAAAACCGAGCATGTGGAACGCATCGAGGTGCTAGCGCTTTACTGGCATTTTGTGGACGTGGTCTGGGTCGTCGTCTTCACCGTTGTTTATATAATTGGACGCTAAGGAGGAGGGAAATCAAAATGGACTTGGAAAGACTACCAGCGACAGCAAGCGTGATTCATGTGCCCGCCCCGACAGGTTGGCCAATGACCGCGGCGTTTGGGTTTTCACTGATCCTTGCCGGCCTGATTACGCACCCGCTGGTGAGCGCGTTTGGTGCGGTCACTTTGGCTATGGGCTTGGTCGGTTGGTTCCGTGCCGTGCTGCCCCAAGAGGCCCATGAAACCGTGCCTGTTGAACTCGAAGCTGGCGCGGTACTAAAGCCTGGCCGCGAGGTGGGGCACTTGCAGGTCGGCGAACAAGGTCATCGAGCCAGATTGCCGTTGGAAGTTTATCCTTACTCGGCGGGCATTCGCGGTGGGTTCGTGGGAGGCGCCGCCATGGCTCTGCTTGCAGTTCTATATGGCCTAATTGGCCATAAGAGCATCTGGTATCCAATTAATCTCCTGGCCGCAGCCGGGTCTGCGAAGTTATCCGCCATGAGCTATCAACAGCTTTTGGCTTTCAACGGCACCGGCCTTGTTCTAGCCAGCATCATCCACATTGTCGCTTCTGCTTTGGTCGGACTGCTCTATGGCGTTTTGCTTCCCATTTTCCCGCGGCGTCCGATCCTGGTGGGCGGAATTATCGCGCCACTGCTGTGGTCTGGCCTGCTCTACACGGCGCAGGACATTATCAATCCGGCGTTGAACGCCCGTATTGATTGGCCGTGGTTCATGGCGTTCCAGTTCGTTTTTGGTGTGGTAGCTGGGCTGGTGGTGGCACGACACGACCGCGTGTTCACACTGCAACACCTGCCGGTTGCCGTTCGCCTCAGAATCGAAGCGCCAGGAATCATGGCAGAGAAGAACGGAGAGGAGCCCAAGCTATGAACTTACGTGTCAGTTTCCTGGGGTGCTGCCTAATAGGATTGCTCGTCTGCGTGGGCTGCGGCCGCCTGCCGGGAAAACCAACCGCTGCTGATGTTGAACTCGAGCCCCGGGAAATCCGCGACTTTGCAGCACTCTTTCGCCAGAATTGTTCCGGTTGCCACGGGGCGGACGGCAGGGGTAACGGGGCCCTGGCGCTAAACAATCCAACCTATCTGGCCATCGTGAGCGACGACGCGCTACGGCGCGCAACGTCATACGGAGTTCCTCGCACGCTCATGCCCGCCTTCGTCAAAAGCGCCGGGGGCACTTTGACCGATGAGCAGGTTGAGATTCTCGTCCGCGAAATGCGTGCTCGCTGGAGCGGGCCTGAGGGAGTTGGTAACGTAACGCCTCCTCCGTACGAGTCCCGCACGCCAGGTGATTTGACCCAGGGTGCCCAGGTTTACGCTATCTTCTGCGCTTCCTGTCACGGCTCTGACGGCAGGGGTACATTAGAGGGTAGCTCGATAGTGGATGACTCCTACCTTGGGCTGGTCAGCGACCAAGGTTTGCGCACGCTTATCATTGCTGGTCGCCCAGACCTGCGGCATCCGGATTGGCGCAGTTATGTTCCAAGCTGCGCAATGACAGCGCAAGAGGTGACCGATCTCGTTGCTTGGCTGGTCTCAAAACGCGCCACTTATCCCGGTCAACCATACGCCAGCAAAGAATAACTTCACATCTGAGAGGACACTACTTATGCCTGAACAAATTCTTGACCGCGAGTCCATAGCCGAGCGCAACGCTGCCCCGCCTCCGAGGCGTATCTCACGCCGGAACATGCTCATGACCCTCGGGATCGGGATCAATGCCGTGGCAGCCGCACTATTCTCCATTCCGATTATTGGGTACATCTTTGCCCCTGCGCGCCGAAGGGAGATGCGGGCCGATTTGGCCTGGGTTTCTTTGGGTCAGATCACACAATTTCCCGAAGGTGAAACACGTCTGGGGACCTATCGCAACCCGCTGGTCCGCCCTTCGGATGGCGTAACGGCAAACATTCCATGCTGGGTACGGCACATTTCGCCGGATAAATGGCAGGTCTTTGCCATCAACTGCACTCATCTCGGTTGCCCTGTGCGATGGTTCCCGCAGTCGGGCCTGTTCATGTGCCCCTGTCATGGCGGCGCCTATTATGCAAATGGAGCGCGCGCTTCCGGTCCACCGCCGCGCGGCCTGTTTGAGTACGATTACAAGGCCGAAAACGGAGAGCTCTTCATCAAAGCGGGCCAGGTTCCAACACTCGCTCAGCCACCGAGCGTCGCCTGTGCGGACGAACCCCGGAGGTGCACATGCGCGTGATTAAGGACCTCGGTGAGTGGTTCGACTTTCGCCTCAAACTGGGTAAGCCCATCCGAGAGGCGATGGAACACCCAGTGCCGAGGAATACCGCTAGTTGGGCCTACGTCTTCGGCAGCGCCAGTCTCACAGTGATGATTCTGCAGTTTGTCACCGGCATCTGCCTCGCATTCGTCTATGTCCCGGCCGCGGATGGCGCGTGGAACAGCCTCCAAACCCTCAACTATCAACAGTCGTTTGGATGGTTTATTCGCGCGCTTCATGGCTGGGGCTCAAACTTCATGGTTGCTCTGGTAATCACTCACATGGTGCAAGTCTTTCTCTTTGGTGCCTTCAAGTATCCGCGTGAACTCACCTGGATCGTAGGCGTGTTCCTATTGCTGATGACACTTGGCATGGCGTTCACGGGGCAAGTGTTGCGATTCGATCAGGACGCCTACTGGGGACTCGCAATCGGCGCGTCCGTCATGGGACGTGTTCCCTGGGTCGGGCCAAAACTGGTCCATTTGATGCTCGGTGGCCCAATTATAGCCGGCGAGACTCTTTCACGGTTTTTCGCCATTCATGTTTTCATTATCCCGTCGATGTTAATGGCCTTTGTCGGAGTGCATCTGCTCATGGTGCTCAAACTGGGAATCAACGAGTGGCCGATGCCGGGCCGCGTCGTCAAACGGGAAACCTATCTTAAGGAGTATCACGAACTGACACATAGGGACGGAGTGCGATTCTTCCCGGATGCGTTTCGCAAGGACCTTGTCTTCTCTGGACTTATCATCATCACCCTCGTTTTGTGCGCGGCAATTGCCGGACCAATCGGTCCAAAAGGTCAGCCAGACCCAACCGTCGTCCAGGCAATACCGCGTCCGGACTTTTTCTTTCTTTGGGCCTTCGCTGCGCTGGCGCTGCTGCCGGCTAAATTGGAAACTCCCTTGCTCATTGTGGGACCCCTTATTGGCGTAGGCTTTCTGGTCGCATTGCCATTAATTTCCGGCACGGGCGAGAAGAGTTGGCTGCGCCGTCCCATTGCAGTCATCACGATGCTCCTTGCTCTGGTCTCCCTGACCGCGCTCACACATCTCGGCACCTATTCGCCCTGGTCACCCGTGATGGACGCATGGAGCAGCGCGCCCGTGCCGGTAAAACTTCTCAAGGGCCGCTCTGCACTGGAGCGCCAAGGGACAGTGGTGTTCCAGGCGATGCAGTGCCGCAATTGCCACAGCCTCGGCGGGGAAGGTGGTCAACGTGGTCCAGCGCTCGACGCAGTCGCGACTCGCCTCACTGAAGACCAGTTGATCAGACAAGTGCTGCAGGGACGAGGGAATATGCCGGCCTATGGCAAGAACCTTTCGCCCGCGGAAACCACGGCACTCGTGGCTTTCCTGAAGACACTGCGTCCAGCAGGTCAGTCACCTGCGCGCGATGCGAGCCTGGTGTCGGTGACGCACACACCGCAAAGTGAGATCGAAGAGACCAAGCGCTAGAATGAGGTTCGTTGGCTCGTACGAGCTCTGGTCTGCGGCGCACAAGATTCGCATAATATGACTTCCGCGATGCAGGCGATTCTCAGCTCCTGGTCAATCGAACCGGCCCTCACTTTCGGACTGTCACTCTGTGGGGTCATTTACGTCAGGGGATGGACCATTTTGCATCGCCTCACTCCGGCTTTGTTCCCGCGATGGCGTTTACTCTCGTTCCTTGCCGGCTTGGTCTCCTTCTGGTTCGCATTGAATTCTCCGCTGGACGCCCTGTCCGGCCTGCTGCTTTCGGCACATATGGTGCAGCACATTTTGCTGCTCATGGTTGCACCGCCTCTGCTTCTGTGCGGTTCTCCAGTTCTGCCGCTCTTGCGCGGACTGCCACGATCATTGGCCCGGGACGGCATCGCTCCATTCCTCCACTGGACGCCATTGCGCAAGATGGCGCACCTGCTGACGGCTCCAGCCGTGTGCTGGCTCTTAATGACATCAACTCTATGCGCATGGCATATTCCCGCAGCGTTCGAACTCGCCCTCCGCTCATCAGGTTGGCACAAGGTTGAGCATGTTTGCTTTGTAAGCGCAGCTTTGCTGTTCTGGTGGCCGGTCGTGCGCCCCTTCCCTTATCGGCCTCGCTGGCCTCTCTGGTCTATTCCGTTTTATCTCCTCGGAGCCGACCTTGTTAATACCGCCTTATCGGCCACTCTCACGTTTTCCGACCACGTTCTCTATCCTACCTACGCACAGGTGTCCCAGTTATTTGCGGCAACGGCCTTGTCCGACCAGGCGACCGCAGGTGTCATTATGTGGGTGCCGGGCTCGCTGGCTTTTATGGTTCCTGCGGTTGTGCTGGCCGTTCGATTTCTCTCACCGACGTGGTCACTGGTGCGGCCGGGCATGACCTTGGTCAGAGGCCGGGCCTCAGCAGTGCCACGTCTCCAAGCGCAGGTGACTCAGGTGAGCGCAAGGAGTCCGTTTGACCTGCTCACTGTTCCTATCTTGGGCAATTTTCTGCGCAGCCGTTTAAGCAGAAGGACAATGCAGATCGCGATGCTCCTTCTTGCCCTCGGGGTGGTCCTTGATGGTGTACGCGGGCCTCAATCGAGCTCCGTAAACCTCGCCGGCGTTCTTCCGTGGACCTATTGGCGCGCCTTTGTCGTGGTGGCGCTCCTGGCTGCGGGGAACTTCTTCTGCATGGCCTGCCCTTTCACTCTGCCACGCGAGTTGGGCAGGAGGGCCCGATGGCGACAGCGACCCTGGCCTCGCGCACTGCGTTCAAAATGGTTCGCACTCACGCTGCTCTTATTGTTTTTTTGGGCCTATGAGGTCTTCGGCCTTTGGGACAAGCCGATCTGGACGGCTTGGCTGATCCTCGACTACTTTCTTGTGGCCTTTGCAATCGACGCGCTCTTTCGTGGCGCGAGCTTCTGCAAGTACGTCTGCCCCATCGGTCAATTTCAGTTCATCACTTCGCTGGTTTCTCCCCTCGAGGTTAAAGTGCGTTCACCCGATGCCTGCGCTGGTTGCAAGACGCATGATTGCCTGCGCGGCAACCAGCATCAACGCGGTTGCGAGATGGACCTTTACTTGCCGCGCAAGGCCGGCAACCTGGACTGCACTTTCTGTCTCGACTGTGTCCGGGCTTGTCCGCACGACAATATCGGCCTGGTGGCCGTCTCCCCGGGCATAGACGTTATTAACGGGTCTCAACGTTCATCCATTGGCCGGTTCTCACGCCGTTTGGATCTCGCCGCCCTGGTGCTGCTGTTTGTTTTCGCAGCCTTCGTGAATGCGGCGTTCATGACATCGCCGGTGGCTTCCTGGAAGGACAACCTTGCGGCACGACTGGGAATGGATTCGCCTGGGGTAATTACGAGCATTCTCCTGCTTACCACACTTGTTCTTGCCCCGGCAGCATGTGCTCTTTCCGCGGCACGGATCAGCCGGGCAGCAAGCTCTGTCTCTGTCAATTCTCGAGAGCTTTTCTGTCGCTTTTCGATGTGTCTGGTGCCGCTCGGGGCCGCCATGTGGGCAGCCCACTTTCTTTTCCATCTCGATACCGGTTGGACATCCGGGTGGGTGGCATTTCAACGCGCAACACAAGACGTTGGCTTGCGGTTGTTCAAAACTTCTGGCATCGGGAGTTCTTCGCCCCTTCTTAGCGCTGATGCCGTGTTGGTGACGCAAACCCTGGTCCTCGATATGGGGTTGTTGCTGGCCCTATACCTTGGATGGCGCTTAGCCAGGGTTTATGCGCCGCGAGCACGCGATGCGTTATGCCTGCTTGCACCCTGGGCCGGCTTGGCCACGGTCCTCTTCGGCTTTGGTATCTGGATTTTCCTCCAACCGATGCAAATGCGCGGGATGGTTGGTACTTTGCCGTGATATGAAATTCGCCCCGTCATTCCAGATACTAGCGGCAGTGCTCGTATTCCTGCTGCCTCCGTTTTTTGCTCAGGGGCATTCCTTAGGGATCGTCCGATTGCGGGAAGCACGAGGGCCCTTTGTTATTACGGTGTTCACGTCGTCCGAATTGATCCGGGGACGAGCCGCCGACGTAAGTTTGCTGGTCCAGAGACGCGATTCGAACGAGGCGCTTCTTGATGCGATCGTCAGCTTCGTCCTCACGCCTCCTCGTGGCTCGATTCTGGAGCACACCGAGCCAATGTGCGGTCAGCCCGGCTGGGGTACAACCTTGGGGTCGCAGGATAAACAGACAACAATCCTGGCTCGACGCGAGCAATCGTCCAATAGACTACTCTATACTGCCCCGATCAATCTTCCTCTGACCGGCCCTTGGGAAATAGACGCTTTGGTTCGTCACGGAGCAGACTCCGCGAAATTCAGATGTGAAATTCCTGTCGGCTTGCCTGCGCGTCGACTCGCCGGTTTGGCTCCTTATCTGGCTTTGCCACTATTGTTTGTGACTCTATTCGCAATAAACCAATGGTTGCGGACCCGGGACTTAAGGAAATAATCATGACTCGCGTCAATTCCTCGACCACCCCCGATGAGTTAAGCAAGGATGAGTACGTGTTCCTCCGTGAGGAGATGCGGCATGAAGACAACCTGATCAACGCCAGACTTTCCTGGCTCGTCAACTCCCAATCATTCCTATTCGGCGCGTTTGCGATCACCCTGAACGGCAGCACCCAATCCAGGTTTTCAATGTTCGCCCGACTGAACGTGATCTTGGTCAATTGGCTGCCGGTGGCGGGTATCCTTGCGGTGGCAGCGAGTTACCTGACGATCTGGGCTGCGATCCTGCATATCAGAAGAGTTCGTCGCCTGGCCCGGGGTAAGTATCCGCCGCATCTGCTGCCGCTTCACGGTGAGGTCTCGATCGGACGGATGGGACTCTCTGGAGCGGTCTTTACCCCGATTATTTTCCTGACGGTGTGGCTTGCGGTCATCATCCAAACTTGGTTTGGAAACTGAAATGACGCCCGCGTGGTCCGACGACGTGTGAGCTGTCCAATCACGCGCGTTTTCAGTGAAACGGCTTTCTGCATTTCTATGCCGTCAATCACGTATCAGGCCATCTGCACCAGACCGCGGCGCACTGCAGCCTTTACGGCGGAGGTTCTGGTCGCGGCGCCCAGCTTGTCCAGCAAGCTCTCGACGTGTGTTTTAACCGTGCCTTCCGAGATGAAAAGCTGAGCTCCTATTTCCTTATTGCTCTTGCCGGCAGCCACTGCCCTTAGAACCTCCAGTTCCCTTGGACTGAGCTGAGGTTTTTGCATCCGGTCCACGAGCTTCTGTGCGATTTGGGGCGGCAAATAAACTTCGCCGATAAAGACTCGCCGAATAGCATCGACCAGAATTTGTTGGGGGCAGCCCTTTAGTAAATATGCCCGCGCGCCAGCCTTCATCGAACGTTGAATGTCCTCCTCGTTCTCGAGGGCGGTCATCACGATTACCTTAGTCCGGAGCTTCAATTCGTTCAAAGCCAGCAAAACTTCCAAACCGTTCATGTGCGGCATTCGAAGATCCAGGAGCGCGATATCGGGCCGGTTTTGTTTGATGAACTCCAAAGCTTCCGCGCCGTCATTTGCTTCGCCAATAACTTTTAGGTCGCGCTGTCGTTTTAGGTTTGCAACAACGCCTTCTCGCACGATTGGATGATCGTCGGCAACCACGATTTGAATCCTGGACTTCATTGTCGACGAGGCTTTTCTCATGCTTTCGGCCTGGTTCGATTTGGATTTCTGGCAACTCATACCTGTACCGTACTCTGAGGCACATGCTATTCAACTACTCTTTGGGGGTAGATCCTCTTCCTCCGAAACGCGCAATGGCCGTGTTCACTCCGTCTCGCCCTTGTTCAACAGCGCATTGATGCGCGCAATGACCTCGCTCGAAAGAGGCGGACTGCAATCTTTCGTAAGGTCATTAGCTCCAAGCCGTGTGCCGTCGTAGGCTTTCCCCGTGATTTACATTAACAACCATGTTTAAGCGAATAATTATGAAAGTACATAGTATCTCTAACACGCGGATGGCGAGGCACGGCCTCAGCAAGAGCTTATTACCGATTTTGCTCTTCCTTGGGGCTTTTGCCACTTGGGCCCAGAATCTGCCTTCGCCAAATGTACCACCCACAGTTCAGTCAACCTCGTTTTCTACGAACGATACATCCCGGTCCGAGTTGAGGTTGGACCTTGCTCCCGAAAGCATCTGGCAAGACGGAGTGGGGCAAGGCTTTCGTTCCACAACACACACGTTGAGCGTGGAGGCTGGCGTTGGCGTTGGGATGGCGGCCTTCGGGAGTACCCAAGCTCACGACCTGGCTCTGATCAGCCTGGCGTATGGTCACATGCTGGGGCCGGTGCTCGGCGAGGGCCATTGGTATCGTGGCAACCTCGAGTGGCGAGTCGAGCTGTTTGGCGGTGCCCAGTACTCGCCAAGCAGCGAGTGGCTAGTGGGACTTACGCCTCATTTGCGCTACAACTTTGCGACAGGAACACGCTGGATTCCGTTTTTTGATGCCGGCGCCGGCGTCACAGCAACCGGTATCGGTCATCCGGACCTCGGCGGCACCTTCGAGTTTAACCTGCAACCGGGCGTGGGTATGCACTGGTTTGTGCGCGACAACCTCGCACTGACGGGTGAAGTCAAGTACATGCACATGTCCTGCGCAGGGATTGACAAGCCAAACCTTGGTTTGAACGACGTCATCGGCTGGATCGGCCTGACCTGGTTCTTCTGACTCGATGGAACCCGAACGCTGGAGGGTACAACCGGTCTCCGCCATGCATTTGTTCACTCAAGAACTGGCTCATGTTACCGATTTTGCCGATCTATTAGCGATTGCCATCCGGGAGGTGGGGAAGGCTGCACAGGCAGATGTAGCCCTACAGATCCCGCATGAAACTCGAAATGGGACGCTCACACCCTATTTTGCGAGCACTTGGGCGCTTGGCGAAAGAGAGCAGCGCGTTGCCTCATGGGTCTTTCGGCGGGGGCGGCCCGGTGGTCGCGGTACCGATATGCTTCCCTCCGCTGAAGGTGTGCATCTACCTTTGATTGCGGGAGAACTCACAGTTGGTGTGCTGAGCGTGCGGGCCCCAGATGCAGCGCCAATTTTCCGTAGTCAACAAGACTTGCTCGAAGGATTTGCACGCGAAATTGCCTTGGCCATAGATCGCCACAGGCTGCGCGACGCGGAGCAACGGGCAAAAATGCTCCAGGAGTCCGAGCGTCTAAGCAAGATTTTGCTCGACTCCGTTTCGCATGAGATCCGAACTCCTCTCGCTGTCATTACAAGCGCCGCGAGTATGCTAAAAGAAGCGCACGATCCTTCATTAACCAGGGTGCCTTGGGCCATGGTTGATGAGATTCAGGAAGCCACAAGTCGACTGAACCGATTGGTGAGCAATCTTCTCAACTTAACGAGGCTGGAGTCGGGGCATGTAAAACCGAATTTTGATTGGTGCGACGTAGAGGACCTTATTCACGGAACTCTGAAAGAAATCGAAAGGGACCTGGCGTGCCGCAAAGTTACACCAGAAATCGCCGAAAGCATCCCGCTCGTGCGGCTGGATTTTGTCTTGATGCAACAAGTTCTCACAAACCTTTTGTTAAACGCTGTCGTGCATACACCTCCCGATACATCGGTTCAGGTCCGTGTCAGTGCAGGAGATGGTATGTTGACAATCAGCGTACTGGATGATGGTCCCGGATTGCCGCACCATGCGCTTCCATTCATCTTTGATAAATTTTATAGAGCACCTTCAGCACGGACCGGTGGCACTGGCTTGGGCCTTGCCATCGTGAAGGGTCTCGTCGAAGCTCAAGGAGGTCACGTCGAGGCAGCAAACCGACCTGAAGGAGGCGCCGCATTTCGCATCCAGTTACCGACTTCAAAGTCTCCGCCGGTTCCCAGCGAAGCAAACTATTGATCGACACGTTGGAAAAGTGGCGCTCGCTGGTCAGCAACTTTCACCTGTGGCTCGGAATTGCCAAAATCCGCTTTGCAACTATCGCCGCGCTACCAGGAAATCAACCACTGTCGGCTTCCCTTCGCCTTTCCGAAACACCGCAGCGGAGCTAACGGACGGAAAAGGCGGTTTCAGCGGGATGATTACCGCCCCTGGGTGAGGCAATTGGCCGACTTCTCGCGGGGCGAGAGTCACGCCGTCTCCGGCGGCAACTTTGGCCAGTAGTGCACTGAGGCTCTCCACACGATGATCGAGCCGAGGAGTAAACCCCGCCTGCTGGCATGCTCGGCAGATCATATCGTTGCGGCCCGGAAATTGGCTCTCGTCGAATCCGATAAATGAGTCGTCTTTGAGTTCCGCCAACGCGACACGCTTTCGGAGCGCCAACAGGTGATCGCCCGGCAACACCGCTTCAAAGGGAATCTGCTCCAGCTCAACAATCTCGAACTCTTTGGCCAGTTCGGGGCACGGGCTCCCTGGGAGGGCAACGTCAATGTGACCTGCGCGCAACGCCTTCGCCTGGTCCCCTGGCGTCATCTCGCGAAGCACGAGTTCCACTTCAGGTTGTCTCTGGCCGAACGTTCGCAAGGCCGGAGTCAAAGTGGCGAGTACGGGCGCTATATAACCCACGGTGAGCTTGCGCCTGGCCCTCGGTCGGAATCGGGCCATATCACTGGCCGCCTCATTGCTACGGCGCAACAGGTCGCGAGCATGCGCCAGAAAAGCTTCCCCCGCATCGGTCAGCTTGAGTTTCGAACTGCCTCTATCCAGCAAAACGACTCCCAACTCCTCCTCCAAGTCGCGCAACTGACGGCTCACGGCGGGTTGAGAAATACGCAAACGGGCGGAAGCGCGACTGATGTTCAATTCTTCCGCGACGGTCACGAAATACCGCAAGTGCCGCAGTTCCATAAGGCCAAGGTATAACTTATAAGCATAAGCCCTCAAAGAACAAAGCATTAGCTGCCCAACATTCCTGCGGCGAGTTTAACCGCATGAAAACAACCTCGTTAAATGAATCGGCTGCGAGCAAAACCTTCCTGGTGAAGCGCCCCTCCTCGGCGCGCGGCACAACGGAGCTCGGCTGGTTGCACAGCCGGCATACCTTCTCCTTCGGCAATTATTTCGATCCAGATCAAATGGGTTTCCGGGCGCTGCGAGTCATCAATGACGATGGGGTCGAGCCGGGTCAAGGATTTGGCGAGCACCCTCATCGCGATGCCGAAATCTTCAGCTACGTCCTTGAGGGAGAATTGCAGCATAAGGACTCGATGGGCAACGGTCGCGTCATTAAAGCAGGTGACCTCCAATATATAAGCGCTGGTAGCGGCGTGTTGCACAGTGAGTTCAATCCATCGCGCAAGAACCGAGTGCACTTTCTGCAGATCTGGCTCCGTCCGTACATGAGCGGTGGCGCGCCGCGTTACGCGGAGAAGACCCTGGGAAAGGATGCGAGACCCAACGGCTTAACCTTGGTGTTTGCCGGCGAGCCACGCGACGGGGCTGTCGAGATTCGCGCCGGCGCGGATGTTTATCTGGGCAGGCTCGATTCCGGTAAAAAGCTTGTCCACCGCCCAGCACCCGGCCGCGGGCAATGGGTCCATGTCATTGCTGGCGATCTAAAGGTGTCGGGTGAAAACCTGAAGGCCGGGGACGGACTGGCCATCGAGCACGCCGCCAAACTGGAATTCGAAAGCAGGGGCAACTCGCAATTTCTGCTGTTTGATCTCAACTGAAGAAAATAAAACACAAGAAAGGAAATTAAAATCCTACGCCGCGACCGACCCACATGGATCTTACTTTAGGGGCAGAATTCATTCCGTCCATTGTCTAGGTTTCAAACCTGAGCCGACGTGAGATGATTACAGCAACTCTAAAAAACTGAAACAAACACAAACAAAAGGAAAAACAAATATGTCCAACAATGGAAACATCTATAGACCCGATGGCAAAAACGCGATCCACGACGGGATCGAACATGAATCCACCGCTGGCAAGGCATTGTTCGATCCCACTGATGTGGTTCTGCTCTTGCTGGACCATCAGTCGGGCCTGTTCCAAAACGTCAAAGACATCAGCGTGGCGGAGTTGCGTGCCAATACCACGGCTCTAGCGAAGCTGGCTACCCTGCAGCAGATTCCCGTTATTACGACGGCTTCAGTTCCAGACGGCCCGAACGGTCCGCTGATGCCGGAAATTCACGAAGCCGCGCCTCATGCGGTCTATGTGCCGCGCAAGGGAGAGGTCAATGCCTGGGACAACGCGCTTTTCGTGAAGACGGTGCGCGAAACAGGGAAGAAAACATTGATCATCGCCGGCGTGTGGACCAGCGTCTGCGTCATGTTCCCGGCCTTGGACGCAAAGGCGGCGGGTTACAAAGTCTACGCTGTGATGGATGCTTCAGGCGACCCCAGCGAAATGGCATCCAGGACAACGCTCGCTCGCTTCACACAGGCTGGCGTGATTCCTACGAGTGCCAACGCCGTTATTTGCGAAATGCATCGCACTTGGAACCGCCCCGACGCCGCACAACTTGCTGAGCTCTACACGATGGTGTCGCCGAACTACCGAGCCGTGATGGAGAGCTATCGGAAAGCACAGGAAGTCGAGGAAGCGAAGCAAACGAATAACGCGCCAACAAGCACGCGATCCACTGCTCCGGTCCTCGCGGCACCGCCGCGCTTATAAAATCGAGGGGTTAGGATATGACAGTTCTTAAATGGCCACATTATGACTCTCCATATCCTTACCCTGGTCCACATCTCAATAAATCTGGAAGCACTTCCAAACAGGAGTTAACGGAGTGAACCCATTCTTTGAAGTCTTCTCCGTTAACTTCCTTTCGCAACTCTGATCGCTCTCTCATATGAAACAGAAACTTCATTTAGTAGCTCTTGTCTGCACCGGCATGGTGATTTCCGCGTCGGCCGCTGACTCACCGATCACTCCAAAGGAAAACGTCTTCGCCGCGAAACCACTTGGCATCACCCTTTCCATCAAAATGGATGGGCCCTTCCAGGAACCGGCAGACCTGCAAATCATCTGCCTTTTGAAACATAAGGAGACGGGCGACACCTACCAGGGCGCGGCCAGGGAAACGGACGAAAAGCTTGGTGGCATTCTTTCCTCGTTGCGCAATCGCGGAGAGTTTGCGGGTGAAACGGGCGAAACATTCCTGTTCATCCCTCCCAAGGGTTCAATCCCCGCGAAGCGGTTCATGGTGATCGGCCTGGGCGAGGAAAAGGACCTGTCGCTCGACACGCTACGAATCGTCGGACGCATTGCGGCACGAGAAGCCGTCCGGCTCAAAGCAAAGCACGTTGCCTGGGCACCGGTCATCCGCGATGAAGGCAGCACGACGATTGATGTGGGAGAGGGCGATCGCGCATTCGCCGAGGAGATGCTTGCAGCCTACGATACCGAGAAACGTCTCCAGGAGCAGGGCCTTGCCCCAAAATTCAGCATCGAATCTTTCGTGATTGAGGCTGGACCGTCCTTTTTCGATGGGGCTGTGAAGCAGGTGGGCCAAGGCATTGATTCGATCACTGCAGAGCTGCAGAAACGGGATACAACTTCCTACTTCTCCGCAAAATGAGCGATGCGCCTCGTCTTCCTAATCTCGGTATCGGTCGTTTCGCCGGTAGCCGTACTGGGCCAGAGGATGACGCCAGGCGCAGAAATCCCAGTGCAACCCCCAGCTTACAAAATGCTGCGATTTGACGAGGATTATTCCTGTTTGACGAACGCGGCCAACCGCACCGATTGGTTTGACCCCGTCAAATACATCCCTCTTCGCGTGGACGATCCGCTATGGTATGTGAGCTTTGGGGGTGAGTTACGCGAACGCCTCGAGGGTAATTACGATCCTAATTTCGGAATCCATGGCGTGGGTTCCGATTCCTATTTGCTGCAACGTGTCACGCTGCTGACCGATGTGCATTTAGGGGAGCGAGTACGGTTCTTCGCCGAGGGTATCTCCGGGATCGTTGCCGGGGAGTCCCATCCACCTCCTCCGGTTCAGCAGGACCGCATCGATCTGCAGTTCGCGTTTGTTGATCTCGTACCATACCTGACGGACGACGAGCGCCTTACGTTGCGTGTGGGACGCTTCGGCATGAGTTTTGGTGCAGGACGACTCGTGGCCACACGCGCCGCTCCCAACATTCCCTTCCGCTTCGACGGATTGGAGGCGCTTTACTCGCGGCCACTTTGGGATGTCACCGCCTTTCTGACGCAGCCCGTTAAGGATTCGGGCCATATTGACGCAGAGGATCATTCAACCAGCTTTTGGGGCCTTTACACTACGCACTACTTTGATGCGCCACGCAAGACGGGTTTGGATCTGTACTACCTGGGCATTCATAACGAAGACGCCAGGTATGCCTCGGGCTCGGGTGACGAACATCGGCACTCCTTCGGCGCACGCGAGTTCGGCGCCTGGCACCATTGGGATTGGGACGCGGAGCAGGTCCTGCAAGTGGGAAGTTTCGGGAACGATTCGATTCTTGCTTGGACAGCCGCAATCGATAGCGGTTACACGTTCGACACAACCTGGCAGCCAAGACTTGGGCTGAAAACGGGAATCACCAGCGGCGACCATGACCCAAAGGATGGGCAACTGGAAACCTTCGATGCTCTCTATTTTAAATCGGGGTATTTCAACGACGCCAGCCTGATCCGCCCACAGAACATTATTGGCGTCCATCCGAACCTCACCGTAAGGCCGGCCGAGACCGTCACGGTTGACGGCGGCGCTGACTGGTTTTGGAGGTATTCGCGACACGATGCGGTTTACGGTGTGCCTGGGTTCATCGCGATCCCAGCCTTGAATAACGCCCCCAGTTATATCGGCACTGCCTTGGATGTGAACGTAACGTGGCAGTTGCAACGGCATGTCACTGTCCAGGCGTCATACGTCCATTTTTTCACGGGGACCTATGTCCACGAAGCCGGCGGAAGGGACGTCGACTACGTCTCAACAACAATCAGTTTTCTGTTCTGAATATGATTACGAGCGCAGGTCCACCACCCATTCACGTTGCCATAACTCGCCGTATTAAGCCTGGCTGCGAGCAGGAGCTCCAAACCGCGTTAAAGGAATTCTTTGCCCGTTCCCTGGCCCACAGCGGTGTGCATGGCGCAGCCATGCTGGTCCCCCCACCAGGCTCGAGCTCCATGGAATATGGAATCCTTCGCTCGTTTGCCAGTGCGGCTGAGCGCGACGCCTTCTATGCTTCGCCACTGTACCTTGACTGGAAAAAGCGAGTGACCCCACTCTCGGACGGCGAGCCTGAGGCTCGCGAACTCCACGGCCTCGAAGCATTTTTTCGCCTGGACAGCCCAGCACCTCCAGCCCGGTGGAAAATGGCTATTGCCACGTACCTCGGTGTCGTGCCTGTCGTTATGGGGCTGGCTCTCACGCTGGGGCGGCTTATCCGCTCCTGGAATTTCGTGCTGTACAATCTCGTCTTCAACGCCTGTGTGGTGGCGCTCTTGACCTGGGTAGTCATGCCGCTAATCACCCGTGCTCTGCACGGATGGCTGCAGGCTGGGGAGTGCAAAACCACGATGAGAAACGAACAGCACGATCATTTCAATCTGAATTTAACAAGCATCAAGAAAGGAGACACGCAATGAGTGCAAAAACCGTTCCCGACGTCATTCTTTACAACGGACGGATCACGACGCTTGACCCCAAAAATCCCCAGGCAACCAATCTGGCCATCAAAGATGGTCGGATCCTCGCAGTGGATGATGCCGAAGAGTATCAACGAGGGCCGGCGACTAAGGTCATCGACCTCCAAGGCCGCCGTGTTGTGCCCGGCTTGAACGATTCCCACCTGCACGTCATCCGCGGTGGGCTGAACTACAACATGGAGCTGCGGTGGGATGGGGTGCCTTCGCTCGCCGACGCGCTCCGCATGCTCAAGGAGCAGGCGCAACGCACGCCGCCCGGTCAATGGGTGCGGGTTGTCGGCAGTTGGTCCGAGTTCCAATTTGCGGAACGCAGGATGCCAACACTGGACGAAATCAACGACGCGGCTCCCGATACGCCGGTATTCGTCCTGCACCTGTATTGCCGCGCCTTGCTGAACAAGGCCGCGCTGCGGGCATGCGGCTATACGAAGGACACGCCCAACCCACCTGGCGGGGAAATTCAGCACGACAGCAAAGGCAATCCTACCGGGCTGCTCATCGCGCGTCCGAACGCCGCGATTCTCTACGCTACCCTGGCCAAAGGTCCCAAGCTGCCGCCGGAGCAGCAGATGAATTCGACGCGCCATTTCATGCGCGAATTGAATCGGCTCGGTCTCACCAGCATCATTGACGCCGGTGGCGGGTTCCAAAACTATCCCGAAGATTACGCAGTTATCGAGGAGCTGCACAAGCGCGGCGAGATGACTCTTCGCGTCGCGTACAATCTGTTCACCCAAAAACCGAAGCAGGAGAAGGCAGACTTTGCGCGCTGGATCAAAATGACGGGTCCAGGAAAAGGCGACGATTTCTTCCGCTGCAATGGCGCAGGCGAAATGCTCGTGTTTTCAGCCGCCGACTTCGAAGACTTCATGGAGCCGCGACCGGATCTCCCTTCGTCACTCGAAAGTGAATTGAAAGTTGTCGTAACGTTGCTCGCCGCCAACAAATGGCCGTTCCGGCTGCACGCCACTTATGACGAGAGCATCAACCGCTTTCTCAATGTATATGAGGAAGTAAACCGCGACGTGCCGTTCAAAGGGCTGAACTGGTTTTTCGATCATTGCGAAACCATCTCCGACCGAAACCTCGAGCGGGTAAAGGCACTCGGTGGAGGCATCGCGATCCAGCACCGCATGGCTTACCAGGGTGAATACTTCATCGACCGCTATGGTAAAAAGGCCGCTGAGCGAACACCGCCAGTTCGCAAAATGCTCGAACTTGGAATCCCCGTCGGAGCCGGGACAGACGCCACTCGAGTCGCCAGCTATAACCCCTGGGTTTCCCTGTATTGGCTGGTCACCGGCAAGACAGTCGGCGGCGTCTCTATGTATCCCGAGAGGAATTGCCTCAGCCGCGAAGAGGCCTTGCGGCTTTACACGCAGGGCAGCAGTTGGTTCTCGAGTGAGTCTGGCAAAAAAGGCGGCCTTGCCCCAGGCCAACTCGCTGACTTCGCCGTCCTTACGGATGACTACCTCACCGTTCCTGACGAGGACATCAAACGCATCGAATCTGTACTCACAGTCGTCGGCGGAAAGATTGTCCACGCCACAGAGGAATTCAGCTCGTACGCGCCCCCGTCCCTCCCGGTGCTGCCTGAATGGTCGCCCATCAAGGTGTTCGGCGGCTACGGGGCGCCCCTGGATGTCGCCAAAGCCGCTCGCGCTGGAGTTTCGGTGCTGCAGCATCAGCACAACTCGACATGTCACCAGCACGGCTGTGTCCATGCGGCCCATCAACTCCTCGCCGGAATCGAGGCGGCCCGTAATCGTTTCGCCGGCTTCTGGGGTTCAGGCTGTGATTGTTTCGCTTTCTAACAACCACCTCTCAAGCGCCCATGAACATTCTACGAAAATCACTCGACACCGACCCGTCCTCCTCCATGGCCACTTGGGGACACCTCATCCTTCGGGCATCCATCGGAGCCATGATCTTCTACATTCACGGCTGGCATAAACTCGAGGGCGGTCTGGCCTATCTTCAACACGACACGCCATGGACTCTCGCTAAGGAAGTCGCCGAGATGCACTTCCCGGCGCCCGTGGCCTCGGCGTTTGCCGCTACGGCCCTGCAGTTCCTGTGCTCGCCTCTTGTAGCGCTTGGGCTTTTCACACGTCTGAACGCGGCTCTTCTCACGGGGACCCTCAGCGTTGCCATTCTGCAAAACCTCTTGGCCGGACGGGATCCACAACTGGCGATCCTTTACGTCATCGTTCTGCTTAGCCTTGTTTTTCTGGGTGGCGGCAGGTTCTCCTTGGACGCTCGGCGGTATCCTGAAGGACGAAAAGGCAAGGTGCTTGGTAGTGTGCATTCGGCCGATACACCTATTCGAAACGATGTGGAAAGACTCGCGGAATGACCGCCATGCCAGAATGAATCTGTTCGTTCATCCACGTGGATGTGGACTATGCAATGTTTTCATTTGGCGTGCGTGGCGATCCTCTCGAGTGTCACGCGATTTGGAAAAAAATGTTGTCCCGTTTCGAGCTTTGTAGCGGCGGCGTCTGCTTTGGGATTCGGCCGTCGTCGGTGAATTGCCTTTGGTAAAACAGGTGTGTCGCGCATAACAATCAGGGGCGCATTTTTCGGGATATTGCCGGTGCCGGCGTTTGATTACTTCAATCGGAATTGACTAGCATGGCAATCAGCCTGTCGGCTTCGACTTCACCGTCGTAGCGCGCACCATTTATGAAAAATGTAGGAGTGCCATTAACGCCGGCGCGGGCGCCGCAGCGAAAATCCTCGCGCACGCGTTCGGTGTGGACTCCGGTGAAGACTTCGGTGATGACGCGACGCGCATCAATGCCCGCCGCCGAGGCGCACTGGGCAAGGTTCTCGTCGGCGAGCGCGTCCTGGTTTTCGAACAGGAGGTCGTGCATCTCCCGAAACCGACCCTGAGCGCCGGCGGCCTCGGCGGCCTCAGCTGCCTGACTGAGAAATTTGAGGATCTCGTTCATCCCTTATTTCTCTATCCGTGCGCGAATTCGACCCAGCCGTTCAACTACAGCTTCGACATCCCGTAAATTGATCATTTGTTCGATCTCTCTCCCGAAGAAGAGATCCAGCGTCCAACCTACCATCACTCGCAACTTCTTGGCCAGGCCTGGAAGTTTCATCAGGTAAACGGTCCGCCAAAGCCACCAAGCGATGAAACCAGAGAATTTTAATCCCATTATCTTTGCTACCCCGCTGCGACGTCCGATGGTAGCCAATTGGCCCTGGGTTGAATAGACGAATTGCTTCCGTGGGCGACCCCGGATAACTGCCTCAATATTCTTCGCGGCAGTTCGCCCTTCACGCAGGCCATGCTGGGCGGTCGGCGGATGAAATTGTCCCGTGTTGCCCTCAGGCACTGCCGCGGAGTCACCCGCCGCCCATACTCCTGGGGTTCCAGGGACGCCGAGGAATTCATTCACCAAGAGTCGGCCTCGCTCCTTGCGAAGCGGCAATAGCTCAATCACGTGGCTGGGCTTCACGCCCGCGGTCCAGAGGAGAGTTTCTGCAGGGATTGAGGTATCGTCGCTAAGTGTCACGACTGAGCCGTCGTAGCTGGCTACGCGCACGCCCTTGATCACTTCCACCTTGCGTTCACGCAGCTTGAGTTCGGCGTAGTTCCCAAAATCTTCGCCCAGTTCGGGCAATAGAAAATTGCCGGGATGAACGACGACGATGCGGATCAAATCGTCATTCAGCCCTGGATAATATCGCACCGCGTCTCGCACAAAATCGTTCAGAGCACCGGTGGTTTCGATGCCTGAGAAACCGCCCCCGGCTGTGACGAATGTGAGCAACCGTCGGCGCTCGCCATCATCCCTCGTAAGGGAGGCTTGTTCCAACAGTGCGACCATTTGATTGCGCAGCAACGCAGCATCCATCAAGCCTCTCATGGTAACTGCCCAATCGCCGACGCCTGGAAGTTGAAAGAAGTTCGGTTCAGATCCAAGCGCGAGCAGCAGGTGATCGAATTCGAAGTTAAGCTCCGAGTTCGCCGGCCCAGCCGTGCACCGGACGCGGCGGCTGTTCAAATCGACGCTCCGCACCTCCGCTTCGACAAACCTGACGTGATGAAGAATGCGACGGAGTGGATTGACGATGTCGCCCGGGAACAGCTCGCCTGCCGCGATTTCGTGCAGCATTGGCGTGAACAGAATGAAGTTTTCGCGACTGATCAACGTTACTTCCATGTCTGCCCGGCGAGCCAGCGTTTTATCCAAATACATCGCCGCACTCAGTCCGGCGAAGCCCCCGCCGGCAATGATAATTCTGGTCTTATTCACTCCTTACCTCCGAGCACAAATCGCACTTACAAGAAAATCATCTGCCATTTCTGTCCTTGTTGTTTGCGGTTTTCATTTCATCCTGCCATCCGCCACCGAGGGTCTTATAGAGGGTGACCACAGCCAAAAGTTGGTCGCGTTCTGTGCGGGCAAGATTCAGTTTCACCGGGAAAAGCTGCTGTTGAGCCTCCAAGACTTCGTAATAATCGGCCTTGCCGGCCACATAACGTTCGGTCGAAAGTTTTACAGCAGATTCCAGAGCACTTACTTCGTGAGTCTGGTGTTGGCGGACCTCGACGAGTTGTTCCCGCGACACCAATGCGTCCGAGACCTCTCGGACGGCGTTCAACACGGTCTGTCGATAGTGGAGCTCGAACTCGCTTCGTGCCGCTTTGCTCTGCTTGTATTGGCCCACCAGGCGGCCTCCCTCGAAAAGTGGACCAGTTCCTTCGGCGGCAATTCCCCACGCGTTTGCTGTCCCCAGCGTAAACCCAGACAATTCTGGACTGACCTTTCCCATGAGAGCTGTCAGTCCAATTTTGGGAAAAAACTCCGCCAAGCTTTGGCCGACTTGTGCGTTGGCCGAGCGCAAGACCTGCTCGGCTTGCCGAATATCAGGTCGGCGTTCCAAGAGTTCGGAGGGTAACCCTGCCGGTATGTCAGGCACCTCCTGCGCCAGCAGCGGCGCGGGGCGCTGGATGGGACTTGGATTTCGGCCCAGGAGGACACAAAGTTGGTTCTCGGCTGCCGAAATTCGTTCTCGAATGGCCGGAACGGCCGCCGCCGCATCCTCAAGCGCCGCCTCAGCACGAGCCGATTCCAGAGCAGAGGCGGTGCCCCCGTTGAGGCGCATGCTAAAAATCCTCAAACTTTCGCCGAAAGAATTCGTGGTTCGACTGGCGATTTCCAATTCCTGGTCCAATTCCAAGAGCTGGAAGTAAGTCGTCGCCACATCACTCAACAGCGTGAGTCTAACACCGTGCCGATTTTCCTCAGAAGCAAGCAGTTGCGCCCGCGCGGCCTCGTTGAGCCGTCGAACTCGGCCCCACAGGTCCACTTCCCAAAACGCATTCAGGGTACCGACCGCTGAATTGACTGTGCCGCCGTTGTTAGGAAATCCGGACCCGAACACATCGTTTCGGCCTCGGCTCACCGTGCCGTTGTAGGTCACACTGGGAACGAACTGCGAGCGTGCTTGCATGGCTACCGCTCGAGCCTGCTCGACCCGAGCCATGGCGGTGCGCAAGTCATAGTTATTGGTGAGCGCTTCCCGAATCAGCCCTTGTAACGTGTCATCCCTGTAAACCTCCCACCAAGTCAGGTCGGAATATGGACTGTTCGTGATCTGGATCTCACTTCGAAATGCTGCAGGCGAATCAATGACCGGACGCTTATAGTTCGGACCGACAGCGCAACCTGCAAATATCACAGCGCAGCAGCCCAGGGCACCGAACGCTACTTGCACTTTACTACGCGTTCCCAACCTGGTCATACCGCCCCTTCCGTAGACGTTTGACTGTCTGTCGTTTCATCAACGTTTTGTTTCTGCGGCCGGGAACGTGCTAACCGCTCAACCACATAGAAGGTGACGGGGATCAGGCAGACCGCGATGCACGTTGCGGACAACATCCCGCCGATAACAATCGTGCCGAGGATGCGGCGCGAAACCGCTCCAGCACCAGTCGCAATGGCCAGGGGCAAGGTTCCGACGATAAATGCAAACGAGGTCATGAGGATAGGCCGCAGGCGAATGCGCGCACCAGTCAGGGCAGCCTCGATCAGCGGTTTGCCTTTTTCATATTCGAGGCGCGCAAATTCAACGATCAGGATTGCGTTTTTCGCCGCAAGCCCGATAAGCATGACCAGGCCAATCTGGGAATAGACATTGTTCGCCATGTGACGCGACCATAGGGCAAGAAATGCACCGAAAACGGCAATCGGTGTGCCCAGCAGAACGCTGAAGGGCAGGCTCCAGCTTTCATAAAGAGCCGCCAATATCAGAAAGACAAAGAGGGAAGAGAGCCCGAAAATCGCTGCAGGTGGAACACCTTGCTGGGCCTTTTTTTCCTGGAACGACATGCCCAGATAGTCGTAGCCCATCTCGGGTGGCATGGTTTGAGCAAAGACTTCCTCCAAGGCCTTGTTAGCTTGCGCCGAGCTGTAGCCAGGGGCAGCGGAACCGTTGAGCTGTGCGCAGCGGTACAGATTATATCGCATCGTGAATTCCGGGCCGGAAACGGATTTGGTTGAAGTGAGGGCGGACAGCGGGACCGCTTCGCCATCGTGGTTGCGAACGTAAAACAAGCCCAGATCCTCGGTTCTGTTCCGGTAATCGCTCTCGGCCTGAACATATACTTGCCACTGCCGGCCAAAGCGGTTGAAGTAATTAATGAAGTACCCCCCCATAAAGGTCTGTAGGGTCTTGTAAACCTCGGTAAGGTCCACGCCCTCCTTCAGCGCCTTGTCGCGGTCCACGTCTATGTAAAGTTGTGGCACAATCGGCAGAAATGTGGTGTTCACGCTGCCGATTTCCGGTCGCTTGCGTGCCGCCTCCATGAACTTGTTCACGTTGGCCGCCAAAAACGGAATGTCTTTGCCGGCTCGGTCCTCGAGCACAAAGGTGAACCCTCCGGCCGTGCCCACGCCTGCAATCGCCGGCGGTGGAAAAGCAAATGCGATGGCCCCGGGCAGCCGCGATAATTTTTGGCTTACCTGAGCTTCGATTGCCTCCTTCCGCTCCTCGGGTTTGGTGCGCTCCCCCCAGTCTTTCAGCGTTACCCAGACGAACGCACTATAGGTGTTGTAGGAGAAACTCAAGAGGCTGAAGCCCGCGACCGTGGTGCAACTCTTGACCCCAGGGGTGGAAAGCGTCAAGTCCTCGATCTGTTTGCAAATTCCAACTGTACGATCGAGAGAAGCAGCAAACGGAAGCTGGACGTTGATAAACATATACCCCTGGTCCTCTTCCGGAAGGAAGCCAGTCGGCAGCTTTTTACCGAAAATGCCCGCACCCAAGGCGATGAGGACAAGAAACAAGAGACTGAACGCTGATTTGTGGATCAGTGCGCGGCAGACGCCCACATATCCATCGGTCAGCCGAGCGTACCACCTGTTGAAAGTGTCAAAGAACCGCCCCAGAGGGCCTTCGGCCTTTTTCCTCGGTTTTAGCAAAAGGGCCGAAAGTGCGGGACTCAAGGTCAGGGCGTTGAAAGCCGAGATGAGGACCGAGATCGCAATTGTGACTGCAAATTGCTGGTAGAGGCGGCCGGTTATACCGGGAATGAATACAGTTGGGAGGAAGACTGCCGCCAGGATAATGGCGATGGCAACCACCGGGCCCGAAACCTCTTCCATCGCTTTCAAGGTCGCTGCTTTGGGGGACAACCCTTCCTCAATGTGATGTTCGACGGCTTCCACCACGACGATCGCGTCGTCCACCACCAGGCCGATAGCCAGCACCAACCCGAATAGAGAGAGCGTGTTAACGGAAAAGCCCAGGAGCGGAAAGACAGCAAATGTTCCAATCAGCGAAACCGGGACTGCCAGTAAAGGAATCAGCGCCGCCCGCCAACCTTGCAGAAACAGGAACACCACCAACATCACCAGGGCAAGGGCTTCCCAGGAGGTGTTGCCAATCTCACGGATGCCCTCCGTCACTCCCTTGGTCGTATCCAGCGTAATCTGATAATCCAGGTCCGGCGGGAACCTCTGCTTCAATTCGGCCATCAACCGATTGACCGCTTTAGCTGCTTCGATCGCGTTGGAGCCGGGGAGTTGGTAAAGTGCCAGAATGGCGGTCGGTTGGCTGTTTAACCGCCCTACCAGATCATAATTCTCCGCTCCAAGGTCAATTCGGGCTACATCCTTTAGCCGCACAATGCCGCCATCTGGAGTTGCGCGAATGACGATATTCGCAAACTGATCCTCGGAGATGAGCCGGCCTTGCGCCCGAATGGTATAAGTAAACTCCTGGCTCGAGGAATTGGGCCAGGCTCCCAGCTTGCCAGCCGGATTGACGGTATTTTGCGCATCGATCGCACTGATGATCTCTGGAACCGTGATGTTGAGCTTGGACAACTGGTCCGGTTTCACCCAAACGCGCATCGCGTACTTCCCGGCGCCGAAAACCGGCGCCCGAGAAATGCCGTAGCAGCGGCTTAGAGGGTCGCTCAAATTGATGTAGGCGTAGTTGGCGAGAAACTCAGCAGTGCGCGTGCCTTTGGGTGAGTTGATCGTTACCAGCATGAAAGGGGCGGTGAGCGACTTCTGGACGGTGACACCGTTGTTGCGGACTTCAGTCGGCAGTTGCGGTTCGGCTTGCGCATAGCGCAATTGTGTCAGCACGTGGTCAACGTTCGGATCGGTGGCGAGATCGAAGTTGACGAACACCTGGGCCTCGCCGTTGTTGGCGTTGACGGACCACATGTAATTCATGTTATCGACGCCAGAGATCTGCTGCTCGATGGGGGTGGCCACGGCTTGCTCGACCGTCTGCGCATCGGCGCCGACATACGTGGCCTGGATGTTAATCTCGGGAGGGACAACATTCGGGAACTGGGCGATAGGTAAACCGAGTAAAGTGACAAAGCCCACGATGACCGTGATGATTGAGATCACGATGGCAACGATCGGACGTTTGATGAAAAATTTGGACATAACGCCTAATTGATTGCCGCGGATTCAGCCGTTTTAACCACTTGCTCTGTCACGGAATTGGTCGTCATCACCGTCAGGCCTTCCCGGACTTTCTGGATGCCCTCGACGACGACCCGATCTCCCGTGCGGAGGCCCTCTTCAATTACCCACTGATTGCCGGAACGGTCCCCAACCCGTACCGCTTGGATATGGATCTTGTTGTCGGGCGCGACAACGGCCACCTGGTAGCTCCCCTGCAATTCCGAAACTGCGCGCTGGGGAACCAGAATTGAATCATGTCTCAGATCCTGCTTGATCCTTACTCGGGCGAATTCGCCCGGGCGAAGCGAGTTGCTCGGGTTGGGAAATACGGCCTCTATTCGTAAAGCTCCCGAAGTGACTCCAATCTGACGGTCCGCGGCATAAATTTTGCCCTTGATCGGATAAAGGGTCCCGTCAGTCAGAATTAAATCGATCTCCAACTGGCGCAGGCGGCTGAAGGGATCGTTCTCAGTTGTGAGTTGTTTGGTGAGCTCAATATAGGCTTGTTCCGTAACATTGTAGTAGACTTTGATCGGATCAACTGTTGATACGGTGGTTAGTTCACCCGTTGCGGGGCCGACCAAGTCGCCGATTTGCCCTCGGGGAATGCCGGGAATCCCATCGACCGGCGATGTGATCCTGGTGAATCCAAGGTTTAACTGGGCCTGTTCAAGTTGCGCCTTCGCCGAGACCACCGCGGCTTGAGCTTCCAAGTTTGCCTGCACGGCATCGTCATATTCCTCCTGACTTATAGCCCTTTCTTTTACCAGAGGACCGTAGCGCTTCACGTCGAGCTCGGTCTTGCCCAGTTTGGCTTCCGCCTGAGCAAGTTGGCCCTTGGCTTGGTCGAACGCCGCCTTGAATGGACGTGGATCAATCTCAAAGAGCAGATCTCCCTTTTTGATTGGGTCGCCTTCGCGGTACCTCTGGGTTAAAAGATAACCGGTGACCTGAGCTCGAATCTGCGCGTTTACCAACCCATCCAATACACCAATCCATTCGTGATAAATCGGCACGTCGGCTTGCGTAACAGTCGCGACTTCCACAACCGGAATCGGTGGTGATTTGGTTTGGTGCTTTTCCCGGCACCCGAGGGAGCAGAGCAATAGCGTTGCTCCCAAGAGTAGCGGGACCTTACTTGTTGAAATTGGCGTCATGAGCAGGCGTTGGAATTTTGGTTTGTCAGCAGGCGTTGTTGTGAGCAGAAGGTCCGTGCCAGCCTTTCGGACGTCTCTTACCGCCGCACGTGGCACGCACATGAAGGTTCAGTTAAAAGCCTTGTATTTGAACTTTTGCCCGCCAATGGTGGCCTGAAGCATCAACCCGTTTCGTGGCAGAGTGAACACCATCACGCCGTACCTGTAGTTCGTGTTGAGCGCAGCGCCCTCTGTCGCGGCAACAGCGGTGAGCTCCGCGCTCATGTTAAAATTACCTTGCTTAAATTTTGTGAGCGCTTCGGTAGTCTGAAAGAAGATCACTTCAGAGAAAGACTCTCCGCCGAGCTGGGGTCCAACGTTTATCTCAGTCAAAGTGGCCTTTCCAATCGGAGTCCCATTCTCATACACGATGCCTTTTCCGTGTTCGCCTCCGAAAATCAGACCACCTTTGCCAATGCCGGGGAATACAACGAACCCAGCTGCACTGATAAAGTTGTTAGTCAGTGATGAATCCGCAGCTTGAAGCGCTTCCATCGCCTGTTGCGCTTCCGAGGCAAGTTCGCAGTCGGATGCGGATGCTGAGAATGCTGAAGCACTTGATGTCAGCAACAGAATGCTTAGAACTGAACTGTACCTAGTATATTTCATAGAGGTTTGATTTGTTTGTTGTCTCTCTAGGAGCACCGATTTGCCCACGGCTCGATTCGCGCGGCTTGGATCTAAAAGTCCTACAAGCGCTGTGTCTGCTGCCGTGTTCATTCTTCGACTTGAATCGGTTCCATGGTCCTGAATGCAGCCGCTGTGCCATCGACCTGAACAACGAGTAAGTTATTGAGAATCAACAACGATCAGTTGCTTGAGCGCTGATTTAAGCACGTCGGAATTTCGTGCATCCGAAACATCGACGTTCGGAATTGCTTCGGCACTCTCAGATGATCCGCATCTGTTCCGCGTCAACGATTTCCTCTCCGGCCGTAATGATCCCGATGATGACAACGGTGCTGCCTTGGCGCAGCCGCCCGTGATTCACTAGGAACTTCACTGCGGTTTCAATCGTGTTCTGCGGCTCAAATAAATCAAAAGGGACTACGAACGGTGTGATCGCCCAACTCAGCGCGAGCGCCCGGGCCAACGACTCCCGCTCGCACAAAGCATAAATCTGCGAGTAACGAGGGCGCATCAAAGGCGGCGGTGCGCGCCATCTTGCAGCTTCGGGTAAATACGAGGTAGCCTCAGCCCGCAGTTCGTTAGCCATCACCACGGCGCTTTTGACTAGCGCGACGATGAAGGAAACCAAGAGATTGGTTTACCCTTGAGGTTCTTCGCGTTCATGTTTGAGTCTTCGATCGAGGGCCAGCTCGAGGTCGCGCCAGTCGTCTAAGGTCATTTGGTCAGGGCCTCCTTTGGCAGAATATCTAGCGTTCAGCAGCCGGCGAATTGGCTCCGGGACACGCGGCGAGACGGGAGTAAGCAGGCGGAGAGCGGCTGATGGTGATCGAGACTTGTTCCTTCTGGTTTCCTTCATGCGGTTTCTTTCAGGAATCATGGCACGATCGACTCCTCGAATTCTTCGTGTGTCGAGAGCGGCACCGCCGTTCCAGGAAGCTTTAGGCACAAGATGTTTGTCGGCAGTTCGGATAGGGCCCTTAGTTCAGCCGGATCGTTCAATATGCGAGCGCGTGCCAGAATCCCCTCCACTGCCGCGCGTAACGCGAGCGCCTTCGCTCGTGGCTCAGCTGGTTCAATAATCTCCTGGCCGAGAGCATCATGGAGGGCGGATTCGAAGCAGAACAGTTCAGCCGCCCCAATCTTACAAAGCTGCTCACTGACTCTTGGCTCCTGGCCCCCTAATTCGCAACCGACAGTAAAGAATGGCCATCCAAGCACCCTTCCGACGGTGCGAAATTTCTCTAGCTGCAAACCTTGCAGCCAATCCAGGAAACCTGTGATTCGAACAAGCGGTGGATTTGATTGAGAAAAGTGTTGGTCATAAGCTGGTATTGCGACTGTTTCCCAAAGGTGTTGCAATGCGGCAAGAGCGAGGACGCTCTTTGAATCAAAGAAATGGTAAGACTTCCCTTTAGGACGCAGGCGCGCGCGCAAACCTCATCGATGGTAACTGAATGATAGCTTTTTTCCCATAGCAGATCGCCGGCAGCGGTCAGAAGTCGCTGTTGTGAGCTGTTGGTCCGTCCCATAAAACCGAAGCATGGTCTTGCTTAGGGTTGCGTCCGCAGAATGTAGAACTGCTGTGGTTTGCTTGAATCAACGACATTTGTGGAGAGGCTTATTACGCCGTTGGCGTCGAAAGAATTTGTCAGAATCGGTCTCCATTGAGCCAAAGGCAGTGCGAGGTCATCGGTTGCCAGTAATGTGAATCCACCGTTGGGCGGCCCGTTCCTAGCCGCAATTGCCAGGGTCGGGCCGTTAACCACGGTGCTGCTAATTGTGGGTTGCGGAACCACGGTTGAGGAAATGTCGCGAACCTGAAAGAGATTGATTTGTGGATTGGGGTTTGGCCCTGAGGAAAAGGGTGTCAGGATGAGAGTTTGTGAGCCCGAGCTGTCGGCCACAAAGGTTCCGACGATGTACTGACCAGGTCCGCTTCCGTCCGATCCAAAGTTTAAAGCCGCCGAAGTGTTGGTTCCGCCCGTAATCGTTTCAGAGCGCGTTTCACCGATGTTGCGCCCATCGTTAACCCAAACCTGAACTTGATAGATGTGAGCAGGCGTCATGCCGGCCCAACTCAAGGACGCTGGACTGAGGCCTTCGTTGGAAAAGCGGCCGTATTGAAGAAGCATGTTGTAATTGCTGTCGGGTGTATTGGGAGAGCCGAAGCTATCATAGCCGTTATCGAAAGTTGGACCCGAGCTAAAACCAGGTAGGTCCGAAAAGCCCTGAAACGTCACGTCGTTAACGGGGAAATTATTTGCGTTTTCGTCCTGAGGCGCCCAAGACCCAAAATAAACGCCCTGGGTGCTGACATCGGTGGCGCCCGAAATGGTAACGGGGGTTTGCCACATTACGCTCGGAGAGGGCGTGATGTCGCGAACCTGAAAGAGATTGATTTGCACGTTGGGGTTTGGTCCTGACGAAAAGGGTGTCAGAGTAAGAGTTTGGGAACCGGAGGCGTCAGCGACAAATGTCCCGATGATGTATTGGCCCGGCCCAGTTCCGTCTGATCCAAAGCTCACGGACTCGGAGGTGGTGCTCCCGCCGGTAACCGTCTCAGAGCGGCTTTCGCCGATGTTGCGGCCATCGTTGACCCAGATTTGCACCAGATAGGTGTTTCCGGGAACCATCCCGGACCAGCTGAAGAAAGCAGGGGTGGTCCCTTCATTAGAGAAGCGGCCAAATTGGAGAAGCGTGTTGTAGTTGTCGTCAGATGTGTTGGGCGAACCGAAGCCGTCGTAGCCATTGTCAAAGGTCGGGCCCGCCGTGAAGCCGGGGAGGTCGGAAAAACCCTGAAATGTGACTCCGTTGACTGGATGATTAGCGGCGCTGCCATCTTGAGGCGCCCAAGAACCGAAATAGACGCCCTGGGTACTGACATCGGCCGCGCCCGAAATAGTAATTGGCGTTTGCCAAAGCACGTCAGGTTGCGCGGCGGCGGTGCTGACGAAAGTGACTAGGCTGGCGGCACTCAGTCCTGCGCCTAAGGCCTTAAGCCGGGTGATCCCTTTAGCCAATGGCGTCAGGGGACGCAGGATTCTGCGTGAAAATTGTGCGAATCTCGTTTTCATAGTTGGACTATTTTTCATATTTTGAGTCTTGCCGAACCAACAAGGTCCGAACACTCGAACGGCGTGAGAGTTGATTTTTTTGCTTTCTCCCAGTTAAAACACCAGGCGTTTTTGCGGGCTCGTCCGCTTTGCTTGGGGGGTCGTAAACCAGCGCGAACTCTTCATCCAACCGCACGAGGAAGCGGGTACGCCCATCCAAGAGCACTCTTTGCCTTGGGAAATGCGAAAAGAAGTATTTCCAAACCCAGCAAGGAAGGATCCATGCCCAATTTTTCATAACGCCTCCGTTGGTTTCGAATCAGAAGAAATAAGTCATTCCCAAGAGTCCTGTAACCCCGTTGAGACCAAGGTTTGGTTTGTGTATCCCCGCGCACGACATGTGGAGGTAACGTGCTTCTAGGCTAAGGGCCAGGTGATCCTTGAGAAACCAGTAGATCCCCGTGCCGGCCTGAAGGTTGAACTCGAAAGTCCCGCTCAGGTCGGGCGGCCCGATGCTCGTGGCGGTAACCCCGGCACCACCATCGACAAACGGAATCCAACGGGTGCCAGTAGCAAAGTTGTAGCGCAGATGCGGCGTGAGTCCGACCAACGAGCGTGCCTCTGGTTGGAATTGAGCTCCGCCGAAGAGCTCCAGGCGGAATTCCGGGTTGCCGCGATACCAGTGACCTTCGCCCACCACGCCACCAAGCATGTGGCCATATGTCAGGCTTCCGATGGCCAAATGATGTTGCTCATGGCTGCCAAAAGTGGCGATGCCGTAGCTGGCCCCTGCACTCACAGTAATTGACTGATCGTCAGAACGGAATCCCTCCCCAATGCCATTCTCCCAAATGCTTTCGCGAGCCGCCTCCAGACCCACCTTGGACGCGGGCATGATGTTGGTGGAAGCTGAAATCGATGGAGGTGCTTGAGGTGGTGGATTTGTGGAGTCAGGATTTTGGGCCACAGCAAACAAAACCTGCGCAAGGAGCAAAATCGATAACAGTGCCACGACGGGGCCATGGCCCGCGTTGGGCATTTTTGCCAACGCATGCGGCCCAGGCTCTCGGTTTGGAATTCGACTCATAGGGTGTGGCGCCTTTCCGCCGGACGGTTCGAGATCATGGGGTTGGAGGGAACGGGTTCATATTTCCTCCTATCGTTCCGTTTTAACTCTTTGATGGTCCTGTCCTTTGGCGGGCTGGTTGTGCCAAAAGGTGCCGTACATCAGAGCTAAAATCACGGTCCCGAGGATGAGGGTGAGCATAAGCTTAACCGAACAAGCCAAACTCAAAAATGCCCCCATCTAGGACCACCAACCGCCGGGTAACCGGTATTGGCATTGTACTGCCAAGGATCCTGGTCTCTGGAAGCAACCGGCGAGGCGCAGCCGTTAAGCACGAGAACTAGTAACGCGGCGGCAAACATTGCGAGGCTGGCCTGGATTTTTGTTTTATGATCCGAAGGGCTCGAATCATGGTCTGATTTGATGTGTGGCTTCACGTGAAGTTCCTCTCATAACTACGTTCCTGACCAAGTAGTAGTGGACATCAAAGCGAGCCCCTTTGTGATTCGGATAAAGAACGCTGATCTCTGTCATATTTTTACGAGTTTGCTCCTCCTTAGGTTACCGATTTGCGTCTGGGTTGGTTCCAGCGCGTTCCTTTCTGAGCTGTTGTTCTGCGCGCAACCAGTCAAACAATTCATTGCCTGGCGCGCCACCGCGCGCCTCGAAGATTTCTTGAGCGCGCTGCCGAATTTCCTCGACCGTAGGGTCAGCGCCTTGGGCCGTTTTTGTTGGATTGTTCTCACTTGCCGAGTTGCTTTGCATTCGTGTTTTCATTGTTTGGTGTGTTGTAGAGACCGTTTTTCATGGTCGGTAAATCGGTAGGGAAGCGCACAGTTGCGTTACCGGTTGGCGGGCGTAACCGGTTCGCGCGGCGAACAGCCGGCAGCGTGCTTGAGCGGGCGCGAGCACTGCGCATTCCGCCGCCGTGCGCTTCCCGGAAATCGTGTTGCGGATGCCTTCGTGGCCCTATTAGGATCGGCGGACTGAATCGCACGGTTACCCAAGGCTCTATTCCAAGCCGCATTCTTGGCGCACCCCTTGCGGTCCATTCTCTAGTTCTTGTTTCGCTAGCTGCGGTTTTCATGTGCATTGATGATGTTTTGCTGTCACGCAGCTTGTTCGTGAAAAGAGCTGTCAGTAACGGCCGCTCGAGTTGCGGCGCTCGGGCCGAAAAGGTTCTCAAGTACGCTCATCAACCGATGCTGCAGATCCCCTTCCTTGTTGAGGAATCCATCAGCTCCAGCCTTTTGAGCCATTTCTTTCGTAATGGGGCGGGCATCCGAAGAGATGATGACCACGGCAGGGGGATGCTCACGCCGCTTGATGTATTGTGTCGCTTGTATCCCGTTGAGACCTGGCAAATGAACATCCATCAAAACCAAATCGAGCGACAACGCCGAAACCTGGCGCAGTGCCTGACCTCCATTGGTCGCGGTGCCTACAAGATCAAAGTTGGCCGTTTGCTTCAGAATTTGGGCGAGGAGTTTCAACATAAACGGAGAATCATCCACGACGAGGGTCCTGACTCTGGCGTGCAAGGTGACCCGTTCCTTCCCGTTCTTGGCATTCGCACCTCCGCTCATAGGTCATCCCCTTCACCTTCGTCCGCTGACCATGTATGTGTTGGGACTTCTGCCGGGCCGGGATAGCTACTAAACTTCACGGCATTTGCCAGGTTGACCAAGCCAAGTCCGCCGTCGAGCAGTCGGAACGACAGACCGGGCAACTCCATAAAGGCGCGTATTCTCTGAGGGCGCTCTGCTCGCGGCACGTCCACAATCTGGACCTTCAAATACATGTGCCGGCCGCCGACCAGTTGGATGGCCACGTATACGGCGGCAGGTTTACCAGGCGCGAAACGCACGCGACGCCGTTCCCGATGCTTGAGATCGCGGACTTCAGCCTGATAAAGAAACTCCTGCTCAGGCAATTCAACGATGTCACGAATGCTCGTCCTGAATCCGGGTGGCGGCTCCCAGGGCGGAAGTTCTTCACCTGCCAAATCGATGCGGGCAACGTTGGATAAAACCAGTGTCGTCACCGAGTGCTGACCGGCGACGGCAATTCTTTCTTGCTTGAAGAAATCCGGCGTTTGACAGTCCCGAACAATGTGTTCAACCACCGCTGGATCGTTTTGGACAAACGTAGCCAACGAGCCATCCACACCATGGATGCATACCTGGAGTTTTGACCTTTCCTGGCCGGTTGAGAGGCTATGAGGACTCTCGAACAGTGAATTCAGGTTTGCATGCATTTTGGTCCTCCCCTTAAAGCCTGTTGGCGATTGTGTGACTCATTCTAAAACCTTCATTTGATGTTCCGTTTATTGTCTCGACGCTAACTACTTCCTGAGCTCCTTAATGCACCGGCTGTGCCACCTGGCGATCGAACGCATAAACGCTTGATGACCAATGATAATGTCTTTTTTACGCGGCAATGCTGGTGCGTCGGAATTTCGAGCGTCCGAAACATCGACGTTGAGGTTGAAGGCTGACAGCGAGTAGCACGGTAAGACCTCCATGACATGCACTCTTGCCAGGTGCTTTGCAAAAGCGCTTAGAAAAAAGAGCCTATCCAGCATTGGTGAATAGGAAAAATTCACTGGCCCGCAGTCCTAAGGTGCCAGGAGAACGGCGTTGGCGCCGGCTAATTGTCCAGCAAGGCTGCTATCTTGCGCCGTGCATACAGCAATTTCGAAGTTACTTCGCCGATCGAGCAGCTCATTATTCTGGCAATTTCTTTGTATTCCATCTTTTCAAGTTCATGCAGCACCAGCACGGTCCGATTCTCGGGCGATAACTGGCCGAGCGCTTGATCCATCCGCTGCGTTAACTCGGCTGGCTCCCGACGCACGCTTGGATTACTCGTCACTATGCGCACCTGGTGATTGCCGCCAATGCCGTCCTCGTCGGATTCTTTGCAGCACCTAGCCCGCCGCGGCTTTTCTTTGCGGATTTGGTCCACGCAAAGACCTATAACAACCCGCATCATCCACGCGCCGAAACTCGAATCCCCCGCGAAACGAGGCAACCATTGCCAACCCTCTACCCATGCCTTCTGCGTAATGTTAATCGCCTCCTCGACATTCCTGAGGATGCTGAAAGCGCGGGTGAAGAGTTTGTCACGATGACGGGCCACCAGTTCTTCAAATGCTCCGATGTCACCCTTCCGCGCCCGGCGGACCAACGAGTTGTCATCCTTGGAGAAATAATCTTTCAGAGGCGTGATCATGGAGCAACGTCGCGGGCGTCATCGCCTGAGTTCAGACTGGAAACCGGCTTCGCTCACCACGGCGTCATACAGCCCTTCCTTGCTGTGAAAGTATTAACTAAGAGCGGCCAAATTGACCCCGGCGTAGCTGCAAATGTCCCGAACGTGTGTGCCGCGCAGCCCACGCTCTGAGAACAACAAACATGCGAACCTAAGGACGCGCTGTTTGATTGGGAAACTCGCAGAGCTCTGCGTGCGTGATCTCATTTTTCTCGCATCCTCCCGTTCTGGAATTGTGTTCCGCGCCGCATCATTTT
>Ga0210409_10000472_pt1 | contig 65943 bp, 57 predicted proteins | sample IncBWH17MmetaG_FD_161649 | JGI IMG/M metagenome (GOLD analysis project Ga0210409, IMG submission 161649) | Forest soil microbial communities from Barre Woods Harvard Forest LTER site, Petersham, Massachusetts, United States - Inc-BW-H-17-M | ecosystem: Environmental > Terrestrial > Soil >... | reverse complement strand
CAGGACCTGGCAGAGAGTTTTCCGGTGCTGAGCGGCAACGGCGGCTACCCGCTCGAACCATTCTCGATCGAGCGCCTCAAGAAATCCGGTGTGAGCTTGTTATTTCTAGCGACGCCGCATGAGTTGTCGCGGAGTCTTGTACCCCACGTGGTGCGCGAAGGCATCCGCGTGATTGATCTGAGTGGCGCCTGGCGGCTTCGGGATGGCGAACATCGAGCAGTCTATGGATTTGAAGATCACGATCCCGCGGCGGCGGACGAAGTCATGAAGCAATCGGTGTATGGCCTCTCCGAATTGCACCCGTGCGAGGTTGCCTCGGCGTCGGTGGTCGCGAATCCGGGATGTTATGCGACTTCGGTGATTCTCGGCCTGGCCCCGCTGGTTAAGGCGGATCTGGTCGATCGCAGCAGAGGTGTCATCTCCGATTCGAAGTCGGGCGTTTCGGGTGCCGGCAAGGAAGCGACGTCGCGCACACATTTTGTCTCGGTCGCCGATAACTTGTCGGCCTACGGCGTCTTCAAGCATCGGCATCTCGGTGAAATGCTGGAGCAGTTAGGACTGTCGTCCGAAGAACTGATCTTCACGCCGCACCTGTTGCCCATTCCGCGCGGAATTTTGTCGACCATCTATGTTCACCTCGCGCGCGCGATGACCGTCGCCGAGGTGGAATCGTGCTATCGGCGCTTCTACGCGGGCCGACATTGGGTGCGGATCTTCTCGCCGCCGAGGCTGCCTGAGATTCAGTACTCGCTTTACTCGAATTATTGCGACATTGGCTTCTGTCTGGCCGACGACGGCAAGCGGTTGGTGATCGTCTCCTGCGTCGACAACCTCTTGAAGGGCGCGGCGGGGCAGGCGGTGCAAAACATGAACGTCATGCTCGGCTGGAACGAAGCGGAGGGATTGAATTGAAAGTCGTCGTGAAAATTGGCGGTGCGGCGTTGGACGACGAGTCCGTGTTGCGCAAATGCGCGCACGCGATCGTTGCCCTTGCGGGAGATGGCCATTCCATCGCCGTGGTTCACGGCGGCGGCGGCGCTCTCACCCGGACCATGCAAAAGCTTGGCAAGACCAGCCAGTTCATCAATGGGTTGCGTGTCACCGATGCGGAGACTCGCGACATGGCCTTGATGGTGCTCGCCGGCATGGTCAACAAGAAACTCGTGGCCGCCATCGGCGCCTCAGGGAAGGCGGCTGTCGGCTTGTGCGGGGGCGATGGCTCGAGCTTTCGCGCGCGCAAGAGACCGGCTGCTGACGGTTGTGACCTCGGCTACGTCGGCGAGATCTGTGCCGTCGAACCGCGCTGGATCGAAGCCATCTGGGCACAGGGCGGAATTCCGGTGATCTCGAGTCTCGCGGTCGGCGCAACCGGCGAGTACTACAACGTGAATGCTGATCAGATGGCGGCCGCGTGCGCGATCGCATGTCAGGCGAGCGCGCTCATCTTTCTCACCGACGTCGCTGGCGTGAAAGGTCCCGATGGATCGGTAATTCGCTGGCTCGACCTGAATCAGGTGGCAACACTTGTGGAAACGTCGGTCATCCAAGGCGGAATGCTCCCCAAATTGGAAGCATGCAAGCAGGCGCTCCGCAAAGGAGTGGGCAGGGTGCGGATTCTGCCCGCATCAGAAGCGGACGAGCTGCCCGAGTTTTATTTTTCGAAGTTGCAGCATGGCACGGAAGTCTGCGTGGCGTGAAATCTGCGATCAACCGAGAGAAGCAAGAATCCAAGGAAAGTGGGGAACACGTAAGGATGAGAAGTCACGCAGCCGAAAGAGCATCGATCGCGCCGGTCCCAGGTGTGGGCCGGTCCGCCATGCGGGACCTGGTGTCCACCCGCGACCTCAGTTCGGCTGAGGTTCGCTCTATTCTTGACCTAGCAGCGGTGGTGAAGGCGCGTCCGGCGGATTTCCGACGCACGCTCGATGGCAAACAGTTGGTGATGTTCTTCGAGAAGCCGTCGCTGCGCACGCGCTTGACGTTTGAAGCCGGCATGTCCAGTCTCGGCGGCACAGCCTTCTTCATGGACCAGACCGGTGGGCGCATTGATGCCCGCGAGAGTCTGCACGACATCGCGCACAACGTCGAACGCTGGGTCGACGTTATCGTCCTGCGCACGTTTGCGCACTCGACCGTGGAAGACATGGCCGCGCACGCCTCGATTCCGGTGATCAACGCGCTCAGCGATCTGGAGCATCCGTGCCAGGCGCTGGCCGACTATTCAGTGTTACAGGAGAGATTCGGCAATCTGAAAAACATTACGTTGGCCTTCGTTGGCGATGGCAACAACGTCGCGCACTCTCTGCTGCTTACCGGTGCGTTGCTTGGTTCCAACGTCCGCGTGACGACTCCGAAGGGCTACGAGCCGAACGCCGAGATTCTCAGCGCTGCGCAAGAAATCGCTCTTGGTACGGGTGCCACGCTCGAAGTCTTTAGCGATCCACATGAAGCTGTAAGCGGCGCCGATGCGGTCTACACTGATGCGTGGGCAAGTATGGGCCAGGAACACGAGGCCAAAGCTCGCGAAGCCATCTTCCGGCCTTATCAGGTCAACGACGATCTGATGGCGGAAGCTGCGCCGCACGCGCTGTTTATGCACTGCCTGCCCGCGCACCGCGGAGAAGAAGTCACGAACTCGGTCATGGATTCGCCGCAGTCGGTGATTTTCGATCAGGCCGAAGGCCGCCTGCACGTGCAGAAAGCCATCTTAATGTTGTTGCTCTGGGGCGGCGCGAGCCGTTTCCCGGTCAGGAGTGCTCATGCCTAAGAAAATTGTTTTGGCGTATTCCGGTGGACTCGATACTTCGATCATCATTCCGTGGCTCAAGGAGAACTACGACTACGACGTCATCGCCATGGTGGGCGACGTCGGTCAAGGCGACGACATCGAAGCAGTGGTCAAAAAGGCCTACGACACCGGCGCCAGCAAAGTGATTGTGGAAGACATGCGGGAAGAATTTCTCACCGGATACATCTTTCCGGCGCTGAAGGCCGGGGCCGTCTACGAGCACAAGTATCTTCTCGGAACATCGTTGGCGCGCCCCGTGATTGCGAAACACCAGGTGGAGGTCGCGTTGCGCGAAGGCGCAACCGCGGTCGCGCATGGGTGCACCGGCAAGGGCAACGATCAGGTGCGCTTCGAATTGACCTACCAGGCGCTCGCGCCCGAGTTGAAAGTCATTGCGCCGTGGCGCGAGTGGGATCTCAAATCGCGCGAGGATTGCCTCGACTACGCCGAAGCGCACGGCATTGCTGTCGCGCAGAGCCGCGAGAAGATTCACAGCCGCGATCGCAATCTGTGGCACATCAGCCACGAGGGCGGGGAACTCGAAGACGCGGGCAACGCTCCGTTCGCGAGCACTTGGCAGCTCACGAAGTCCCCACAGGAAGCTCCCGATCGTGAAGAGAAGGTCGAGATCGGATTCGTGCACGGCGTGCCCGTCTCCGTCAATGGTTTGCCGATGGATCCGGTTTCGCTCGTGGAACTGCTCAACGAGGTCGGCGGGCGCAATGCTATCGGCCGGATCGACCTGGTCGAGAACCGCTTCGTCGGCATCAAGTCGCGCGGCTGCTACGAGACGCCTGGCGGCACACTGCTGCTCACCGCGCACCGCGAACTCGAAGCTCTTTGCCTCGATCGTGACCTGCTGCACTACAAGCAGCACGTCGGACTGAAGTATGCCGAATTGGTGTATTTCGGTCTGTGGTTTACGCCCCTTCGCGAAGCGCTGGACGCCTTTGTGGAGAGCACGCAGAAAACCATCACCGGAGCAGTCGCGCTCTCGCTCTACAAGGGAAACATCGCTGTCGCGAGTCGACAGTCGGAGCACTCGCTGTATCGCACTGACCTCTCGTCGTTCACCATGGGTGACAGCTACGACCAGAAAGATGCAGAGGGTTTCATCCGCATCCTGGGCCTGCCGTCCCGCTCGCGCGCGCAGCTTCGCCAGGAGGTGGCGAAGTGAAGATGTGGTCCGGCCGTTTTCGGCAGCCACTCGACCCGGCGTTCGAACGCTGGCAGCGTTCGTTTCCGTTCGATCAGATCCTGCTGCCGTTCGAACTCGAGGCGAGCCGCGCGCATGCCCGTGCGCTCGAACATGCGGGCATTTTGTCGTCGGAAGAACTTGCCGAAATCGTTCGCGGTCTGGAGAAAATCGGCGAGAAGGCCCAGGCTGATCCGTCGTTCCTCAAGGACGACGAGGCCGAAGACGTACATCACTTCGTCGAGAAGCAACTCGTCGGGCTGATCGGCGATACCGGTTACAAGCTTCACAGTGGTCGCAGCCGGAATGAACAAATCGCAACCGATCTGCGCCTTTACGTGCGTAGCGCCATCGACCAGTTGCAGGCGCTGCTTGCCGACTGGACGCAGGCGATTCTCACCCGCACAGAAAAAGCGGGCGATGCCGCCATGCCCGCATACACGCATCTACAGCGTGCGGAGCCTGTTCTGGTCGCGCACTGGCTGCTTGCGTACGTCGAGATGTTTCTGCGCGATTCCGATCGTCTTGCCGACTGCCGTGCCCGTCTCAATCTTTGTCCCTTGGGATCCGGTGCCGTTGCCGGCGCTACCATCCCGCTCGATCGCGCGGCGATCGCTGCTGATCTCCAATTCGACGCACCCACGGCGAACAGTCTCGACGCGACTAGCGACCGCGACTTCACCCTCGAGTTCGTCCAGACGTTGTCGTTGTTGTCGGTGCACCTGAGCCGCTGGGCCGAAGAGATGATCCTTTTCTCCACGCAGGAGTACGGATTTATCTCGTTGCCTGAGGCATTTTCCACCGGCAGCAGCGCGATGCCGCAAAAGAAAAATCCCGATCTCCTGGAGCTTGTCCGCGGAAAGGCCGGACGCGTGATCGGCGCTGCCACATCTCTGCTGATGACGGTCAAAGGACTTCCGCTGGCCTACAACAAAGATATGCAGGAGATGCAGGAGCCCCTCTTCGATGCCACTCAGACGATCCTCTCCATTCTTCCGCTCGCCACCGGTTGGATGAATGGCGTCGAATTCGATTACGAGCGCATGAAGCCAGCCGCCCAGTCCGGTTTCATGAACGCTTGGGCTGCGGCCACCTACCTCGTAGACCGAGGCGTTCCTTCGCGCTTGGCGCATGAAGCCGTGGGTAACGCCGTCAAGCTGTGCCTGGAGCGCGGCTGCGAACTGCAGGATCTATCCCTGCCTGATCTACGGCAAATTCACTCGGCGTTCAACAATGATTTTCCCAAGTGCCTGACACTCGAAGCCGTTCTCTCGATCCATAACGTCGAGGGCGGCACGGCGCGTATTTCCGTCAAACAGGCGATTCAACGGGCAGAACAGCGCATCGCTCTTCTTCGAGGTGACGTCCATGCACACGCGTGAAGCTTTGTTGCGCGATGCGCAGCAGATCCACGACCTGATTGCAAGCTATTCGGGAGATGGCACCCTGTTGCCCAGGACCTTGCCCGAAATCTGCGAGAACATCCGCGACTTCGTGGTCGTCGAGGACAACAACCGAATTCTCGGCTGCGGTGCGCTGCATCTCTATGGCCCGCATCTGGCCGAGGTTCGCTCCATCGCAGTCTTTCCTGAAGTTAAGGGAAGCGGCGCCGGACGGCAGCTGATGGACGCCCTGCTCGAACAGGCCAATCGTCAGGAAGTGACGTGCGTCTGCCTGTTCACGCGCATCCCGAGCTTTTTTGCGCGCATGGGTTTCACAGTGGCCGTGCGAGAAGATATTCCCGACAAACTCTACAAAGACTGCTTGCGCTGTCCACGCCTGCATAACTGCGATGAAGTCGCGATGTTCCGCGGCGAACTGCCGCAGTTCGCGATCTTGCAGCCGCCCACCTCACAGCTCGTCAAGCTGCAGGTGTCTTCGATGGCGGAGTAAGAAGGGTTGTTGAAGACGGCACTCGTGGAGTGATCGCGACCAATAACCAGGCAGGAAACAGTCCCCAAAAAATCAAAGCCGCCAAGGTTTGAGGCAACGACTGGTTGCAGCCTGGCGGCTTTCTGGGGAAGCGCCCATTCGGGCACCCGAAATTCCTTTCGGGTAGGCGAAGTGTACCACGGAGTCTACAAAAATCATCCTATCTAGTTGCAGGGGATTGCCAATTTGAGAGCGCGTTAGTTACTTCCCGCCCCTGCACAGCAGTAATGACTCGTTGTGAGACGCTTCACAGCGTCACGTTCAAAAATTTGGTGCAATTTATGAGCGGAACGCCTGGAATGAAAACACACCGTCGCTGCCTGGTTGTTTTGCTCTTGCTTGCCATGGGATGCCCCGTGGCCAGGGCTGAGCAATTCACCGTCTTTCCAGACCGGAAGGAACTGCGCTCGCCCGATGGCCACTTCGTGATCCGCAGCGTCGATCGATCCTCGCGCCCTGGCGAACTTACCGGCATCTTTCACACCCTTGTTATCGAGGAACCTGCCACGGGCAGTGTGCGGAAACTCTACGACTATGTGGGCCGGGCGGCGGTGGCCTGGTCCGGAAGCGACTTCATCATCGTGACCGATTACGTGAACAAGAAGACCTCGCGCGTGCTGGTCTTCCCGATGAATGCGAATCGTGAGGTTCTCGTTGTCGACAAAGTGCAGATGTCGTCCCTGATCCCCGAGACGCAATCCATCCATCTTCAGCAGAACGACCACGTATTCGTTGAGGTTTCCAGCGTGGAAGCAACTACGTTGAACCTGAGGGTGTGGGGCTACGGCCGGCGCGATGCTACCGGCTTTCGTTTGCTGTGCCGGTACGATCTCGCCGGCGGAAGCGTTGCCTGCAAGTAAGAATTAAGAGGGGAGGGCTACGGTTCCGTCGTCGAACTATTAAACTGGTCTACTTGAGCGCAGCTTTCTCGGACATGTCTTCGCGCGGAGTCATCGAGACCACCACATAGTCCCGGTCTTTATCATCCAGATCCTCGACGCGTAGGACCATCTTGTCCTTTTGCATGCGGAACTGAGCCTCCGCTCCGACGGGCAGCAGTGCCGGATGCTTCTCATCCCGCGGACGGATTCGGTAGATCACCTTGTCGGACTGCAGCAGGTATTCCTGACAGAGCAATTCGTGTGTCTTCTTGTGGGCTGAATCGGTGCCGATAATTTCTCCGGCAATACTCTTGCCGCTGTTTTCATCCACGCCGCAAGCGACCGATTCCATCTGAAGCAGTTTGCCATGCTGGAAAGGCTTCTGATCTTTTGCGTACGCCAGCGAAGCCAGCAGTGCGACCCCAATCACGATACGAGCTTTCACGAGACGGTTCCTCCTGCAGTCTTTGATTTTTGGGGGAGGGCCTAATGACTGCACAACGTGGAGGGACAGTTTCGCCTTTTTTCAGCCCGAACAGAAGTTACTAAGGGACAATGCACCAAAGTCACTTACGTCGACGACCAGCCTGCAGCGACTTTGATGCCCCACTTGATTATCAAGAGTGCCAGATGAAGCTGATCGCGCCAACATACGCCAGCGATCCGGTTGATAACTTCGTGTCTGAGTCTGTTCGGAGAGAAAATCACCCCGCGTACTCAGAGGTGATCTTCGTCCAAACTTTTTGGCGCGTTGAGCGAGTTCTCTTTCGCGCATTCACTCTCCGAGCGCATCTCCTCACATGCGATCAAAGTAAGTACAAAAATTCATTCACTCATTCGTTCATCGGCACTCATTTCAAATCGCGATACAAGAATTTTATTTTTGATCTCGCTCAGCACAACCCTCTCGATGTGCTTGCCATCGAAGGGCCGCTCGGGTGAGGGAAAAAAATTTGTTTCACCCCCATCCAATGTCGAGCAGGCGAGCAAGGCGCTTCCGTCGTACGCGTGCTCGGGTCGCGAGTACGTCGTCAACGCCTCCGCAGAAGCAAAGGAGACCGCCGACTCCAATCACCCAATCCGGTGGGTGACGCGAGCGTTGCTTTGCGTCGCACATCACACCACGAAACATGCGAGGGGCGTGCCCTGTGCCCGCCCTTCCCATTCTCAAGAACAGTAAAGAGGATGCCGCGCAAGTCCAAGCCCTCCCCCCTTGGCTCCTGGCCGATTCAGCAGGCCATCTTCGAGGGTTGCATATGGCGGTGGAATTTCCTCGTAGTGCAGTTCTCTCAGAAGTACGAAATGGCCTTCGGCCCGAACTGAGGAGAAAGAACCATGAGAAGACTGATGCTGCTGGGGCTGTTGTTCTTCGCCGTAAATGTGGTCGCACAAACAATAACCTTAACCAATGCCGGAGGAGCGACAACCGGCTGCCTCAACATCCTTACCGTGGATGGCGCGGCCGCAAGCGGGTCGCTGTGTTTTGGCGGCTTCTATGGTGAAGACAGTTACGGGATCGATATGACCTTTGGTCAAACCGTCATCGAAGACTGCACCTTCACTTCATCGAACACCGTGGCCACGGGGACTCGGACATTTACGAACACCACCAATTACACTTGTCCGGCCTCGGCCAACACCAATGGGGTGACTTATTACGGAACCACTGTCGAACTGCAATCGAAAGTTCCACGCAGTTGCGGACGGCAGACTTGCTGGGCGCTGGTCGACACGTCAGGAACGACGACGCTCACACCTGCACAGTAGGGCGAAACGATCATTCATGTTTGGGTGACCGCCTCACGGACATGGGGCGGTCCATTTTTTGGCAGGCATTTATTTTCGAGTTTACGCCGGCACCTTCTTTGCCCAGGCCGGAGGGTTCAGCACATACTGTGCTTCTCCCCTTCCAAACGACCAGTCCTCCAACCCAACTTCGGTCAAAACGATCATCACGTCATCCGGGCGAATCCCCGGCGATGTCGCCAGGCGTTGCGCGATGCTGCGATAAAGTGCTTGCTTGATCTCCGTCGTGCGGCCACGGGAAAGAAATATCTGGATGGAAATGAAGTCCGCTGTCCGTTTCATTCCCATGAAGGTCGGATCGGCAACGAGCGTCCCGCCGCTGTGCTCGGTGATGACCTGAAACCGGTCGCCCTCCGGAATCTCCAGCGTCTCGCGCAGCGCTTGATACACCTGATTGCTGACTTGAGTTCGATAGGAATCAGATTTTCCGGCGGGCAGTGCGATTCTCACCAGTGGCATCGTCGTTCTCCAAACACTTCAATTTCTATTGATGTCGAGAACGGGCGGCGAGACGCAAACTATCAGCGGCGGTTCGTCGCGGAATCTGGTCGCGCACCCAAGCCAAATCCGATTGGTCGACGTGCGATAATTAGATTGTGCCCTTCGAGGCCCCGTAGCTCAGATGGATAGAGCGACGGTTTCCTAAACCGCAGGTCGGCGGTTCGACTCCGCCCGGGGCCTCCATCCATTCGAAACAACTTGTACTCATGCTCTCGCAGCAGCTTTGGTCTGTTCGATTGCAGTTCGCACACGTTCGGGTGTGAACGGCACATCGCGAAGACGCACACCAGTAGCGTCAAAGATCGCGTTGCCGATCGCCGCCGGCGCCACCGTGATTGCGGTCTCACCCGCGCCGGTTGCAGGCACGTCCTTCGGCACGACGAAGACACACTCAATCGGCGGCGCGGCGAAATCGAGATGCAGGCTCTTGTACGTTGCCCAATCGGTAGAAGTGACATGCTCCTTATCCCACGTGACCTCTTCCACCAGCGCGCGACTCATCCCCTGCAGAATGCCGCCCTCGATCTGATTTCTTAAGCCGTCGGGATTCGAAATCGGTCCGCAATCGGACGCCACTACGAAGCGCGTCGGACGAACCAACCCCGTTTCCAGATTTACGCTGACCTCGGCTACCAGGGCGGCGTAGCCATTGTTGCCTTCATAGTTCACGCAAGCGATGCCGCGTCCATGCACCTCACTCGTTTTCGTTGGCGGCACTTGCGGCGAACGTCGCGGCCCCCATTCGGCCGCCTTCGCCGCAGCCTGCAACACGCCGATTACTCGTTGATCCTGCAAATGCCGCAGCCGGAAATCCACGGGATCAGCTTGCGCATGAGCACAGAGCTCATCCATGAAGCATTCGTTCGCAAAGGTATTCTGGATGCGCAGAGGCGAACGCAGTGGTCCCGTGAAAAAAGGCGAATGCACCGTATGAGTGAGCGCGCGCTCGCTCCGAATCGTGCCACCCCCGCCGCAGGACCCTTCAATGCATCCCGCGAAGTACGCCGGCACGGTGTTGCCGTTATTGCGGAGCTTGCCCTTGGGGGGGGTTGGGCCCCCCACCGTCAACGGTTCCGGATCGTAGCCCATCAGCATTCCACTGATCACGTTTCCGGGCCGGTCGTATCCGGGCCGGCTCCCCAGCGACGTAACCCAGTCCTCGCGATCCCAAGCCGCAATCCGCCCGTCCGCCGACAGGGCGGCGCGCTGCTCGATCACGCACGCCGCGCCAAAGTTCTCCCACATCATTTCGTCCTGGCGCGAATACTGCAGGCGCACCGGCCTGCCCACCGCCTGCGAAAGCACGGCCGCATCGAACGACACCGCATCCGCGCCATTCAGTCCATAGCATCCGGAGCCACGGACGTAGACCACGCGCACGTTGTCCAGCGTCAAAGCGAGCAGTTTCGCAAGGCAGCTTCTTGTTGGATACACCGATTGAGTAGCCGACCAGACCGTGGCGCGGTCACGTTTTACATCGGCCACTGCGCACGAGGAACCTACGGAGCCGTGCATCTGGTACGGATACGTGTACCGCGCACGCAGAACATTGCCGACAGCAGCAAGTTGCTTCTCGAGGTCGCCGGAATCCACGCTCAGCGTGTCTTTCGACGGTAGCTTCTGCAAATACTCGAACAATGTCTTTTGCGGTGGCAGTTCTGGCCCTCGATCCCATTGCACCTTCAACTCGCGTGCTGCGCGGATTGCCTGATGCTGGGTCTCCGCGACCACTCCGACGAAGTCTTTTTGCACGACAACCTTCACGAATCCCGGAACATGTTGAACGGAACTCTCATCCACGTGCGCGACCGTTGCTCCCATTCCTGGCGGCCGCACGACACGGCCATGCAGCACGCCCGGCACGCGAACCGAGTGAACGAACTCAAATTGCCCAGTCATCAGCGCGAGTCGGTCCAGTGAGGGTATGGGCTTGCCCAGAACATTCCATTCTTCAAGCGACCGTCGTTTTGCAGTTGGACTGAGGGGAAGATGAAATTGCTTGCCACCAACCAACTCTTCGTACGTGACACGGCGCGAGCTCTTTGCCGAGATCACGCCATCCTTCACCGTGAGCTGAGCAACCGGCTCACCAAGCTTCTCCGCTGCCATCTTTACCAGCGCTTCGCGCGCGGTCGAGGCCGCAAGAGCCAAGCCATCCATATTGAAGTTGGTCGGTGTCGATTGGCTTCCTGACGTGGTTCCCTGGTCAGGTGTGACGTCGGTATCACATTGGACGAGCTTCACGCGCGCGATCGGAACGCAAAGTTCTTCTGCCACCAGCTGAGTTTGCGCAGTAAAAATGCCCTGTCCGAAATCGCATTTTCCGGTGTGCGCCGTGATGGTTCCATCGCCATTGACCGCTAGCCAAGAGTCAAGTTGTTTCGGGTCGATGTGAGACTCGTGCGTCGCGAACGGTCCCTGGCCCAGGAACATCGGGTCGAGCAGTGGCGCCGAGCTGAAGCTCACGATCAGGGTGCCGCAAGTTTTCAGAAAATCACGACGTGTGGCCATTATGCTTTTCGCCGTCAGCGTACTTTCGAATGGCTCGCAGCATGCGAGTGTGTGCGAAGCACCGGCACAAAACGCCGCCGAGAGCTTCGCGGATCTCTTCATCGGAGGCGTTCGGGTTTTCATCCAAAGCCGCTTTCGCGGTCACGATTACTCCGCTGAGGCAGAAGCCGCACTGGGCAGCACCTTCTTCGACAAATGCCTGCTGAATTGGGTGTGGCTTCTCGGGAGTTCCAAGTCCCTCGAGTGTGGTGATTTCACGCCTTCCAACGGCGCTCACAGGCATTACGCACGATCGCACAGCTTTCCGGTCGACGATCACCGTGCAGGCCCCGCATTGCGCCAAGCCGCAACCGAATCGCGGTCCGCGCAGTCCCAATTCGTCATTCAGGACGAAAAGAAGGGGCGTCTCCGGATCGATCGTCACCGTGTGCTCGTGCCCGTTGACCTTTAACGTGATTCGACTCATTGGATTCGACCGAAAGGGACCTTCCCGGAAGCACCACCTTGGATGCGTAACAAGACAAGCCGGATGGATCAAGTTTGAATCGAATACCGAGGCCGCGACGGGCCCCCGCCGGCGCGCTCGTCACTGACCGCCCTGCGAACGACACTGTACTATTAAAGAGATTTCATGCGTGTCTTTTTCGAGATCTTCGGGCAGACTTTGAGCACTCTCTGGGCGCACAAACTGCGCTCGTTTCTCACCATGTTCGGGATCGCCTGGGGCGTGGGCTCTCTTCTCCTTCTTGTAGGTCTCGGCGAAGGCTTCCGATCCGGCAATCGCAAATCCTTCAATGAGCTGGGCGAAGACGTCATGTTTATCTGGGGCGGGCGCGTGCCCTCGATGAACGGCAGCTTCACCAGCATGCGCCCCTATGTGCTCACCTATCGGGATTATCGGGACATTGCCGCGAACTGCCCCGACGTACGCGCCGCCTCTCCGATCATCGTGCGCAGCGATGTTCGTGCCGTGAGCGAGTTTTTTCAGAGCAGCGGCCAGCTCAATGGCGTCCTGCCCAACTATGGCCACATTCGTTACCTTCCCGTCGCCGACGGACGCTGGATTAACGAAATGGACAATGTGCAGAAGCGCGCGGTCATGGTGCTCGGCGACGAGACGCGCCGCATCCTTTTTCCCGGTCGGCCCTCCGTCGGAAGCACGGTGCTGTTGAACGGTGTTCGCTTCGAGGTGATCGGCACCATCAAGCGCGTCGGCCACGGCAACAACAGCGACATCAATCTGCGCATTTTCATCCCCTACAACACGATGCGCGCGAATTTCCCACCTCTCAATGTTGGGGAACTCGACGATGCTATCTCTTTTTTGATCTACCAGCCGAAAACTCGGCCGATCCACGAGACCTCAAAGCTTGAAGTCCACAAGGTCATCGCCCGCAACCACGGTTTCCCATATGACACACCCGATGCCTATGATGAATGGGACAGCATTCGCACCGCCGATCAGGTCGGAAAGATCTTCGACGCCATGAATGTGTTTCTCGGCAGCGTTGGCCTGGTCACACTCAGCCTGGGCGCCATCGGAATTATCAACATCATGCTGGTTGCGGTCGCGGACCGCACGCGCGAGATCGGCTTGCGCAAAGCGCTGGGTGCCACCAATCGCAGCATCATGTTTCAGTTTTTCACCGAAGGCGCATTCCTCACCCTGCTCAGCGGAGGCATCGGAATTGGCGGTGCTGCCGGACTGATGGCCGCGCTCTCGAAGCTGCCCGCGCCCCCGGGCTGGGATCCGCCTACCTTGGTGCTTTCCAGCGCCATTCTGGCGTTGTGCGCTCTTACCGTTGCCGGCGTCGCGGCCGGACTCTATCCTGCCAGGCAAGCTGCCGCTCTCGAACCGGTAGACGCGCTGCGGAAGGAATAACTGTGAAGCGTGATCTGATCCAACAAGCCTACGGCGCCATGCGACACGATCTGCGCAAGACGGTGCTGACCATGCTGGGCATGGCTTGGGGAATCGCGACGGTCGTGCTCTTACTTGCCTACGGCGAGGGTTTTGGCGCGGCCATTCAAGCCATCTGGGACAGCTATGGCGCCACCGCCGTCGGAATCTATCCGGGGCGCACATCGCAGGAAGCCGGAGGTAACAAGGCCGGCGTACAGGTTCATTTCACGCAGGAAGATATAGAAATGCTCCGCAACGTCGTGCCGCTCGTGAAACATGTTTCGCGAGCGCTCGAGATGTCCACCACGGTGCAGGCGGGATCGCGCACCTTCACCTTCACTACCTTCGGAGTCGATCCGGGAATCCAGGACATCTGGAATCTCAGTGTAGAATCCGGCCGCTTCGTCAACGATCAGGATACCTTCAGCCATGGCATGTACGCCGTGCTCGGCTCCGAGGCGAAAGATAAGCTTTTTTCGGGAATGCCGGCGGTGGGTCAGGACATCCGCATCAACGGTGTGGTCTTCCAGGTCGTGGGCGTAATGAATGCCCGCATGCAGGAAGCTGACAATGACGATAATCGCGTCGTCTATATTCCGTTTCGTTCGATGGATACGCTCCAGAGCACGCACTACGTGGGGGGCGTGTGGCTCGATTCTTTCGGCCTCGATCACACCAAGGTCGTCAAATCCATTAAAGAATCTCTAGCCACGGCTCATGGCTTCAAAGCTGACGACGAACGCGCTCTTCATGTTTTCGATGCTCAAAAGCAGCTGGAACAATTCAGCGTCATTACCATGGGCCTGAAAATCCTGCTCGCCTTTATCGGCACAATCACTCTCGGCATCGGCGGCATCGGCCTGATGAACATCATGCTCGTCTCCGTGACCCAGCGCACCCGTGAGATCGGGGTCGAAAAAGCCTTAGGCGCGCGCCGCCGCGACATCCTCTTTCAATTCCTCTCCGAAGCGATGGTGATTACAGCCGTCGGCGGCATCATCGGCATTTTGCTCTCTTACACCATCTCTTTTTCGGTCGGAACCCTCACTCTTTACAGCGCCATGGCGCAACATGCCGAGGCCGGCGACATCCGCCTGATCGTCGCCCCCAAAATCCTTCTGATCGCCACCACCATCCTCGGATTCGTCGGTATTATCAGCGGCATGTTTCCCGCTATCCGCGCCGCGAATCTCGACCCGATCGAGGCCCTGCGCTACGAATGAAGGCGCGCGCGGCGTCGGCCTGCCGCTTTCCTTTTCCACAATCAACCGTCTAGTCTGGTGAACGTTTCCGCGGGCTGTGATTGCTTTCTTAGTAGGTTTCTGCGGCGCTGGCGCTTGATACCGACAGCTTTAGATCCGCAGCGTTAAAATTACCCTTCTTTCATGTACGTCCATTCACCGTCTCGCACGCGATCCCTCATCAAGGAGTTCTGCATGCTCTTCGTCAGGAAGTCCCTGGTCTTTTGCTTGATTTGTCTGGCTATCCCCGCGCTCTCGCGGGAATCTCGCGAAGGCCGCTTGCTCCGCTTTCCAGACATCTATAAGGACAAGGTCGCGTTCGTGTATGGCGGCGATATCTGGCTCGCCTCGACCAGCGGCGGGGTCGCGCGGCGGATCACCACGCATCCGGGCAGGGAACTGTTCCCCAAGTTTTCACCCGACGGGAAATGGATCGCATTTACCGGACAATACGATGGCAACTTCAACGTCTACGTCATGCCCGCCGAAGGCGGACAACCAAAGCAGCTGACTTTCTACCAGGGAAGCGCGCAGCCGCTCAGCGATCGCATGGGCATCCACAACGAAGTCCTCACCTGGTTTCCCGACAGCAAGCGCATCCTCTTTCTGTCGCGTCGGGACGCCACCAACGGCTGGATCAAGCGCCCCTACAGCGTCAACATCGACGGCGGCCTGCCCGAGCCGATGCCGATGGATCAGGGCGGCCTGACGTCGTTTTCACCCGATGGCAGCAAGATCGCGTACAACCGGATCTTCCGCAACTTCCGCACCTGGAAGCGCTACACCGGCGGCCTTGCGCAAGACATCTACATTTACGACATCAAAAACAACGTCTTCGAGCAGCAGATCCCGCACACCGACTACACCGACACGTTTCCGATGTGGCACGGCAACGCGATTTATTTCACCTCAGACCGGGGGCCCGAGCACAAGCTCAACCTCTATAGCTTCGATCTCGGTTCGAAGCAGATCGAGCAGCTCACCAAGTTCGACAACTACGACGTTATGTGGCCCAGCCTCGGCCCCGAGGCCATCGTCTTTGAGAACGCTGGCTATCTCTACACCTTTGACTTTTCAAGCAAGCAGGCTAAGAAACTCAGCATCTCCGTTCCCGGCGAAATCGACGAAACGCTGAAGCACTGGACCAGCGTCACCAAGCTGGTTACCGACTTCGACATCGCCCCTGACGGCAAACGCGCCGTCTTCGCGGCCCGCGGCGACATTTTCACCGTGCCCGCAAAAGAAGGAAGCGCCCGCAACCTCACCCAGACTCCCGGCATTCGCGAGAAAGGTGCTGCCTGGTCGCCCGACGGCCGTTGGGTGGCCTACATCTCCGACCGTTCCGGCGAAGATGAGATCTACCTCTCCCCACAAGACGGCCAAGGCAAAGAGCAGCAGATCACCAGCGCCTACAAAGGATTCAAGTTCGCGCCCGTGTGGTCGCCCGACAGCAAAAAGGTGGCCTGGGCCGACAAGGATCTCCGCCTCTGGTACACGGAGATCTCCGATAAAAAGCCGGTGGAAGTCGACCGCGCCAAATTTGGCGAAATCACGAACTATTCCTGGTCGCCTGACTCAAAGTGGCTCTCCTACGACAAGCCAGAAGAAAACGGCAACAACGACATCTTTCTTTACTCACTGGCCGATAAGAAAATCACCGCTGTCACTACCGACTTCACGAACAGCAACAGTCCCATCTTCGATCCGGCAGGGAAGTACCTCTACTTCATCTCCAATCGCGACTTCAACGAAGTCCTTGGGAACTACGACTTCGAGTTCTCCAACCCGAAGACCGCGCGCGTCTACATCGCCACCCTGCGTGCCGACGAGCCCTCGCCCTTTCCGGCTCTCAGCGATGAGGTCGCCATCAAGAAGGAAGAACCAGCGGCCTCTACGAAAGAAAAGGGCGAAGACAAAAAGGAAGAGAAGAAAGCCGATTCGAAAGACAAGAGCAAAGAGGCGGCCGCTAAAGACCAAGAAGAAGACAAGTCAAAATCCGAGACCAAAGATTTTGCTAAAGACTTCCGCATCGACCTCGACGGCATCCAGAACCGGATCGTCGCGCTTCCCATCCCGCCGACCAACATCACCACGCTGGCGGCCGCCAAGGATCTTGTCCTCTACTCCACGACTCCGATTCAGGGCCTCTCCGGCCCGCTGCCCGGCGAGACGCCCACCGTCCACGCCTTCGACCTGAAGGAACGCAAAGACAAGGTTGTCATCGAGAACGTGGACCGCTTCGCGCTGTCCTTCGACGGCGCCAAGCTCCTCTATCAGAACAGCACCCCACCCGGACCCGCAGTTCATACCTACGGCATCATCGAGGTCAAAGGGGACGCTCCGAAAAAAGTGGGTGACGGCGCGCTGAATCTCGCCGGCCTTCGCATGGAAGTGGATCCTGTCCAGGAATGGAAGCAGATGTTCAACGAAGTCTGGCGCCAGGAGCGCGACTACTTCTTCGAAGCTTCCATGAACGGCGTCGACTGGGAAAAAGAACGCGAGAAGTACGCCGCACTCTTACCGTATGCGGCCAGCCGCTATGATGTGACCTACCTGATGGGCGAGATGATCGGCGATCTCTCCAACTCCCACACCTACGTCGGCGGCGGAGACTATCCCGATCTTCATCCCGTTAACGTCGGCCTCCTCGGCGCCGACTACGAACTCGACAACGCCTCGGGTATGTACCGCTTCAAGAAAATCTTACCCGGTGAAAACTGGGATGGCGCCCTGCGCTCTCCGCTCACCGAGCCCGGCGTAAAAGTCAAAGAAGGCGACTACCTGATCGCCGTCAACGGTCGCGCGCTGCGCTCGCCGCAAACGCCGTTCGAACTACTGACCAACACCGCCGGCGACACCGTTACCCTCACCATCAATTCGAAGCCCGGAGAAGAAGGTTCGCATACGGTTCAGGTGCGCCCGATCCCTGACGAATTCCAACTTCGGGAGCGCGATTGGGTTGAAAGCAATCGCAGAAAAGTCGAGGCCGCCACCAACGGCAAAGTCGGTTACATCTACATTCCGGACATGGGCGGACCCGGCCTCAATGAATTCGTCAAGCAGTGGTTCCCGCAGATCCGCAAGCAGGGCATGATCATCGACGTCCGCTACAACGGCGGCGGCTTCGTCGACCAACTCATCTTCGCGCGCCTGCGCCGCATCCTCGTCGGGATGGGCTCAGCGCGTAACTTTGAGCCCGGCACCGTTCCGCCAGTCGTCTTCCATGGATACATGGCCTGCGTTACCAACCAATATGCGGCCTCGGACGGCGACATCTTCAGCCAAATGTTTAAGGTGTATAAGCTTGGCCCGCTCATCGGCGAAAGAACCTGGGGCGGCGTGCGCGGTATTCGCGGCCAGATGCCGCTGCTCGATGGCGGCTATATCACGCGTCCTGAATTTGCGCGTTACGACCTCAACAGCAAGTGGGTGATCGAAAATCGAGGAGTGGCGCCCGACATCGAAGTCGACAACCGTCCTGACCTGGTCGTGAAAGGTCAGGATCAACAACTCGACCGCGCGGTCCAGGAAGTCATGAAGCAGATCCAGGCGAATCCGCCAACCCTGCCGGCGCGCCCACCCGATCTGCCCACCTATCCGGAGGGCCCGGGGCTCTGATCTCGCGAGCCTGCCGATCGAAAACGGAAACAGGGGCGCATCTATGACTGTCCGATCGGTCATGCGCCCCCTTGGCGCTCGTTACTAAGTTGGTCTCCCCAAAGTTTCTCTAGAGGATCGATCCGAAGCCGCGATTCCCGCCTTTTCCCGTATAATAAAACCTTCCATGCCAAAGTATTCCATTGTGGTACCCCTGCATAACGAGCAGGAGAATGTCACCGACCTCTACGATCGGCTTAAGGCCGTCATGGAGGCGAACGGCGACAGCTTTGAGATCGTCCTCGTCGACGATGGTTCCTCCGATCGCACCTTCCAGATGCTGCGCGAGATTGCCGCGGTCGACAGCCGCGTCACTGTCGTGAAGCTTCGTCGAAATTTCGGCCAGACTGCGGGCCTTGCCGCCGGCTTCGACCATGCGCGCGGCGAATACATCATCGCTATGGATGGCGACCTCCAGCACGACCCCTCCGATATCCCGATGTTCATCGAGAAGATCAGCGAGGGCTATGACATCGTCAGTGGCTGGCGCAAGAATCGCATCGACAACTTCTGGCTCCGCCGCATTCCGTCACGCATCGCCAACTGGATGATGGCCAAGCTCAGTGGCGTCGATATCCACGACTTCGGCACCACCTTCAAGGCCTATCGTCGCGAGATTCTGGAGCAGGTCCCGCTCTACGGCGAACTGCACCGCTTCATCCCGGCGCTGGCCTCGTGGCATGGCGCGTCGATCATCGAAGTACCGATCCGCAATGTGAACCGCGAGCGCGGCGCATCCCATTACGGCATCTCGCGCACCTTCCGAGTCTTCTTCGATCTCATCACCATCCGCTTCCTGCTTCGTTACCTTTCGCGCCCGCTGCATTTCTTCGGCACCGTGGGCATGTTCAGCATCATGAGCGGGTTCGGGATCGCGGGATGGCTGGTCGAGAGGAAGCTGTTTCACCATTCCGATCTTCTTGTGCAGCACGGCCCGCTGATGATCTTCGCCGCGGTCCTGTTCCTCGCCGGACTGAACATGCTGGCCGTTGGACTGCTTGGCGAGATGCAGGTCCGCCATTATCACGAACCCTCGCGACGTGCACCCTACTCCGTTGACCGCGTTCTTCGCTCGCAGAGCGAAGAGCACACCATCTCGGAGTAACTTCCTTAAGCAGATAAGCCGCAAAGGGCCCGCAGCCACAACCATCGGCGCGAAGTAGTCGAAAGGACTGGTGCTCTTTTCCTGCTCACAGGTGTACAGGCCGATGCCTTTATCCCGACTTTGTGACTCTTCTCCGGGACCTCTGCGGTTTTAAGATTTTCTTTGAATACCGCCAACCGACTGCCCGGTCCGCGCCGGTCCCAAATCACATCCTTCCACTTGCGTCACATCGCTTTGTGACGTCTCTCTCCGACTTCGCTTTCACGTCGGCGCATCATACCCATAGGCCACCTACGCTGGCTGGAGGGTATAATGCCTCGGTTTGCCATCATGGAAAATGCGACGCAATACGAACTTCGCCTCGCCGACCGCATGTCGCGGCTGGGCACCGAAACCGCTTTTGAGGTCCTGAACAAAGCCCGCGCCCTTGAGCGCCAGGGCAAAGACATCGTCCATCTGGAAATCGGTGAGCCTGATTTCGATACGCCGCTCAACGTCGTCGAAGCTGCGATTGACGCCCTGCACAAGGGCTGGACGCACTACGGCCCGTCCGCCGGCCTTCCCGAACTTCGCCAGACTATCGCCGAATACGTGAGCCGCACCCGCGGAGTGCCCGTTACCACCGACGAGGTCGTCGTCGTTCCCGGCGGTAAGCCCATTATTTTCTTTTCTGCGCTGTCTTTAGTAGATGTGGGAGACGAGGTCATTTATCCGAACCCCGGCTTCCCCATTTACGAGTCGATGATCAACTACGTCGGCGGCCGTGCCGTTCCCATCAAGCTCCGCGAAGAGCGGGACTTCGGCCTCGACGTCGACGAACTCGCCTCGCTCATCAACGACAAGACGCGCCTCATCATCCTGAATTCGCCGCAAAATCCCACCGGCGGCGTGCTCAGCAAGCAGGCCATTCACGATATCGCCGATGCGATTGGTGATCGCAACGTGATGATTCTCTCCGACGAGATTTACAGCCGCCTCATCTTCGAGGGCGAGCACTTCTCGATCATGTCGATCCCCGGCTTTAAAGAGCGCACCATCCTGCTCGATGGTTTCTCCAAAACCTATGCGATGACCGGATGGCGCATGGGCTACGGCGTGATGCGCCCCGACCTTGCAGCGCACATGACGCGTCTCATGACGAACTCCAACTCTTGCACCGCGAGCTTTACCCAGATCGCCGGCGTGGAAGCCCTGCGTGGCGATCAGTCTTCCGTGGATTACATGCGCGACGAATTCAAGCGCCGCCGCGACGTTTTCGTCGCCGGCCTGAACCAGGTTAAAGGCTTCTCGTGCCGCATGCCCAAGGGCGCCTTCTATGCCTTTCCGAACGTCACGAAAACCGGCTGGCCATCGAAGAAACTCGCGAACGCGCTTCTCGAAGAAGCCGGCGTTGCCTGTCTTTCCGGCACGGCCTTCGGCGATTTCGGAGAAGGCTTTCTACGCTTCAGCGTCGCGAATTCAGTGGAGAACCTTAACAAGGCTCTCGACCGCATCAACCAGTGGACCGGAAAGAATCTATAGGGACGCCGGCAGACGGCCTACCACCAACGACTGAATACCGACGGCCGACCACCGAAACCCGCCCGCTCCCCGGCGCCTTCCGCCGCCTGCTATCATTAAGCTGCATGTCCACCGTGCATCCGTTTCAAACCGACGACGCGCGCCTCAACCCGATCAAAGAGAAGATCCTTTCCGGCCAGCGCCTGAACGAGCAGGACGCCCTCACGCTGTACCGCACCGGCGACATCCTAGCGGTCGGCTGGTTGGCCAACAATGTCCGCGAGCGCATGCATGGCGACAAGGCCTATTTCAACGTCAACCGTCACATCAATCCGACCAATGTCTGTGTCGCCGCCTGTCGACTCTGCGCTTTCGGCCGCAAGAAAGACACGCCGGGCGCCTATACCATGGCACTTGAAGAGGCGTTCGAGACGGCTGCTTCCGGCTACACCGAGGCCGTCACCGAGTTCCACATTGTCGGCGGCCTGCATCCCGACCTGCCTTTCCAGTATTTCCTGAATTTGTGCTCGGGATTGAAGCAGCGCTTCCCGCAGGTGCACTTGAAAGCGTTCACGATGGTCGAGGTTGCCTACCTCGCCAAGCGCGCCAAACTCTCCATTCGCGAGACGCTCGAACAATTGAAGGCGTCCGGCGTCGACTCACTTCCCGGTGGCGGCGCAGAAATTTTCGCCGATCGCGTGCGGCACATCATCTGCGATCATAAAATCGACGGCGACCAGTGGCTGGAGACCGCGAAGCTCGCCCACCAGATCGGCCTCAAGTCGAACGCGACTATGCTCTACGGCCATGTCGAAAACGACGAGGATCGCGTCGATCACCTGCTCAAGCTGCGCGCTCTCCAGGACGAAACTCGCGGCTTCCAGACCTTCATCCCGCTCGCGTTTCATCCCGACAACACGCCCCTCCAGCATCTGCCGAAAACCACCGGCATGCTTGACATCAAGCAGATCGCCGTCAGCCGGCTCGTGCTCGACAACTTCCCACACATCAAGGCGTACTGGCAGATGATGACCGCGAAGATCGCGCAGATCGCCCTGCGCTTCGGGGCCGACGATATCGACGGGACCGTGATCGAGGAAAAGATTTATCACGACGCGGGCGCTACTACCCCGCAAGGTATGCGCCGCCAGGAACTCGTTCGCCTGATTACCGAAGCGGGCCGCGAACCGATTGAGCGCGACACTCTGTACCGGCCGGTCACGCGCACCGAAACATCAGTCACAGTTGCCGTGTAGGGAAGTCGGTATTCGGTATTTGGTCTTCGGTTCAGTGCATCTGGAACGAAGCGCAAGAGTCACGAGCGGCACGCTATCGGCTACAAGCCATCGGCCACCAGCGAAATGACCATTCTCGCCACCGTCGCCCTGATCGTTCTGATCTTTGCGGGCATTATGGTGCTGAGAATGAAAAGCGACCCCATGGAGAAGGAATCCGTCCGCGAACTTCTCGCAGACGAACTCCCCCCACCCAAGGCCGCCTCTCAAGCTACTTCAAATGAACCAAAGAGCCCCGGCTCATCAAAACCCTGAAACCTGATACCTGCCTTACCGCCCCAGCTTCTCAAAGAACAAGCAGATCGACTCGATCCCACGATGGAAGTTCGGGATGTGGAACTTCTCATTCGGTGCGTGCAGATTATCGTCCGGCAGACCGAAGCCCATCATCACGCTGGGAATCTTCAGGACGTCCTGAAAATCCGTCACGATTGGAATCGAGCCACCCGAGCGAATGAACACCGTGTCTTTTTTGAATACATCGTGCATCGCTTCAGTCGACGCCTTGATGAACTTGTTGTCGGTCGACACCACACAGGCCGGGCCCTTGCTCCACACCTTGATCTTCGTCTCAATCCCTTTCGGGGTGAGCTTCTTCACGTACACGGTGTAGCGCTTCAGGATGTCGTCCGGATCCTGGTTCGGTACCAGCCGCATCGAGACCTTGGCCGCGGCTTTCGCCGGAATCACGGTCTTCGCTCCCGGAGCCGTAAACCCGCCCGGCATGCCATGCACTTCGAGCGTTGGCCGTGCCCACGTGCGATACAGCACGGAATATCCCGGCTCACCCGTCAGTTCTTTCGACCCGACCTCGGTCTTGCGGTAATGCTCTTCGTTAAAGGGAAGCCGTTTCCATGCCTTGAGTTCATCTTTCGTCGGAGCCTTCACCTTCGAATAAAAACCCGGAATCAGAACTTTGCCTTTCGCGTCTTTTAGCTTGCTGATGATCTCGATCAGCGCGAAGAATGGATTCGGTGCCGCTCCACCGTACATGCCGGAATGCAGATCGGTCTTCGCGCCGAACGCCTCGATCTCCGTATAAACCAGACCGCGCAGCCCGACACACAACGTTGGCAGATTCGGCGCGAACAACTCGGTATCGCACACCAGCGCGAAATCGGCCTTAAGCTTTGCTTTCTGTTTGCGGACATACTCGGCGATCGACTCGCCGCCTACCTCTTCCTCGCCTTCAAAAATGAGCTTCACATTGATGGGCAGCTTTCCGCCGCGCGCCTTCATCAACGACTCGAGCGCCTTCACTTCCATCCAGAGCTGACCCTTGTCGTCGACCGCTCCGCGCGCATACAGGTTGTTGTTCCGTTCGGCGGGTTCGAACGGCGGCGACAGCCACTCATCCAGAGGGTCGGGCGGCTGCACATCAAAGTGGGCATACATCAACACTGTGGGAGCGCCCTCCGCATGGAGCCAATCCGCATACAGCAGGGGGTGACCCTTCGTCGGAATAATCTCCACGTTCTCCATGCCGATTCGCCGCAGTTCATTCGCCACAAACTCGGCGGCCTTGTGAACGTCGGACTTGTGTTCTTCCAGCGTGCTAACGCTCGGGATACGGAGAAGATCTTTGAGTTCGTTGACGAATCGCTGCTGATTTTCACGGGCAAAATCGAGTGCTGGGGAAGCCATAAGAGTCCCTTTCCTGCGCGGAAGCACATTCAATAAGAGTTCCTGCAATGCAAAGCGTACAAGTATACCCGAGGTCAGTAAAACCGTTCTGAGACTGAAAAAACTGGGAGACGATTCGAAAACCTGTACGGTCGCACAAAACACCTAGTCATCGGCCGGCAGGAGCACTGAATTGAAAGCCCAGAGCCGAAACCCGGAGATCCTATCCGAGAACCTTGAGCCTAGGGCCGAGAGCCTGAAGTCACAAAGCGCTCCGCTGAAAATGGCTCCAGATCGTAACCAATGTCTTTGCCAGACATCAACTGCGACATCAGCGAGGCCGTGATCGGCGCCAGCAGAATCCCGTCCCGAAAATGTCCGGTTGCCACGTAATATCCGGGTGTCGGTGTCTCGCCCAGGATCGGCAGATCATCCGGCGTTCCCGGACGCAGTCCCGCCCAATCCTCCAAGACACGCGTTTCTTGAAGCGCCGGCAGCAGCTCAATCGCAGCGCGCCGCAATTTTTGAATCGTGTCCGGCACCGTGCGTTTGTCAAACCCGGCTTCCTCGACGGTCGCCCCGGCCAAAAGCCGCCCATCGCTCCGGGGGACCAGATAGATTTCCGGCGACCGCACGACATGCTTCAGCGTCTCTCGTTTTGGTTGGACGAAGCACACCATCTGTCCTTTCACCGGCCGCGTCGGGAAGGCGTACGGCCCAATTGTTCCCGCCCATGCCCCCGCACAGTTCACGACCTCTCTGGTCTGGTACGACGTCTTGTCCGTGGTGACGCCCGCAACCTTTCCATCCGCGACATTGACCGACACAACGGCAGAGCCCGTCGCAAAATCGATGCCGCGACGTTTTGCCGCCTTCCATGCCGCGTGCGTCAGAGCCCGCGGGCAGACGCTCCGCTCTTTCAGAAAAACAACCTGGCGGCCCGAAGCGTTCAAAGCCGGCTCGATTTCTGAAAGTGGTTGCGTTAGCTCGCTCGCACCTAAAATGCGTTTATGGGAGTGACCCGCTTGCGGGAAGAGAAGCGTGCCTTGCGACCGGAGATCTACCTTTTCGCCGGACTCGTCTTCCAGTTCATGAACGAATTCCGGATACATCTCTGCGCTTGCGGTCGCCAGAGTCTGCAGGACACCAGGGGTCTCGTCGCCGCAGTTGGCCAGCATGCCGCCCGCGGCATGGGAAGCTTCGCGCCCCGGCTCCCCACGTTCCACAACCAGCACCGATGCGCCCTGCTTGCAAAGTTCCCGCGCCAGGCTCAGCCCGATGATGCCTGCACCGATAACAATGACGTCCCAGCTCTTCACTTCGACATTGTAAAAGAGGAGGTGCTGAGCGGGACATGACTGCCATCCGTAGGACTCTTCAGTAGCGCATCAATCGTAACCTGCAGTTGCGAGAACCCTTCATCGGGCGAAGGCGCAACCTGCAACTGTCCTTTTCGATCGATCAGAATAAATGCGGGATACCGCACGATGTCCTTGTAGAAATCAGGTACGCCATTGCCCGTCGTCAGCAGCGGATAACTTACGGGTACCTGTTGCTCGAATTTCCGTTGTAGTGCAGGATCTTCCGTGGATAAGCCGAACACGACGAATCCCTGATCCTTGCGTTGCTGGTACATGCGGTCGAGCTTGGGCATCTCCTCTCGGCACGGTTGACACCAGGTCGCCCAGATGTTCACCAGCACGACATTGCCTTTCTGATCTTCGAGTCTCTCCATCTTTCCTGAAAGATCTGGCGTATCGAAAACCGGCGCCGGCACGTCGCGCATGGCCAGGTTGCGAACCTGTCTATACCGGATGACACCGTCCCTGATCGGCTTCCATGCCAATCCCAGGGACAAAACCGCCAGCACCAACCCTGCTTTCGCGGATCCCGAAAGAGCCTCGCCACTGTCTTTGAAAGCCAGAAATATCGTGATCAGAAATGACGCCGACATGGCGAGCGTCGCCATTGACAGCCGAAATAGCCAATCTTTTTCGCGGTCGCTGCTCCATTCCGTTAGCGTCATCAAGACCACCGCGTAGCAGATCAGCGCAGCGATCGGGGAAAGAATGCCCGCGATAAGAACTCGGTATTGAGAAAGTCTCGACATAGTGATCACACTTCATACGCCAGCCCTGCAGACTGCGTCGTCATCGAAGACAGCAGGTCGCCGTGTCAACTTCGGCGTCAGTCACCACCGCCCCCTATACCGGCGGTCCCGGCGGAACTCCCGAGGGTTTCAGCTTCGGCGTGTTCTGATGCGGATTGCTTAGGAACAAGCTAATCTCGCGCTCGAGCCTGCGTGAGCCAGGACTCTGATCTCCACGCACGATTTTCTGCACATTCAGAACTCCAGCCAGCGCCGACGCCTGTACCTCCGGCGTCGCGCTGCCCTCCACCGCGAGCAGCATCAAATGCTCCGCCACCTGTGCTCGCACTACATCCGCAATCGGACTCGATCCGCGCGCAATCGCCGGAGGTGCCGCGGATGGAAACGCCGCTTTCACAAGTGCCCCCACCACGTCGTTTGGCGACAGCGCGCCCGCATTCATGTCCGCAATGACCGCCAGTCGCTGCATGCGCTGCGCATCCAGCAAACCGCCGGCAACGATGTCGCCGATCGCGCGAGCGCCATCTTCTTTACTGAACAAATACCCTGCCGACGAATTGAAGCGCTCCGCATCCTCGTTATCCGGCTCCGTCGGAGCCAGCAGTTTCCACAGGCTTGCCGGAATCTCCAGCTCCTTGGGATCGAGTGCCTTCAGCACCAACTGCAATGCCTCGCGCTGACTCGCTTCCGGCCATACCGTCACCGGCGCCTGCCCATCACCAACCAGTGCCGGTGGAATCTTCGCGCTGCCAACGACATTGATCGCCGCGCTTAATGCGTATCGATGGAACAAGTAAACCAGGGGAAATCGCGAGGCTAGCCTCGATGCCGGCTCTCCCGGCCGTTCGAGGCTTGCATCGTAGTGCGAGAGCAGCGCGTCTCGCACCGGCCACACTTGCTTCAGCCATGCGACCGGATCGCTACCATCGTCATACGCATTCCAACGCGGATCGGCATAGTTTCCCCATACGATCCCCTGTGCCAGTGCCTTGCGAACTATCCCATCGAGCCGAGCGTGCTCCTGCTCCGCGGCCGACCCAGGGGCTCCCTGGCTGTAGCCCCACTCGATCGCAAACCGGTCATAACTCCCCGTGCCTTGCATGTACGCGTCCGAAAGATCGGCGCTACCATCCGAGCGAATCTTCACACGCGGCGCGTAGTAGTCCATCACCGACCCGCGATCGTACGTGCTCGCCACGAAGTTATGATTCAGGCCGAGCACATGCCCCATCTCGTGACAGGTCAGGATCGCTAGCCGGTTCAGCATGACTTCCTCTTCAGGGATCTGTGGGTCCATACGATCCAGCGCGGCGAATCCATCCAGAGACGGTTCCTCGTTCCCCTTCCCCGAAGGCACCGTCGCCTCCCAGTAGTTGTTCACGGTCCGCATGCGATGCGAGTCCAGTTGCACCACCGCATGCACGATCTCGCCGGTGCGCGGATCGGTTTGCGTCATCCCGACCGACCACCCTCGCCCGGAACGATTCGTCCACTGAATCGTCGGATAGCGCGCGTCGAGCGGGCTCGCGCTCTTCGGCAGATCTTCAATTCGCAAAGCATCTTTGAATCCCGCCTGTTCGAATGCCGCGTTCCACCACAACGCTCCTCGTCTCAGTGCCGACCGCATCGGCTCCGGCACGGCCCGGTCCAGATAAAAGACAATCGGCTTGACCGGTTCGCTGATTGCCGCCGCCGGGTCTTTTTTCTGCAAGCGCCAGCGCGCGATTAATTTCCGCGTCAGCGGCTGGTCATAGGGCCGCGAAAAATCCTGGAACGTCTCGCCGAAGAAACCGACTCGTGGATCGGACTCGCGCGGTACAAATCCCTCGTCGGGGAGCGCGACAAAAGAATGGTGCTCGCGCACGCTTAGGATATGAGTCTCTGGCTGATTCAGATCGATCTCTCCATCATTCGTAAACGTCAGCAGAGCCTCCAGTTCCGTGTTCAGCGGAAAGCTTCCCGCCGAATCCAGATCGACCACACTCCGCGACTCATCCAACCTCCAGCTCGATTCCTTCGACTCCTGTCGAACCATTACGCCGTTCACCGCCTGGGTGGGCCGCCGCAACTGCGAAAGCAGATCGGTAGCGTCGCGCAGCAGCAAAGCGTCGCCATTGACCAGCAGAGTTCCATCCTGCTCCGCCTCTACCGGCAACGCCGCCAGCACCGAGGTGGGAAAGCTCAACTCCACCGATCGTTTCAGATCCGTACTTCCGTTCTCGGCACGAAAGGACATGTTTTCGGCGATGACCAGTACCTTCGATCCTACCTGCCGGAAGCGGCAGACCGCGCTCGATGAAGTCGTGCTTCGGTCCGCAAAGACGTTGGTCGAGCCAACGCCGCTGCCCAATCCGCTGAAGTACAGGAACTCGCGCTCTCGCGTCGTTGCCGACAACTCAAATAACAACGCGCCTTTCTTCGCGTCCCAGTAATACGGCAGAAAGCCGTCGTGCTTCTGCATCCCGTTCGTTCTGGCTGAGATCGTCTCCGGCGGCGCAGGCTCCTTACCGGTTTGAGCTGAGCCGAGCAGGGAAGTGGTGGTCAGGCAGAGTAAAAGAGAAAGCAAAAGGCGGATGCGTTTCATGAGGCTGCCCTTATACAACATCGGGACCTTTAGCTCCAAAGCAAACCCACTCAGAATCCTCGTCCGATGTCTTGGATCTGGCAGCCATGGTTCGACCCACTTACTCTCAAGCGCGAATCCCATCCTGCCGAAGAAACAGGTGTAAGCCAAAGTGAAATCAACGAGGAACTTCGGCACCCATGCATCAGATATTCACGAGCTTAAAAGGATTGATTTCGGGCCATGTCCCAGGCCGCGAGCCTGCCCCCGATTACAAGATCGATCCCGAGAACACGCGCGTTTACGTTCGTTTCGCTGGCAAACTCGCAGCCGCTGACAGCGAGCGCTACGCCAACGCCCTGCGGAAAGAGCCTTCGTTCGAGCCGGGCTGGTCCGAAATCGTCGACTTGCGTGCCGTCGAGCAAATTGACATCTCCCCCGACCAATCCATCGCCCTGGCCGATACCTTTGACCCATTCTCGCTATCATCCCGTCGCGCCTTTGTGGTCGCCAACGACCAGCAACGGCACGCCGCACGCATGCAGCAGGTCCTGCGCAGTCCCAGCAAGACGATCGGCATCTTCGAAACCCTCAACGAAGCGGAGCAGGGGATTCGTACTCCTATCCACCGTACTGCGCTTGCGAGCGCCCAAGTGCTGCCGTTCCCATCTCCCCCGCCGACCTCGCCCCGTTCCCGTTCGTAGGTTCTCCAATGCATGGTCCAGACTCCGCTTTCACCACCTCGCTAGCGCTGTCTTTGTGCGGCAGGGATGTGAGCCATTGCGGTCGCCTGATCAGTGGGTTTGGGATATTTGGAGACGAATCCCCAGTTGGTGCCACATCCTAGCCACGTCGGTGCCATTTCGCCAATGCGGGCAACGGAACTAGCCTACTGGTCGGTGCTGGCGATTACTGTTTGATGACCTGAGAGCCGTTGACCTGAACCCAACCTCATATGGTCCACTCAGAATCGCCAGCAACCGAGCGGCAATCCCGGGGGAAGGTGCCGCTCAGACGAAGCGTCCCGCAGGTTGGGACGCTTCACTTTTTCCCAGGCGTAGTTGCAAAGGCGTAAGGATAGCTGCTTTAGCGCAAAGTCGAGGGGCATGCGCATGAACTATGCCCGAATCATTGTCTCCGCCATCGTGCCAGCCTAGTGTTCTTACTTACAGGCTCGTCGTACATGGCCTCATCGCCAAGGACTACGTCCCGTATTCAGAGGGCGTTCGCAACGATCTGCGCAAAGGGTTGCGACTAGGGGGATGGTATCCGGGTAGGTGACCGCTTCGGCCTGCTGCTCGCATCCTTCCTGTCAGGCGCGTTTGTAGCAGTGAACTACCTAACGATAAACATCAGCGGGAAGCTCAAGCTGGAACTGTCAGCGAGCGGACTGATCGAATGGACCTTGGTAGCCTCGTTCGTGGGCTTTGTTTACAAACCAGTCGCGGATTGACCGGCATCGGGTTCGCGTGCAATTTTCGAACCAGTAGGATTGAACTAGATGCGTTACTGAATCGTGCTGCCAACTTCAGAAAACACCGTACTCGCGTTGGTGCCGATCAGTCGGACCATCCCGGTAACGATCACCAGGACGACAGCCAACATGATGGCGTATTCAGCAACATCCTGCCCTTCTGTGTCGCGCCACAATACGTTCAGATTGCACTTCATAAATGCTCCCTCGATTACAGGGCCTCGCGGCCTTCTGCAAGTTTCGCTACCGAACCGGAGTGTGGAACATGGGCTCCAAGATCCGAGGCTTTTAACCCCCAAGCATCCGTCTGCTGACTAACGGTTTGGAGACCCACCTGAAATTCATGCTTGCCGATGGCCTTGATCCAAACCACAGAGAACTCCATTCGCCACTGGCGGTAGACCACCGTCACATGATCTTCAACCCTCAATCTGTGATGGATCGCTGCAACGCGAGAGCCCGTCGCGGTAATGTCGAGAGTGTGGGCAATGTCCTCAAAAGGTCGCCCTTCTTCATCCGTACCCCGCACTCTTACAGGGAGTACCGCTCGAACACGATTTAGATTCCGCCTTTCAGTACCGGAAATGCTCGGTTGCATTTGCTCTCCAGAACTACTATGCGCTGCAGGGTGAGCCAGTAGGAATGGCTCCGACGGGTGACGCACGGAAGTAACGACTCCTTCGTTGGCACGCGGGCATTCGGTTAGCCCATTTGTGTAGGTCGACACACTGTCGTGCCATTTACCGCAGCGCGCACGCTATTTATGTTGAAGAGGAGCAGCACTTGGGGGAGGGCTGTTTGGGCGAGCGTCCTACGACTCTTTGAGTCGGGGACGTTTCGTCTTTTTGGTGGATATGCAGGCCGAGCGCATGGTCCTAAGATATGCGCTTTCCTGCTTGGTGCGATCTGAACGGCTACGCTTGTCGCTCCGTTAAGAACATCATTGCCGTTACCGGCGTTAGCACGTTGGTTTTTTGGGGCCACTGGCCAGGCGACTCCAGAAGTCGAGGAGTAATCGGGATTCAGCTATCCAGCTACCTTTGAAGAAGGAACAGTGACATGATCGGCAGGTAGGCAGTCCACAGAGGCATCGGACGATGAATACAAGAATTGCAACGTGCTTGATCTGGTTAGCGGGGTGTTTGGCCAATGCACAGAATCCCGCCAAGCCGCACGGAAGCGAGAGTTTGCTACTTGCGCTGGAAAACGCTTGGAACCAAGCCCAGTTGAATCACGACTCGAAGGCGCTCAACGATTTAGTGGCCGACTCCTTCATTACTACCGACAATGACGGCACCTTCATGACGAAGGCCCAGTTTCTGATCGACAATACGGACCTCTCTTATGCTGCCAGCCTGATGACGAATAGTGATGAGCGCGTCTTCTTGTATGACGACGTGGCAGTGGTCGCCGGAGTCTACCACGCCAAGGGGCTTAACAAAGGAAGGCCCTTTGACCACTACGGGCGATTCACCGATACGTGGGTTTACTTGAATGGCAAATGGTTGTGCGTTGCCAGCCATACAAGTGCGCTCAAGAAAGCGCACTAGGAATCGCCAGATAGAACCAAATCATGCTTTGAACATTCCGGCCCAAAAGATCAAGGAACCAGTACCGCACCATAACAAAGATTAATTCGAGTTTGAAAAGCAGCCTTCGCGGCTGACCGAAATGGTTCTCCCGAGAACGGATGAAATGGAAGGTCGCTGCTTGGCAGCAGCGACCCCATTTTGTGGCGGCCTAGTCTTGCTCCTTACGAAATTTTTTTCGGGCACGCTTTCGCGCCAACGCCTGCTTCACTCGGCGCTTTGCGCCCGGTTTCAGGTAGAAGGAATGACGCTTTACTTCCTTAATGATGTCTTCCGTCTGAACCTTGCGCTTGAACCGACGCAGGGCATTCTCGATAGACTCCCCTTCTTGCAGTCGAACTTCTGCCAACTCACCACCCCCTCTTGTATGCTGCGCTCCCGCACACCGAGTTCATCCCGCTGCGGAAATAACGCCGCTCTCGTATTGTAATCGTTTGTTACGGATTCTTGCGGCGATTGTCGGGATCTGAGTTTGTGCCGGTTGTTTGTGACATAACCCTCCGTTTGTCCTCTGATCTGTTGCATTGCGCGGACGTCCCCTAGCGTTTAAACCAAACTTTCCGCATTCAGTTGCTCCGCCACGACTAATTGCGGTTTTGGTCGGGAGAGTTTTTCGGCGAGTTTCCTTCCCAGTTCAATCGCAGGGTGCTCGAAGGCGTGATACAGAACTACGGGAATGACCAACCACATGAGCCAGAAGAGTATCCAGCTATGGTGCCGGGTCAGCGCAAACCAGATAAAAAACGAGTGCCCAAGATAGATGCCATAGGAGTACGTAGCGATACGATGACTAATGAATTTGAGTGGTCGGAAGGTAATTTCTTTGAACCGGGGGATGGCAAGCCCGAGCAGCAGACACAACCCCGCGCCGATTCGCCGGGAAGGGTTCCAGAGAAATATGGCGGCGATCAGGATGATAAACACGGGCCAGAGATACGAAGGGATTATTCTTTTCTCGGGCAGGGTGAATGCCATGATGCCCGGCAAGAAATTCGGGATGTATAGAAGCAGGGAGAACCATGCCAGCGCGGGAATTGTCTGAGGGAAATGCCCAAGGAGACCACAGACCAACCAAAGTCCCAGCAGCCACCAGAAAGAGCGCTTCTTCCAGAGAAATAGAAAAGGCAGCACCAGGTACATCTGCACTTCCAACGGCAGTGACCACAACGGACCGATCACCGAATCAGAGAGCGTAAGATTCTGAATGAGCAGAAGGTTGGAAACCAGCTCGAGAGCGCCGGGTCTCGGCGCAATGGCGAGCCCCCGGCCATCCGCGTGCAGATGGAGGAGCACGGCGGTCAATACTGCCAGTATGCTGAGCGGGTAAATACGAAAAAACCTGCGAATGTAAAAGTCCTTGACGAGAGTGAGGCCCGTCAGACGGCTCCTTTGCATCGAGTACATCAGCACAAGCGACGTGTGCACGAAGAACAGCAAAACGCCGAAGATCCCGATATTGAAGTCGATGTGATAGTGCCGAGTCAGGTGGCCAAACAACACCATGAGCACGGCCATACTTCGGAGAAAGTCAAGGTTCGACGAAGCGCCTCGACTACCAATCTCAGGCATACACCCTTCTTTGCAGAGTAGGAAATTTTAGCATTTCGAGGGTCAGCCCATGCGTTCCGAATCTCCGACCTTGCCAAGCGCCTCACGCCTCGCGATGCCGATCCAGTTCGATCTCGGTCAGCTCCACCAAAGGTCTCCATCCACCCCAAACGGATCGCTCCGTGGAAGGACCTGGGCATTTATCGCCCGAGGCCAACCCTTATCGCGGTGTCACTACAAACAGTTCTTTTGACCTCAACTCGTTTTCTTTTTTAGTCGTTCGAGCAGCGCGCAAGGTGCGCTGGGTCGAGGGGCTCCCCCAGCTCGCAATCACTGCTTCCAATTCTTCGCCTAGCCCTATCCCAAAAAGACTAACCAGATCCGAGCGAGCCTCGCGTCGGGTGATGGTCATTGGCTTCCGACGGCAGCGCCAACATGCGTAGGCACCACTCCTGCGCACGCGGCACCACTTGCTCGACAGAGGCTACTTCATCAACTAGCCCGATATCGAGCGCCTCTTGCGGCGATAGCAAAGCGCCACTGACCGCAAGGCGCTCCGCATGACGCGCTCCCACCAATCGCTTCAAAGCAGACACAATCACAGGGGGCAGCGGAATTCCCACCTGAACCTCGTTCAAGCCTAGCTTGTATTCTCCTTGCGCCATGACTCGCCAATCGCAAAACAGGGCCAAGACGGTTCCTCCGGCCGGAGCGTGACCTGTGACAGCAGCTGCAATTGGAATCGGCGACGCGGCGATTGCCCGCAACAGCGCATATAGCTCGCGCCAAAGATCTGCTATCGCAGGCGGCTCCAGCCCAAGCAACAAGGGGACGTCCAATCCAGCAGAGAAGCGACCGGGCGCGCCCGAAAGAATCAATGCACGAATTCCGTCTCGAGCTGCCTTCTCAATTTCTTCGCGCAAGCCAACAATCAGTTCCAGCGAAAGCGCGTTCACCGGTGGACGATTCAGACGCAACTCCCATACCGAGTCGTGTTCGATGGTTGTAAGCATGAATGAAGTTTAGCTGAGACGGAAAGGTGTTGATTGCCCACACCACATGTCGACCATCGTGCAAGGGGGCAAATGCAGACTGGTCAAACGCTAGTCCGGAAGAACGCGCCGCAGTGCTATGAAACGGACTGGATCACCTGCTCCCGCGCCGCTCGCAGACTTTGGACGGGGTCTCCGGTCGGGAGAAACTCCATCGCGCAATAGCGGCCGTATTTGAGCGCAGCCAGCTTCCGGTAAATGTTTGGATAGTGGATCTCGCCCGTGCCCGGCTCGTGACGTCCGGGGACGTCGGCCACGTGGACGAGGCCCACGAGATCGATGTTCTTCTCCAGCTTTTCGATCAGGTTGCCCTCGGAAATCTGCTCGTGAAAGAAATCGTAGAGAAATCGCACGTGCGGGGAGTTGATTTCGCGGACGATGTCGAAGCCTTCCGTTACCGAGGTCAGAAAATATTTCGGATTTTCTTCAGGATCGATATTTTCAAGCAGCAGTTCGACATTCTTCTTTGCCGTTAGATCGGCGGCGCGCTTCAGGCCTTCGACGCAACTGGCGCGCTGATCGCTGTGGGAGAGGGTCGGGACCTTGTTTCCGCTCAACACGATCAGCTTGTTGCACTCAAGCTTTTCCATGATGGGCAGGATCGCGTTCACTTCGGTGAGGAAGGCGTCGCGCTCGGCCGGGTCACAGAGGCTGCGGTGAAGTCCCGCGGTGGCGTCGAAGGTGATGCCAAGCTCATGTTTCTTGCGATTGGCGGCCTGAAAGTTCGTATCGGACCAGTCTTTAAATTCTCCGACCAGTTCGATGGCGTGGTAACCGGCCTCGGCGACCTTTCCCATCCGCTGCTCAAACGGGAGGTCACGATAGATCGTCCAAAGCATCACTGATAACGGAAATGGTTCAGGAGTCGATGGCGCAGACGATGCGTAGACTGCTTCCGTCGAAGACAACACTGTTCCCGCGACCGCACCCGCTACCGCGCGTCCGAAATCTCGACGATTCATTGGCATAATTCCTTGTAACAGCGCGCAAATTATACGCCGAGGTTCAAGGGCTGACGGTCGGAACAAAGAGCTGAGCGCCGAGTTAGGATCAGCAGGCACACTTATGCGAAAACGTCTTTCTTTGATCGGGATTGGGACAGCGATTTTGCTCTTGTCGATCTTGCCGGCCGAGTGTACGAGTTCAGGCGCACAGCGGACCCTTTTTGACGCATTGAATCGGGAGCGAAAGGCGCAAGGCCTGCCGGCGCTCAAGTGGAACGAGGCTCTCGCCAACGCGGCCCAGCAACACGCCGCGGCGATGGCTCGACAGGGTTTGGTGTCTCACACGCTGCCGGGCGAACCTTCGCTTGCCTCCCGGGCGAGCAAGGCCGGGGCGCATTTCAGCTGGATTTCGGAGAACGTGGTGCAGTCGGCGAGCGCCGAGGGTGCGCACGAGCAGTTCATCAAGTCGCCGAATCACCGGGCGAATATTCTCGATTCCGACATGAATTCTGTCGGGATAGGTGTGGCCGAGCGGCACGGGCAGCTGTTCGTGGTCGAAGACTTCGCGAAGATCAAGTAGGAGCAGCGAAAAAGCTTTTGACCGCAGAGGACGCAAAGAAAGGCCGCAGAGGACGGAAAGAAAAGCAGATCCTTCGCTTCGCTCAGGACGCCAAAATTAATTTGGTGATCAGCCACTTCGCTCAGGGTGAGAAATCAAACATGCTGTCGGCCGCGCCATCTCCAGTGTCTAACGCGCCTCCATCTGCCAGCGGTCTTTTCGATAACGGATCACTGGCGCCGCCCCGGCGCCGGGCCATCTGCGCAGTGAGCCAATCACCACCTTGGTCCAGAGTTTTGCGAGCGCCGGTGTGCTCGAGGCACGCTTGCCAATTGCGCGAAACGTTCGAATCGCGTCGGCGCCTTGCAGCGAGTCCAATTCCTTCTCGATGATTTCATCCTGAATGCGAAGGCATTCTTCGAGATTCTGCAGACCAAGCGAATCGGGATGCGAGCGAAAGCCCCCAATGAGCGCGTCGACCGAATAAAGCCTTGCATAGCGGAAGAAGCGCACCCAGAGTTCGAAGTCACTGGCGCTGCGCCGCGAATCGTCGACGCGGCCTCCGGCTCGATCCCACAAATTGCGCCGCCAGTAGGTCGACTCCTGCTGAATATAGCGATTGGCCCCGGCCAGAAACGGAAAGCGTGACCATCGGCGCAAGTTCAGGAATTCAACGGCCATGCCGTCATCGTTAAATCCGGTGGGTCGGCCTGTGATCCACTCGACTTCGGAGAACGCGCGAAAGACGCCGCCGACGACGAACAGCGATCCGGCGTGGAGCAGATCGGTTGCGCTGATCCAGCCCATGACTTCACCGGAAGATTGCGCGAAGCCTTTGTTGATCGCGTCGTACATGCCACGATCGGGTTCGCTCACCCAAGTGTGCAGGTCCGCTTCATAGCGGCGAATGATATCGACACTGCCGTCGGTCGATCCTCCGTCGACGATAATGTATTCGAGATTCGGATAACCCGGACTGAGAACGGAACGGATGGTGGCTTCCAGATAGCGACCCGAATTGAAGACGGGAGTGACCAGCGAGATTTTCGGCCACGCGGCATCCTGGTGCGCGGAAATCACAGCGGGTTGGGAGTTTGGCGGACTGCCCACGGGAGAGAGTGTACTGCCTGCGTCCGTCCGGCAACAAAGGGACCAGCGCGTGAAGCTTAGGAGTTCCTCGGGACGGCGTTCTTTGCCGTCGTGTTTCGCGGCGGCGCGAAGAGCGCACGCTGCGCCAGTTTCGCCATTCCCAGCGGCCGAGAGCTGTATCGCTTGAACTGCTTCCACAGACGCCGCGGATTACTGCGAACCCCATCCGGGGTCAGCTTGTAAGTCGCGTCGTCGATGGTGTAGGCGTAGCGCCAGAAAAAGCCTTGTTCGTAATCGCCGGGATTTTGTTCGCAGGTGAGGCGCGCATTCAGGATGCACTCTTCGCTGGCCATCATCTCTTCTTTGCTCGGACCGTAGGTGGTGTGCGAGTAGTCGTGGTTCTGGTGCACGACGAGCGCCGCATTGGAAGCGTCCACCACCCTCGCGCGTACCGAGCGCGCCTTCCACAACAGCCAATTGTCCCACCAGAAACGGCCGATCGCGAGCGCCGGCATTGCGGGGTAAAGGCCGCGGGAAAATGCGAAATAATCGATGCTGCGGGCGATCTGCAACTTACCCTCGCGCTTGGCACGGTCGCGAAGGTTTGCGGCCCAATTCTGTTCGAACTCAAGAGGTCCGGTGACGTCGAGATCCGTGCGACGCCCAACCATCAGGAAGCGGTCGCTCCATCCCGAGACGCGTTGAATCGCTTGCGGGAAATCGTCGAACAGGAGGATGTCGGAGTTTACGTAGCACAGGGCGGAGCCTGTTCCGATTGTTTCGGCTTGCTGAAACAGGTCGCTCACGAGCGGCGTGCCCCATTGATTCGCCTTCACGGTGGGCACGTGCCGTACTCCGAATTCGCGAGCGGCTTCCGCGGTTCCGTCGTCGGTGCCGAAGAGAATGATCTCGGGCCGGGGATTCAGGCGGGTCCAACTCGCGATTGCGTTCCGTTGGATGATGCCGACATGACCCTGGAAGCGCTTGGGTGTCGCGAAGATGGTTAGACTCTCGCTGCCGGACGAAGATGCACTCATACGAAGCCTTCGCCGAGACCAAGTCCGAGATAGTGAACGCCGGGCTCATCGTGCAGGAACTTCAGCGTGCGCCAGCAATCAATCACAGTGCGGGGGCGATGATTGCGGTTGTTGATCCACTGCTGGCGGGGAATCGAATCGAACTCCGGCCAGGAGGTTGCCAGCACAACTACATCGGATGAATCGATACATTCATTCGCGTTGGCAGCGAAGCTTAGATTTTCATGCGCGACCGGCGGTGAGTTTTTGCCGTACGCGGGATCGAAGGCGATCACCTTCACGCCCCGCCGCGCCAGTTCTTTCGCGAGGAGAAATCCGGCTGCTTCCTCGACCACGTCCGTGCCTGCCTTGTAGGTCAGTCCCAGAATTCCCGCCGTCGTCTGCGTGCGATTCTGCACCAGATCGGCGAGCCACGCGATCTGCGAGCGATTGAAGCGATCGACGGTTTGTGCGAGATCGGGAGGAACGCCCAACTGCTGGGCCAACTGCGCGAGCGCCAGATTGTCGCGTGGAAAGCATGGGCCGCCATAGCTGACTGCCCCCTTCAGATACTTGGGTCCGATTCTGGTGTCGAGTCCAAGTGCAGAGGTAATCACGTCGACGTTCGCCCCCGGCAGGCGCTCGCAGATGCGTGCCAGCATGTTGGCGTAGCTGATCTTGGTGGTGACATAGGTGTTCACCGCGAGCTTGGTCACTTCGGCGTTGACGAATGCCATGCGCGCGATGGCCGGCTTGTTCTCGCAAACTTGGGCATAAAGAGAAGCCAGCGTGTCTCCGGCGCGGGTATCGCTTTCGCCGATCAGCAGCATGTCGGGGTTCAGGAAGTCACGGATCACACTGCCCAGCGCAATAAATTCCGGACTGTAGCAAAGTCCGAAATCTTTACCCATGCGTTTGCCGCTGGCCTTCTCCAGCATCTCGCGAACCGGCCCACCGGTGGTGCCGGGCATGACGGTGCTGGTCAGGCACACCAGGTGATAGTCGGTCTTTTTTGCGAGAGAGCGCGCAATTGCCTGGCATACGGGCTCAACATAGCGAAGTGAAAACCCGCCCGCAGGATCGCTCGGTGTCGAAACCACAATGAAGGTGATGTCGGTCTGCGTGACGGCTTGTTCGATATCGGAAACGGCGGTCAGGCGGCCTTGTGTCTGGCCGAGCAATTCTCCAAGTCCAGGTTCATTCACGGGCGGCTTGGAGTGATTGATCGCGTCGATCTTCCGCGGATCGTTATCGACTCCGATTACGGTCAAGCCTTTGGCGGCCAGGCACGCAGCAAGCGGGGAACCCAGCTTTCCCAGGCCAATTACGCACACCTTCATGCTCATTGGCGGGCCTCTGCGGTCAGACACAGGTGCCAGCCAAAGTGACGCTCCATCCAGTGATAGGCAGAATCGGGAGTCCAACTCCAGGGCCGGTCTTTGACGTACTCGTACTTCACGTATTGCGGAATTCGATAGGGGAAGATGTGGTCCACAAAAATGTCGGTTGCTCTGAAGCCGGACGATTCGATCAACTGCCGACCTTCCTCGCGCGTGTACGTGTAAGTCACCGGGCATCCGGTCTGCGCCTCGGAGTGCTCTGCGACCAATTGTTTCAGCCGCCAGAATTGGCCTTTGCCATACCCCATCAGAATCCAGAACACCTTCCAGGAGCGGCGGTAGTAAACCATCAGCTTGATGGTTGTTCCCGGCCGGGCATAGTGCCGCAGCTGGTCCATCACTCGTTCCGGGTGTGGAGTGTGGTGAATCACGCCGAATGAGTAGATAAGGTCATAGGTCTCTACCGGCACAAAGCTGCTGAGTTCCTCGGCGCTGCCCGAATAGAAACGCACCTGATCCTGCAGGCCATAAACTTCCACCCGCTTGCGCGCAAGTTCCAGAGACTGGGGAGACAGGTCGACGGCGGTGACACTCGCGCCGGTTCTCGCGAAGCTCACGGTGTCGGTTCCGATCCCACAACCAATTTCCAATACTTTCTTTCCGCGCCAACGCTCGAACTGCGCAAAGCGGGGAATATGCGGTTCGACGAAATACTTGCGTGCCTCCACTTCGTCGAAGTATTCCCGCGTGCCAACCGGCTTCGGCGAGTGCCGGATGTTACAGGGACGCCGGTCCCAATAGCTGCGAACCTCGTCGACGGTGATCTGTGAGAAATCAGACATGTTCAAATTAGATGCAGCGAATCGATTCTTTTACGATGGGATCAGGTCGATCTAGCGTGGCCCAGCGTGGAACTTTGAGCGGCATCGCGAGCGTTCAGTCGCCCACCTGCCCGGCCGCAAGCTCTGTAAGTCGTCCGGCCTTGCGTAATTCAGTTTCGATCCACTTGTAGGTGATTGCCAGACCCTGTTCGAGATCAGTCTTCGGCTCCCAGCCGAGCACCTCGTTCAGCAGTGTGTTGTCGCTGTTGCGCCCGCGCACTCCCTGCGGCTTCGACGGATCATGCTGCTTTTTTAGCTTCTTACCGGCGATTTTGGAAACGAGGTCAATCAACTGGTTGATCGTCACCAGCCGGTCGTTGCCCAGATTCAAAGGCTCGGCATAATCGCTCGCCATGAGACGGACGAGTCCCTCCACGCAGTCATCGATGTACATGAACGATCGCGTCTGCTCTCCGTCGCCCCAGACTTCGATCGGGCCGCCATCCTCGGCCAACGCTACTTTCCGCGAGATTGCGGCCGGGGCCTTTTCTTTGCCGCCCTCGTAGGTGCCGAGCGGTCCGTATACGTTGTGGAAGCGCACGATCCGGGTTTCAAACCCGTAGTCTTTCTTGTAGTAGCGGCAAAGTTCCTCGGCGAACAGCTTCTCCCAGCCGTAACCGCGCTCCGGATCCGCCGGAATCGCATCCGATTCTTTCAGCGGCGTCACGTCGGAGTCATTCTGTTTGTACTGGGGGTAGACACAAGCGGACGACGAGAACAGGAATCGCTGCACGCCGTTTAGCCGGCTGGCATCGAGCATGTGGGTGTTGATCAGGATGTTGTTGCGAGAAATATCGGCGTGGTTGGCGGTGATATAGCCGATGCCGCCCATGTCCGCCGCCAGGTTGTAGACCTGGTCAATGTCCTTGGTAGCCCCGAGGCAGTTCTCCCAAAGCCGCAAGTCCAGGAGATCAAACTCGTCGGCGGGGCTCGCCTCGTAATCGGTCGGTTTCAGGTCGCCGCCGCGAACCCAATGGCCATCTTTTTTCAGCCGTTTAACCAGATGATGACCGATAAATCCGCCCGCTCCGGTCACAAGAATGCGGAGTTTTGCCTTCACGTAGGACTCCAAGTTGTAGTGCTGAATTAAAGGAAACCCTATTCTACCGAGACCGCACCCGTGCGAGCAAGCTAAGCTACGGATTCAAAACGGGAAAAGCTCATCCTAGCATTGTCATTGGTCAGTGCAAACGCCTTCACTGTTGTGATATGGTGTTCGGCACTTTCGAGCTATTCCCCTGTATTTGCAACGCGTTTACTGTAGCGCGAGTGGAATAGAAACTGCACAGAGGCTGGTGGAGCTTTTCCCCCCGGCTTCGATTCCCGCAGACCCTGAAGAATGTGTGTAGGAGTTGTTGTGAACGACCCTAACGGACCACGTGTGCGTGTGCGCCGACGCCGCCGCACACACCGCCACCGCCACAACCGCCTTGTGCGGCGCGCGCTATTGTTTTCGGTCTTCTTACTAGGCGGACTCGCGGGAGCCGCTCTTCTACCTTTCGATTTCGCTTCGTATCTGCGATCTTCCCTGGCGTCTCAACCTGCGACCCAGTGGAGCACAACAGACGTACACCGTGATCTGGCTTACATGGCTACGCCAGACTCTGAAACGCAGCAGCGGTCGGCGAAGCCTGCGCGGCCGATCTACCCCTACTCGCTAGTTCCGGGTGGAGTGCACGATCCCAAGGAGCTGGCCCAGGTCTTTGATCGGGACCCCGTGCTGGCCTCGCATTATCGTGGATTCGATTTCCGCCGTGCCCGCGTGGTTGAGCTAAGTGAAGACCGGACATTGTATGTATCGTACCGAATTGCAGGCCACGTCTACTGGACCACGAAGAGGGTTCTGCTTCGTCGCGGCGAAAAAGTAATCACCGACGGGAAGATGACGCTTCGTACGCGTTGCGCGAACCAAGTCTCGGAAACGGCGCGCAAGGAAGTGGCACCTTACGAGCCATCCATCGCCAAGATGGAGGAGCCGATGAAGGGAGAGGGAGGTTTTGCCATACCTGACCCCGTCATCCTCGATTCTTCTCTCGCGCGTCCGAGCTTCCAGTCTTTCGGTCCGAGCACGCCCGGCTACGCGCTCATTGCCAACAATGGTGGGATCCTCTCGCTGTATCCGCCGCCTCTGCCCAGTTGTGGGCCGGGAAAAACGAAAAAGGGCAGTGGTGGGACGTCGGATTCTGGCGGCGAGTCCAGCGGCGGCAAGAAGGGAAATGCCGGCTGCAACACTCCGCCCGCTGAAGTTCCCGAGCCTGGAACCATGATCCTTTTTGCCACCGGACTGGCGGCAGCGGTGACGCGTTATCGCAACAAGATTCGTCGCGACTAGTCTTCGTCATCGGGCTTTGTCCGCTTGCGCTGTGGCGATAGGCTGCTCTTGCCGCACAGACCATTCTCCTTTAAGCTCTCCGGTTACTTTTCTGCCGGAGCCCACGCGTGCGTCGATTCTTCCTCGTCTTCATAGCTGCTCTTGCTGTCTCTTGTTCGGCGGCTGATTCAGGCAGCCCCATTCGCCTCGCCGTCGATCTGACCGACGCTCCCCGCAACTTGTTTCATGCCGTCGAAACTGTTCCCGTTGTTTCGGGCGACGCAGTTCTTGTCTATCCCAAGTGGATCCCGGGAAACCATCGTCCCAGCGGGCCGATCGCCAACGTGGCCGGTCTTCATTTTCGCGCCGGAGGGCAGGAGCTCGTGTGGCACCGCGATCCCGTCGAGATGTATTCCTTCCACGTGTCCGTGCCTGCGGTCGCCGGTGAGATCGAAGCTACCTTCGATTTGATCTCCGCGGATAGCGCCGGAGGCGGCGGACCTGCGGCGTCGAGCAATCTCCTCGACCTCAACTGGAATCAGGTTGTGCTGTATCCGCAAGGCCAGGCGTCGGACGCGGTGCAGGTGGTTGCATCGGTTCGGCTGCCCGAAGGTTGGAAGTATGGCACCGCGCTGACCACCTCGCATGCATCCGGTGGTGAGATCGAGTTCGCTCCCGTTTCACTCACAACGCTGGTCGATTCTCCTCTGATTGCCGGTGTGCATTACCAGCAAATTGAACTCGTGCCCGCCGGCGAGATGCCCGCGCACTACATCGACTTGGTCGGCGACTCCGAAGAAGACATCGCGATGACGCCCGCTGATATCGCCGCCTATCGCAAGCTTGTCGCCGAAGCGGACGCGCTGTTCGGCGCTCACCACTACCGGCAGTATCACTTCCTCTACACGCTCAGCGATCAGGTCGGTCATCATGGCCTCGAACATCACGAGTCGAGCGACAACAGCACTGGCGAACGCACCCTGCTCAAACCCGAGGATCATCTCCTCGATGCCTCGCTGCTGCCCCACGAATTTACGCACTCCTGGAATGGCAAGTATCGGAGGCCCTTGGGACTGGCCACGAAGAATTATCAGGAGCCGATGATCGGCGATTTGCTCTGGGTCTACGAAGGGCTCACCGAGTATCTTGGCGAGGTGCTCACCGCCCGCTCTGGCTTGTGGACGCCCGAGCAATATCGCGATGCCCTCGCATTCACGGCGGCCACGCTCGATCATCCCGCCGGTCGCACGTGGCGGCCGCTCGATGATACTGCCGTATCGGTGCAGACCCTGCGCCTGCTCGGCTCGCAGTGGCAAAACTGGCGGCGGAGTCTCGATTATTATCCGGAGGGCGAGCTGATCTGGCTCGAAGTCGACAGCATCATCCGGCAGCAGACCAAAGGGCAGCGTTCAATGGATGATTTCTGCCGTCGTTTTCATGGCGGCGAAAGCGGCGCGCCGAAAGTTGTTCCGTACAACTTTGATGACGTAGTCCGCACCTTGAACGAGGTCGCACCCTACGACTGGGCGAAGCTGCTAAATGATCGAGTGAAGGCCACCAGCACGCATGCCCCGCTAGGCGGCATTGAGCGCGGCGGGTGGAAGCTGGTCTACAGTGACAAGCCAAATTCGTTCCTAAGCGCTCTCGAGAAGGTCGCGAAGTTTACGAGCCTCACGGATTCCATCGGCGTGTCGATCGAAAAAGCTGGCGAGCTCGACGACGTGATCCATGGCTCACCCGCCTACGCCGCTGGACTGGGTCCGGGGATGAAGATTATTGCGGTGAACAGTCGAAAGTATTCGCCTGAGGTTCTGCGCGAAGCCATCAAATGGGCGCACGAGAGCCATCAACCGATTGAGGTAATCGTCGAGGCCAGCCAATTTTTCAAGACGTATTCCATTCCTTATTACGATGGCGAGAAGATCCCGCATCTGGAGCGGGTGGAGGGCCAGCCCGATATTGTGGGGAACATCCTGAAGCCCAAGACGGGGACAAATTAAGCCGGAACGAAATAGGTTGCGGAACCCGATAATTACCATGCGATCGCGGCGGCGGGAATTGTCCAGAATGTGCAACAGACTTCACGTGCAGCCGCTTTGGGGGCACCCTACCGCTTTCTAACTGCTGCATTCACATCCCCGTAACAATTGCTTTCCGATGGCTGCCGAATTGCTCCTAATCTATCTAAGTCTATAGTATTAGTAGACTTTAGCTACTACTCGAGAGAACGGGAACGAGGCATATGGGAAAGCTGATTCTGGTCAGACGTGGTCACACATCGTTGAACAGTCCCGGAGCGGATGAGAGGCTGCGAGCCTGGCTCGACATCCCTCTGGATGACAAAGGGAAACAGGAAGCCGTCGAGACGTCAGAAACCTTGAAGGGCCGTCCGATTGAGGTGATCTACTGTTCCGACTTACGCCGTGCCCGGCAGACCGCTGAGATTCTGCGTCGAAGGTAAAAGCCCCGGTAATGGCCACGACGGAATTGCGCCCGTGGAACCTGGGTGCATTCGGCGGGCAGCGGATCAAAGACATCCTGCCTTTCCTGAACCTTCTGAATCAGCATCCCGATTTGGCGGCGCCAAGCGGCGAATCCTTCTATCAATTTTACGGCCGCTATTCGCACCGCCTGAAGCAACTCCTGGAATTAGCCGATAGAGCGACGAGCGACGTTTTGGCGGTGACCCATGTTCGGAACCTTCTTGCGGCGACAACCATTATCGAAGGTGGCGATTCCGCCAAGGTTCCGGTTCGGGGCGGACCAAGCACAGGGACAGTCAGCATTGTCGAAAAGATCGAAGGCCCCTGGAAGATTCGTCGTCACAACGGACGCGAGATTGTGCAACTGCAGCCCGCTCATGAGCCCGAAAATCCTAACTTCGCGACGGGTCCGGTTGCAGAGGCTGTTTCATTGGTGAGTTGAACCGAGGCTGGCAAGGACGACATTCGACCAGTTCGCTCCAGCGCAGCCGACGCGCGCTGAAAAACATCCAGAGAGAGAGGTACTTCGACCGATGATCTACGGCATAAAGAGCACCATCAAATACGTGCTAGGCAGGGATCAGGCTGGACGAAACTTCCGGGTCTATCCCGACGATACCTTTATCGTTTCCTATGCGCGCTCCGGGAATTTGTGGACTCGATTCCTGGTGGCCAATCTCGTCCACCCGGACGTCGAGGTTCGTCTCTCGAACATCGAGCAATTGGTCCCCGATACTAGCAATCAATCGAGCCGCGCATTGCTGCGTACGCCCCCGCTACATCAAAAGCCACCAGTACTTTGATCACCGCTATCAGCGGATCGTCTACGTCGTTCGTGATCCGCGCGACGTCGCACTCTCCTACTACCATTTTCAGCGGAAGTATCGGCACATCGACGATGCCTATCCGCTCGAGCGCTACGTCGAAGACTTTGTGAATGGCACGATTGGATCGGAAGACTGGGGTACCTGGAAAGAGAACGTGGCCAGTTGGGTCGCAACTCGCGGAGAAGATCCAGATTTCCTGCTACTGCGATACGAAGATATGGTGGACGACACGCCCCGACAACTGCGTCGACTGGCTGCGTTTCTGGGCATCGAGGCGAGTCCTGAGCGAATGAACGCAGTCATCGAGATGAGTGCGGCGGGTCGCTTGCGCAAGCTCGAGAAAGAAGACGCGCAGGTATGGGTCGGAACGAAGAACCGGCGGCAGGACATCCCGATGATTCGTGTTGCCACCTCAGGGGGCTGGCGATCTGCACTTCCCGAATCGTGTGTCGCGCGCGTCGAACAGGCATGGGGCGAACTTATGATCACGCTTGGATATAAATTGGTCACGACGGATCGCGTCAAGAAGGCGGCAGTCGCTTTGTCGTGATAGCTCAAAACCACCTGACCATAAGCCTCACAGCGGGAATGTAGAGGAGAGTCGACCGGCGAGTTAGCCGTTCATCGTCAGGCTGCGCTTGATCTCGATTGTGTGCTGGGCGTGAACCACCCTGCGTTAGTTTTCGCGAGATAGCGTCCCGGACAGAGCAAACTTCAGCGTTTCGCCATCCCGCAATAGAAAAGCGATCGCCTGCCGGCCATCTTTCGTACCGAGGACGTTGGTACCGCTTGCGGTGCACCGCAGGGAGGCCCGGCGGCAGGGCGGATCTGCCAAGGAAGACTCGCTGCCACTTCAGGACTACGACTAACGTGTAATTCTCGGCTTGCTTCTGCTGCTACAATTCCCGGTAACCCAAGGTGTAATTGATGACCTTCTCCCCCAAGATCGTCTGTGTGTCCGTCCTGGCGGCCGTTTGCGCCGCCGTGCTTCCCACGAATGTTGCCGCGCAGAATGCCCAGCTACGCCACGTCAGCGTAGCCAGCTCCGGCGGCGTCACGGAGATCAAGATCGAAACCAGCAAACGCCTCATGCCGCTCACGCAGGTGCTCTCTGACCCGGATCGCTTGGTGATCGATTTTCCCGACGCCCTTCCGGCTCCCGAGTTGCACACCGTGGCCGCGAATCGAGGCGAGGTGAAAGCAGTTCGTACGGCGTTGCTGTCGGCCAAGCCGGCGATGACGCGCGTGGTGATCGACCTGAAATCCGCGCAGGAATTTCGCCTCGTGCCGACAAGCAATTCCGTGACGGTGAAATTGCTGGGCGGCAGTGGTCGGGCGAGCGAGACTGTAGTCGCAAGCGGGGCGCCTCCCAATGGGTCTGCGCATCAGGCAGAGGCAGAGCCAGAACCACCCGCTCCCACTCCCACTGCGACCGTGCGGCCAACCTTGCCCCACCCAACGCCCGTCGAGCCTACAAATCAGCCGGAGACAAAAGAAGCGGTGGCCGCGCCACCCGAGCCGGTTCGTCAGGCTGTCGAAAAAGCGGCTCCGGACTCGCCACCTACATCCAAGCCTTCCATCGTCGCGACGGCCAAACGACCGACGATCACCATCGAGCGAACTGCGGCTCCGCCGGTGCGTCCTTCTCTGACGCCGGCCACGGTGGTCAAGCCAGCGCTGGAAGCGGTGGCTCCACCTCCCGCGCCAGTTCCGCCGCCTTCTGCACCCACGAACGGCACGGCGCAGATCCGCAAAGTGGCCCTGCTCAAGTCGGGTGGGGCGATGGAAATCGAGATTGATACCAGCCAGCGAGTCGTTCCGGCCACGCAATTAATTACCGGGCCAGACCGGCTCGTTCTCGACTTTGCAGGATCCATTCCCGGACCACAGTTGCGTGCTTTGAGCGTAAACATGGGACAAGTCAAGGGCGTTCGTGCCGCGTTGTTGAGCTCGAATCCACCTGTGACCAGGGTCGTCCTTGATCTGAAATCGCCACAGGAATTTCAGCTGTTTCCGTCCGCGAATTCCGTGGTCGTGAAGCTGCCGGGTTCCGCGGCCCCCGCCGCGAACCAACCGGTAATCGACGTGGCTTCCGCACCCGTGCCCGAGCCGCCGAAGGTCACGGTGACCTTCCAGGACGGCAAGCTGCGCTTGTCGTCGGAGAAAGGCTCGCTCGCCGATGTGTTGAACGAAGTTCGTGCGCGAACGGGCGCGGATATTGCGGTGCCAGCAGGTGCCGAGCAGGAAAAGGTTGTCGCGACCATTGGACCGGCGAACCCCCGTGAGGTTCTCTCGCAACTTTTGAATGGATCGCGTTACAACTTCATCATCGTCGGTACCGACGCGGATCCCAATCAGCTAGAGCGCGTTGTTCTCAGTCCGAAGGGCAACATGGATGTCAATCAGTCCTCAGAACCCGCTGCTGAAACTGAGCCCGCGCCTGTCGCCGCGATGGCCGCTCCGACTCGCAGTGTGCGTTCGGTTCGGCGAAGCGTTCTCAATACGCCACCTCCGACGCCACCGCAGCCGACTGCCACGGAGGTTCCCCCCACCGATGACGCGCAGCCGCAAGGAGATTCCAATCCTCCTCCGGACACGACGCCGCAACCAGGAGATCCGCCGGCTCCGCCCAACTAGGCCGGTTGTTATTGGTGGATAAGACGAACTGGTACGGCAGAGGAGGTGCCAGTGTATACCGGTGGTCCTGTCGCGCCGCTTCCGCAGCCGGAGACATTGACGATCGTGACTCGGAAGTGGCCTGCATTGGGACCGCCACCAGGAGCGGCGTGATCGATGAAGACCTGCAGGAAGCCGATGATGTTGACCGGGCTGTTCGGGATCACTCCGCCGGTTGCATCGTAAACTGGCACCGTAACCAGGGAATCGCTCGTCGTGACGTAATCGCCGGTCGACAGAGTGGGAGTGCCTTCCAGAGGATGATTATTGCCTACTTGAATTTGCAGAGGATAGTTTAGGGCAGCGCCAGGCGGTGTTAGACCAATACCGGTCGAGCCATTCAACAGATCCTGACCGTTTCCCGGTGTTTCATGAATGAGGCACTGCACTCCGGTTTGCGCCGGTCCGCCCCCGCCTTCCGGAAACACGGTGTTGTCCAGTTGCAGCTGATAGGAGGCCGAGGGCGGTGTTGCCGTCGTGCCGCAGGTCAGAGGACTCGGATTGCAGCACTCAATGTCGCTTTCAAACGCCGTCCCGCCGCCTCCACATGTCGATGGGCAGGCGTTGCCGGACGCGGCCACTGGCATCAGGGCGGGATAGTAAGAACCGGCCGTCGGCGCCGCCGGCGTGCACCCTGGCCCGGGGGCCGTACAACTGGACTGGACTGTGAACGTGTCTCCAATGATGCCCGCCGGGTGTTGACCGGGCCGAGTGATGGCACCCGTTGCCGGATCAAAGAAGGTGGCCGCCGTGCCTCCGCAAGCTGCACCGGCCGCACCCGGGTCACAGTTGGGGAGTAAGAAAGGCTTGACGCAGCGGGAAATTACCGGCGTCCCGGCCGCCCCTGTAACACTGGATGAATTCGAAGGGTTGAAAGCCTCCGCCGTTGCAGATGCAGAAACACTCAATGCGGCACGACTCCAGATGCGCGAGAACAGTGTAGGAAGGTTCGGCCGGTTGACGATTACGCTTACCGTGGGGTTGATGCCAAAGGCGGGCGTACCCGTGTTCGGAAAACTGACGTTCACATCCGGTGCCTGCACTTGGCGCGCTGCGATCGAGGCCTGTGTCGCGACATCCTGAGCGACTTTGATAGCAACGGTCTGCGCGGCGGTTTGCACGCCGGCATTGCTCGGATCGCCGGTGACGCCGGCATCCACCAGCATCTTGGCTGCGGCCAGGGCTGCCGAATCTGCGGCGCGCTGGGCCTCGCTACGGGCCGCGTAGAGCGTAATGACATCGACGGCGAGCGCTACCATGGCCAACATACTGACCATGGCCACCGCGACGATAAGGAGCGTGACGCCGCGTTCGCCGTCTCTTGCGTGTTGTCTGCCGCGATAACGCATGGACATCTAAGTCTGGTTTTCCATGGTGGAATTCACCACGATGTTGGTCGCCGGATAGCTGGCACCGGATACGATCAATCCGATGACTCGGTTGAATTGCCAGCTGTACGGATAGCTGATCGAGACATTCGTCGAGATCACTTTGATGGAGTTGCCACCCGTTGTGACGCTACTGATGAAGACATTACCCCGGTTCACGGTGAGCACCAGATTGCCTGCGGGGCAGGAGTTCCCGGTGAACGTCCACCCCCATGGCGTCGATCCGCCAACCGGAGTGGCCGCGGCTGTGCCAACCCCGCAGTCGTTGATCCTGGCGGTTTGCAGGTAGTTGGAAACCAGGTCGCGTATGGCCAGTACTGAATTCGGGGTGGCGTTCGTCAGATCGGCGGTCGATTGGCTCGCGCCCAGTCGGGCTGCTTCCCGTGCGGCGTTCGTAAGTTTCTGTTTCAGATTGAAAGCACTGCCGAAGTCGAGGATTCCGATCACCATCACGATCATTAGGGGAGCGGTGACGGCGAATTCGACAACCTGGGAGGCCCGGCAATCGTCCGCTAGAGTGCAGATCGGGGCTACGAGCTTGCGGATTGCACTGTGCCGGTTCATTGGTTGTTTTCCGCCTGCATTTGGGCGACCGCTTTCAGTTGCAGGTTGAACGTCTCGGGTGGAAGAGGCCAATCAATCTGCATGAAATTATAGGGATACTGGAAAGAAACCGACGTCCCGCAGGCTTGGGTGGCTCCCGCGGTGTTGGTGAGGATCACATTCTGTTGTACGCAGATCGACGGAATCGCTCCAGTCCCACCAGGATCGCATGCCACTGTCGTTCCGCATGCAACCGAACCGCACTGACACGCTGTAGGATTTCCGGGTGTCACCGCCGCCAGGGTCAGGTGTGAGGCCTGCAAGGCGGGTGCAACAATGTTGGTTGCAATCTGCGCCGCGGTGGGCGCAGTGTTTCCGCACGTCGCACATTGCGTCACAACTGCGGCGCGCGCGCCCTGTTGTGCGGCCTGGGTGATCGTGCCGTAGATGTTGTAGGCGCGGCCAAAATGGAAAAGAGCCAGGATCAAAGCAAACAGCACGGGGAGCACGACGGCAGCTTCGGCGATTTCGGCGCCCTTCGTCTCGCGCAGAATTGTTTTCAACGCTTGCATACCCAGATCACTCCAAGCCTAGACTGCTCCTAACGCGCGCCGCACTCCGAACAAAAGCACCGTGACCGCCACCGCAACGCCGAAGGGAATCTTCGCCGACTCCGGATTGTCGAGCGAAACTTCGCGGCCCGGCAAGTGCAAGGTCAGAAACGCTCCCAGCATGTGCGCTATGTTCAGCGCGCTCTCGCGCACTCGGCCTTTGTAGACAATCAGCGCAATTGCCATGATGCCCGCGACGAACATCGAACCGACCAGCACAACCACCAAACGCGTCGGACCCAGGCACGCGCCCAGCGCGCCTGTCAGCTTCCAGTCGCCCGCGCCAAGGGCCCGCACCAGAACGAACGGCAGCAACGCCAGCAAACCCAGACCCGCCCCGAGCAGAGAGCTTTTCGCTCCGGGCCAGCCTGCGGCCCACGTATTTACCGCGATTCCCGCCAGCAAGCCGGGCACAGTCAGCCAGTTCGGGATGCGGCGATAGCGGAGATCCAATCCACCCGCCCAAAGCGCCAGAAATCCGGCCAGAAGCCAACCGCTGTCTTTCAACATGCCTGTGAACTCGCGGAAACCGTCGCTTGGCGTAACTCCGAGACAAGAATCATGACCAACGGTTCCTGAGAACAGGCCTGAAGACTGCTTCGAACGTGACTGGAGTCGGACAAAAGCCTGCTAATGCGCGGATTTTCACATGTTTAGACAGGCAAGTCAACGAAGAGAAAGGACAGTGCCTCAACCAGAGTGAGTCCCGAAGTGTGATCTCGCAGGGGGAGGGCAATGCTTGTTGCGAACCTGCGCAAGCTCTGTAAACGCAAGAAAAAGAAGAGGCTCGACTTTTTGGGGTCGAGCCTTCCTGTCATCGAAATTGCATGGAAACGGGTTATTGGGGCAGTGCGCGCGAGGTGTTGTGCTCGGCGATCACCTGCTTGGCGTGATCTTCGAGTGCACGAGCCTGCGGCAGAAGATCCAGAGCCTTCACGATCTGCGGATCGTTTTCCGCGCGAATCTTCAACCCTTCGTCCTGTCCGAACTGATCGACGAAAATCTCGCTCTTGATGCTGTAGCGCAGCCAGTCGTTGTTCTCCACCAGATCGGATTCGGTGTAGGCAATCTTCTCTTCGTCGAGGAATTTGCGGAACTCCTGCATGATGGTGTCGTCAGCAGTGAAGTTCTTGCTGACGTTGTTCTTGACCACGTAGCGCTTGGCAAAATTGAAGAACGCGTAGTGCTGGAGCAGCGTGTCCTGGAAATGATTCGACTTTACCGGAGGAACTCCGACGTCGGGCGTGATGCCGCCGCCGCCATACACCGTGCGGCCGCCATCGGTGAGTTTCACTTCTTTATTGGCGGCATTCGAGTCGACGTCGCGATTGTAGTAGTAGTCGTAGAGAGAAATGTTGGAATAGTCGCGCTGAATCAGACGGCCGCTGGGCGTGTAGTAGCGGGCGGTCGTGAGCGCCAGGCCGGTGTTCTCCGCCAGCGGGTAGACCGTTTGCACTAAGCCTTTGCCGAACGTCGTCTCACCGACGATCAGGCCTCGATCGTGATCCTGAATTGCACCCGCGACGATTTCCGCCGCCGAGGCTGTGCCTTTGTTGACCAGAACTACCATCGGATACTCGCGTCCGCCGTTGCCGTGTGTAGCGGTGTAGCGCTTCTCGGGTGAAGAACGGCCGTGATGCGAGACGATCAGCTGGCCCTTCTTGAGGAACTTGTCGGCCACACCGACGCCTTCGCTCAGCAGTCCGCCCGGATTCTGGCGAAGATCGAGAACCAGCCCCTTCAGGTCACCGAATTTGTCGAGCGCGTCGGCGACTTCGTGCTCAGTCGTTTCCTGGAAGCCAGTGATGTGGATATAACCGACGCCGGGCTTGATCAGGAACGCGAGGTCGACGCTGTTGCGCGGAATCTCGTCACGCACCAGGCTGAATTCCATGGGCTTGTCGACGGCTTCGCGCAGAATCGTGATGTGAACCGTCGTGCCTTTGGGCCCCTTGAGCAAGTCGGCGACATCGGACGTGCTCATGTTGTCGGTCGACTTGCCGTCGACGGCGATGATCACGTCTCCGGGATGAATGCCTGCTTTGTACGCGGGTGTCCCGACAAACGGGAAGATAACGATCACTTTGTTATTGCGCGGGCCGACGGTCATGCCGACGCCGTAGTACTTGCCGCGCTGTTCCTCGCGCAGCAATGAGTACGACTTCGGATCGAAGAAATTGGAGTGCGGATCGAGCGCGTGCAACATACCGGGAATGGCGCCGTTGTAGATGGCTTTGTCGGCGTTCACCGGCTCGGCGTAGTTGTCCTCGACAACCTGATACACCTGGGTGAACTGCTTCAGGCTGTCTTTGATGTCGGAGTCACCACTGGGTGGGGTGTAGGGGCTTCGCTGGGCGAAGACCAGACCCAAACAACCGCAGATTACCAGGATTACTACGACGAGGAAGAGAGAACGACGAGAACTACCAGCCATCTTGTATTTCCTTGAATTTGGGGCGCAACGAGGCCCCGAAATGCCGCACAATCTGCGCAGTATAGCACGCGTAACCGTGTCGTAATGAGACGGATTCTAGACTGGGAGGTTACCAAAGCGGGTAGCCGGCCCTTCCAATGTTGAGATGACAAAATGTCGGCTGGCGATGCGTCCTGAGGACCGGGAATTATGGAGGCCTTGGATACCGCTGCCGGTTCGCGAAAACAATCAAAAGATAAAGTAATAAACGACTATTAATTGGAAAGCTAATGAAAAAAGGATACTTATTAAAGTGTCGATTAGGCGGGCGGCGCTCCGAGAGTTCCTGCATTCAGGGGCGTCACTGGTTGCGGTTCCGTTTTGGCAGTCTCCGGTAGGCCAGTCGGAAGGAATGGCCAGATCCTTCCGGGGATGTATTGCGGACCGCTGGTGGTGGAGACGTGGAAATTCGAGAGCGAGTCCGTGATAGACAATTCCAGGGTGCTCGCCTTGACCTCGGCGGCGGTCATTTTCACGCGGAAATGAAGCCAGCCCTTAAGAGGCGCACCGCATTCCAGCGGGTGTCCGGTATCGAATTCCGAGATGCTTTCTTGCGTCGCACGAACCACGAGCATGTCGGAGGAATCCAACTCCTGACTCAGCTTGCCCAGGCGCCAGCGGTCGAGGTCGTTGGCAATCCGCTCCGCGATGACGATCGGTGCAGCGCTCCGTTGCAGCTTCAACTGGGGTCCCTCGACGATTCGCAGTGGCAGCTCCGTCTGGTTCACCAGCCAGCAGTAAAGAAATAACTCGAAGTCCAGGAGGGTGTCGTCAACCTCGCGCAGCTCGTGGAATTTGCCGGCCCGGTGTGGCCGAGCATGAATCTCTTTGATCAGGAACAAGAGCTCTGTCTTTTGATGCGCGGGACGCGTTGCCTGTGCGCCGACGGCTCGGGTTCGTCTCGCATGAGGCTCCATCAAATAAAGCAACCCAAGCACAAGGCAGGTGGCAGCCAGCACGAGGCCGATGTTTCCGCCAATGAACAAACCCGCGCCGGCTCCAACCGCCAGCACCGGCAATCCAAGCATGTAATGTTTTGGCATTCGCACGCCCTTTAGCTGCGCGAATCGACGGATTTCCCGCGGATACATCGGAGAAAGGGAATCAGTTTTTCCGAGCTGCGGGTCCGCCCCAGTGGCCCTAAGAACTTGCCTGCCGAACATTGTATGAAAATTCCGCGGATGTACAAGTGGGTTATTGAAGGTGGACTCTGCCCGGTACTGCCCCACCGAAAGGAAGGTCAGGCTGCAGAATTGATGGCGTCGGTCGTCGTTGACGGATCACTGGACGGAGACTGTGGCCATCGTTCGGCCGTAGGCGTTCGTCGCGAAGAGCGTGTACGTCGTACTGGTGGTGGGATGGACGACAATGCTGGTGCCGCGCACGGCGCCGACCTCTGGTGAAATCACGAGGTACGCAGCATTGCTGACTGACCACGACAGCGTGATGCTCGCTCCCGCAGAGAGGGCGGTTGGGGATGCTGCAAAACTGCTGATCGTGGGAGCGGCGCCGGTGGGCACATTCGCCGACGTGTAGATCGGATTCATTTGCACGACTTCAAAAGCGGTCGCGGGGACGTTCTTCAATGTGTCGAGGTCACTGCCCCAGCGCGGATCCGATGCTCCTGTGACGTACAGAGCACTGCCGTTATCGGCCAGGATCAACCCGAATTTCTTCATTGCAGTGAGAATGGCCTGCATCTGTGTTGAAAATCCCGAGATGTCGTAGCTGGTCTTTAGGCGCAAGTGCATGCCCATGGGCGGTGCGTTGACGTCGCTCGTGTTTGCGGCCCAATGCGACGCCGGTGGCGTAAATGCAGCCCTCGTGTGGGGGACGGTGAAGCGGAAAGCATGCGGAATGTTTCCGGCCGCGGCTTCATCGTAGCGGACAAGGCCGGGAAAAATGGGCAGGCCCGCCGCATCCGCGGAGGTCCAGCCATAAGGACGTTGTTCGTTACCGAGCAAATCCCAAACCGCGGTCGAGTCGGCGCTCCAGCTGCCATTGCTATTGGGTGACGAGTTGTACAGCTCGTAGAGGAAGCAATTCCCTTGGTTCAGCACCAGCACATGACGGTCGCCGGTGCTCGAAGAGCCGCCTTCAATCGGAGCATTTGAAGGAACCGGCATGGGTCCCGGATCGCTTTCGCCTCCATACGCGCCGAGGTTGATGGGGACCAGATTCTGTGTGCCGTCGACGACAATGAAAGGAATCCCGTAGGTTGGATCGGTGCCGAAATCCGGATGCAGGTGCGTGCTATTGCCGATGTAGTTGCTGATGAGGGAGGAGGAGTTCGGATCGACCGCCGCGCCGGAGATATCTGTATTCCAAAGACTGCTGGCAGAGAACGGCAAAAATCCGCCGAGGCTGGCATTGGCACCGAGCGACATTTGTTGACAGCTTGAAGTCGAATTTCCGGTACCGCCGGAACTGCCAGAACCACCGGACCCGCTGCCACCCGATCCCGAACCGCCAGAGCCGGCGTTTGAGCCGCCGGTAACATTGGTGCCGCCAGTGCAGGCGGCGAAGGAAATTGTGAAGCACAGTAGGAAGACTACAAGAAGCATCCGCCAGGGTGAGATGAGGCATTTGCCCATGCTTTTATTCTTCCGAATGAAGAGGAAGCAAGGAAGAGAACGATCGTCAGAGCCACCTGAGAATCAGGACGCGTCCCTGCGTAATGCGGCACCGACGCTGCCAGCGTGCTGATCTGCCGTCCCTGTGGGACTTGTTTCGGATGGAGGATGATGTTGAAAATTCCAGGTTAGCGTCCAACGAACGGACGCGAACCTGGGGCCACAGTCGAGCGGGTGCGTCCTAGACCGCCATTTCTCTTTGCTATGCTTCCTCCGTTAATCGCGGGTGATGAGGGATCTATGAACAGTACGGTCAAGACGTTGGTATTCTGGTTAGTCATCGTTCTTTCGGCGTTTTTATTGTGGCAGGTAGTGCGTGCCGGCCCTGAAACGAACCTGCGCGAGATCAGCTATTCCGATTTTGTGGCGCGCGTGGAGTCGGGCAGCGTCGCAACGGTGAAAATTTCCAGGTCGGAAATCATCGTTGATTCACGAGACGGCACTCGTTTCCGTGTGGTTCCCCCACCCGGCCAGGACGGAATGCTTCGATCGCTGCAAGACAAAAAAGTTGAGATATGGTTCCGAGACACGCCGACCGGAAGCTGGCCCGTGCAAGTGCTGGGAACGTGGGCACCTCTGATCCTGCTGGCCGTTTTGTGGTTCTATATGATTCGGACGATGCAGAGAAGGCAGGCGAGACTGTGATCGACCTCACCACGACTGCAGCCAACAATACTTCGACATCCGGCGCGTTGCTGCCGATCTGACTCCGGCAGTATGATGGCAACATGTTTGGTTTTGGGGAAATGACCTTCCTGTTCGTGCTGGCCCTGCTGGTCTTTGGGCCAAAGAAGCTGCCGGAGATTGCCCGGCAGATCGGGAAGGCGATGAATGAGTTCAAACGGGCCTCGAACGAGTTCCGCTCCCAGATTGAGTCGGAAATTGCGAACATCGAGCGCGAGACAAGGCCGCAGATACTGCCTCCGTCGGAGCCCCCACAAGGCGCGATCGCCAGCGCGACATTAATCGACTTGCCACCAGCGGAGCACGTTCCCGCGCAACTGACTTCTTCTTCTGAACCTGTTTCTACTCAAGCAGTTTCTTCTGAACCAGTCGCCAAGGCTCCCGATGCCTGAAATGGCCGCCGACGTTCCCACAGGGGGCGATGACAAGGAATCCATGACCGCCATGGGTTTCCTCGAGCACCTCGAGGAACTCCGGCGGCGGATTATCTACTCGCTAATCGCTGTCACGGTCGGCTTTTTCGCGTGCTGGGCCTACGTGGAGAAAATCTACGACGTGGTGCAGGCGCCGATTATGACGGCGCTGAAAAACAACGGGCTGGCGCAGAAGCTCGTCTATCTGAATCCCACCGAGGGCTTCAACCTTTATCTGAAGACGGCCTTCGTCGCGGGTTTGTTCGTGACGTCGCCGTTTGTGCTGTACCAGGTGTGGGCGTTTATCGCTCCCGGCTTGTACCGGCGCGAGAAGCGGTACGTAGTGCCATTCATTGTCTCGACCGTGCTTCTGTTCTGCTCGGGCGGAGTGTTTGGCTACAAGATCGTCTTTCCGGCCGCGCTCGACTTTCTGATCAGCTATTCGAAGCAGTTTCAGCCGATGATTACGATCGGCGAGTACACGAATCTGTTTCTGGCGATTATCGTCGGCATGGGGCTGATCTTCGAGATGCCCATCCTGGTCTTCTTTCTGTCGCTGATGGGGATCGTTAGCGCGGGCTGGATGTGGCGCAATCTTCGCTATTCAATCCTGGTGATCTTTATCATCGCCGCCATCGTGACGCCCACTACCGACATTCTCAACATGTGCATTTTTGCCGCGCCCATGATCGCCCTGTATGTCATCAGCATCGCGATCGCGTGGGCCTTCCACCCCCGGCAGCGCAAGGCGCGGCGGGAAAAGCAGGCAAAATGACACGCAGTGTGGGGAGGCTGGCTGGGTTCGCGGCCGGGATTGCTGAAGTGTTGCTACTGACAATGGCAACCGCCTGCGATCACAACAAGAGCGGGACAGCGGAATCGACATCGCCCTCACAAGCCAGCGCTGCTGCGCCTGCACCGATCACACCCCAGCCCGCACCAGTCGTCGCCTCGGGAACACTGGGAGACGCAGTTACGGCGCCCACCATCAATGCTGCGCGCGCAATGCAATACACGAAAGAGGTAGTGGCCTTCGGCGCGCGGCCGGTCGGCAGCAATAATCACAAGAGACTCGAAGACTACATTCTTGCCCATCTCAAGGGTGACGAGGTCGAGGACGATAGTTTCACCGCCGACACTGTCGAAGGCAAGTTTCCAGTACGAAACATCATCGCCAAATTTCCCGGCAACAAAGACGGCATCATCGTAGTCGCCGGACACTATGACACGGTCTATTCGCTGCGAGATACCGGATTCGTGGGCGCCAACGATGGCGGTTCGTCCACGGCGATTCTGCTTGAGTTGGCCAATCAGTTGCGCGGAAGGAAGGGCGACGGTTACAGCGTCTGGCTGCTGTGGACCGATGGCGAAGAAGCCGTGAGGCAATGGAGCGATAGCGACAGCCTCTACGGCACCAAGCATCTGGCAGCGAAGTGGCAGCAAGACGGTACGATCAAGAAGATCAAGGCACTCTTATTGGCGGACATGATTGGAGACGCCGATTTGAATATCGAAAGGGAGAGCAATTCGACACCTTGGCTTGAGGATCTGGTTTATCAGGCGGCCACCAAGCTTGGATATCAGTCTCACTTTTTCGCACGTACCCTTGACGTGGAAGATGACCATCTACCGTTCGTGAAACTCGGCGTGGCGTGCGCCGACATCATTGACCTCGACTACGGATATGGAAACGTCTTGCATCACTCGCCGGCAGACACGATGGACAAGCTGAGCGCCAAGAGCATGCAGATCGCCGGCGACGTCATTCTTGAGACCGTGTGGATGATTGACGCAAAGTAATTATTCGATCGCAGATGGCGGATTGCCGGACTGTGGATCTGAGCCTGTAGATATCAGATTTTAGACTTCAGATTTTCCGATTCTTACCTCCAGCGTTCAGGGCGGAGCATGAGCAAGCGGAACCTCCGACTGCCTTCCACCTCTTTCCGTTTCCCCTCAATTGATTTCTAATGGCGGCTCGTATGAAACCCCGATTCATGGTGATCCTCGCACTCGCGGTAGCCCTCGCCTCTCCTTCCGTCGCACCGGCCCAAACCAACGCGGACGCCGACAGGCTAATGGAGGAAGCCCTCAAGACGTCGCCAATTGAGCAGAACCTGCGTCACCTGACCGATGAAATTGGAGGACGAGTTCCCGGCACTCCGGCGATGGAGAGAGCGGTAGCGTGGGGCGTGGCCGCATTCAAGGTTGCAGGTGCGGACAGCGTACACACGGAAGAATTCAAGCTGCCGGCTTCATGGGTGGAAGGTGACACCGAAGTTAGAGTGTCGGCAATTGGAACTTCGCTGGATCCCAAAGCGGCGGTGGGTCCGCCGGTCGAGTTCAGGATGCGAGCAGTTTCCATGGCGTGGGCACCGGCTTTGACGGCAAGGCACGTGCCGGTGGTCGATGTGGGAGAAGGATCGGCAGCGCAGTTTAAGAAGGCCGGTGACATCTCGGGCAAGCTTGTGCTGGTGCACACCGACGTTCTGAAAACCTGGGAAGACCTCTTCAACGAATACATGAAAGCGCCGTCGGTGATCGATCTGGCGGTGAAGGGGAAGGCCAGGGTGATCGCGTTCCTGGCCACTCGCGAACACGACATTCTGTATCGCCACACCAACGCCGTTGCGGGAGAAATCGACAAACTGCCGATGATTCTGCTGGCGCGCGAAGACGGCGAACGCGTGGGACGGCTCGTGACCTCCGGGCATCCGGTGTGGGCGGATTTGTCGATCCCCAACAAGATCGGCGGCCCGATCAGATCGGCGAACGTGGTAGCCGAGATCAAGGGCAACGAAAAGCCGGACGAGTTCGTGATCCTCGGAGCGCATCTGGATTCATGGGAACTGGGCACGGGGGCGCTCGATAACGGATGCAACTCGGCCCTGGTGATCGACGCTCTGCGTGCCATCAAAGCTTCAGGATTGCGGCCGCGGCGGTCGATCCGATTCATTCTGTTTTCCGGGGAAGAGCAGGGAATGATGGGATCGCGTGCGTACGCGACCGCGCACCGCAGCGAACTCGACAAGCTTGCCGGGGTTGCGGTCATCGACGCCGGAATCGGTCATGTGACCGGCTTCACTTTGGGTGGGCGCAAGGATTTGGCAGCAGCCGTAACCTCGATCGTGGAGCCGCTGAAACAATTCAACGCGAATAAGCTCACGACCGACGACATCGAATGGGGCACCGATAATTTCGATTTCCTTCTAGAGGGCGTTCCCACTCTCGTGGCGAACCAGGAGGAGGGAAACTACCTGGTGAATTATCACGCGGTCTCAGATACATACGACAAGGTCGATATCACGCAGCTGAAAAAACACACTGCGGAAATGACCGTGGTCGCGTTTGGTATTGCGAACGCCAGGGATCGGATCGGCGCCCGCCTGACCCGCCCGCAGATCGAGAAGACCCTGCGCGACACGCATGTGGATGAGCAGTTGAGGGCGTTGGGCATCTGGACAGAGTGGGCCAGCGGAAAACGAGGGCGGCAGTAGTTGATCGTCCCGGGTCCTGAGAATCATCTACTGCAAATGAGCCCATGTGGATCGAGGAACTTGGCTCAGAAAATTCCTCCCGTACAGCGTTTCCCATATGACGGACAAACTTTGTCGGGCTAGTATGCTGATCGCTGCACTTCTGACATCGCTTCGGGGCGGCCATTGATCCTGTTCTGGATCCTTTTCAATGTGTTTGTGCTTCTGATGCTGGCGCTCGATCTCGGCGTCTTGAACCGGCGCGCGCACACCATTGGATTTCGAGAGGCCATGATTTGGAGCGTCATGTGGGTGGGCCTGGCGACGGCGTTTGCGGGGGTGCTCTATTTCTGGCAGGGCCGAACGGTCAGCCTGGAATTCGCGACGGGCTACGTCATCGAGCTCTCGCTGAGCATCGATAATCTGTTCGTCTTCCTCGTCATCTTCCGGTTTTTCCGTGTGCCGGGCGAACTTCAGCACCGCGTGCTTTTCTGGGGCATTTTGGGGGCGCTAGTGACACGCGGCCTGTTTATCTTGGCAGGCGTGGGGTTGATCCGGCGGTTTGGCTGGATCGTGTACATCTTCGGGGCGTTGCTGGTGTGGAGCGGAATCAAGTTGCTGCGCCAGGGCGACGCGGAGGTCGATCCCGAAAAGAATCCGGTGCTCAAGTTGTTTCGGCGCTGGATGCCGGTGACTGATGAATACGTCGCGGACAAGTTCTGGGTGCGGCAGCCGGGATTGTATGCCACGCCCTTGGTCGTGGTGCTGCTGGTGGTCGAGACCACCGACATTCTTTTTGCCGTGGATTCCATCCCCGCCGTGCTGGCAATCACGCTGAACGCGTTCATCGTCTACACCTCGAACGTGTTCGCCATCATGGGACTCCGCTCGATGTACTTCGCTGTCGCCGGGCTAATGGATTATTTCGAGTACCTGCACTATGGTTTGTCGGCGGTTCTGGTCTTTATCGGCAGCAAGATGTTACTTTCGCACTGCTACAAGATTCCCACACACATTGCATTGGCAACCGTGATCGGAGTGCTGCTGATTTCGGTGGCCGCGTCGGTAATGTTTCCCAAGAAAAAGACAGAATAACTTTTCCTGGCAGCGCAAGCCGATCGTTCCGATCGCTGAACCGTCGATCGTCTACGTTATGATGGAAACGCAATGACCACAGTACGAGTAGAAGTGCAGCCTCGACCCTACGAGGTGTCGATCGAGAGCGGCTTGCTTAGCAAAGCGGGCGAGATTCTGCGTTCATTGCTTCCCGAAACAAGCAAGCTGTTTGTTGTCACGGTGCCCGCCGTGCGGCGGAAGTGGGCAAAAAAACTCACGCAATCTCTGTCTTCGTCGGAGTTCGACGCCAAGCTCATCGAGATGCCCGAGGGTGAACGCTTCAAGCGCCTCTCGACCGTCGAACAACTTGCCGAGAAGCTTGTAAGACTAGGAGCCGATCGAAACTGCGCGGTGGTGGCCTTCGGCGGCGGAGTTGCGGGGGACGTTGGTGGATTCCTGGCGTCGATATTCATGCGCGGCGTGGATGTAGTTCAGATCCCGACCACAGTGCTGGCACAATTGGATGCTTCGATCGGCGGCAAAACCGGAGTAAATCTGAAAGCCGGCAAGAATCTGATCGGGGTTTTTCATCAACCGCGGGCAGTATTAATTGACCCGCAGGTTTTGTCGACGCTGCCGGAGCGCGAATATCGCGCGGGCCTTTACGAGGCCCTGAAGTGCGGGGTGATTGGCAATCCTGAATTGTTCGCGGTCTTCGAGAAGGACCAGGAAAAGGTTGAAGGTCGCGATCCAGCGACGGTCGAATTTCTGATTACTGAGTCGGTTCGGCTCAAGGCTCACGTGGTCTCGGTGGATGAGAAGGAAAATGGATTACGGCGCATTCTGAATTTCGGGCACACGGTGGGGCACGCGCTCGAAGCCGAGACGTATTACAAAGATCTGTTGCATGGGGAAGCGGTGGCGTGGGGAATGATCGCGGCGTCGCGGATTGCGGCGATGGTCGGCGCGCTAGATGACAAATCGACCTCACGCATCACCGAGGCCACGCTGGGCCTGGGGCGTCTGCCGAAGCTGGAGGTACGCGGGCAAAACATTGTTCGGCGACTGCAAGCCGACAAAAAGACGAAAAATGGAAAAGTTCATTTTGTGTTGCCAACCGAGATCGGGAAGGTCGACATCGTAAACAACGTGCCGGCCGAAGTCGTGCTGGCGGCGGTGGAGGAGATTCGCCGCCTCTCGCGCGCGTGAACGGCAGGCGCTCCCTGAGAACGCACGCGGTACGGGTCTTCGCTGTAGCGATGCTGACGCAAATGAACGAAACCTGATGCAATGAGCGAAACGAAGAGATCGATGGTTGTGGGCGCTGCGCCGGAGGGAGCGACGGATTCCGCCTCCGTCTCGCGTGCGGTTCGCGATATGTTCTCGACGATCGCGCCGCGCTATGACCTTCTGAATCACGTCCTCTCGTTCAACATCGATCGCTGGTGGTGGTGGCGGGCAGCGCGCACATTCTCCGACATCCTCGAAAATCCGAACGCTTTCGCGCTCGATCTCTGCTGCGGAACCGGCGACATGGCTTTCGCTCTGCAACGGCGAGCGGGCGCCCAGGGAGCGAAGATCGTAGGCGCGGACTTTGCCCATCCCATGTTGCAACGCGCCATGTCGAAATCTGATGCGCGCTCTCCGCGCTGGGCGGAAGCGGATGCGCTCAACTTGCCTTTTTCCGATGCTTCCTTCGATCTCGTCACGTCGGCGTTCGGGTTCCGGAACTTGGCGGACTACGACGCTGGTTTGCGGGAGATCGTGCGAGTGCTTCGGCCCGGAGGCAAATGCGGGATCCTCGAGTGCAGCGAGCCGGATGGAGTTGTCGGGAAACTCTACGGAATTTACTTTCAGCGAGTTTTGCCGGCCGTGGGAACGGCGATCTCCGGGGTGAGAGGTCCTTACGCGTATCTTCCAGCCTCGGTGCGCAGATTTCCCACGCCACCTGAGATGACCGCAAGAATGAAGAGCGCGGGATTCCGCGCCGCGCTCTGGACTCCCTTTACGTTTGGAACCGCGGCTCTGTACGTGGGGCAAAAATGAAGTTCGCGGACTGAACGACTATGAAGATCGGGCCGAACGAAGCAGGTTAGGTCGATGCCACGCGTTGCACAGCGCTCACCGGGGCGGGCGCTTTAAACGAGTCGGCGAAAGCATCCACGATCGTATAGTTCATGACCTTCTCGTAATCCTCACCCAGAAACTTTTTCAGACGATCGGTATTCATGATGTATTCGCCCGTCATGTAGGGGACAGCCTCTGGGGGAATCGCCGAAATCTGCCGCTTCCACAAAAATTGCAGAACCACTTGCATGGCCAGCTTGCCGGGTACGCGGACCAACTTGTTGCGAGCCATATCAATACATTTTCCGAATGTAAGCGGCTCGCCGCGTCCCGCCACGTTCAGAATCGTAAGGCGGCGAGCCTCCGGTTCCCGCTTCAGAATCCAAAAAATGAGCCGGGCCATGTCATCGACGTGAACAAACTGGATTCTGTTGTCGAGATACTTTTGCCCATAAGGAAGCATGCAAGGCAGGCGCCGTCGGTCTTTGCGCATCTGCGCGGCGCGTTTGCCCTTGCCGTTGGGACTTCCGCGAAAACAGCCGAGCAAATAGTTTTCTACGCTCGCGCCTGCGAAAATATGCGGCCTCAAAATATAGGCGCTGCAGTTTCGCAGCGAGGGCGAACGCTGTTGGACGACCTCATCGGATTCGCGCTTGTGAATGGCGTAGGGAAGCGTGTGAGCGGCGAGCGCGAAGTCCTCGAGCACCGGTCCGGGAAGATCGGGGCCGTAGGCCGACACGCTGCTTGGGAAAATGAATTGCCGGACGCCGCTGTCTTCGTTGCGGTTCGCTTCCGTGATCGCTTCCATCACGCGCGCGGTTCCAGCGACGTTGATCTGCCACATCCGGTCGACGTCCAGGACCCCCGTTCGCACCGGATCGATCACGAAAGCGAGGTGCACGACAGAGAAAGGTCGATTCTCCTTAAACAGGTTGTAGAGCGCGCGGGTCGAGTCCTCGAGGCCCAGATCGAGCCGGACGAATCGAATCGGCAAGTCCGTTTTCGGCGGAGCCATGTCGATGCCGATGACCGAGAAATCGGCCAGGAGCGGCAGGAGCCTGGATCCTAAATTTCCCGAAACTCCAGTTACAACAATGGTTGGCTTGCCCGTGGTCATTGTTTGGGTTGATTGAGCGGCGGCGCCGGTCTGGGTCGATTGCTTGGTCGAGGAAACTGAGGACCTGATTGTTCCTGAGGCGCTTCGCCGAAATAGTCCTTGTTTAAGTCGGCGGAAACGGCATTTTGGATCTTCGAGCGGGCATCCTGCAGGCGTTGGCTGTGCAGCGTATTGCGAATCTCGTCTTTCACATCCGCAAGCGGCGGCATGGTTTTTGATTGCAAGCGATAAATGAAATAACCCTGGGCATCGTCGATGACAGGCGACAGTTCGCCTTCTTTCAGGTCGAAGATGGCAGCTTGTGCTGGGGGCATTCCGGTACGGCGAACTTTTGGATTCGAGGTTGGCGGAGCCGCTGACTTCACACCCGCGTCGGCATATACCTCTTGCTGAAGCTTGTCGAAATCTTCGCCCATGGCTGCGCGCGTGTGCAGATCGTCGGCTACCTTTTTCATGTCGGTAGAAGACGCTTCCCGTTGTTTCTGCATTTGGTCGGGAGTGGCGCCCTCCTTGGCTACGTCGGACTGACGAGCTTTGGGGACGAAGATGCGCTGAAAAGATGCCTGCTCGAAGTTTTTGAAATTCTTATCGTAGTAATCCTGAATTTCAGAGTCCGAAATCCTGTCGGCGTCCTGCTGCAGAGACCGGTCCAGTTCCAAGCGCAGAAGTTCCATCTTGGTGAAGGCCAGAATGGCCTGGTAGTGGGCATCGTTTTCAAGCCCGCGCCTGCGTGCTTCCTGAGCCATAAAGAGGATCTGCGGATACTGATTTGCCAATTGCTTTTTTACCTGCGGGGGCATTTTGGGCTGCAACGTGTCGGCGAGCTTCTCGAACTCAACGCGGGTGACAGTGGTTTTACAATCGGCAGACGCACCGCTCGCCGCAGTCTGCCCGGTTTCGCAAACGCCGTGAATCGTGATAACCGGAGCGTCGGGCGGCAGATTACTGGCGCCTGCTGGAGCCGCCATGCGTTCTTCGTCCTCGCGCTCTGCAGACTCAGCGGGACGCGCTTGTCGTTGTTGCGGCGTCGCCTGAGCCCGGACGGACCGAACCGTTGCCGCTGTGATGAGCAACGCGAGAGC
>Ga0210409_10000471_pt1 | contig 66195 bp, 54 predicted proteins | sample IncBWH17MmetaG_FD_161649 | JGI IMG/M metagenome (GOLD analysis project Ga0210409, IMG submission 161649) | Forest soil microbial communities from Barre Woods Harvard Forest LTER site, Petersham, Massachusetts, United States - Inc-BW-H-17-M | ecosystem: Environmental > Terrestrial > Soil >... | reverse complement strand
CTGATCGTCGCGTTCGCCAAAGAGGAGTACGAACGCGGCAGGCCTCTGGTCGAGGCCGCCCTGGACGGAGCGAGGCTTCGGTTCCGGCCCCTCATGATGACCGCGCTCGCGTTTATTGTCGGGTGCGTGCCGCTATGGATAGCGTCCGGAGCAGGCGCAATCGCGCGCCAGATTATCGGTACGACGGTGATCGGAGGCATGTTGGCGGAGACCTTCATCGGCAGATTCTTTGTTCCGGCGATCTTCTACGTCGTTGAGAAATTCTCAGGCGCTGAGAAACGGAAAGCATTGCCACTCACGCCCGCCGAGGCGCCCAATTTGGGGGACTGAATTATGAAGAAGACTGCACTCTTAGGAATCTTAGCAGTGCTGGTTCTGGAAGCCGGCTGCATGATGGGGCCGAAATACAAGCGGCCGACTGTGGATGTCCCGCAGGAATACCGTGCGCCCGCTCCGCAACAGTCCGCGCAAGCGTCGTCGCTGGGCAATGAACAATGGTGGCAGGTGTATCAGGATCCGGTGCTCACGCAGCTGATCCACACGGCCATTGCGCAAAATTATGATGTGCGCATCGCCGCCGCCCGCGTTCTCGAAGCCCAGGCGCAAGTCGGCATTATTCGCTCCTACCAATTTCCTTCCGCGAGCGTCGGCGCCGACGTTTACAGCCAACAAAACGCCAAGGTGACAAATGTATTTCCCGCTTACCAGGTTAACGCGGGCGAACTGAATCTATCGGTAATCTGGAATCTCGACTTTTGGGGAAAATACCGGCGACAGACCGAAGCCGCTCGAGCCCAGATGCTCGCAAGCGAGTGGGGGCAGCGGGCGGTGATTTCGTCCCTCGTTGCAAACGTGGCGACGGCCTATTTCCAGCTTCGGGCGCTGGACAGCCAACTCGAAATCTCGAAGCGCACACTGGCCTCGCGTCAACAGTCCCTGAAACTAACAGAGTTCCTTGAAAGCCACGGTTCGAACTCGGGACTGGACGTAAGTCAATCGGAACAACTCGTTTACACCGCATCCGAAACGATCCCGGACCTAGAGCGGCAAATTCAGCAACAGGAGAATGTGCTGAGCGTTCTGCTAGGCGAAAATCCCCAATCCATTCCCCGCGGTCGCGTGCTTACCGAACAGCCCGTGCCCGATAACGTTCCGGCCGGCCTTCCATCGGAATTACTGGAGCGCCGGCCGGACATCCGCCAGGCAGAAGAAAACGTGGTCGCAGCCAACGCACAAATCGGCGTCGCCAAAGCCGCTTTCTTCCCCAGCTTTTCCCTTACTGGGACGGGAGGGCTGGAGAGCAACGCCTTGAATCGGTTCCTCAGCCAGCCATCCCAGACCTGGTTTGCAGCTTTCAGCGTCAGTCAGCCGCTCTTCGAAGGCGGAAGGCTCCGTTCGGGACTCAAGCAGGCCCGAGCGCAGTGGCAGGAAACGGTGCTCTCCTATCAGCAAACTGTTCAGAACGCCTTCGAACAGGTCTCCAATTCACTCGTCGCTTCTCAAAAAGATCGTGAGTTCCGCGAGCAACAGGAATTGCTCACGCAGGCAGCACGGCAGACGAATCAACTGTCCGAGGTGCTTTACAAGAATGGTGGCGCAAGTTATCTCCAGGTGCTGACCAGTGAAACAAATTATTTCTCGGCGGAACTGAACCTCGTCCAGGCGCAACTGAACGAGCGGCTTGCGCTTGTCCAGCTCTATCAATCGTTAGGTGGCGGATGGCAACAGTGAATCTACGGCGGTGAGAGGAGGTCGGACCATGTTGAGATTAGAAGGCAAAGTGGCTCTGGTAACCGGGGCGTCTAAGGGCATCGGGGCGGGAATCGCCAAGGGACTGGCCGCGGCCGGAGCATCGGTCGCGGTGAATTACGCCTCCGACCGGCGCGGCGCGGAAGCTGTGGTTGTGGCGATTACCGCCTCTGGTGGCCGGGCAATCGTGGTCCAAGGCGACGTTTCAAAGTCAGCCGACGTGGCGCGGCTTTTCGTCGAAGTCAAGGCCGCCTACGGTGCGCTCGACGTGCTCGTAAACAATGCCGCGGTCTACAAGGTAGAGCTGCCACTTGAGAAATTGACCGAAGAAGAATTCCACCGAGAGTTCAATACGAACGTACTCGGCCCCCTTCTGATGATTCGTGAGGCCGTCAAGTACTTCGGGCCGAGCGGTGGCAGCATCATCAACATCGGGTCAATTGCGTCAGAATTGTTTCCTCCTAACCAATCGATCTACACGGCAACTAAAAGCGCCGTCGATGCGATCACACGGGCGCTCGCAAAGGAGTTGGGGTCGAAAATGATTCGAGTGAACTCAATCAACCCCGGTGCAACGGCAACCGAAGGCGCTCGCACGGCCGGCGTAATCGGAGTCGGAGGTGATTTCGAGAAACAATTGCTTGCCATGACGCCACTCGGTCGCATCGCGCAGCCCTCGGACATCGCACCAATCGCAGTGTTCCTGGCCTCCGACGAGGCAAGTTGGCTGACGGGAGAAATAATTTTGGCCTCTGGCGGTCTGCGCTAGGCCGCCATTCGCAAGAAGAAACTGAGTTGAGAAAAGGAGATTCAAGTGAACCGTTCAAGCAACGAAGAATCTATGAATATTGGCGTGATTGGAACTGGAGATATTGGTGCAGTGATTGTCAAAAAGTTAAGAGATGCGGGTTATCCGGTGAAAATGGCAAATTCGAAAGGGCCAGACTCACTCAGAGAGCTCGCGGCGAAAACTGGAGCAATACCTGTTTCAGTAGAAGCGGTCGTTCAATATGTCGATGTCCTCTTCATTGTCCTTCCTCAAAAGGCGATTCCAGAGCTGCCTAAAGGACTTCTAAATAAGGCAAAAAAGGAAACCATTGTTATCGATGTTGGCAATTATTACCCCTTTCGCGACAACCGTATCGATGAAATAGATTATGGCCTCACGGACAGTGCGTGGGTTGAGAAGCAGATTGGGCGGCATGTTATCAAGGTCCTTAACTCGATTATATCGAATGCCTTGGCGGAGGCGGGGCGCCCTGCCGGAAGCAGAGATCGTGTCGCTCTCCCGATTTCCGGTGACAATCCCAAGGCGAAGGAAATCGTCGCTCAGATCATTGATCGATTCGGATTCGATTCCGTTGATGCGGGAACAACCGCTGAGTCGTGGCGGCAACGGCCTGGGTCTCCCGTTTACTGCACCAATCCGACGAAAGAAGAACTTCAGAAGTGGTTAAAAAACGTGGACCGTTCTTCGCTGGGCACCAAACGAGAGGAGGGAATGAAGGCACATTTTGCCGTAGAGCAAAGAGATCCCAGAAGTGGCGCACTGATCAAGAGGACGGACTACCAAACGCTCGTGAACGCCCATCGCTCGGTACATCCTGAAATAATGAACAGTAAGTAAGACAGAGAAGTAGCAGTGATACGAATAGGAGCTAGACACTCATGACGAATAGCCTAATTGACGTGATCGTTCGGTTTCGCGTAAAGCCGGCCAAACTTGAACTCTATAAACAAGCGATGGACTTCATGCTGTCGACCGCCGAGGCAAAGGAGCCGTATGTTCTCGAGTACAATATTTATAAAAATGCCGAAGGCGTTTACACACAGTATGAGCGCTACGCGGACGAAGCCGCGCTTCATCGCCATCTGGAAGTCACCATGGACGGTCAGATCAAATGGGCCGAAGCCACCTCGATTGAGCAGGTGATCGTTCTCGGCGATATGAGCGAGCACTTTTGGAACCTCTATGGGAGTGAGAATACACATGGATACTCATTATTCAGAATGATTAAGCGCTAGACTCTGCATGCAAGCAAACGCTGCCATTGTTGCTGAGGGAATGGGCAAAATTACACGCCAATGAGTTATTGGAGATTGCGGGTAGCTCATACTGGAGCGCCGGACCTCTTCAGGACGACATCACACTAATCCTGGCGGAAATTCGGTAGCGCCTTGTAACTATCTAGTTTTATGCGGCATCTAAGACAGATAATGGGCATAATCACTCCTATACCCGTGGCGAACGATCTAAACCGCGACGAAGCGTTAGTCCGCACTCCTATACCCGTGGCGAACGGTGAAAACCGTTACGAAGCGACAATGAGCATCAGTGAAGAGCTGCAGCGTCAGAACGAGCGGCTCCAGTTGCTACTGAATCTGACGACCAGCATCACGTCCAGTCTGGATCTGCGGGAAGTATTGCGCTCGATTGCAGCAAATATCCGCCAAGTTATACACGCTGATTTGGTAACCGTTTCACTGCCGGACGGATCATCGGGAAAAATTAGGGTACTTGCCATGGATTTTCCACACGGCAAGGGGCTCATCAAAGAAGATCTGCTCGTTGCGCCGAGCACCGCGGCCAAAAAAGCAATGGACACCTTGAAACCTGTAGTCCTTGACAGTCGGGAATCCGACAAGTTCGTGTCTGGAACAACAGAGATCGCGGCCGCGGAAGGCATAAGAGCCCAGTGCATTATTCCACTTGTGAATCGCGATCGGGTCCTCGGAATTTTATGCACTTCGCGCACCACAGAGACCCCTTTTGTGCCAGAAGATGTTGATTTCCTCAGCCGGGCGTCAGGACAGGTTGCCATCGCAATTGAAAACGCGCTTGCATTCCAGGAAATCTCTGAACTCAAGGATAAGCTCGCACAGGAAAAACTCTACCTTGAAGAAGAAATTCGCTCTGAGATGGGCTTCGAGCGGATCATTGGGCATAGCGCGGCGCTGAAGCACGTTCTCCAATTAGTTGAAACCGTCGCCTCGAGCGATTCGACGGTGCTTCTGCTTGGTGAAACCGGAACGGGGAAGGAGCTAGTGGCGCGCGCGATTCACGACCGAAGCCGCCGCAATCAGCGCACATTAGTGAAGCTGAACTGCGCGGCAATCCCGACTGGGCTGCTGGAAAGTGAACTGTTTGGCCACGAAAAAGGCGCGTTCACAGGAGCCATAAATCAAAAGATTGGGCGGCTCGAACTCGCGGACCAAGGGACACTGTTTTTGGACGAAGTGGGAGACATCCCCATTGAGATTCAGCCGAAGCTGCTGCGGGCTCTACAAGAGCGGGAATGTGAACGTCTCGGCAGCACGCATACGCGGAAGGTGAACGTCCGCCTGGTGGCGGCTACGAATCGCGACCTTGAGAAGATGGTTGCGAACAAGGAATTTCGGAGTGATCTGTACTATCGGCTGAATGTCTTTCCGATCCGTATTCCTCCTTTGAGGGACCGCAGAGAAGACATTCCTCTGCTTGTCAGCTATTTCGTCCAGAAGTTTGCGAAGCAAATGCAGAAGTGCATCGAAACTGTTCCTGCGGCTGTCATGAAGGGGCTGACGAACTTGGAGTGGCCCGGCAACATTCGTGAGCTTGAGAATTTTATTGAGCGAGCCGTGCTCTTGACGAAGGGCAGGTCGCTTGAGGATCCACTGGCGGAACTCCGAAAAACAACAAATAAGGAAGACTCCCCTGATACCTTGCATGAACTTAAGCGAGTCGCTGAAGAAAGAACAGACTCGCAAAGCGGCAAAACGAGCGTTGCTGACGAATACGCAAGAAAGCAGCGCAATGAGATTGTACAGGCACTCACCGAATGCAAGGGTCGCGTGGGTGGCGCCGATGGTGCTGCGGCGCGCCTGGGAATGAACCGCACAACTCTCCTTTCTCGAATGAAAAAGTTCGGCATATACGCGAAGCAGTATTCCTGACCTGCAGCCCGCTTGTTTATCGTAGTCCATAGCGTCGACGGTTTCGACCCTTTCAACTTCTTCAACTCCGACATTTTCGACTTGTGGCAACGTTCTCCTGAAGATTCACCAACTTTCAATTCACGGGCTTTGGCATCCGTATTGCCCTTGTCATCGGCTGTTGAGGGTTTCGCGGAGGCATGAAACGGTTGGAGGCGACGAAGGTGGCATTCCTCTTGTTCATCGTATTGGTGCTGCTGGCATTCTTGTGCTTGACGGGACCGGATAGTTTCGTGCGCTGGAACTCTCGTCGCTGAAGGATGGGGAAGAGACAGAACTGAGGAGGTTAATCCGTGAATCAAAAAGAAACTCGTGTCGGAATCGTCGGTGCAAACGCCAAATCAAGCTGGGCGAAGATGTCGCATGTTCCAGCGATCAACGGTCTTCACGGCCTGAAGCTCTCGGCTGTAGCAACGCGCAACGAGCAGAGTGCACGGGAAGCGGCTAAGGCATTTGGTGCTGATCGCTGGTTTTCCGATCCCTTCGCGATGATCCGCGATGAGCGGATTGATCTCATAACAATTGCTGTCAAGGTGCCGGCGCACCGCGAACTGGTACTGGCGGCACTGGAGGCCGGTAAAGCGGTCTACTGCGAGGCGCCACTCGGGCGCACCGTCACAGAGGCTGAACAAATGGCGAGCGCGGTAGGTTCACTTCATACCGCGATCGGATTGCAGTGTCGTTTGAATCCAGCCGTGCGACGTGCGGCCCAGTTGGTTTCTTCAGGACAGATTGGACAGCCATTAACCGCGAGAATCGTTTCCAGCACCACCGGCTTCGGGCCCGAGATGGCTTCCGTCTATGACTATTTTAATAAGGAATCTTCTGGAGCGAACCTGCTAACCATCAGCGCGGGGCATGCGCTCGATGCGGTGGAGGCGGTCCTCGGACCGATCCTCGAGGTCGATGCCCGCACCGAGATTCGGTGGCCCACTGTCAAACTGACGGACACCGGAGGGGAGAGTGTGCGCCGCACTCCCGATCAAGTCGGCGTCCTGGGAAAGACTGGTTCTGGCGCCGTATTTACGGCCGACATTCATGGTGGTGTAGCGCATGAGTATGCTCGCTTCAGCTTCGAAATCATAGGGGCAGACGGATGGCTCAACTTGAGCGGTGGTCACCCCTACGGGTTCCAGTGTGGAGATCTCAGGCTGTCGTCAAACGTCGCATTTGTGAGGCCCGAGGAGGCTGCGGTCTCCGGAGGGTTCATGGGTGCAGCTATCAACGTGGGAGAGATCTACGCATATCTTCTCAGAGATCTGCGTGCGGGCGCCTACAACGCACCCGACTTTGAACACGCACTTCATAATGCCCGACTCATCGAGGCTGTAAGGCGCGCCGACGAACTAGGCGAACGGCAGAATCTTCTTGAACAAATCGAAAGCTTCGACGAGGACGTTTGGCGCGGAGCTTACACCAACGCGAGTGCTGGGCATAGACAATGTTGAAGATTTCCATTCTCGACACCCCGAGTCAGCGCCGGTTGCTGATAGAAGGGAAGCTCATTGGCCCTTGGGCCACTGAGCTCGCGAGTGTTTGGCGGCGGGCGACGGCAGACCTGAACGGTCGTGCGCTCATTATTGACGTGAAGGAGGTTACTGCCATTGCCGAGGACGGAGAAAACGTACTCCTGGAGCTGATGAGAGAAGGAGCCAGTTTCCGCTCCCGCGGTGTGTTCACGAAACACGTGCTGAAACGCCTTGCCCGCAAGATTCGAGGAAATGTTCCAGAGAGAAGAGATGAAGGGCGACGACCTTAGGCATCGGCTGACTCGACGGCGCTGGCGGAATTCACGGTTGCGAGCTGGACGACTGGTTGCAAGCCCAACGTGAACTTCAGCAAAAGTACAAGGAGCAACGAAAAGGGCAGGAAAAAGAAGCCGGGAGGTACGGATGAAAACGGAATCCGTAAAAGCAAACGCAGATATTGAAATTTCAGCCAAAGACTCGAACCAGTCGGATCTGGCTCTAGATTCGCTAGCAGTCGACATTGCGGTTCATGATGTCGAGCGGAGAGGCAGCGCAAAACCATATGGCATCTGTCGAGAGAACCTGAGATCTTCCGGGCAGGGTGGCGGGCGAGACGAACTTCGTCACGAGCTCGTAATCCTTTCGAAAGATCCGGGAATTCGGGAGGTGCTTACGCGGATGTTCGAAACTGCGGATTATGCCGTACTGGCATTTGACCGCTCGGCTGAGGCGATCGAGGCAGTTCGATCACGAGCCGACCTCCTCCTGCTGGATACAACCGCTAACGGCACCGCAATCCCCGAGATGCTCGCAAGCATGCGTAATGTTCCGGCTGCCGAACGCATCCCTATAATCTTTTTGGTGGGTGAGCGGGGCGCTGAACGCGCCGCCGCCCTCAATCTGGGCGCGGACGATGTGATTTTACCGTCTTGGGACGGTGTCGAACTGCTGGCACGGGTTCGAGCGCAGTTGTTAAAGCAACGGGCGGAGCAGCGTTTGCGCGAAAGAGTACGCGTTGCTGAGGAAGGCCAGGAGATTGCTCGCACAGCATTCGAGACCCTAGCGGTCACGGAGAAGATGACAAGCGATGCCTACCCGCTCGCGCGCCAATTGAAGCTTGGGGTAGCCGCGGTATTTGCTGCCGTCATCGTGATGATCGGTGCTTATTTCTTGTTCGTGCGAAGTGCGCGGCATCAAACCAGGAACTTGCATTCTGCTATCGCGCAGCTAGCCGGAGATGCTCAGGGCCGACATGATTTGGTGAACAGGGCCCGCGAATTACATCAGAAGCAAGGCGCCGCACTGGTCGCAGGTCAGATCGCCGAGCTCCAGATGCAGGCAATTAATCTGAAATCCATGATTCCGGTTGCAGAAAGGGACTCAACTGAAATCGCAATATTGCAGAAGCAGCTTGCGAGTACAAATGCACGCTTGAAGCGAATCGAGGACAATGCGAATGCAGTAGAACATGTCATTGCGAACGCCGAGAGAAGCGTTTGCCTACTGCATGTGTCGGTGGGATTTCGCGAGACGGAGAGCGGCCGTTGGTTGCGGTACGCGGGATTAGACCCACAAGGAGAGCCGATTCTTGACAATGATGGCCTCCCGAGCGTAACGGTCGAAGGCAACGGGCCGCAGGTGCAGATCGACATTTTCGCCACTGGTTTTCTTGCGGGACCCCAAGGGCGGGTCGTCACGAATCGTCACGTCGCCGAACCGTGGTGGGATCAGCTCGGCAGCGTGAGGCTCGAAGGGTTTCAACCGGATGTTTCCGCGATTCATGCATACTTTCCTGGCGATCCACGTGCGTTTCACGCTCAGGTTCTGGACACATCGAAGGATGTGGATTTGGCAACAGTTCGCGTAGATTTGCAAGATCTGAAACCTCCGGTTCTTGCTATCGATTCAAGCAACGGGGCGGCGGCACCAGGCGAACCGGTTATCTTGATGGGTTACGCTACGGGCTTGGATGCTGTTTTGGCTCGCGCGGACGAAGCTTCGGTCCAGGAGATCGCTGAAGCGAGTGGCGGCGATGTTTCGCGGATGCTCGACGAGCTGGCGCGACGCAATTTGATTCGCCCGATCGTGACGCAAGGCCATATCGAAGACGTTCTGCCCGACAAAATTCTCTTCGATGCCCAAACCACTTCAGGAGGTTCTGGTGGCCCATTGTTCAATCAGGAAGGGAAAGTTATCGGCGTAACCTACGCCGTGCTGCGCGGTTTTGCAGGGCCGAGCTTTGGAATTCCGATTCGTTTTTCGCAATTGCTGCTGAGCAACTCCCGACCGTGAATTCCATGCTTTCATGGTTGCGCAAAACCCGATCAAAGCGGAGGCGTTCCTGCTCGACCCACAACCCCTGCCAGCGCGTGCCGGTGCGGAACGATTTTGATCGGCCTGAGGGACATTAGTTCAACGCGGAAGGACTGCTAAAGCCAGGCCTGTCGGTCGAACCCAAGGTCAAGGTGCGATGAGTACAGGTGCGCTCTCTCACTGCTGAACAAGTCATTTAGCAGTCCAGGCGTGGCTCTTTGCCCGTGTTTTTCGACTTAACGCAGATGGGGTTCATGACTGCAAGAACTGTGCCCCATTGTGTGCCCCCTCTACATCAAAAACCGTCGCACTTGGTAGCAATGGGACGTGGAGGCAGATCGCCTGTATTGGTGCGGAAAATCAAGACGATCGCAATTCATCGCACTTGGTGCGAAAAGCGAGCGCCGCAACTGTTAACCGAAGGGTTGCTAGTTCGAATCCAGCCCGGGGAGCCATTCTTTATTTCTCACCCGGCCCGAAGGCCTTTCGATAATCACCGACATTTGTGCTGAAACGGAAGTGTTTCCAATTGTGTCGTACTGCGCAGTTACTTCAGCTCTGCATACAGTAAGCTGTCATTTCTGCTGGTCTTGACGTAAAGTATGCCCTCAGCAGCGGACCCTGTCCTATTTTAGAAGCTCCTGTATCTAGATTGCCGAACTGCATCGCGACGGCAACTTCCAAAATAGAACAGCTCACAGAAACGACGCCCTCCATGTATCCAACCTATACTGAGGGCAAAAAGAAGGAAATCTTGGCCGACAAACCGCCCGAGCGCGGGAAGGCCAGCCTGATACTCGGTTCGGTATGAACGCGGTTCATGAAGGTGAGAACATGACCGAGTCCGCCAAATCGAAAGATGACGTTCCTCTGGACACGCTCATCCGACAGAGTGCCCTGCTCGACGGGCTGTTTGCGAGTGTGCCAGAAGCCATCGTTTTGCTCGACACAGATGCCCGCATTCTGCAGGTCAATCCGGAATTCACCAGGATTTTCGGTTATGCCCAGGAGGAAGCGTGTGGGCGTCTGACTAACGAGCTAATTGTTCCCGAAGAACTTTTGGCTGAGGCGGAGGAGTACACGCGTCGGGGTCTTCGAGGAGAGAGCCTGAACGTCGAAGCTGTGCGGAAGCACAAGGATGGCACCCGCGTTTATGTCTTGTTAGTCAGCGCCCCTGTATCGATTGCAGGGAGCCGGATTTGCGAGTACGTAATATATCGTGACATCACTAAGCGCAAACGCGCGGAACAGAGGCTACGGCAAAGTGAGGCGGACCTTCGCACGAAAAATGACCGGCTGAAGTTGCTCCTGAACGTAACTAACGAAATCACCTCAAACCTGGAGCTTCGCGAGGTGTTGCGTTCGATTTCCTCTAACATTCGTGATGCAATGCACTGTGATGCTGTTTTTGTTTCGCTGGTAGATTCGGCATCCGGCACGCCCAGGCTGTACGTTCTCGACTTTCCGCACAGCAAAGGCCTTATTAAGGAGGAGATAGTCTACACAATAAGCGGAGCCGGAAAGCGCGTTTTGGAGGCGTTGAAACCAGCAGTTGTTGACGTGTCCGACCCTGCCGCTGTTCCGCCTGAGATTTACGATAAAGTGGTCGCCGAAGGCCTAAAGAGCGCCTGTTTGATTCCACTGGTTAATCGAGGTCGAGTGTCGGGAGGCTTGACGATCGCACGGAAAACCGAGACATCCTTCACGCCAGACGATTTAGAGTTCCTTATGCAAGTTTCGGGCCAGATGGCAATCGCAGTTGAGAACGCTTTGGCATACCACAAGATCTCGGAGCTCAAAGACAAACTCGCCCAGGAGAAGCTCTATCTCGAAGAAGAGATCCGCAGCGAGAGGAACTTCGAGAACGTCGTTGGAAACAGCCCCGCGTTAAAGCATGTTCTGGAACAAGTTGAAACAGTTGCTTCTAGCGATTCCACTGTCCTGCTGCTGGGGGAGACAGGCACAGGCAAGGAGTTGATCGCGCGCGCGGTTCATGAGCGCAGCCGGCGCAAGGATCGCACCTTTGTGAGGCTGAATTGTGCTGCCATTCCAACGGGTCTACTTGAGAGCGAGTTGTTTGGACATGAAAAGGGAGCCTTCACTGGCGCGATTACGCAAAAGATCGGGCGAATGGAACTGGCGGATCAGGGCACATTATTCCTGGACGAAGTGGGGGACATTCCGATTGAGGTTCAGCCGAAATTGTTACGCGCACTACAAGAGCGTGAATTTGAACGGCTGGGCAGCACTCATACACGAAGGGTGAATATCCGCCTCGTGGGGGCGACCAACCGTGATCTCGAAAAGATGATCGTCCACCGCGAGTTTCGCAGCGATTTGTACTACCGCATCAACGTTTTTCCTATCCGCATACCGCCCTTGCGGGAGCGCAGAGAGGATATTCCTCTACTGGTGAGTTATTTCGTCCAGAGGTTCGCCAAACAAATGGGGAAGAATATCGAAGCGATTCCTGCGGCTGTGATGAAGGGACTCACAGCGTGGGATTGGCCCGGAAACATAAGGGAACTGGAAAATTTTATCGAACGCGCGGTGATCCTGACACGCGGCAGGTCGTTGGAGGCGCCGCTCGAAGAGCTACATAAATCAAACACCGACCAGGCCACGCATGGCGCAGCGGAGCAGGATCCGGAAGGCCTTGCCCGATTTCTGAAAAAGGCCGTGGATGCTCTGAAGCAAAACAAAAGTGTTGCTGACGATTATGCCAAGAAGCAGCGGGAAGAGATCGTGCGCGCACTTACCGAAAGCAAGGGACGCGTCGGTGGCGCTACGGGAGCTGCCGCACGCATGGGCATCAATCGCAACACTCTCGTCTCGCGGATGAAAAAGTTTGGCATCTATCCGAAACAGTATCTCTGATTAGGCAACTGCCCGTCCTCTCTTTCCTGCGACAAACGTTTTCGGGTTGAACCTGCCTTTCAACAATTTCAACCGATCCACCTCCATGGTATCCGTCTCCTACTGAAAACACATTGAGTTACGACTCCATCGCTTTGGCCCTTGCCTCGCTTGTATCCAACTAGCTGCCGACTTTCAAGGCCGGTGGCTGCAGGAGGTATCCGTGGCTGTTGTTATCTGCATTCAAAAGAACGCTCTGATCCTAGCGGTTCTCTTCTTCCTTGCCACGCCAGTGGCGGCGCAGGATACGACGGCATCCGACACGCAAAGCGCGCCAGAGACTGCCGACGCACGCCTGCAGAAAGATGTGCAGAATCCGGTTGCCAGCCTTATCCTCGTTCCCCTGCAGGACAACACCAACTTCGACTCCGGGCCGTTTAACCGCAAACAGAACGTTTTAGACATTCAACCGGTGATCCCCGTCAACATCAGCAGCTACTGGAAGGTGATCGTGCGCATCGTCCAGCCGGTGGTGTGGCAGCCCTACCCAAACCAGAATACCGGAGGAGAATACGGTTTTGGCGACATGGCACCCGATTTCTTCTTCTCGCCGCGCCATCCCGGAAAACTAATGTGGGGTATCGGTCCAGCGTTCGTGATTCCTACAGCCACTGAGCACGTCCTTGGGCAAGGCAAGTTCAGCGTAGGGCCGTCCGCGGTGGTGTTGGTGCAACCGGGTAAATGGACGTTCGTCAATCTTGTGAATAATGTCTGGTCGGTGGCCGGCTCAGGAAGCCGCCCGTCCGTCAACCAGATGCTGGATCAGTACTTCATTACCCGCAACCTGAAAAAGGGATGGTATGTCACCTCAGCGCCGATCATTACCGCCAACTGGAACGCACCGAGCGGCAGCGTCTGGACCGTGCCCTTCGGCGGCGGTCCTGGAAGAGTCCAAAAACTCGGGAGTCAGCCCATCAATTGGAAAGTGGAATTCTTCGCCAACGCCGTGCATCCAAAAGGCGCTCCGTCCTGGACCATGCGCCTGACTCTGGCTTTCCTGTACCCCAAGCACTCCACGGAATAGAAGTGAAGGATGATGGAAGCAAAACGTTCAATAAACTTTTGAAAGGAGCAATCAAATGTTCTACGAGCGCCCAGTTGCGGCTCTCGAAGCAAGCAAGGCATCTGCTCTCTCACCCTTTTTCCCGCGCTTTCTTCTAGTCTGCTGACGCCCGCCCATGCTCTACAGATCGTCCCTGGCCAAAAGGGCCTAGTTTCTGGTGAACCGTCTCTTCTCCCATGGGCAAGCCCAAATCGATCACGTATATACCTGGGTGTGCATCATCGAACTATTCGCGCGATCGCAAGCCCTCTTTCCCCGCAGCAATCGTTTCCCGATGGGTGGTGTTGAAGAGGCATCAACACTTCAAACACACAAGACCTCCCGCTTACGCTTCCGCGATGATCCGCCTTCATTCCGCTGAATTTATCCGTCTCCGAGAGTATGACTGCTTTGGCACTGCGAATGCCTTTGTTCAAAAACGGAAGTTACACATTGCAACTCAGAAAGGAGACTTTCCATGGCTTCTGGACAAACAGTTGAGGAAAAGATGTCTGAGTTTGGATTTCCGCTGCCGACCGGCGACCCGAGCGTGCTGCCTGCGGGCGCCAAGCTCGAACGCGTGTTCGACGCAGCCTGCTTTCTCACCGAGGGCATCTCAGTGAGCCCCGACGACGGCATGGTCTATTTCTGCGACATCACGTTTACCCCATTGTGTAAGGATCCTTCGGGCAAGTACCCGGGGGCCGGCAACATCTGGAAATTGGACCCAAAGACCAGACAGGCGACCATTTTTCGCTCGCCAAGCGGCCAAGCAGCCGGGACGAAATTCGATGCCGAAGGCAATCTCATCATCGCCGAAGGCAATGATTTCGGCGGTCGTCGTATCAGCAAGATCGATATGAAAACGGGCAAGAACTACATCCTGGCCGGGCTCTATAACGGCAGGCCCTACAACGGGCCCAATGACCTCACGATCGACGAGAACGGGCGCATCTACTTCACCGACCCGCGCTACTTCGGTTACGAGGCGATAGAACAACCGATCATGGGGGTGTACCGAATCGACCCGGACGGCAAGGTGACGCGCATTATCACCGACGCGGGCAAGCCGAACGGGATCTGTGTGTCCCCCGATCAGAAGACCCTTTACGTGATTGCGAACGACAACGGCTCGCTTGACCAGTACCGGATGGAGAAAGGTGAAACCTCGCAGAGGGCGCTGACTGCGTTGCTTGCCTACGCGCTCGCGCCCGACGGCACGGTCAGCAATCGCCGCGTGCTGATCGACTGGTTCCCCAACGACGGCGGCGACGGCATGACGGTCGATGTCGACGGCAACCTCTACGTCGCGGTGCATGAACCGGATCCCGCGCTCTTTGTCTACTCGCCGGAGGGCAAGGTGCTCGCCACTATCCCGACCGGTAAGGCGCATTCGTCGAACGCATACTGGCCGACCAACGCCGCATTCGGCTACGGCGCCGATGGAAATCTGCTCTATCTCACCGCCGGCAAGTTCGTCTACACCATCCGGATGGCGAAGCAGGGCTACCATCTGAAGCGTAGCGGCCGCGCAGCTGTCTCCGGGAGATCGTAGGACGTCACCAAAGGCACTGCCGAGGTGACCACTCTCACCTCGGCGAGTTCCTTTATAGCATCTGGATGGCGAGGCAAAACTACATCCGAAGCGTTCCGGACGCGGTATCGCCCATAAATGGAGCTCAAATTAGTCACGAAAAGGAGGAGAAATTAATCATGAAAGAGGTCACCAAACGTTCGATTTTTCGTTGGATTCACATTGTCTGCGGCATTCCGATGGTCGGTTATATCTATGATTCGCCGAAGGACACTCCATACTACGCTTGGACTATTCGGGAATTCTTTCTCCCTGTATTGCTGATTTCAGGATTCTGGATGTGGAAAGGCCACGTGGTTCGACGACTTCTTTCGAAAAGAGCGGCGAGTGGCACAGGTTCGTACTCGAACGTGTCATCTTCGTGATCCCTGTGATCCCCGTGTTCTTTGATCGGCGGATGACGACGTCCGGGAAAGCAGCGGAGGAAATATGTCACGCTCTCAGCTGAACGCAAGGAGATCGATGGTAACTCTTCACATGGTTTCCAGTCTGGACGGTTTCATCGCCAGGAGGGACAACAGTGTCGGCCGGGGAGGAATTGCTGTGGTGAAAGCGCTCTGCGTCAATCGGGTTGAACTCGGCAGTGTGCAGAAGAGGTCTTCGTCATGAGATAGGTGTTTTTTGCTTGTCACACGCGGGAAGCAACGCTGTCCGGACGAGCGGCGTTCCCGAGTTCCCTGAGAAATTTGTACGGAAGGTATCGGCCAGGGCAGGGAGGAGTTCTTTGTAAAGGGTCAATAGCGAACTGAGAAGGGAGAATGAAGATGGCAACTACCGCACAATCAGCTCAATCAAAGACCGGGACTACCGAACAATTAGTTCAGTTCTTGGTTGACACAGACTATTTTCATTTGTCCGAAGCAGCTAGAGAAAGAGCAAAAGATTTGGTGTTGGATTTCGCAAGGGCGGCTCTGGGGGGAGACACAAGTCCCCTTGGCAAAATCGTCATGGACCGTATCAAGGGTGTTGGTGCCAGGGCTGAAGCTTCTGTCATCGGAGGCAAGTTCAGAACGACCACTGCTTATGCAGCATACGCCAATGCCGTCCTCGACCATGCTCCAGAGTTAGAGGCGGTAGGGACAGTAGGGCCGAACATCTCTCAAGCCATAGCCGCGGTTCTGGCATTGGGCGAGAAGTTGAAGGCTCCGGGTTCGAAAGTCATAGAGAGTATTGTCGTCGGGTTTGAAATTCAGGCAAGAGTCTGGAATGGAGCCATTGCTGCTGCATCCTCGAGAGGATGGGTCCTGCCATTTAATCACGTTGGAGCCGTGTCCTCAGCTTGTAAGATACTGGACCTGGACGTTGACACTGCAAGGGCGGCTCTGGGTATTGCCCTGGGGAATGCGGGTGGGGTGAACCCCCAGGAGAATTTTTCTCATTATCTGCAATTGGGGGTTCCTGCTTTTTCGGCAGTTCAAGCTGCGGAATACGCTGCCAACGGGGTGACCGCAAATTCCTCAATCCTTGAGGCGCCGCAGGGGTTTTGTGACCAGTTCGCTGGCCAAGGTGGTGCAGACTTTAGCCGCATGACTCGTGATCTAACGGGAGCCTCTGCCATAGTTCCTCCTGGAACCCACATCAAGAAATATCCGTGCTGTTACCTCGGTCATGGTGCGATAGAAGCCACATTGGAATTGGTGAAAGACAATGGCATTTCATACGAGGAAATAGAAACCGTCGAGGTAGAGGTAAATAAAGCTACTCAGTCTATGATGCAATACTCCAAACCCACTAACGGGCACCAGGCAAGGTTCAGTTTCCAGGGTGTGCTAGGTGTTGCGATACTCGACAGAGACGTGTGGTTGCCAGCTCTTACAGATTCGAGCGTATCAAGCCAACGCTATCGTGACGCTCGCGCTAAAGTGAAGGTGACTTTCCATCCTGAATGGTCGCCTGGTTTAGATGCCGCATTTCACGTTCCTGTTACCATCCGCCTCCAGAACGGGAAGGTGTACTCCAAAGAAGTAGCGAAACCAACGGAACCGTCACAAGATGAAGTCATAAGAACCTATCAGGAATTGGCTGAGCCTATTCTAAAAATGGATGAAATAGATCGATCCATAGACATGATACTTAACTTGCAAAAATTGGAAGACGTCAGTCAACTGATGAATATACTTCGAGCCGGATAATACGAGGGACCCAGAACGTCTTTAGACCGGCTTTCCTTGTCGCCAAGGCCCATCGTGCCGACGAGGTCGATCAACTCGCCCCGGAGTTGTGCGACGTGTGTGCTGATTGTCAACCGCACGATGCCGACGTTGGGACACACAGCTCCGTGGTGGGAGCCAGCGCCAAAGTTCTAAAATCGTCCCTCAGTGCGAACCATTCTTCTCTCCCTGCTAATTTGGTTTTTGTCGGTGGGTTATTCCTCACCCGATTACATTCGGTGCCTCACCGCATGGTTCGTAGGATTGATCCCCATTTTGATTGCGAAAAGCCCCCGAAGATGTGAGTTTTTTCCTCCGCTATGACGGTTTTTCCATTCTCCTTGCGCAATGTGAACTGGAGGGGCATTCTTGGGTCGCCCGCAACCGTATATTGAACAGAATTTTGGAGCACCGGCTGGAATTTTTTCGAAATGCGAAAAATGAATTGCGTGCTAAGGAGAGTGTGATGAACAGCCCATGGATCCGCAAGGCGCTGCTTGTTTCCGTTCTGGCTGGAGCTTGTCTGGCGATCGACTGTGGCGGCGGAGTCGAAGGAAAGTACCGCGATCCCTCCGGTGGGATCAACGTCGAATTCAAAGGCGGTAAGGCGTACATAGCGCTCGGTGCCTACGCCGTGGACGGCACCTACAAAGTTGAGGGCAATAAGATCGTCGCCCGGGGCGACTTTGGGTTGATGCTCCACAGTCCGCTGGTTTTCACAATCAATAGTGACGGCACGCTTGATGGCCCCCGGGACAGCATGATTCCACGGCTCGAGAAAGTGAAATGAAGTCATCTCATAAATAATTGCACGGAAGGGCGGGGCTTCAGCCCCTGAAGCCACATCTCCCAGGGGCCACAGCGTATTTATGAGATGGACTCATGTGAGGAAGCCAATGAAAAAATTTCTCTGCATCACGCCACTTGTCGCACTTGTTTCGGCGATGGTGTTCGCACCTCTCGGCTGCGGCCATTCCAGCTCGGGCGACTCCACGGGGTCCAATGAGGGCGTGCCGGGCTTCACGAAAGCGGATAAGGAGGCGCAGAAAGCCGGCATAGCGGAACTCCAAAAACACTGGTCGAAAGGGTCGGATGGCTGGACCACCGCCATCGTCTCCGGCAGCCCTTATGCGCCGGATCATTTTTTGAGGCAATGCCGCGCGTTAACCGTGGACGAAGCGAAGCCGGACGACTTGCGCGAGGCGGACAAACTGAACGGATTCGAATGGACAGGAGAGTTGACCTTCAAGTCCACCTCGTGCCGTGAAGGTGGAGGCCAGGAAGGGCTGGCCTTCGAGGGCATGTCCAACGTCATGGTCAATAAGTACCCGGGCCGATGGAGCCAGTGGGTCGACTTTACGCCCGGGCCCCTGCGACTGCAGAAGCAACGCGGCCGCTGGCAATTCCAGTGGGATGGTTCCTATCTGCGCGGAACGCTTCCCGGCCCGCAGGACTTTGCAAACGCCGGTGTGCATTAGGTGCAGTGAATCTCCCTCCCGTCATCTGCGCATTTTGCATCCCGATGATTTTCATCGGGACCGACTGCCCACCGCAGGAGGGAACCCAGTCGCGCCCTTTGCGAATGGGAGTGAGGGACCTGCTTTTCATCCTGCTCTGCCGCGCTCTTCCTCTTGGTAGTTGTAGCGCTGGCGTCCCGCCGGCTCTTTCTTTGCCCGTGGCTCCGCCCACTCCACGTGGTGTCTGCGTCCTGAGCCCGCCGCGGCGGGAAGGGCGGACTAGGTTCGTCATTTCCGCCCGACCGCATCTCTGAGCACGGGGGAGTCCGGCACCGCCGGATTCCCCTCACCCTTTCAAAAATGAAAAGCGAGCTCTGCGGTCATTGTCCGCGGAGTGACGAAATGCGTGCCGCTGAAGGTGGAGAGGAAATTGTAGAGCGCCACCTTGTTGGTCAGATTGATGGCCGTGAATCGCACGCTCCATTTGTAGCGGTCGCCATGGAACAGGTTGTCGTCGCCGACGCTGGCATCAAACAGGTTGCGCGGGTTGATGCGCTTCGGATTGTGGTCATCGCTCTCCGTTCCCGGCGCGGGGAGTTTGATTCGCGTGGAGCCGAATTGCGACGCGGGGCAAAAAACCAGCGGATTCGCCAGCGTCGGAAAATTGCTGCCGCAGAAAAGACCCGCTTGCAACTGTTGGTCGGCGGAGAACCCCGTCAGGTCCACCACCTGCGTTCCGTTCGAGGTGATTGTAGTGCCCGGGCAATTTTCCCCACCGAAGCAGGGCGCACCGCCGGCCACTAGGCCACTGTCGTAGCGCCAGTTCATGGCGATCCACGGCCAGTTTTTGCGCGGCTGATATTGCACGTGCGTGGTTTGCTGGAAGGCCTGATCGTGATCAATGCGGAAAGGATTGCCGCCGGCGCCCAGGTTGGTCCCCAGGCCGCCGACCTGCGGCGGGAAGAAACGGGCATTCACGTGGCCCATCATCACGAACGCAGTGAACCCACGATAATTCGGGACGCTGAAGCGCACCGAGGCGCCGTCAATTTTGGAGTTGTGCCAGGCAATGGGGAAAAAGATGGGCGTGTTCAGCAGCGTGCTGAAGTCGTAGCCGTTGTGCGTGTACTTCCACAGGTAGTCGCCGTCCACGACCAGAAATTTCCCGAAGGCCTGCTGAAGCCCGGCATGAAATTCGTTGCGCTGGCCGGCGCGGATGGCCGCCGCGGAATTAGCGCCGAACAGGTCGCTGATCACCGGGTTGGAAATTGTCTGGCTGGCGAAAATCAGGTTTTCGTTGAACGGCGTTTCCATCACACGCGCGTAGGAAACGCGCAGCACGGTGTTGGTCTTCTTCACATGATAGGCGATGCCGGCACGCGGCTGGGGCTGCGCATCGTGAGTGATGCCGCGGTAGATGTCGCCGCGAATGCCGATGCTGAACGACCAGTTTCCCTTGGTGATGGAGTCCTGGACGTACAGCGCCAGCTCGCGAATATCCGCGTGGCCGCGGAAGGGAAACAGCATGCTCTGCGGATTGGCGCATCCGCTGCTGGCCGCCGGCGTCGCGCGAGTCAGGTCAATGCACGCCAGGGCCGTGGAGAATGGCGCGGTGGCATTAGGATTCGCGGCGGTGTTCGGCTGGAATCCGGCGCCCGCACACTGCGTGGGATCGGTCAGCGTAGTAACGGCGACCGGGAAAAAGTCAGTGAATGTGCCGACCTGAGCGTTGCCGAACGAGACCGGCTGAATGCACGGGGAATTCACGGTCGGGTCGGTGATGCCGAAGTTGAAATTTTCAGTCAGCAGCGTGTGTTCGAAAGTAACGCCCGCTTTGACGTTGTGAATGCCCTTGACGTAAGAAAGATCGGAGCGCAGGCCGAGATTGGTGAGTTTGCGCCGCTGCGTGAGCGTCTCGGTGAGGTCGTTGAGAGGATTGGCGCTCGGGTAGTAATTAAAGGCGTCGTGTCTGGCGAAGGCGCCGACGGTGAGGAGCGTGCTGGCGCTGAAGAGATGCGTCCAGCTGGGCGCGAAATTGTAGGTCTGAATTTGCGCGCGCTGGTCCTGGTTGATGGCTGCCGCGTCGAACGAATTGGGCTGCTGGAACCAGGAGCGCGTGTAGCCCGCGTTCACATGCAGGGAATCCGCGTTCGTCAATTGATAGTCCACGCGGTCGAAAACGTTTTCCTCGTTGCCCTTCGAATGGCTGACCTGAAATTCCGGCGGGTCGAGGAAACGGCCGGTGTTCAGGCCATTTATGGCGATGAAGTTGCCCCACTTTTGCCCGCCGTAGGCGAGATCGAAACCGGCGCCCGGCGTGCCGAACGTGCCGTAGGAGCCATACACTCTGCCGTGAGGCGTGGTGACGCCCTGGCCCGAGCGCGTGGTGACTTTGATCACCAGGCTGGTCTTGTCGCCGTATTCGGCCGGGGGCGCGCCGGAAATCACCTCCAGCGATTGAATGGAGTCCGCGGGAATCTGGTTGGAGAATACTTTGCTCTGCTGATCGGTGATGGGTTGGCCGTCCACGGAGAAGGAATTTTCCGCGTGGTCGCCCAGGCCGTGGAAGAGGCCGTTGGAATCAGCCACCACGCCGGGCGACGCTAGCGTGACCAGCGAGCTGACCGACGAGGATTGACTCTCAAGCGGAAGTTTGTCGAACAGGCCGCGATCCACATCGGTGTGAAAGTTCGGATCGGTCTCCAGCAAATCCTCGCCGCCTTCGACAGTCACCGTGCTGGTGGTGCCGGAAAGGCTCAAGACCACTCTCACGCTTACAGGCACGGAAGAGCGGACATCAACGTCTTGAGCGAACGGCGCGAAGCCCTGCGTCGTGACGCTCAGGTGATACGGATTGTAGGGCACGTTGGGAAAACTGAAGTTTCCGGAGCTGTCCGTCTGGCTGGTGCGTTCATAGCCGCTGACCAAATTATGAATCTGCACGGTCGCATTGGCGACCACGGCCTGCGATGGATCCAGCACCGTGCCGGAGAGCGATCCCGAATTCCCGGAAGCCTGCGCAAACACCGCCCCGGGCAAAAGCAGTGCGCCGAATACAAATTGCAAAAACACCAAAGAAAAATCACGAACTCGCATGAATCCTCCTCGCGCGACGAGTAGAAAAATGATTGGAAAAAATGGATGAGCGCGCATGCAGGCCGCGAAGGACTGCAGCGCAAGGAAACGCGCGGATGCTTTTGTGGAATTAAGCGGGAGGAGCGCGGGAAGAAAGCGGATGAGAAATCAGGTCGAGCGTCGGGTCAACCGAGGAAGCCAGGACCAGCCGCGCGACCGCCACGGGCGGAAGCACGGTGCTGGCGTGCGTGAGGCCGGCCGCAACCGAGTTCGCAACATGGCAGACGCGGCATTGATGCTCGTCGAAAGACCGGGCATGGAAATGCGCGACAGACTGGAAGGCGAAAGACACCACCACGGCGGCCAAAATGATGGCTAGAAATCTGCGGGTTGCCGTGCGCCTCAGATCCAAATCTGGATTCCCCAGTTCCAATGGTACTTAGACGTTGGCCGGCATGCAATCGTTGCTAACCATTTCTGCGCGAAATTAGAAACAAGCGCAGGTGGAAAAGGCGAGCCCTTGACATTACTATACTCCCCTATAGTATAGTTCCGGTCCATGGCACACACCGCAAAAGACAAAGAAAAGCTGCTCCTCCGCGTCCGCAAAATCCGCGGCCAAATTGACGCAGTTGAGCGCGCTTTGGGGGACGAATCCCAGTGCGCGGACGTATTGCAACTGCTGGCTGCCTGCCGCGGGGCGCTGAACGGGTTGATGGCCGAAGTGATCGAGGGGCATGTGCGTTTCCATGTGCTTTCACCGCACACGGCCACAAATTCTCCGCAAGCCGAAGCAGCCGAAGAGTTGATTGAGGTGGTCAACGCGTATTTGAAGTAAACGGCCATCCATGCGGCAGCGGTCCAAACGGGGGTTGCGGCATGCACGAATCGAAAGTCGGCAATCATGGCGGCAGCAATGTGGTTCGCGTGGACGACGACGGCGCCCGGGCGGACTCCGGCACTCACGCAGGTGCGCAAGTGCACGGGCAGCACGTGAGCTGGAGGGACCTCAACCGCGTGTTCTTCGTGGCTGCGGCGGCTGCGGGCATCTGGTTTCAGGGGACAGCGCCGAATAACCTAGTGACTGGGATTGGCGTGATCTGCACAGTTGTCGGCGGCTATCCGATCTTTGCCGAGGCCTACGAAAACATAAAGCAGCGCCGCATGACCATGGAGCTTTCCATGGCCATCGCCATCGTCGCGGCGCTTCTGATCCGCGAAGTTTTCACCGCGCTGGTCATCACGTTGTTCGTTCTTGCCGCCGAAATTCTCGAGGGCCTGACAGTCGGGCGCGGCCGGCGCGCCATCCAGCGGCTGATTGACCTGCTGCCGAAAGTGGCCACGGTGCGAACGCCCTCGGGATGGAGCGACGTCGGAACCGAAAAGGTGCACGCCGGAGACGTCGTGCTGGTGCGGCCCGGCGGGCGGATCCCGGTGGATGGAGACGTCACCGCCGGGCATTCGTTTGTGGATCAGGCGGCCATCACCGGCGAGTCCATGGCCGTCGAAAAACTGCCGGGCTCCGGCGTTTTTGCCGGCACCATCAATCAGGCCGGGGCTCTGGAGATTCGCGTCCGCCAATTGGGCCGCGACACGACCTTCGGGAAGATCATTGAAGAGGTGGAGCACGCCGAGAAGTCGCGCGCGCCGATCCAGAAAACAGCAGACCGCCTGGCGGGTTACCTGGTGTATTTCGCGCTTGGGGCCGCGGCGCTGACTTTTCTGATTACACGCAACGTGAGGTCGACGATATCCGTCGTGATAGTTGCCGGAGCATGCGGGATTGCCGCGGGAACGCCGCTGGCAATTCTCGGCGGCATCGGCCAAGCGGCGAGGCGAGGGGTGATCATCAAGGGCGGGTTGCATTTGGAAACCCTCGCGCGCATTGACACGGTGTTGCTCGACAAGACCGGAACGCTGAGTTACGGGATTCCGGAGATCCTGGAAATTTGTCCGGCTGCCGGCGCGAGTGACAGGGCGCTGCTGGAATCTGCCGCCATCGCCGAATTGAGGTCGGAGCACCCGGTGGCAAAAGCAATTCTGAAAACAGTGCGAAGCCGCGGATATGTTTGCCAGGAAGTGCACGCATTTGATTACAAACCGGGGAAGGGCGTGGTGGCCGAGCATGCCGGAGAAGAAATCATTGTAGGAACCAGAGCGCTTCTCCTGGAGAACGGCGTTGATCTGGCCGAATGGGGCGCGAAGGAATCGAACGGCGAAGTGGGAGTCACGCGCGGCGGGCGCTTTCTAGGGACGTTGCGTGTGGGCGACACACTGCGTCCGGAATCGCGAGGCGCCGTTGCCGCGCTGAAGGCCATGGGCCTGAAAACAATCCTGCTCACCGGTGACGCACGCAGCATCGCGAATGAAGTTGGCACGGCGCTGGGAGTAGATGAAACCGCGGCGGAATTGCTCCCGTCGCAAAAGGTGGAACGCGTAAAGGAACTGGTCGCGCAGGGCCATACCGTGGCGATGGTCGGAGACGGCATCAATGACGCTCCGGCGTTGATGCAGGCGAATGTGGGTGTGGCGATGGGCTCGGGAACGGACGTGGCCCGGGAGAGCGCCAGCATTCTCCTGATTGGCAACGACCTCTCAAAATTTGTTGAGACCGTCAGGTTGGCCAGGCGTTGCCACGGGATCATCCTTCAGAATTTCACCGGCACGCTGGTCGTGGATGGAATCGGCATTGGCCTGGCTGCCGCCGGACTGCTGAATCCACTGCTCGCGGCATTTATCCACGTTTCCTCGGAACTCACCTTCATTCTGAATTCCGCGCGGCTGCTGCCGCCCAGCACGAAGGCCAGCGTCAACTGACGGCAGGGAGGAAGAGCGCGGCGGAGTACTATTGCTCTCTGCATTTCCGCGTGCCATGCTACCGCCGGAGCGTTCTGGGGAGATGGCCGCGAGTCCATTCGTGCGGGGGGCATACGGAAGGGCGGGGATACCTACCCTCAAGGCCGCCAAGGGGATTACTAGCCACCAACCACTCGCCACTAGCCACTGCATTTCTAATCGTTACATCCCGAAATTAGAACCACCCGTAACCCACTCAAAACAAACGACGGTAGTACTTTCTAATCGTTACAAATTCGTCCCCTCGGGAGGAGTGGCGTCCTGGTTAACACATCGCCCGCGTCGGCCTTTCTACCCGGTACAGCGTGAAAGTAGAAATCGCCGTAAACCCTTCCCGGTCAACAACATGGTTTTTTCTACCTGGTACAAAAAGCCCTCCCCCCGGGGAGTGGCCAACTCGCCAACAGAAGACCCGGTTCCAAAACGGGAAAACAGGGATCCTTCGCGCAGGCTCATGTGGATAGAAGCAAGGACGGCGAGTGACTCAGAGCAATTGCAATTGCCTGCTTTCAAGGGCGAGGAGCTTCTCCTTGATCGGCAGGCCGCCTCCATATCCTGTCAGCTTACCGTTGCTCCCGATGACCCGGTGGCAGGGAATAATGATAGGAATGGGATTTTGGCCGTTGGCCAAACCCACCGCGCGGACCGCCTTCGGCCGCCCGATGCGATCCGCAAGCTGGCCGTAGGAGATCGTCTTTCCGTAAGGGATGGCGAGCAAATTCTTCCAGACTCTCCGTTGGAACGGCGTGCCCTCGAGCGCGAGAGGCAGATTGAACTCCTTCATCTCCCCGCGGAAGTAGGCCTGAAGCTGGCGAATGGTTTCCTTGAACGGGGCCTGGTCCCGTTTCCATGTTCGTTCTGCATGTACGGCTCGTCTGCTGCCGGAAAAGCTGACGAAGCACAAGCCGCGATCATCCGCTGCCAGCAGCAGCGGCCCTACCGGGCTTTGAAAATTCGTGTAGTACATTTGAGTCACCCGATTCGAAACGGCTCCGGCCGAACAGCCAACATCCCCGGAGAATCTGCCTGGAATATACCAGAACGCGGAGAATGCTTCGGAGACAAGGTCCGAAATCGTCCGGCTTCGCCATCCGGAGGAAATTCAAATAACGCCAGCCTTATTTTTCTCAATCCTGTAAACTCCCGTCGGCGAAATTTTCCGCACCGGGTGAAACCGCAAATGATCAGCCTGCTTTCCGTCGTGGCGTTGGGATTTTTTCTCGGCATGCGCCATGCCACGGACCCCGATCATGTCATTGCCGTCACCACCATCGTCGCGCGCCATCGAAAGATCGCTCATGCCGCCTTGATCGGCGCGCTCTGGGGCCTCGGTCACACGCTTACCATTTTCGTCGTGGGCGGAGGGATCATCCTATTTGGCTGGGTGATTCCCGCACGCGTGGGGCTCTCGATGGAGCTTTCTGTTGGGCTGATGTTGGTCCTGCTCGGCGTCCTGAACCTTACCGGCTTCTTTAACTGGATTTCGCAAACGTTCACAGCCATTCACGCCGGTGATGGCGCGATTCATTCTCACTCACACGATCTGGCAAACACTGCTTCCACTCATTCGCATGAGCGGAATGCGCATCCGGATTCGCCCGATTCCGGGCACGCGTCGCTCGGCTGGTTGGATCGCCACTTCGGTCAGATGGGGTTCTACCAGGTGGTGCGGCCGCTGGTCGTGGGACTGGTTCACGGCCTGGCCGGTTCTGCCGCCGTGGCGCTGCTGGTTCTGACCACCATTGGCAACCCCCGATGGGCCATGGTCTATCTGCTCATCTTTGGAGTCGGGACCATCGCGGGGATGACGCTGATCACCGGCTCACTCATTCTGCCGTTTGCTTACGCGGACAAGCGATATTTGAGGCTCAATCGGGGACTGCGGGTTGCTTCCGGACTGATCAGCGTGACGTTTGGCCTGTACTTGGTCTATCAAATCGGATTCGTTGCCGGATTGTTCACCGGCCATCCCCATTGGACGCCGCGCTAACTTATGTGTGACTTTCGTCTGGATGGATTGGAGTCTCGAGCCTCACGCCGCCGAAGGGGCTCGCAACGTGATCAATGTAATTTCCGGAGGTACGCCGAGCCGCACGGGCACTCCGATCGTTCCCAATCCACGGTTCACGTAGAGCGATGCGTGCTTCGCCGCGACTCCCGTGGCCCCGGCGCCGTTCCCCATCGGAAGCTGATACATTCCGGCAATGAATTTCGTCATGAAACGCGCTGGACTGAAGGAGTGATCCACTATCTCCACCTGCACTTGCCCCCCGTGCGTATGGCCTGCGAGACTCAACTGAATTCCCAGCTCGGCCGCGCGCTGGAACGAATTCGGATTGTGGGACAGCAGGATATTGGTGATGTCCCGCCGGACCAGCGGCGCGACGTCTTGCAGCATGGGCAGCCGGGCGCCCGATGGTTTGCGCTCGCGCTGGTAGTCCACGCCGATCAAATTAAATTTCTCGCCGCGCCATGCCAGCTCCCGATTTTCCTGGCGCAGCAGGCGCATTCCGAACCGTTCGAAAAGTTGCTGAGTGCGCTCCTCGGCTCCGGCGTAAATTTCGTGGTTGCCGTTGCAGCCCCACACTCCCAGCGGCGCGCGCAACCGGGCCAACTCCGTGATGCAATCTTCCAACGGATCATTCGCGCTGGTAATGAAGTCTCCTGTCACTACCGCGAGGTCGGCGCCCAGCGCGTTGGCCATCTCTACGGCGCGGCGGATCTCGCTTCGCGGCATGAAGTCGCCGGCGTGAATGTCGCTCAATTGCGCGATGCGCAGCCCGTCGAGTCCCGCGGGCAGATCCGCAACGGGGATTTCAATCCTCTGAATTTGATAGCTGAGCCGCTCCTTAAAAAATCCGTACGCGCCGGCGACGAACGGAATTCCGCCCGCCAGATACGCCGCGCGGGTGAAGAACGCGCGCCGTCCGCGGTCGATGCGTTCGTGGTTTGCCGGCGCGGCCGCCGCCAGAGCAAGTTTGGAGATCCAGTTGAAGGCGCCTGTCAACCCGACTGCAGCCAATGCCAGGAAGGAAACTGCAAGCCACAGCCGCGAAATCAGCGTCACGCCGGCGATCCAGCCACTCCGCGGCAGAAAATGGCCCAGCGCAGAATCCAGAACCGTGATGGATATCACCGCGACGGCTGTAATACAGGCGATGCGCAGCGCTTCCCGAATCGCCGGCCGCCCTACACGCCCGCAAATCCGCCACGCGCGAACGAACCAGAACCGCTGCACCAAATATGTGATCAGCAGAAAAACGGTGCTGAATAGAACCTGGAGAGGGATAGAAGCTGATGGGCCCCGTAACACAATTGCCTCCGGATTATGATCGAACTGAAAATCATATGAATTGCTTGAAACCAAGCTCTAATAGATCGCAACGGAAACCGCAACTTATCGATAGTACCGCCGGTGCGTTTGCTTTGCATCTTTAGCTTAGATGCGCGTTCCAGCTTCAACGGTTTTTGGGCTGGCCGTGGACAGGTGGGCCAGAAACGCGTCCTGCACGCGGGTAAGAGATCTTCCCTTGAGCGTGACTGCCCCGATGGTCCGCGCGGCGCGCTCGTCAGACACCGGGACAAATCGGCATCCGGCCTGCTTCACGACGGCCATCTCCGGAACAATCGAGACTCCCAGGCCTGCATTCACCATGCTCAGAATGCTGCTGAACTGGCCGCTCTCAAAAATCACCTGGGGGTTCACCCGTGCGCGCTTGCACGCCTGCACCGCGGTTTCCCGGAAGCAATGGCCGTCCCGGAGAAGTAGGAAAGGCTCGTGGCGAAGTTCGGCGAGCGAAACGGCAGGACGGCGCGCGAGCGCATGCAGCTCGGGAAGCACGGCGAACAATTTTTCCGTCCTCAGCGGGGCAGATTTGAAATCGTGACTGCGCACCGGCAATGGCAGCGCGATCACTGCTACATCCACGCTTCCGGCGCGAAGCTTTTCAAGGAGGAGCGGTGTAATTTCTTCCACCACGGTGACGCGAGCCTGCGGGTACTTGCGTGAGAACTCCGCCAAGCGCGGAGGAAGGAAGTAAGGCGCGATCGTTGGAATCACACCGACCGCGATCGGCCCGCCCACGGAGGCCTTCCGCTCCACCACATCGCCGCGTGCCGCCTCCAGCTCGCGAAGCACCGACCGGGCGCGCGGCAGAAACGCGCGGCCCAACTCGGTCAGGCGGACAGTGCGGCCCAGGCGGTCGAACAAACGGGCGCCCAGCTCGTCCTCGAGCTTGCGTATCTGCTGTGAGAGAGAGGGTTGGGAGACGTGCGTCAGTTCAGCGGCGCGGCTGAAGCTGTTAGTTTCCGCGATGGCGCAGAAGTAACGGAGCTGGTGGAGTTCCATAGGCGTCTCCTATTCATTGTATGCGAACTATATATTGGAAGTATAGCTCCCGGGAGCCTATGGTCGCTTGGAAAGGAGAATCCATGCCTCAAGATCCCAAGAAGCTGACCACTGACGCCGGCCGTCCCGTGGGCGACAACCAGAACTCGCTCACTGTGGGCCCGCGCGGGCCTGTCGTCTTTGAAGACTATCTGCTCTTCGAAAAAATGGCGCAATTCAACCGCGAGAGAATTCCCGAACGCGTGGTGCACGCCAAGGGTTCCGGCGCGTTCGGGTATTTTGTCTGCACGAATCCAGAGATGGCCAAGTACACCACCGCGGAGCTTTTTACCGCGGCGGGAAAACGGACGCCAACGTTTCTTCGCTTCTCCACCGTCGGGGGAGAAAAAGGCTCGGCCGATACGGAGCGCGATCCGCGCGGGTTTGCGCTGAAGTTTTACACCGAGGAAGGAAACTGGGACATGGTGGGCAATAACACGCCCATCTTCTTCATTCGCGATCCGCTGAAATTCGGCGATTTCATTCATACGCAGAAGCGCGACCCCGAGACCAACTTGAAGTCCCCCACAATGATGTGGGATTTCTGGTCGCTCTCCCCGGAATCCCTCCACCAGGTAACCATTCTCTTTTCCGACCGCGGTACTCCCGACGGGTACCGGCACATGAACGGTTATAGCAGCCACACCTTCAGCCTGATCAACGACAAGAACGAACTCTTCTACGTGAAATGGCACTTCAAGACCAAGCAGGGAATCAAGAATTTCACCCGGGAAGCCGCGGATGAAATGCGCGGCAAAGACCCGGATTACGCGCAGCGCGATCTTTTCAATGCCATCGCTCGAGGCGATTTTCCCAAGTGGCGCGTCTGCGTGCAGATCATGCCAGAAAGAGAAGCGCAGACTTACCGCATCAATCCGTTCGATCTCACCAAGGTCTGGCCTCATGGCGACTATCCCCTTGTCGAAGTGGGCGAATTGGTGCTCGACCGCAATCCCGAAAACTATTTTGCGGAGGTCGAGCAAGCCGCGTTTGAACCGAAGAACATCGTTCCCGGCATGGGCTATTCGCCGGACAAAATGCTTCAGGCCCGGCTGATCTCCTACCCGGATGCTCACCGTTATCGCCTGGGCACGAATTACAACGCCCTCCCGGTGAACAAACCGCAATGCCCGGTCCATACCTACACACGCGATGGTGCGATGCGGTTCGACGGAAACTTCGGCGCAGCGCCAAACTACGAGCCGAATAGCTTCCAGGGCCCGACGGAGAATCCGGAATATCGGGAACGCCCGCGGACCATCACGGGATCCGTGGACCGTCACAATCATCGGCTCGATTCCGACTACTATTCACAGCCCGGCAACCTGTTTCGCCTGATGACCGCCGACGCCAGAGAGCACTTGATTGGCAACATCGCGGCCAGTATGAAATCGGTGCCGCAGCGCATTCAGGAACGTCAGATCAAACACTTCTACAAAGCCGACCCTGCCTACGGGAGAGCTGTAGCGGAAGGCTTGGGACTGAAAATCGAAAACGTCATCAATTCGGAAGGCGAAGTAGTTGCCGCCGACTGAGCGATTCAAAAAGTGGAGCGAGGGGCGGTGACCAACACTCCCGCCCTTCCATCCGGACGAGAGGGCGCAATAGTAGTTTCGTAACGACCGATGGGGCAAGTGGAGGAAATCATGAAGACTTGCTTTGGTGACATTTTCCCGGACCTGGAACGTTTCCAGTTCGGGCAGCCGGTGGCCGGAAAAGTCTTTCAAATCCGCGTTGACACCATCGGACCGGGTCAAAGAGATCGCAAGCTGGACATCAACCTGGAAGCGTGGCAGGAATGCCAACAGTGCGAGGATTTCCAGAGCTGCTACAACTTCTCGAGCGCAAAACTCCAAATGCAGCGCATTCTCACCGAGTTGTAACCTGCGAACTCGCGAACTCAGAACGAAATCCACGGCCTCTTCCAGGCATGGAACGATGATCGCTGCACCATGCGTCCAGGTTTCGTTTCCCGAAGCTCCCGCCCCTGCCAACCTGACAAACGGGCAGCCCAAGGCGTCAGCCGCCAAGGCATCCGAGGCAGAGTCGACCGCCATATAGGTTTCCTGAAATTGGAGCCCGTGCTCTCTTCGGGCTTTCGACAGCAGGCCCAGCTTTCGACTTTCGGCAGTTGCAATCGTTTTCTGCTTTGTGCGTGCAAGCGAGTTCCGGTGAAGGCCCGAATCTTTATAGATGTCTGGTGGCTTCGGCGTTGGGTGCTGCTCACCCAGCCCATAGGGCACCAGGCTCACCCAGTTGCATTCGTCGCGTTTCATTTTTTATGTCCGAGAGGATCCATTCATATTCTCTCGTATTGCAACCGGCACGCCGCTGGACTATAAGCAAACCCATATGGCCCGCGTTGCCCTGTTCATCCCCTGTTTTGTGGACCAACTTGTCCCGCAGGTCGGGCTGGACATGGTGCACGTCCTCCGCCGCGTGGGATGCGAGCTCGATTTCCCGCAAGAGCAGACTTGCTGCGGTCAGCCGGCATTCAACACCGGTTACTGGGAGGATGCCCGGCCGGTCGCCGAGCGGTTCGTGCAGATTTTTCGCCAAGCGGAAGTGGTCGTCTGTCCCTCGGGTTCCTGCACCACCATGGTCCGCAATTTTTATCCCGAGCTTCTCTCCGGAACGCCTTTGCAGGCGGAAGCCATTGCGCTCGGCCAGCGCGTCTACGAGTTTTCGGAATACCTTGTGAAGGTCGCGCGTGTGACCGACGTCGGCGCCAGTTTCGCTCATCGCGTCGCCGTCCACGATTCCTGCCACGGTCTCCGTGAATTGCGGCTGAAAGAAGAATCCCGCGAGCTTCTCCGGCGCGTGCGCTCTCTCGAGCTGGTGGAAATGCCCTACAGCGAAGACTGCTGCGGATTCGGCGGCACCTTCGCGACGAAATTCAGCGCCATTTCCGCCGCCATGGGCGACGCCAAAGCCGGTTACGCGGAAACGGCCGGCGCGGAATATGTCACCGCCACGGACCCCAGCTGCCTGCTGCACCTCGACGGCATTCTGCGCCACCGCAACTCCTCCGTTCAGACCATTCATCTGGCCAGCATCCTGGCACAGACTGGCACTGCCGCCGAGCGGCGCGCTCCGGCCGCACCCGCAAGGCGACAGCAATGAGTCGCGCAGCCCAGGAATTTCTTCGCAGCGCCGCGGAAAAATCCGCGGACCTCACCCACCGCCAGCTCATCCGCAAAGGAATCGACTCCTACAACGCCGCCAACGAGCGCGGTCGTGCCCGCTTCTTCGATTGGGAGGCTGCACGCCTGAAATGCCAGCAGATTAAATGGGAAGCGGTGAACAATCTCGATCGTTACCTGCTTGAATTCGAGCAGCGTGTCAAAGAGCGCGGCGGCCACGTCTTCTGGGCGGAAAATTCCGAGGAAGCCTGCAACTACATCGTCAACCTGGCCGTCGCGCGCGGCGTTCAAAAAGTTGTGAAATCGAAATCCATGGTCAGCGAGGAGATTCATCTCGGAGCAGCGCTCGAAAAACTTGGGATCAAAGTGGTCGAGACCGATCTCGGCGAACATATCGTGCAGCTGCGCGAAGAGACGCCCTATCACATCGTGACGCCCGCCATGCACCTGAACCGCACGCAGATTGCCGCGCTGTTCAAGGAAAAATTGGGCGATGTGGACACCGACGACCCGCAGCAACTTGTTGCCGCCGCGCGCCGCGCCCTGCGCCGCGATTTCTTTTCCGCGGAGATGGGCATCAGCGGCGCGAACTTCCTGGTCGCCGACGCCGGCATGATCGCCCTGACCACCAACGAAGGCAACGCCCGCCTGTGCACCAGCGTCCCGCGCATTCACGTGGTGCTCACCGGAATCGAAAAAGTGATTCCTCATCTGCAGGATCTGGCCACCTTGTGGCCGGTGCTGGCCACCGCCGGAACCGGCCAGCCCATCACCTGCTACAGCACGCTTGCCGGCGGCCCACGCCAGCCTGGCGAACCTGACGGACCGGAAGAATTTCACGTCGTGCTGGTTGACAATGGCCGCAGCGAGCTGCTCGCCAACGCCGCCGAGCGCGAGGTGTTGCAGTGCATCCGCTGCGGCGCCTGCATCAACGCCTGTCCGGTGTTCCGCACCGTGGGCGGGCACACTTACGGCACCACCTATATGGGGCCAATTGGCAGCGTGCTCACGCCGCATCTGCGCGGGCTCCCCGAATTTAATCACCTCTCCTATGCCTCCTCACTGTGCGGCGCTTGCACCGACGTCTGCCCAGTGAAAATTGATTTGCACCATCACCTGCTGCACAACCGGCGCGATGCCGTGGCCGAGTCGGACCGCCCGCATTCCGAACGCATGGCTTTCCGCGTGTGGCGCTGGGCAAATTTGAGCGCAGGTCGTTTTGCTTTCTTCGGTTGGGCGGCGCGGCTGGGCATGCGCATGCTGCATGGGCTGCACTTGGACGGTACGCTGTTCGATCCCGGGCGGGCCTGGAATAAAAATCACGCCGGGCTGCCGGTTCCATCGAAATCATTCCGCGCCATGTGGGGAAAACGCAATGGCCACAACTGATTCGCCGCTCGAAAATCCCGGCCGGGCTCGAATCCTCGAGCGCATTCGGACGGCGCTGCGCGAATCGTCCCCGCGTCCAGCGGGCCCCGAGGGCAGAAAAATATTTGCGCCCGTCGCGGACCCACTCGACCGTTTTCAGAAAGAATGTGCCGCGAACATCACCGAGTGCGTTATCACGCCGGATATGCAGGCCAGCGCCCGCGCCGTCACCGATCTGCTCGCAGCTCTGCCGCCGGGTGAAATTTTTGTGCAGGATGCGCCACTGCTCCGCGGGCTGGCTCGCGACTGGCAAGCGAGCCGCGCGATTCAATGGTCGAGCGAGGGTGGCCCGATGGAATCGGTGCAAGCGACCATCACGCTGGCCGAGGCGCTGGTGGCGCTGACCGGTTCGGTGTTGGTTTCCGCTTCGTGCGGCGGGCGCGGCGCTTCGGTGATCGCTCCGGTGCACTTTGTGATTGCTTCCGCGGAGCAGATCGTGCCGGACCTGGAATCGGTGTTCGTGAAAATCCGCGAGCGCAATATCGCCTTTCAGAATTCCTATATGAGCCTGATCACCGGTTCCAGCCGCACCGCGGACATTGAAAAAATTCTGGTCATGGGCGCGCACGGCCCCATCCGGCTGATCGTGGTGGTGGCCCTCAAGACCGAGTAGTGGAGTCCCGCCAAGTTCCCCGCTAGCGATGGTCATCGCCGGGTACCTTCATGTTTTCCCGAATTGGGATGGCACCTTTCGCCGGCGAACAAAATACGAATGAAAGGTTATAAGTTAGTACCCGGGGGAGGGGGGTCTTTTTGTTGCGATTAGAATAAATTAAGTGGCTGAAGGGAGAGGAGTTAGGTCGAATTCGGTTTATCGGTGTTGCGATTAGAATTTCCTGGGGCCGAGGGCGAAAGCGATTAGCCATGGAGTGCTTTGCCGGGTTGAATTGATCAATCATGCCGCGCCGATGGTATCATGGGGTTACTAAGCTGTCAAGGTTCAATTGAAAGACGGATTCAGGGGCCAAAGAGTCTGTGTGAGAACTGCGAAAGAGGAACTTCAGCGGCTGAAGCCGGGTTGATTTTGCTGCATTTATGTCGCTGTTAAAACCGCGACCTACAAAGATCCTCGCGTCATCACACAGACTCTAAAGGCCCGCCCTTCCGTCCGACACGGCGCGCCCGGGGATTACGGCTGTGGCTGATCGGCGCGCAGCCGCCGCTGCTTGCGGTACTCCGCCCAGGTGAGCCAGATGAGGAAAATGTCGAAGATGGTGATGAGGATGAGCATGATCGAATGCGTGTGCGTGTAGCGGTGCACCTGATAGACGCAGAATGCGGCGAACACGGCGATGGTCAGCGGATAGGCCCACAGCTTGTTCATCCACAGGCAAACGACCAGCGCTGTTTTTGTAATTCCGTGGGAGAGCAAGTACAGCGACGCGAACGTGGGGTCGGCAAGGGCCAGCTTCGAAGTGGCATGCAGAACATGTCCGGTGAAGAATCCGTCGGGATCGCGCGAAAATTCCTGGAGGAACAGGAACTGGACGATGTGACTCATCGAAGCGGGAGAGATAAACCAGAGCAGCACGCCGCCAATTGTCTCCAGCAGGCCGCCAATGCCCTTGAGCGTAATCCCAGCGTGAAATGTGCGGTCGAGGAGCTCCCCGGAGGAATTCATTTCCGCTCGATACTGCTGGAAGCCTCGAGCGATTGCAACTCCTGGAGAAAATAATTGCGATAGCCTTCGGGCAGGGCTTCGACGCGCAACGCGCGCCGCACCACTTCCGCGTCGGTCACGCCGTGCGTGTTGATGCGGTTGATGTCGGCAATGCTTACGCAATTCGTATCGCGATGCACCGCTTCAATTTCATCTCCCGCTTGCACCATTCCTTCCTGGACCACGGAAAAATAAAATCCGGAACGCCCGCTGAGAAAGAATTTCTTGATGATGTCGTCGCGCCGGAATTTTGCCGCCAGCTTGTAGCAAGGCTCGCGCGGCTGGGTGACCATCACCACCGCTTCGCCGATGCGGAACTGGTCGCCGATATTCGTCTCCTCTTCCTTCATTCCTTCGGTGGTCAGATTTTCACCGAACATTCCGAAAGGGAATTCCATCCCTGGCAGCACCTCGCGCCAGTAGGGATAGTGCTCCGATGGATAGGCGTAGACGGCCTTGGACGGGCCACCATGAACGCTCAAGTCGGCCTGACGGTCGCCATCCAGGTTCAGCCGGCGCATCATCACCGGGCCCGTGACAGGCTCCTTGAAAATTCCCGTGGAGACCTGTTGCTGGCCAATCAGGATAATGCGTGGCCGCGCGACGTTGATGGACAGCAGTTTCATATTCTGAGTTCTGCCTTTCCTGGTCCGCTTCGCGCGCGTCAGCTCCGGCAATCCAGCACCGCCGCGCCGTTCACGCGGTCATTCTTCAGATCGTTCAGCGCGCGATTGGCTTCGAGCAACGGATACAGATTCACCTGCGAGTGAATGGGAATTTCCGCGGCGACGCGGAGAAAATCTTCGCCGTCTTGCCGCGTATTGTTGGCCACGCTGCGCACCACGCGCTCCTTGTAGAGCAAATCGTAGTCGAGCGAAGGAATCGGGCTCATGTGAATTCCGCCCAGCACCAGGACGCCGCCTTTTTTCAGTGCGCGCAATGCCGGAGGAACCAGCTCGCCCGCCGGCGCGAAAATGATGGCGGCGTCAAGTTTCGCGGGCGGCGCGGCCGTTGCTTCGCCGGCCCACACAGCGCCCAGTGCGAGAGCCAGTTGCTGGTGTTTCGCGCCGCGTGTGGCGGCGTACACTTCCACGCCCCAATGCCGCGCCACCTGAATGGCCACGTGCGCCGCGGCTCCAAAGCCGTAGAACGCCAGGCGCGAGCCGGATTTCACACCGGAAAGGCGCAGCGAGCGGAAGCCGATGATGCCGGCGCATAAAAGCGGCGCGGCTTGCTGGTCGGTAAACTTTTCCGGAATGGCGTATACGAACTTTTCATTCGCCAGCGCATATTCCGCGTAGCCTCCGTCAACCGTATAGCCGGTAAAAGTGGGCTGATCACAGAGATTTTCTGCGCCCGCCCGGCAATACTCACAAGTCTGGTCAGTGCTGTGCAGCCAGGCGATGCCGACGCGCGTGCCTACCGCAAATCGTCGCGCGCCTTGGCCCAGTTTCTTGACGGTGCCCACCACCTGATGTCCGGGAATTACGGGAGACTTGCGCGGCGGCAGTTCGCCCTCCACCACGTGCAGATCCGTGCGGCACACGCCGCAGTAATTGACGCGCACCAGGATTTCACCCGGCCCCGGTGCGGGAACCGCGACGTCGCGGTAAGCCAGCGGATTCGTCCCGACCGGCGCGGGCGAATCGAGCACGCACGCTTTCATCCGGCGGCCTTTCGTACGGCGATGCCCGCGTCTTCGGAAACATTCAGCGCGATGGCCGACCAATCGAGATCGCCGCGGCCTTTGGCCACCGCGGAAACATAGCGATCATGGAGCAGGCTGCCCAGCGGCATGGGCGTGGTGCTGGAGGAAGCGACGCCCATGATGAGGTTGACGTCTTTCAATCCGAGTGCCAGCCGGAATCCCGCCGGCTCAAATCTCTGTTCCACCATTTGATTCGCGTATCCGGAGTGCAGCGGTGAGAGCTTGCCTATCATTTCGGCGACGGCTTTCTTGCTCACGCCGGCTTTTTCGGCCAGCGTCAACATTTCCGCCAGCGTCTCAATGCTCGCGGCCACCAGGAAGTTGCCGCACAGCTTCACCACATTCGCCGCGCCCACGTCCTCCCCGAAATCGAACAGGCCCTGGCCGATGGCCGATTGAATCGGTTGAACCCGCTGCTTCGCCGCAGCCGGACCAGAACTGCAAACCCACAGGCGCTTGGCTGCCGCCGCATCGGGGCGTCCGAACACCGGCGAGGCCACGTAGGCCACTTGAAACCGGGCGTGATGCTCGGCCAGGCGGCGCGCTGTCTCTGGAGAAATGGTGCTGAGCGAAAGATGAATTCCGCCGCGCCCCAACCGCTCAACGAACGAGCCATTCGAAAGGCAGACGTCTTCAAGCGCGCGGTCGTCGGCCAGCATGGTGATGACGATCCCGCCTGCCTCAGCCACACCGGCTGCACTGGCGGCGAGTGTGGCCCCTTTGGCCGCGAGCGGCGCGGCCTTTGACGCCGTGCGGTTGTAGATGCGCATGCCGTAGCCAGCCTGCAAGAGATTGGCGGCGATGGGCGCGCCCATGTTTCCCAAACCTATGAACCCCAATGTTTCGGTCATGTTTGATCTCCTCCGAAGAGTTGCGAATTATTCGTCAGCCTGCGGGATTGGATGCACCACGGTTTCGCTGCGCATCTTGTCATAGATGGCCTCGCGGTTTCGAGCGCCGCTGTGAATTCCGTCCAATTGGTGCGCGCTCCGCGGATATAATCCTGCACGCCTTCCCGGGTTGCAGGGAGAGATTCGATGGCCAAGAAGAATTTCAAAGATTTGACGGAGCAGGAGATTCTGGCGCTGGCGATTTCGCTGGAAGAGGAAGACAGCCGGATTTACGGCGATTTCGCGGAAGGGCTGCGCGAGGCGTATCCTTCGACGGCGAGAATTTTCGACGAGATGAAGGCGGAGGAGTCCGGCCACCGCCAGAGCCTGATTGACACGTACCGCCAGCATTACGGCGAGCACATTCCGCTGATCCGCCGCCATGACGTGAAGGGGTTCGTCGAGCGGCGACCCATCTGGCTGGTCAAGCCGCTGGGCATCAACGCCGTGCGCAAGCAAGTGGAAATCATGGAGCTCGAGACGCTGCGGTTCTACGAGCGTGCGCTCGAGGGGATTTCGGACGCTTCCACGAGAAAATTGCTAGGCGACCTGGCGGACGTGGAACGCCAGCACCACGCCAAGGCGGAATCGCTCGAGCAGGAGCACCTCACGCCCGGCGCGCGCGGCGAGGAAGAGGCCTCGAAGCGGCGACTATTTGTGCTGCAAATTGTTCAGCCGGGGCTTGCGGGCCTGATTGACGGCTCCGTTTCGACTCTGGCTCCGATATTTGCGGCGGCTTTCGCCACGCACAAAAGCCACGACGCATTCCTGGTCGGCCTGGCGGCGTCGGTGGGCGCGGGAATTTCCATGGCGTTTACGGAAGCGCTTTCGGACGACGGCTCGCTGACGGGCCGCGGGAAGCCGGTGCTGCGAGGAATCGTTACCGGGGCCATGACTTCGGCCGGCGGGCTTGGACACACGCTGCCTTTCATGATTGCGGATTTCCGGCTGGCAATGACAGCGGCGATGATCGTCGTGGCCGCCGAACTGGCCATCATCAGCTACGTGCGCCACCGCTTTATGGATACGCCGCTGGTATCGTCCACTGTGCAGGTGGTCGTCGGGGGTGTGCTGGTGTTCGCGTGCGGGGTCTTGATCGGCAGCTCGTAAAAGTACGCAGAGAGTTCTCAAGGAGATATCGCGATGATTTGTCGAATGATGGCGGCATGGATTCTTCTTCTCGGCTGGGCCTCAATCGCCGCGGCACAGGGAGCGGCGCCGCACGTAGTGAACTACAAGGCGAGCATGGACACGTTGAAGTACACCTACGGCGCGGCTCCCGCTGTAGCGAGGCTCGCTTCCGGGGACGTGCTTGAAACGAACACGGTGGACGCCTTTGGCGACGCCATCCAGAAGCCGGGCGACACGCTCGCGCTGGTGAAGGGCGATAATCCGCTCACCGGTCCTTTTTATATAGAGGGTGCGCAGCCGGGCGACACGCTGGCGGTCGAGTTTCTGTCGCTGGAGGTGAATTCGAATCAGGGCGTGGGCGCATTTGCTCCGGGATTCGGCGCGCTCAACTCGACCTTCTATACGCCCATGGTGAATCCGCCGCTGCCGGAACGAATCTGGTTCTATCCAATTGACAATACCGCGCGGACGGCCACGTTCCACGCGCTGGACTCCAATTTTTCCGTGAAGATTCCCATCCACAATTTTCTCGGCTGCATCGGCGTGGCGCCCGCCGGTGGAGAGGCGCGCAGCTCCGTTGTGCCCGCCGAATTCGGCGGCAACATGGACGCGCCGGAAGCCAGCGTGGGCAACATCCTGTATCTGCCGGTGAATGTGGCGGGAGCGCTGCTCTATATGGGCGATGGGCATGCGGCGATGGGCGATGGAGAAGTGGCCGGGACGGCCGTGGAAGTTCCACTGCGCGTAAAGCTGCGTGTCTCTGTCATCAAAGGAAAAAATATCGAATGGCCGCGCTTTGAGAATCAGGACGAAATCATGGCCGCCGGAATCTACCGCCCTCTCGACGATGCCCTGCGCATCGCCTTCACACAATTGATTGGTTGGATTCATGCGGATTACGGCCTCTCGGAACTCGACGCTTACGAGTTGCTTTCCAAGGTGGCGAAAATTCACCTGACGGAAATGGTCGATCCGAATTACGTGGTCATCGCCAAGATCGACAAAAAATATTTGCCGCCGAAGCACAAGTGACAGCGGCATCTTGGACTAGCAGGCTCGGCCGGCTGCTGGTCACGCGGACCTCAGGGGTTGAAACCCCTGAATTGCAGCCGTTTTTCGGCACGGCTAAAGCCGTGCCCTGACGAAGAGCTATTCATGAGATTACTCAATGGCATTCCGGCGGCGGATATTGATTTTCTCAACACGACGTTGACAGCGGGGCAGTCGGCACCTAGAATCGCGGCGGCGCGGGATACCAACCGGTCGCACTGACCCTGCGAGCTTCGCGTGTCCTCCGCCGGAGACGGCCCATCGTACTCGGGGCACCTAAGCCAAAAATTGCGATTGTGGACGACGACGAAAGCCTGCGCTCGAAGATTGCCTCGGCGCTGCGTTCGGAGTTTGAAATCTTCGAGGGCGAGGATTACGACGCGGCGGTAAAACTGTTGCAGGAATCCGGCGTTGACGTGCTGCTGCTCGGACTGCCCATACTTTCCGGTGGGGTGCGCGAATGCACCGAGCTGCTCGGGCGGCTCGATGGCAGCGACATTGACACGCTGGTCATCGTGCTCAGCTCCGACGAAAGAAAATCCACGGCGCTGAAAGTCATCGATGCGGGCTCTTACGACTACTTCATCAAGCCCATTGACACCGATGTCCTGCGGCACCTGCTCGAGCGCGGCGTTGAAAAATTACATATTCAGCGCGAAAACCGGCTGCTGCGCGAGGAGATCAGCCGCAAAAATGCCCTGGGCGACCTGATCGGCGCCACCGACGCCATGCAGCACGTGTTTGATTCCATCAAGCGCATGGCGCGCGCCACCACTAACGTGATCATTCGCGGCGAAAGCGGCGTGGGCAAGGAGTTGGTTGCCCGCGCGCTGCACGAGCAAAGTCCGCGGCGCAACCGCGCCTTCGTAAGCGTCAACTGCGCGGCGCTTCCTGAAGGACTGATGGAAGCGGAGCTGTTCGGCTACGAGAAGGGCGCGTTCACCGGCGCCGTGGCCATGAAAGAGGGGCGCATCGAGCTGGCCCACCAGGGCACGTTGTTCCTGGACGAAATCGCCACGCTCACACCCGCGCTGCAGAGCAAGCTGCTGCGCGTGCTGGAAGACCGCTCGCTCACGCGCCTGGGCGGAAAAAAGCAGATGAAGGTTGATTTCCGGCTGATCAGCGCGACGAACGAAGACCTGGAAGAAATGGTGCGAGAGGAACGTTTCCGCGAAGATTTGTACTACCGCATCCACGTGGTGCCCATCTTCGTTCCCGCTCTTCGCGAACGCGTGGACGATATTCCCCCCTTGGCCGAATATTTCGTCAGCATCTATTCCGCGGCCAATGGGTTCCCCCTGAAACGCATCGGGGACGACGCCATGCTGGCGCTGAAGCGCTATCCCTGGCCGGGAAACGTGCGCGAGCTGGAGAACGCCATCCAGCGCCTGGTGATCATGACCGACGGCGATCTGATTACGGCGAAGGATCTCCCGCCAGAAATCGTGCAGGCCGCCGGGCGGGATTCCCGCGGGCGGCTGCGGATGTCCTCCTCGGGCATCAACCTGGACAAGGAAATGGAGTCCTTCGAGCGCCGCTGGGTGCAGGAAGCGCTGGAGCAGGCCAAGCAGGTGAAGTCGGAGGCCGCACGACTGCTGGGAGTGGACCGCAACCGGCTGAACTACCTCTGCCGCAAGTACAGTCTGTGACCGCGGCGTTGAAATTTTCAACGAAACCCTGCCCTTTCTGATTCGTGGCATCCCCAGGCGATGAAGGCGGCATGCCCCGACGCCTGCAATTAGCGCAATTTCTGCACATTCTACGCCGGCACCCTGACCATGGACATTGGCCGGAAATGTGCATATAAACACGTGGGCCCCAGAGGGGCTCCGTTAACGAAGGAAGGTAAACCTGATGGCAAAGAAACTGAAGAAGGGCAAGAAGATCGCTGCCAAGAAGTCGCTGCGCATGAACTGGAAGTAATAAGCGCTGTCGAGCGCTGAAATTGCAGGCGCTTGACGCCTTACAGCGGCGAGATGAAACAGAGGGGCTGCCGGGAATTCGGCCGGCAGCCCTTCTTTATTTAGTGCCTCGGCGATGGACCCGGGGATGGACATTGGCCAAGAATTTGCATATAACCACGCAACGCCCCAAAGGGGCTCTCTTCTCGGAGGTGAAATAAATCACATGGCCAAGAAACTGAAGAAGAGCAAGAAAATCGCACCGAAGAGATCTCTCAAGGTGCTTCTGGAGAAGGTGTAAGCTCCGCTTTGTCGCCCGCACGGGCGTAGCGAGGCTGTTGAGGCATTCGACGGAGACACGAAGGGCTGCCGAGATTTCTCAGGCAGCCCTTCTCTCCCGAGCCACCATGCAACGAAAACCGCTGCCCTCTCCCAACCCCTCGTACTGTAAATACAAACTGCGAATTCGCCGCTCGCCGATTCACCGGTTCGGTGTGTTCGCGGCAGAAACAATCGCACGCGGCCGCGCGGTGATCGAATACACGGGCCGGCGATGGAGCCGGAAGGCCATCTATAAGCGGGCCCGCCGCATGTCCCGCGCCGCGCTGCGGAAGTGGATCTACCTCGCGCGGATCAATCGTTATTGGGTTTTGGATGGCGCCGACGGCGGCAGCGGTGCCGAGTACATCAACCATTCCTGTGAGCCAAATCTGCGCGCCCGGCGCGCGCGCGGGCATGTGGTGCTCTTCAGCCTGCGCCCCATTCGCAAAGGGGAAGAGCTCTCCTGGGATTATCGCTTCGACAAGCGTGGCGAACGCGTGGCGTGTCATTGCGGTTCTCCCCAATGCCGCGGCACAATCAACCTGCGCTGAGGCTTCGTGAAGCAACCTTGGAAAGCCGGAAGACTTCTCTCCAGAAAAGATTGGGCCGCCTACCGCCGCCAGGTCCTGCAGGACTGCCACGACTGCGGCGTTCCCCCGTCGGAGTATTTCACACTGGCCCGGTTCCCCCTGCTGATGGAGCCACGCATCTGGCGCAAGCTCTCTCACATGGCGGAGAAATTGACCCGTGAAATTTTGGCCGCGGAATCCGAGCTAATTCGCAGGCCCGAACTCCACGCAGAACTCGGAATCCCGGCCAATATCAGAGCCGCTCTCAGCCAGTGCAATCGCAAAGGGCCCCCCCGAGGCGCGGCCCGGGTGATGCGCTTCGATTTTCACTTCACCCCTCAAGGTTGGCGCATCACGGAAGTGAATGCCGACGTCGTGGGCGGATTCATCGAGGGAGCCGGGATGACGGACTTGATGGCTGCTTACGTCCCGCGCTATGCCACGCCGGACAATCCTGCCCGGGCTTACGCGGAGGCGGTCCGCAAAGCCACGGGCAAAGGTGCCGCCATCATATTCGTCCGCAACGCCCTGTTTGCCCGCTATCGCGGGATCAAGGCGCTGGCTCGGGAAATGCGCCGCCACGGGCTGCGCCCGTTGATGCGCAAGCCGGGACAATTGAACTGGAACGCAGGGCTGGCGCACATAGCGGCCTCACGCCGTGCAGGCCAGCCGGGCCTGTTGGTCCGCTTCATCAACACCGATTGGCTTCCCCGGCTGCATCGCCGCTCGCAGTGGACGCCCTGGTTTGTCGGCGGCAAGACGCCCATGAGCAATCCGGGCACCTCCGTCTTGATCCAGAGCAAACGATTGCCTCTCACTTGGGACAAATTAAGGTCGCCGATGACCACCTGGCGCGCGCTCCTGCCTGAAACGCGCTGCCCCAGCGAGCTGGATGCGGCGGCCCTGAAGGACTGGGTGCTGAAACCCGTGCTCGGCCGCGTCGGCGTGGGCTTGGCCATGCCGGGCATCACGGAAGCAGCGAAATACAAGAAAATCCTGCGGCAAGCGCGGCGTGACCCAACCGGCTGGGCCGCTCAGCGCCTGTTCCAGTCCGTGCCGGTCCAAACTCCCCAAGGCCCGCGGCACATTGCCCTGGGAATTTTCACTATCGCAGGCCGGGCTGCTGGCGGCTACGCCCGGATGACTGCCAAACCGCTGGTGGATGGCTACGCTGAGGAGGTCGCAGTTCTGGTAGGTGGCCGCGGGTAGCCTCGTTGTGACTGCCGGGACGCTTCAGAGGGGTTTCCAGCGCGGTGATATGCTGAAAAATTCAACCGCAGCTGATTTTGTCAACGCCTCCAAGCCCCCTCCACCGTCCTCCATCGCCGGAAGACTCCGCCTTTTCACACATTCTATGGGATTTAGTAAACCCACTATGCAATGCGCGGATTGGCGCGCCAGTTGCATATAGGAAGGCATCGCCCCAGAGGGGCAAAAGAGACTAAGAGAGGGGAAACGAAATGGCCAAGAAAGCGATCAAGCGTCTGAAGAAGTCCACGAAGGTTGAAGCAGGCAAGACTCTCCGCAAGCTCGGCGTTGGCTAGTTTTCTGAGTGTGCCAACTTCTTCGTCCATGGCACACCCGCTCTAAGAGTTGAGTAGCACGGGACCCAAGGGGCTGCCTCACACGAGGCAGCCCTTTTTCTTTGCCTGGAATCACCGCTGTTCCTCCCCCGGATCGGGGGATTTATTGAAAAACCCAACAAATGCTGAGCCATTCAACGCAGCGAAGCGGGCGGAAACTGGATGCTCATAAGGTGGTTGGGGCCAAACGCACAGAAATCAAAAGGCTTAGCAATTTGAGTTCAATTTCAGAACGATGGCCGTGAAGTTGCTCTCTTTATGGTTTACACTGTTGGTGTACGACGAATTGGGGAACAGCAAATGAAGGCCAAGAAAACACTGAAACGGCTGAAGAAGCCATTGAAAATCGGAGCCACCAAGCCGCTTTCAAGGTCACCCTGGGTACAGGGATAGTGTGATCCATTCGTCCGGGCGCTCGTAACCGCCCGGCCTTCCTTAGCGTTTGGACTGCGGGCTGCCGGTCATTCCAGGGCGGCCTTTTTTATTTGTCTCCGGATAATACGGGGCCGCATGATTCCGGATTGGAACCAATTGTTCTTCGAAAAACGCCCGCCATCTGGTCTTAAAAATCCCCACAACCCCGGCTATATTGAAAAATTCAACGCACCATTCAAAATTCACCGCCATCGGGCACGCCGCACAACCATAAATTGCGCCGCGCAATCGCTAAGTCTCGTCTTTCGAATCCCGCTCCGGCCGAATTGCGGTGAAACAGTTTGGAGCGATGATTGCATTGGTGTAGGACGCCGATGACGGGGCGCTAGTTCTACTTGGGGCATCCAGCAAATGAAAGTGCAGGCGAAAGCAGCGAAGCCCGGCAAGAAACTGGCCAGCGGCAAAAAAATTGAGCTGACCGCTCCGCTCAGAATGGCAAAGTAAAGATTTCCTCGCGGAAGTTTTCGCGAACAAGCTCCCGGTTGGGCCCGCTGCCTAGCCGGTGAATTGAAGTAGCAGCAACCCCCAAGGGCCGCCGTCCCAGGAACGGCGGCCCTTTTCCTTTTCCCCGCCGCCGCTTCCGTGGATTCGATTGTCCCGATGGTCTTTTCCTGCAGAGTTGGACTTACCAGACCTGAGAGCGCACCCACCGCCAGAAATTTCGCCCTGCTTTCCAGGCCAGCGGCGAACTTGCGCCCCGGATTCTGGCTGTGCCGGTCATTCCTTCGGTCAGCGTGCCATCCGGATTCGGGAAATCCATGACTACGGCGAAGTAATTCGTCAACTCCTGGCCCATGCGCTCAAGCTTGTGAGGCTGGCTGACGGGCCGGTCTCCCGCCGCGGCCGGAAGAATTTGGTCTACCCGTCCGGAAAAGGTTCGGAATGGATACGGCTGCACCTTGGCCTTCGCCGCCGCGCCGAGTTTGATTTCCTCCAGTTCCCAGTCGCGAACCAGGATGCGTGCGCGCATCGTGGAGCGGTCCGCCACGCGGCAAAATTCATCTCCGGGCGCCAGGTATTCGCCAATTCTCTGCTCCACTTCGGGTGTGGTGACAACTCCGGCGAACGGCGCACGGATTTCCAGCGCCGCCAAATCATGCTGCGCCAGCGCCAATTCCTGTTGCAGTCGCAACCGCTCGCGCGCCGCCTGCGCGGCCTTGTCGGGATTCAAATCCACGTTGCTCCGCAGGTTGCTGGTCGAAAGCGCCAGCCGCGCCGCCAGGATTCGCGCCGTGGCTTCAATTTCCGGATCCGCAAGAATGGCCACCAGTTGCCCGGCTTTCACAGCATCACCCTGACGGACCAACACCTGGCGCAATTTCCCGCCAGCCTCGGCATGCAGCGCCGCCACGTGCCCCGGCTCCAGGATCATTTCCGTGGATACACTCGAGGGGACCGGCGGAATGAACAGCAGCAAGGCCGCCGCCACTGCTCCCGCTGCCTGAGTCCGTGTTAATTTCCAGGCCATGTACGCCTCCCTTTTCTCCCGCAGCCACGCGCGTACTTGGGGCAGCGCGGCTTTCAAGCCTTTGCGCGCAAAGAAGTACACCACCAGCACCGTCAGCAAGTAACCCCAATCGCCGAACGAGTTCACCATGATGTTGCGCACGAAAAACACCGACAGCACCACAATCCCCGCGCTATAGGCCATCGCTGCCATCCCGAAGATCAAGTAAATCCGGCGGTGGCGCCGGCTGGCCGCCGGCAGGTCAATGTCCTGCCGGAAAATATATTTGCGCGCCCAGCCCCGCAGGTAGGCAAACGAGTCTTCCCGCAAATTATCGATAGACAGGAATTGCGCCAGGGCGTAATAGCCGTCCGCCTTGATCAGCGGGTTCAGGTTCAGCAACGCGCCCTGGATGGCGCTGAGCAGCATCATCTTGTAAGAGAGATCATTGATGATCGAGCCGGGCACGGTGAAATGCCAGATGAGCGTGGAGACGGCGCAGGCGCACAGCTCGATCCAGATGCCCGCGAAAATCACCCATTGGCGCCGCGAGATTTTCTCAAACAGCGTAATATCCGTCGTGTCGGTAAAAAACGCGGGCGTGAAATAAATCAGCAGGAACCCCATCTGGTGGACTTCGCCGCCGAAATGCTTGCAGGTCAGCCCGTGTCCAAATTCATGGATTCCCCCGAGGATCAGGAACAGCAGCCAGAAGGCCCACAAATCGTAAGCGGTCTTGTTCGCGAAGGAATAAAGCTCCACCGTATCGCGCTGCACCCGCGTCCAGTCCGCGGCCAGCAGGTATCCCGCGGTGAGGAACAGCGCCAGAGAAAAGACAACGAACTCCCAGGTGAACATCCAGCTCAGGTACGGGTCAATCTTCTCGAGGGTCTTGTCCGGATCCCAGGCCTTGAAGCTGATATACAGGACGCTCGATTGGTCCAGGCGGCTCTTGCGCTCGTCGCGAATCCGCTCCAGCACCGCCAGGTTCTTCTCGCCCAGCGACCGCTCCCAATTCGCCACATCGATGCTGTCCAGAAATTCCAGCACTTCCGCTTCGTCAATGGGAGCTTCGGGATCCCGGAGTGACAATTCCTGGGCGATTTCCGCGGGCGTGCGCGTGCCGTCGCACAGCGTCAGCAGTTCATATTCGGTGGGGCCGTAGCGGTTGTAGGCGTTGGTCTCGCGGTTCTTAATGACGTAGCTTTTTTCGCCCGCCACGGTCTGTTCGCTGATGCGCAGGTCCGAGCGCAGCTTCGGCCGGCGCAGTCCTTTGGCCAGGACGCTGGAGACTTGCAGGCTGGTGGGGCCGAAGCGCATGGGTGAACTCTATGGCTAGGGATTGCGGCGAGGACTGCCGGGCCAGTCCACACGCACGGCCATCCCCGGACGCAAATCCCCGAGGCCCGTGCCGGTCAGTTGCGCGGTCACGTCGTAACTGTCGCTGGCAGGATCCACGGTGGGGCTGACCTTCACGACGCGTGCCGGGATGGCGCGCCCGGAGTCGCTGGTCACCACCACGTGAAGTTCGTCACCCGCATGCGGGCGGCGCGCCGAACTTTCCGGCACCTGGAATTGGACGCGCAACGGCGCCAGCTGGCTGACGCGGAAACACTTCTCCGATTTGCTCACGCCTTGTCCCACGCGGATGTAGCGGTGCCCGATCATCCCCGCGAAAGGGGCGCGGATGCGCGTTTTGTCCAGCTCCGTCTCCAGCCGGCGCACTTCCGCCTTGCTCTTCTCCAGATTCGCCTTCCAGCTGGCCAGATCGTATTCCGCGCCCGTGGATTCGAACTCCGCCTTTTCCAGATCCGCCTGGCTGCTCAGGCCGTACTCGCGCAATTGCTGCTGGCGCCGGTATGCGGCGTGCTTGGCTTTTAGCTCTGCTTCCTGAAACTTGACGTTGTTTTCCGCAACCTTGAGATCCGCCTGAGACTTCTCCAGTTCTGCGGTAATGGTGCGATCATCCAGCCGCGCCAGAATTTCACCGGCTTTCACGCTGCCGCCATCTTCTTTCACCACTTCCGCGACCACGCCGTCGGTTTGCGTGGGCACATCCACCTGGTGTTCCACGGAAAGCACGCTCAATATCTCTCCGGCATCCGCTGATTTTGCCAGTGCTGCCCCCGTGGCCGGTTGCGTCGCGCTGGACGCAGGTGCCGCAGGTGCCGCGCCGGTTCCGGACGCATCCGAGGAGTTGCCGCAGCCGGCCGTGGCCAGCGCCAAGACTCCCGCAGTAATCCAGCTCGCGCGTTTCTTCATGTTCCTTGCCTCATTTCCCTTACGGCATCCAGGCCCACAACTTCTGCCACAACCACCGTCCCGGCGAACGCAGCAGCACATAGCCCACCGAATACCAGCCGCTCTCAAACCATCCGCCCCCGGGAGTCACTCGCGCCCTGCCCACCATTCCGGAGCGCGCGCTCCCTCCGGGATTTTCAAACAGCGCGCGCACCAGAAAATATTGCTCGCCGGAATCGGAACGCGTCTGCGCGCCGACCCGCTCCACTCTGCCTTCAAATGTTTTCGTCGGAAACGCATTCAGCTTCAGCGCCACGTTTTTCCCCGGCCGGATCAACGCCAGGTCGCCTTCCGGCACGCTCATTTCCGCGGCCATGTGCTCCTGCGCCACCACTTCGGCGAAAGCATCGCCGGGTTTCACCATCGTCCCGAACTTCTCTTCAATCTTCGGCGTCACGATCACTCCGGCGATCGGCGACACCAGTTGCGCTGCGGCCACGCGCTGCTGCTCCAGTTGCACTTCCGCGGCGTGCAGATCGGCGCGAATTTTGGCCTGGCCCGCTGCCCCCGGGTCGTTGTGAAATTCTGCGTCGGCCAGTTCGCGGCGCGCTTGCGAGAGCGCCGCCTCCGCTTGCGCCAGCCGCACGCGATCGTCGCCATTGTAAAGCTGCCCGAGCACCTGTCCTGCCTTCACCACATCGCCTTCGTGAACGAAGACGCGCTCCACCACCCCGCCGTCAACCGCGCTGACCACGCGCCGCTCTGCCGGCACCACCGTGGCATCCGTCCCCAGCCGCATCGGCCACGGAACGAAAATCAGAAGCAGCGCGGCAATGCCCGCGCGTTGCAGATATTGCACCCAGCGCGATTGCGAGATGGCCCCGAGCAGCTTCTTCTTCTGATCGGCGAAGGGCTGCAACAGGTTTGCCAGCGGCACTTGCTGATAGAGTTGCGCGTTGCGGATGGCTACCGTGGTCTGGTTGGCGAGGATGGCCACCGTTTCCTGGTTGCTCTCGGTCAAAAAATCGGCCTCACTACTGAGCAGCGCCAGAACGCCCAGCGTGCCCTGATCGTCGCGCAACGGCAGCGCATAGAAACCCTTGTATTCGTGGGCTTCGAGAAACGAAACCAGTTGCGCGTGCGCTTCCTTGGGCTCCAGCCGCCAGCCGCTTTCGTCCAGATCGGCAGACACCGCCGTCTCCTGATCCGCCACCCACTCCAGCCGCTCGCGCAGATCGCTCATCTCACGAGTTTTGGGAACTTCCGCTTCTCCCGACACGGCTCCCAGCACAAATCGGCGGCGGTCGAAAAATCCGATGACGCAGCTGTCGAAGGGAACCACTGTGGCGGCGTGCTGCACCACGGTCGTCAACACGTGGTCCAGATCCAGCGTGGAGGTAATTTCCTGCGAAATTTTCAGCAGGGCATCGAGCGCGTGGACTTTGCGCTCGGATTCCAGCAGGTTGGCGTTGTGAATCGCCACGGCTGCCTGCTCGCTGATGCTGGAAAGAAAGAACAGGTCGTCCTCGGTGAACGGCGTGCCGTCAGACTTGTTGATGATCTCCACCACGCCCAGCACTTCTTCGTCTTTTCGCAGCGGCGCGGCGATCCACGATTGAAATTCGAATTCGCCGGCGGCTTTGCGGCGATTTTCCAGGCCCGGCTCTTCTGCGGCGTCTTCCACCAGCTTGGGGTTGGCTTCCTGCGCCACCTGGCCAAGCAATCCTTCGGTGAGCGATGTGCGCGAATCTTCCTCGACGCTGGGATCCTCGCCGGCCTGCTGGGTCATGTACAGTTCATTGGCGTCGGGATCGACCATCCAGAGATTGCAAGCCTCCGCGCCCAGGATGTCGCGAATTTTTCCCGCGACGATGGGCAGAAGTTCGCCGAGCTCCAGCGTGGATGTAAAGGTGCGGCCCAGGTCGTACAGCGCCGTCAGGCGCTCGAGCGTCGCCAGTTGCGCGTGCCGCTCGCCTTCGATGGCGCCCAGATTCGTCAGCGCCTGCCCGGCCAGCCGGCTGGCCTCCTCCAGGAAATGCGCGTCTTCGGCGGTAAATTCTCCGGCGTGCTTATTCAGCACTTCCACCACGCCGGCAGCCGTCTGTCCGCCGGGAATCGAGGCGTACAGCGCCGATTTCACGCGCGTGCGGCTGGTTACTTCCAGATGTTCCAGCGATTCCGGGGAAATTTCCTTGGAGGTGAGCCGCGCCGTGGCCGCGGACTCGTAGACGACAACGAGCGGGCCTTCGGTGACCGCTTCTTCGACAGGCTTTAGCCGCTCGCCTGGCTCGGTCCAGTGCATCCGGCAGACCAGCCCTTCCTCGCCGGGTTCGGCAATCCACACCAGCACGGCGCGCCCGCCGAGGGCAGCGCCCACACGTGCCGCGAATGTTTTCAACAGCGTGTCCTGATCGCGGCAGGCCAGAGACACGCTCGCTAGTTCGAAGAGCGCTGAAGTTGCTTCCATGGCTCTCCCAGAGGTGGGGACAAGTTCGCTCGCCCATTGCGGGACGGTTTCCGCTCGGTCTGTGGGGAGGGAACGCGCGCAGCCTAGCAAAGCAGGGCGCGCCCGTCAAGGAAACGCCTTGCTCTGCCGCGGGTCAGCTTGAAATTATGTGCCGAAGTTTCCGATTCTCTGTCAGAAGCTGATTTTCACAATCTGACCATTATTGCCTACGAACCATCCGGCTTCCGGATTCGCAAAACCCACCGCCCAGTTGCCGCTGACTCCCGGAATGGTGAACCAGGTGTGGCCTTCATCGGGAGTCCACGCTGCGGGCCCCGAGCTGAAATCCGGCGCCGTCTCCGCGGAAATCACAACCGCGCGTTCGAGATCGAAATCGTCATCATCGCCACGGCGATTGCCCTCGCGGCTGGATTTCTCATCATCTTCATGACGATGCCCGCGCACGTACGCGAGGCAGAAAATGGCTCCCTGGACAGGCGGCTTGTTCGTCAGCGTCCACGTTTGCCCGCCATCATCGGATGTGGCCGTAGCCGCGCTGTCGTTCGAAGCCAGGTCGCCGCCGCCTACAATGCCGTGCCGGCGGTCTCGGAAGGCCACTGAAATCCCTCCCGCGCTCGGCGAACTCACCAGCGGCGTGTCATACGCCTTCCAGTTGTCGCCTCCGTCTCGCGTTGCCAGAATCCTCGCGATGGTCGAGCCGCCGGTGGCAATCCACGCATTCTTTTCTCCCTCAGTGGTGATGCAGGTTCCGCTGGCCGCAAAGGAAGCTTCCCCCGGCAACGCCGGGGGCATGTTCGCGGCGATGGACTGCCAGGTTGTTCCGTCGGTCGTGCGGATCGCAGGAAAGACTCCGTTCACGGAATCGCTGTGGGTGATGCCGCGCCGTGGAGTCCAGAAGGCGAAACAATCGTAGAAGGCGTTCACCGTCTGATTGGTGAACTCGATGGTCCAGTTCGCGCCGCCGTCGGTGGTTTTGTAAATGCGAAAATCGGTGGTGTTGTTTCCGATGGACATCAGATACGCCACCTTGTCGCTGACGCCGAACACATCACGGAATTGAAGAGCTTCGGCTCCCGGCACCACCGCTGATTTCCAGTGCTCTCCGCCGTCGGTGGTCACCACGTAGGTGCCGCCGGTTCCGGCGGCCCACACCACGCGCGAATTCACCGGGCTCACGGAAATCAGCAGTTGCGTGGTGCCGCTCGTTTGCGGCGTGATCTTGGGCTGATGAACTTTTCCGCCTTCTCCCGCAAAGGCGGCGGTTGCCGAGGCGGCCAGCAGTACTGCGACCAGCGATAGTTTCGACATAGGGGTCCTCCAAGAATTGGTTATCTGGGTGCGCAGCAGTATAGGAACCTCGCGCAGGGGTGTCAAACCCTCTGTCTCAACGGAGCCGCCCCGAAATTCGCTCGTAGAAACTACTCGACGTAATTCGATGGATCGAGGTTGCTTTCGGGGTGGGCCAGTCTCCGATTGCCGCGTTAACCAAGGGTTTCGGAAACCCGCCCTGAGATGCTAGTGTAGATGGCAAGCTACTTAAGTGCGGAGCCCGGTTTATGCAGCCTTCAACCAGGGCAATGGCAATGTCTCTGCTTCGAAGAGCGATTTGGCTCTGCTTTGCCGTCGCGGGACTGGCATTTTTGTTTGGCGGAGAAATTATCAGCGCCATCGCAGGGACGACGGACCGTATTTTCGCTGCGATGGTGGGTTTTGCTTTAGCACTACCATGCGTATTGCTCGGCATCTTAGCGATACTGGCCAAGAACCGTCTGGAGGAGCGCGAAATGGGTGGTCCGAAGTCGTTAGGCGAGGCTCTTCGAAAATAGCCGCCCCGAATTGTGTTGCTCCTGTGCGGAATCGGGGAAGTCAACAGAGCCAGACGAGTTTTTTCATTCGTAGCGCAGCGCCACCATGGGGTCCACGCGCATGGCGCGCCGCGCCGGCAGGAAGCAGGCGAATAGCGCCACGGCGCACAGCAATATCGCCACGAAGGAGAACGTCAGCGCATCCGTGCTGGTTACGCCCAGCAGCAAACTGGTCAGGAATCGCGTCACCGCCAGCGACAGCGCCAACCCCACGCCGACGCCGACGAGCATCAACCTGACTCCGTGGCCGAGCACCAGCCGCAGCACGTCCTGTTTGCTGGCGCCGAGCGACATGCGGATTCCGATTTCACGCGTGCGCTGCCGCGTGGTGTAGGCCGTAACGCCGTAAATTCCCACGCCCGCCAGAACCAGCGCCAACAGCCCGAAAGCTCCCACAAAGGTCCCGGCAATGCGCTGGCCGAAGCTGGAAAAATGTTCGCGCTCTTCGACCGTGGTGACGTCGTAGACCACCACGTCGGCATTCAGGTCGTGCACCGTCTTCTCCACCGCCTTGGCCATGGCCAGCGGGTCTCCGGCTGCACGGACGTTGATAATCAGGCCCTCGCGATACACCTGGTAGGCCGGCAAATAAATGAACGGCTTGGGCTGTTCGGTCAACCCGATCTGTTTGATGTCGCGCGCCACACCGATCACGGTAAAGCGTTCGTTGGTCAAGTCGGAGTCGAATTGTTTTCCCAGCCCTTCCTGATGCGGCCAGAAGTAATTCACAAACGCTTCGCTGACGATGGCCACACGCTGCGAGCCCCTGTTGTCTGCGTCGGTGAAATCCCGTCCCTTCACAATGGGGAACTGCATGGTGTGAAAATAATTCGGCGTGATGGTGTCGAATTGCGTTTCCATGTTTTCATTGGGCCTGGTTACGTACCCTTCCGGCTTGATGCTGGTCGAGCCGCGGTAGAATGCCAGAGGCACGCGCTCCGACAGCGCCGCCGATTCAACGCCAGGCAACGTTTGTATTTTCGCCAGCAACTGGCGGTCGAATTCGGGTCCGGTCTCTTTCGTATATCCCGAAGTGAACAGGTCGTACGCGGCGATCAATATATTGTGGGGATTGAATCCCGGGTTGATTTCCTGCGCCCGCATCACGCTGCGAATGAACAATCCCGCGCACACCAGCAGCAAAAGCGACAGTGAAATCTGCGCCACCACCAGCCCGCTGGCCAGCCGCGCCTTGCGCAACCCGCCCGACGCGCTGCCGGTATCCTCTTTCAACACCGCTATGGGCGCTTCCCTGGATGCCCGCAGCGCCGGCAGGATTCCGAAGATCACCCCGGTGAGCACCGAAATGATCAGCGTGGCCAGCAGCACAGTGCGGTCCGCCGGGATGTTGAGCGATAGCGGAATATCCGGCGTCACCGGCAGGAATTTCATCAGCGTTCCAGAGGTCCAGAAAGTAATCAGGAACGCCACCGCGCCACCGACCAGCGAAAGCATCAGGCTTTCCACCAGCAGTTGGCGCACCAGCCGCCACCGGCTGGCGCCCATGGACATGCGAATGGCAATTTCTCTCCGCCGCCCCACCGACCGCACCAGCATCAGGTTGGCCACATTGGTGCACGCCAACAGCAGCACCAATCCGGCGATGACCATCAGGGCCGGCAGCAGGATGGAAAAATACTGGTTCAAGCCGAAGGGATTGCGCCACAGCGGGTACACCGACACGCTGTCTTTCCCTCGGTGCTCCTCGGGGTAATCCTTTGCTACGCGCTTCAGCCGCAGGGTCATTTCTTCCTGCGCTTGCTGCGGACCCACACCCGGCTTCAACCGAGCAAACGCCAAGAACACGAAGTTCTCATGAGCATGCAGCAGGTCGCCCCCCGGCATCACTTGCGCTTGCATCATGACCGGAATATAGATTTCCGTGCGCACCCCGGTCTGGCTGCCTTGAAACTCCGGCGGCGTCACGCCCACAATGGTGTAGGGGTGCTGGTCGATGGCGATTTCCTTGCCAGCGATCTGCGGATCCGCGCCGAAATGCGTTTGCCACAGCCGGTAGCTGATCACCGCCACCGGCGCTCCTCCCGGTTTCTCATCCTCTGCGGGCAGAAAAGCGCGCCCCAGCACCGGGCGCACGCCCAGCACATCAAAATAATTTGCCGAGACCACCATGCCCCATACGCGCTCCGGTTTGCCTTTGCCGGTCAGGCTGATGGTGGTGAAGTTGCACACGGCGATGCCCTTGAAACTTTGCTGGCCGTCGCGCAGCGCTTCGATATCGGGATAGGGAAACCCGATGGGGTTATCCGATTGATTGCCCACAATCAGCGACACAACCTCACTCGGGTTGGTCACTCCCGGCACGGGATTCAACAATGCGGAATTGATCCAACTGAAAACCGTGGTGTTCGCGCCGATACCCAGCGCCAGCGTCAGGATGGCAATGGCCGCAAATCCCGGGGCCTTGGCGATCATCCGCAGGCCGTACCGCACGTCTTGCCAGAACGAGGCCATCTGCGCACCTCCAGACACAACTTAGAATGATTCAAAGCATGTCCCGGCCCACAGCGCATCCGGCTTAAATGTCTGCAGTCACAATACTTAGGCGGGTGACCTTATCACTATATATGAACTGCCGTCCGGTTGTGGGACGCCTCCTCTGCGGGACCGAACATTAATTTGCACTTCGGCCCGGGCAGCGAGTGCCTGGTTTCCCGCCACTCAGCACGTCCGGTGGCAATCGCTTTGTTTTGTTGCATCCCCTTGATTGACAGGCGCAATTCAGTTAGCTTTCTTCCTGCGGCGAGGCGCCCGTGAACATCAACATTCGCAAAGCCGGTAAAGCGACCATCCTGGATCTCGACGGGGCCCTGAAACTGGGGGACGCGGAGGAATCCTTCCGCAACCAGATTCAGCAACTGGTGGACTCCGGTGCCACTCACGTAGCCGTGAATCTCGCCGGCGTCACCGAGCTCGACAGCTCCGGCATCGGCGCGCTGGTTCGCTCCTTCACCACCCTCAAACGCGCCGGGGGCAAATGCACCTACTACGCCCCCACTAAGCGCACCATGATGCTGCTGAAAATGGTGCGCCTCGAAAGCATCCTCGACCTCGCCGAAGACGAAGCCACCGCCCTCAGCCGCATTTAGTCTCAGCACCACCCAAGGCGCCACTTCAGCGCCATAGGCCCGGCGAAATTTAGCCCAAGGCGTAAGCGCTAGACCCCCGGCGGCCCCGCATGCAGAAATCGCAAATGTGTGACGATTAGAAAATTTTAAGCTATTTGTTTTGCTACACGTGGCCGGAATTCTAATTCCGGGATGTGACGAATAGAAATTCATAGCGACCGGAGTGTTGCATGGGAACCATTCTGGGAGCGATTGGACTCTGACGGATCTGTCGTCGCGGCTCATCCGAAAATTCTCCAGTTCTAGCTTGGCACGAGGAAACGATGAGCGCAATAGTACTCGGCAAATGAATTCGCGAGGGATGCGGTAATGGAGGGTTGTGGTTAGGTACGTCCGATGCTTCACCACAGGAACCGGCAACGTCAAAGGCCTCCCACCTTTCGCAAACCCAGCGAAAGATGGGGCACCCGCAAATTCAGAAACAAATTCAAAAACAAAATCACAAGCAAAACAAATCACCACAAGATGAGTTGCCCGAGTGGTATCATCAGCGGCGCGACGAGGTCAATTCTGGGAAGTACGGACGTGAAAGGGCGGGCCACCCGCCGGCTCTTGCCGAAGCCAAATGGAGAGCTCAGCAATTATGGGAGCGTTACCAGAGAGAATTGGCTGCCGCAAGACAGAAGCAGCAAGAGGAGGAGAAGAAGAAAAAAGAGGAGGAAGAAAAGAAAAAATGTGAAAAAGACCCAAAGTCCTGTAAGAAATAGAAGAGCTACGATCGGTCGTGGTATGCCTATTGGGGCAGGACCTCGGTTTTTGGTTGTGGTGATTATGTGGACCCAGGGGACCCGCGAGGGTGGAGGATGTAGTGTATCGAAAGCACGGAGCCGTGGTTCGGTGGTTAGTGCCGACGTTAATTGCAACTGGTATCAGCCTTGTTGGATGGGCAGCCTTAAACCTGACACCCAAGTACGAGAAATGGCTCTGGCTGGCGATGGTAGGCGTAGTTTTGGAGTTGCCAGGAGAAATCCTTGCCACATTTTTGGCCGCGATTTTTTCACCACAGGGCTTTCACGGAATCGACGACTTCGCCTGGGTCATCCTTCCCTTTAACCTATTCTTCTATTTGTTGGCTTTCTTCCTCCTTTTTCGCCGCGGAAGCCGAAAAACAATCCAATCAGAAATCAACCGCCAGAATTCGTAAGGAGGAGTAGCCAGTGCCCAGGCTCGAATACTGAACGATCCGCAGGGTAGAACTTTCGGGGCTGGAAGCACATGGCTGATTGGATGAGGTTGTCGGCTCCGTCTCCCGAGCAGACTTGGTAGCTGTAGACGACCAAGGCTCGGAAGAAATGAGCCGAGCCCGCCGGCCGATGGCTCGGCCTTTGTGATCCCTCACTCCCGCTATTAAACTCACCGCAAGCGCTGATCGTAGCGAAGTAGTTTCCTGCAGTTGACTAGTAGTTGGTTTGAAGTTCAGGGCGCCCCACCGTTCGAGGTGGAAGGGTGGCCCTCCTTCGCCAAGGCTACGGCGGGCCAGGAGGGATGGGAGGGATTTGAATTTCTCCTGAGCGCAGGAACCGACAACGTCAAAGGCCTCCGGGACGGACGCGCGGAGGGCAGTTTTCGCGCCTGCGTTTGTTTTCAGAGGGATTCGCTCTAGCGGCGGTCGAGCGCCGGGTGGCGCACGTCGCGGCCGGCGACGAAGTAAATCACGTCCTCGGCGATATTGGTGGCGTGGTCGCCGATGCGCTCGAGATTCTTGGCCACCAGGATCAGCTCGAACGCCGCGAACACCACCGCGGAATTTTCCATCATGTAGGTAAGCAACTCGCGGAACAGCTGGTCGCGCAGACGGTCCACCTGGTCGTCGCGCTGCAACACACTCTGCGCCAGATCCAGGTCGCCGCGAACCAGCGCATTCAGGCTGTCGCGGACCATGCCTTCGGCCAGCTCGCTCATGCGCGGCAAATCCACGTAGGGCTTCACCTGCGGATGCCGCAGCACGCGCAGCGCCGATTGCGAAATGTTTACCGCCTGGTCGCCGATTCGTTCCAGGTCGCCGTTGATCCGCGACACGGCCAGCAGAAATCGCAGGTCCGCGGCCATGGGCTGCTGCAACGCCAGCAGCCGCTGTACGCGCTCATCAATTTCGATCTGCATCTCGTTGATGGCGTCTTCTTCGTTGAGCACGGTTTCGGCGAGGTGCTCTTCCGCGTCCAGCACGGCTTGGACCGACTGGTGCACGGCGCGCTCGGCCAGGCTGCCCATCCACAGCAGCCGCTGCTTCAGTTCCTCAAAATCATGTTCGAAATGGCGTTCCATGGTTCCTCAGTCAAATTCGAATTCTTTGAAGCGGGCCCAAGCGGAGATAATGCCGTCATTCTATCCGAAGCGGCCGGTGATGTAAGCTTCCGTCCGAGGATCGCTGGGCGTGGTGAACAGTTTCGATGTCTCGCTGTGTTCGATCAGCTTGCCATCGAGCATGAAAGCGGTGAAGTCGCTGGCGCGCGCGGCCTGCTGCATGTTGTGGGTGACGATGGCCAAGGTGCAGCTGTCCTTCAATTGAAACATCAGCTCTTCGATCTTTGCTGTCGTCACCGGGTCCAACGCCGAGCACGGCTCGTCCATTAGCAGCACCTCCGGATCCACCGCCAGGGCCCGCGCGATGCACAGCCGCTGCTGCTGCCCGCCCGACAGCGCGAACGCCGACTTCTTCAGATGGTCCTTCACTTCTTCCCACAACGCCGCGCGCTTCAGGCTGTGCTCCACCAGATCGTCCAGGCGTCCCGTATAGCCGTTGATGCGCAGTCCATACGCGACGTTGTCATAAATGGATTTCGGAAACGGGTTCGGCCGCTGGAACACCATGCCCACGCGCCGGCGCAAACCCACCACATCCATTTTCAAAATGTCCTGGCCATCCAGCAGGATTTCACCCATCACGTGGGTGTTGCGGATGATCTCATTCATGCGGTTCAGCGTGCGCAGGAATGTGGATTTGCCGCAGCCGGACGGGCCAATCAGGGCGGTCACCTTGTTCGCCGGGATTTTCAGGCTCAGTCCGAACACCGCCTGTTTCGGACCGTAGAAAAAGTCGAGCTTGGAAATCTGAAAGCGCACCGGCGTCCCCTTTTCCGAAGCGTTGGGAGAGGACTCCGCCCTGCGGACCGGCATCACAAACCCGGACGGGGAGTCTTTTCCATGAGTGGCAGAAGCCATGTCAGACGCTCCTCGCCGAGCCCCCGCGGCTCAGCGCCAGTCGGCAGCCCAAGTTTGCCAGCAGCACCAGCAGCAGCAACACCAGCCCGGCGGCCCAGGCTTGCCGGTGCCAGTCATCGTACGGCGCGATGGCATAGGTGTATATCATGACCGGCAAAGAAGCAGTTGGCTGACCCCATCCCGGGCTCCAGAAGCGGTTGCTGAACGCGGTAAAGAGCAGCGGCGCGGTTTCACCGGCCACGCGCGCCAGTGCCAGCAGCATGCCGGTCAGGATGCCGCCGCTGGCCGCCGGCAGAATCACCGTCGCGATTGTCTTCCATTTGCTGGCGCCCAGCGCCATGGCGCCTTCGCGCAGGCTGCCCGGCACAGAGCGTAGAAATTCTTCCGTGCTCCGCACCGTGATGGGAATCACCATCATGCCCAGCGCCACGCCGCCGGCCAGCGCCGAGAAATGCTTCACCGGCAAAACCACCAGCGAGTAGGCAAAAATTCCGATGACGATCGAGGGCACGCCATTCAGCAAGTCCGTCGTGTACCGGATCACGAAGGCAAACGTCTTGCTCCCGAATTCCGCCAGATACACTCCCGCGAGCAGTCCCACCGGAAGGCCCATGAGGGCGGCCAGCAGCAGGAGTTTCAAGCTCCCGATGATGGCGTTGGCCATGCCTCCGCCGGTTTCACCCACAGGCTTGGGGAGCTTGGTGAAAAAATCCCAATTCAAGGATGATCCGCCATTCCACAGCAGGTATCCAAGGATCAGGAAGAGCACCGAAACCACGGCAAAAGCAGACACACCTGTCAGCGTCAGCATCACGCCGTTCAGCGATTTTCGCCACAGCAGACGCGCGCGGTCCATCAGGGGTGCCCTCCGCCGCGCTCCGTGGCCACAATCAAAATGCGCGCCAGGCCGTTGAGGATGAAAGTCATGAGGAACAGCACCAGTCCCAGCTCAATCAGCGCGCTCAAATACAAGTCTCCGGTCGCCTCCGTGAATTCATTGGCGATCACTGCTGCGATTGTGTATCCGGGCGCCAGGAGCGATGCCACGATTTTGGGATCGTTTCCGATGACCATGGTCACGGCCATCGTCTCTCCCAAGGCGCGCGCCAGCGCCAGGAATATCGAACCCATGATGCCCGTCCGCGCCCAGGGCACCACCACTTGCCAGGTGGATTCCCAGCGCGTGGCGCCCAGAGCCAGCGCCGCCTCGCGCTGGTCCCGCGGCACGGTCAGCAGCACTTCCCGCGAAACGGAAATAATGAAGGGAACCACCATGATGGCCAGCACGATCCCGGCAGTCAGAAACCCCACGCCATAATTTGGCGGCCGGAAAAGTTTCCCGATGGCGGGGACATGCCCGAGAGTGTTGATCAGCAGCGGCCCTATGGTGGTACGCACCAGAGGGACGACGATAAAAATTCCCAGCAGGCCGTATATCACGCTGGGTACCGCGGCCAGCAAATCAATCAGAAATGAAATCGAATCGCTGATGCGCCGCGGCGCCAGTTCCGCAAGAAAAATCGCCGCCGACAGCCCCAACGGCACGGCGATCACCAGCGAGACAATCGAGGTGATCAACGTGCCGTAAATAAAAGGCGCCGCTCCGAAGTCCCCGAACATGGGGTCCCAGGTGCGCGTCCAAAAAAACAACCAGCCGAATTTCGCCCGTGACAAGTGTGAATTCACCCACAGCTCGTACACCAGCATGGAAGTGAGCAGCAGGATTCCGGCAGCAAATGTAAGGGTAATGAGGTGCGCGATTTCGTCGCCGTGACGCAGCCTCTGCACGAAGGCGCGCGCCCCCCCGCTTGGCTGGGAGGGCGCTCGTGCAATCGTAGTGGCCGTTGTGGACATGAATTACTGAATTTGCGAGATGGCCTTCAGTTCCTTCGTAACTATCGGCTTGGGCAGCTTGGCGTACGATAGCGCTTCATTGTATCCCTGCCCCTCGTTCAGCATCCACTTCAGGAACCCCTTGATGGCCTCGCGCTTTGCGCCGTCCGAAATCTGCGCGGGGATCAGCAGCCAGGTGAAGCTGGAGATGGGATAGGACGCTGGCCCCGGCGCGTTGGTGATGGACACGCGGAAGTCGTCCGGGATTTCCTTGGAGGCCTTTTCCGCCGCTGCCGTCACGCCCGCCAGATCCGCCTTGACGAATTTTCCCGCTGCATTCTGGACTTTGCCGTAGGGAATGTTGTTCTGTAGCGCGTAGATTAATTCAATATACCCAATCGAGTTGGGCGTCTGCTTGATCAGCCCGGAAACACCTTCATTGCCCTTGCCACCCAGACCTACCGGCCAGTTCACCGAAGTGTCCGCTCCGACCTTGCTTTTCCAGTCGCTGCTCGCTTTTGCCAGGAAGTCGGTCCAGATATATGAGGTGCCGCTGCCGTCCGAGCGGTGGACTACGACGATGTCAGCGCTGGGAAGGTTCACGCCTTTGTTTGCGTTTGCAATCTCCGGGTCGTTCCACTTCGTGATTTGCCCCAGATAGATTCCGGCCAGGGATTTCTGTGTGAAGTTCAGTTCGCCGGTCACTCCGGCGATGTTGTATGTCGGGATCACCGCGCCCAGGACGGTCGGAAAATGGAGAATCTTGAATTTGGCCTGCCCCAACTGCTCGTCCGACATGGGGCGATCGCTGGCGCCGAAGTCTACCGTGCCGGCCTGAAGCTGGCGGATTCCGCCACCCGAGCCGATGGACTGATAGTTAATTTGAATATTTCCGTGCTGTTGGTGGTACACGTCGAACCATTTCGAATAAATCGGGTAGGGGAACGTGGCGCCGGCGGCATTCAGCAGCACCGTGGCATCCGATTGAACCGAGGGTGCCACAGCCAAGCCCAGGACCAGAGACACGACGAGCAGAGTCTTTCGCATGTGAGGTGGTATCTCCTTCTCTTAGATTGTTCGTTGAAATTGTTACAGCTATGTTACATGGCCAAGAATTCGGAGTGAATCGGCTGCCCTCTGACTGCGGAGGATTGGAGGCGCGGCCCCGGGGGTGTGATCAGGCCGCGCCTCACTGGTGGGCAGATCGTGAACTGCTCTGCTTCCGGCGCAAATTGCAGGTGCGCCAGAACTTATAAGTGCAATTGCCACGCTTTCCGACCGCCAGACAACTTCTTGTTTCATGCTGGTACAGGCAGCACAGGCTCGTCACAACTCCATTCACACTTCGACCACGCGCCAATGCCGGGCCAGCCTAGGCAGCCTGTTTGTAATCTGGATGAACCACAGATGAAAACTCCATTACATGCCGCCGGCTGCTGCCGTGTCTTGCGGTTCCGACTCCAGGTGCTTGGCTCGTCCGTGCCGGACTTCCAGACCGCGCACCCAGAACAGCACGTCCTCGGCGATATTGGTCGCATGATCCGCGATGCGTTCCAAATGCCGTGAAGCTAGGACAAAATGAAGGTTGGGCGCAGCCAGCGCCGGGTTCTCCGTCATCCCGGCGAGCAGCGCTTCAAACACTTCGTCGCGGTAGCGGTCCACCAGGTCGTCGCTTTCCAGGACTTGCGTCGCCAGGTCCACGTTCTGGTAAATCAGCGCGCCCAGGCACTTCGAAACCATGGCGCGCACCGCCGTGGTCATGGGCTCCAGTTCCGTCGGCGTCTCGACCGCGCCTATCCCTGCCAGAGAAATGGCGCGCTCGCTCAAATTTACGGCCAGGTCGCCCATGCGCTCTAGGTCGTTGTTGATTTTCAGCGTGGCCACAATCAGCCTTACCTCGCCATCCAGCAGATTTCCCTGGCGCAGCAGGCGGATGGCGTGTTCATCAATCAGAATTTCCATTTCGTTGATGCGCGGCTCGGTCAGAAACACTTCACTGGCTACGCGCTCGTCTCTTTCGAGCAAGGCCCACAGCGCCCGGTTCACGGAGGATTCCACCGTGCGCGCCTGCGAAACCAGGTAATTCACCAAAACGTTTTGAAGCACCCCTTCCGGACCGCTTTTCGAACTAGACACTTTTCCGCCCTTCCACTCGGCCTTTCCCGTTGATTCCCGGGCCGGCTGAATCTTTTATCTCCGCTTACACGGTGGCGGATATTCATTGCAAGGAATTGAATCACGTATGAATCTTTGGAGACAGCCGGGGGGTCAGCTGGCCAGGGGGATAGTGAAGGAGAATCGCGAACCGCTGCCCACGGCGCTTTCCACCCACAACCGGCCGCCGTGTGCTTCCACAATGTGTTTCGCAATGGACAGGCCCAAGCCCGTTCCGCCGGCTTCGCGGGACCGCGCATCGTCCACGCGGTAAAAGCGCTCGAAGATGCGCTCCTGATCGGCCAGAGGAATTCCAATTCCTGTATCGGACACGGTCACCACCGCTTCGCGCGCCCCGGCCGTTGCATTCACATGAATGCTGCCGCCGCTGGGGGTGTATTGGATGGCGTTGTCCAGCAAATTTTGGAGCACTTCGCGCAACAATCTGGCGTCCCCGCGGACGGGGGGCAGTCCAAGCGGAATTTCGATGTCCAACACAATCTCTTTCCGGCTGGCTTTCAGCAACGTGGTTTCAGCGCAGCCTTCGATCAACTCGGTCAAGTTGACCGGCGAGAATTCCACCTCCAGTTTTCCCGCGTCCATGCGCGCCAATTTCAGCAAGTCGTCGGTCAGCCGGGCCAACCGCGCGGCGTGATCGCGGATGATCTCTAGAAACCGCTTGTTGTTCTTGGGATCCTCCAGCGCGCCGGCCAGCAGCGTCTCCGCAAACCCTTGAATGGCCGTCAACGGAGTCTTGAACTCGTGCGACACGTTGGCCACAAAATCCTGGCGCACCCGCTCCAGCCGCCGCAGTTCCGTCACGTCGTGCAATACCACCACCGCTCCCGCCGGCCTGTCCGCCGGCTGGCTCACACTCCCCGCTCCTTGATCCAGGGCTTTTACAGGTGCCGCTGTCACGGAGAAGCTGCGCTGTTGCACGATGCCCATGGCTATTTCGATTCGCAGTCCTTCTTCACCCTTCAGTGCCCGGCGGATCAACTCCAGCAAGTCGGTGATGCGCAGAACTTCAATCAGCGGCCGTCCCTCGCTGCCGGCCGGCTCCAGGTTCAGAGTTTCCGCGAACGCGCGGTTGCAAAATACCAGCCGCTCCTGCGCGTCCACCACCGCCACGCCCTCCACCATGCTTCGCAGGATAGCGCTCGATTGGTTGCGTTCCCCGCTCAACAACCGGATCTGCTGGTCCAGTCGCCGCGCCGTTTCGTTCAATGCGTCGCCCAGTTCGGAAAGCTCGTCCCGCGGCTGCTCCGCGGCCAGCGGCTGGAAATCTCCTTCGGCCACGCGCAGCGAAAAATCTTTCAAACGTTCCACGCGAGCTGCCAGCCTCTGCGAAAATCCCAACGAGGCCACCGCGCCCAGAGCCAGTATCACCAGCGACGCCAGCACCAGCTTTCCACGCAACTCCCCAAGCGAGGCATCAATCTCATTCAGCGGATGGGCCACACGGATGACCACCGGTGAGCCCGCCGGCGGCTGGTAGCGCGCCGCGCGATACACGAATTCCGTCTTCACCGTAGTGCTGAAGCGCACCGATTCTCCCGCGCCGGTCGTCATGGCCTGCTGGTATTCCGGCCGGTCCGCATGATTCTCCATGCTGGCGGGGTCCTCGGCCGTATCGGCCAGCACGCGCCCGCTGCTGTCAATCACCGTCACTCTTTCCCCTCCGCGCCCCAGCCATTCCGTCCACAATTTCACCTGCGGAATGTCATCCAACTGCGGCGGGTGAGCCAGCGCGATGATCAGGAGGGATTCCAGGCGATCGTTCGCGGAGCGGATGTAGTCGCGTCGCAGAACCGAAGAGGAATACAGATCCACAGCGAGCAGCACGCCCAGCAACAAGGCCAGGTAGGTGAGGCCCAGCTTCCAGAACAGCCTAGCTCGCACGGGTTTCGAAGATGTAACCGGCTCCGCGAATGGTTTTCATCAACGCGGGATGCTGCGGGTCGGTCTCGATTTTCTCGCGTAGCCTGCGCACATACACATCGACGCTCCGCGGGGTCACAAACCGCTCCGTGCCCCACACCGCGTCCAGCAGTTGATCTCTGGTGAACACGCGATTCGGGCGGGTGGCCAGAAAATACAGCAGCCGGAATTCCAGCGTGCTCATGGGCACGGGCTTCCCGGTGCGCGTCACGCGATAGGCGGCGGGATCAATTCGCAGTGCGCCAATTTCGATCGGTTTTTCCGAGGGGGTGGCCGGCTCGGCGCGCCGCAGCAGCGCTTTCACGCGCGCCGCCAATTCTCGCGGGCTGAACGGCTTGGTCACGTAGTCATCCGCGCCCAGCTCCAGCCCCACGACGCGGTCCGCCTCCTCCCCCTTGGCCGTCAATATAAGGATGGGCAGGCGGTTCAGCCCCGTGTCCTTACGCACTTCTTTGCAGATATCCAGCCCGGAAAGCTTCGGCAACATCAAGTCGAGGATGAGCAGGTCCGGAGGTGACTTGCGCACCTGCGCCAGTCCCGTCGCACCGTCGCCACTCGAAACCACCTGGTAGCCGTCCTTCTCCAGGTTGTATCGGACCAACTCTACGATGTCTTTATCGTCTTCAATTACCAGCACGCGTTTCATTTGGTTTCTCTCATCGAGTCGGACACACCATACGGAAATCGCTGTCCGGATGCAAGCCACTGATTTTTGCTTTCTGTCGTTTTGTAATACTTCCGTAACATTCCAACGCGGTACTTTCCTGCCTCGCGGTGTTTTTCTATCCGACTCGGGCCTGTCCCATTCTGGTGCAATGGTCCCGATGCTGAATCCATTTCACTTATTTCGCTTGGCTTCCTCCTTGAACTACCAAACCGGCATCACCACGCCGCATTTTGTCGCTCCCTACACCAATGCAACTGCTCCCTTCTGCCGATGTTTTTAACGGGAGGGCATGTCCATGGAACGCTTCGTCGGAAGGGATTTGGATCCGGGTCGCCGCAGTTTTGAGTCGCGGGATTTTGAAGCCGGGCTGCGGCGGAAGATTGTGGGGCAGGACGAGGCGGTGCAGGCGGTGGTGGACCTGTACCAAGTGTTTCGCGCCGGGCTGAATTCGCCGGGGCGGCCGGTTGGCAACC